>Ga0187781_10003408_pt1 | contig 11972 bp, 7 predicted proteins | sample 0715_SJ02_MP02_2_FD_132447 | JGI IMG/M metagenome (GOLD analysis project Ga0187781, IMG submission 132447) | Tropical peat soil microbial communities from peatlands in Department of Meta, Colombia - 0715_SJ02_MP02_20_MG | ecosystem: Environmental > Terrestrial > Soil > Wetlands > Peat | place...
CATCGTCGAGATCGGCCTGCCCTACTCCGACCCGCTGATGGACGGCCCGGTGATCGCCGAGGCCGTCCACCGCGCGCTCACCGCCGGAACCCGGGTCGCCGACGTGCTCCGCACCGTCGAGGCGGTCGCGGCGGCGGGCGTCCCCGTCCTGGTCATGACCTACTGGAACCCGGTCGACCGTTACGGAGTACGCGCGTTCGCCCGCGACCTGGCCCAGGCGGGCGGCTCCGGGCTGATCACGCCCGACCTCTCGCCTGAAGAGGCCGGCCCCTGGCTGGAGGCCTCCGATGAGTACGGACTGGACCGCGTGTTCCTGGCCGCGCCGAGCTCGACCGAGGCACGGATCACCATGATCGCGGGCACCTGCCGAGGCTTCGTCTACGCCGCCTCGCTGATGGGCATCACCGGCGCCCGGGACGCGGTCAGCGGCCAGGCCGCCGGCCTGGTCCAGCGGATCCGGCCGCACACCGACCTGCCGGTGGCCGTTGGCCTCGGCGTGAGCACCGGCGCCCAGGCCGCGCAGGTGGCCTCGTTCGCGGACGGCGTGATCGTGGGTTCCGCCTTCGTCCGCCGCCTCCTCGAGGCCGACGGCGCCGTCGCGGGAACCGCCGCCATCACCACACTCACCGCCGAGCTATCCGCCGGCGTGCGCCGCCCGGCCCAGCCCTAGCCGGGTGCATCCCGAGCCGTCCGTCGGGAGGACGGAGTAATGTCGCGAAGGTGGTGCTCGCGTCGATCCCGAGCCCTGACTCCGCGGGTTGGCGGCTCGGACCCCTGTCGGTCCGGGCCTACGCGTTGTGCATCCTCGCCGGGATCGCCGTCGCCTTGGTCGTGGCGAGTCGCCGGTACCGGCGAAGCGGCGGCCAGCGCGGGGTCATCCTGGACGTGGCCGCCTGGGCCATCCCGTTCGGGCTGATTGGCGCGGTCGCGCACGCCCTGCTCATCGCCACCCGGCATGACTTCACCCACATCCACCGCCTGTGGCACGCGGTCACGGTGGGAGTCGCGGCCATCGGCGCCCCCGGCGCGGTGGCACTGGGCGCGGCCGGAGCGTGGATCGCCTGCCGCCGGGCAGGCCTGCGGCTGGGCCCGGTCGCGGGCGCGGCCGCGCCTGCCGTGATGTTCGGCCTGGCCCTTGGCAGCCTGGGCAACTGGTGGACCCAGCAGTTCTACGGCCTGCCCTCGTCCTTGTGGTGGGCCGTCCAGATCTCGCCAACTCACCGGCTGCCGGGTTACGAGAACTACGGCAGCTTCCAGCCCGCCTTCGCCTACCAGTCGCTGTGGGATGTCGCGGTCGGCCTGGGCGTGATCTGGGCCGCCCGCCGGCTCCCGTTGCTGTCGAAGGCTCGGGGGGGCACGGGCCCGCCGCCACCGGCGGCAAAGCCGGCCCCGCCGCCACCGGCGGCAAAGCCGGCCCCGCCGCCACCGGCGGCAAAGCCGGCAGGGTCGTCCCCCCCGGAGCCAACACTGTCCGGCGAGCGCACGTTCATGCTCTGCGCCGCCTGCTACGCGGTGGGCAGCTTCTGGGTGGAGTCCGTGCGCATCGGCCCGCTGCCTCAGATGCTCGGCGTCCGTAACGGCGAACTCGGCGATGTCGCGCTCTTCCTCCTCGCCGTGGCTGGTCTATACCTGACCAGGCCGAGACCCATCCCACCAGCGCGTACGTCCACCAAGCCGGCGGCCAGGGCTCTGGTGGACGATTCTTCAGGTGATGTAATGTCTATGTAACAGGGCCAGTGTCGTCCCGGACGCACGGATGTGGCGTTATCGAGGCGACGGGAGAGCGCATGGTGGCGGCTGGCCTTTACGACCCCCGTTTCGAGCATGATGCGTGCGGCGTCGGCTTCGTCGCGGACCTGTCGGGCCGGGGCGGCCATGATGTCGTGTCCCGGGCCCTGCGGGTGCTGTGCCACCTGGAGCACCGCGGCGCGAAGGGCGGCGACCCCGGCACCGGAGACGGGGCCGGGATCCTCACCCAGCTACCCGACGAGTTCTTCCGCGCCGTCTGCGGTTTCGCTCTGCCCGGACCAGGCTCCTATGCGGCGGGCCTGGCCTTTATTTCGGCCGAACGGACGGTGGTATCTCGCACCGTCGAACGGCTCGCCGCGGCCGAGGGCCTGACCGTGCTGGGCTGGCGTGAGGTCCCGTACGACGTCGGCGCCTGCGGGGCCGGCGCGCGGGCGGTGCTGCCCGAGCTGGTCCAGGTGTTCGTGGCGGGCGCGAACGGCGAGTCCGGCCTGGAACTCGAGCGGATGGCGTTCTGCCTGCGCAAGCGAGCCGAACACGAGGGCGGGGTCTACTTCGCCAGCCTGTCGGCCCGGACCATCGTGTACAAGGGCATGCTGTCCGCGGTGCAGCTCGAGCCGTTCTTCCCCGACCTGTCCGATCTCCGGTACGGCTCGGCGCTGGCCCTGGTGCACTCCAGGTTCTCCACCAACACGTTCCCGTCCTGGCCGCTGGCCCATCCGTACCGGTATGTGGCGCACAACGGCGAGATCAACACGATCCGGGGCAACCGTAACTGGATGCGGGCCAGGGAGGCGATGCTGGCCACCGACCTGATCCCGCCCTCGCAGGACGGGAAGGGCCTTGAACGGCTGTTCCCGATCCTGGACGAAGAGGGCAGCGACTCGGCCAGCTTCGACGAGTGCCTGGAGCTGCTGCACATGGGCGGCCGGTCGCTGCCGCACGCGGTGCTGATGATGATCCCGGAGCCGTGGGAGAACCACGAGGAGATGACGTCGGCGCGGCGCTCGTTCTACCAGTTCCACGCCGCGCTGATGGAACCGTGGGACGGCCCGGCACTGATCGCGTTCACCGACGGCTCGGTCATCGGCGCGGTGCTGGACCGCAACGGCCTGCGGCCCGGCCGGTACTGGGTGACCAGCGACGGCCTGGTCGTGCTGGCCAGCGAGGTCGGCGTGCTCGACATCGACCCGGCCACGGTGATCAGAAAGGGCAGGCTGCAGCCGGGCCGCATCTTCCTGGCCGACACCGCCACGGGCCGCATCGTGGAAGACGAGGAGGTCAAGGCGGCCCTGGCCGCTGAGCACCCCTACGAGGCCTGGCTGCACGCCGGCCTGGTCCACCTGGACGACCTCCCCGACCGTCCCCTCCCGCAACGCTCCGTCCTCCCCGCCCAGCGCCTTGTCCTCCCCGCCCGGCGCCTCGTCCTCCCCAACCCGCCGCGCTCGGCCACACCCACCACATCCGCCATCGCCGCACCAGGCCATGGAGACGCCGATCCGGCACCGGGGAGTGACCTCATCACGTTGCAGAGGATGCACGGGTATACGGAAGAGGAACTGCGGGTCATCCTGGCGCCAATGGCGCGGGCCGGGGCGGAGCCGATCGGGTCGATGGGCACGGACACGCCGCTGGCCGTGCTCTCCGACCGGCCGCGGCTGATGTTCGACTATTTCACCCAGCTGTTCGCCCAGGTGACCAACCCGCCGCTGGACGCGATCAGGGAGGAACTCGTCACCTCGCTGGGCACGATCACCGGCCCCGAGCAGAACCTGCTGGTCCCGATCCCGGCCTCCTGCCGCCAGATCGTGCTGCCGTACCCGGTCATTGGCGATCAGGACCTAGCCAAGATCGTGCACATCAACGACGAGGGCAACCTGCCCGGCCTGGCCTCGCACGTGGTGGACGGCCGCTACGACCCGCGCCGCGGGGGCGACGGCCTGCGGGGTCGGCTGGCCGATATCTGCGCCGAGGTCTCCGCCGCCATCGAGTCCGGTGCCCGCCTCATCATCCTGTCGGACCGGGCGGACCCGCGACCCGACGCCGTACCGATCCCGTCGCTGCTTCTCACCGGAGCGGTGCACCACCACCTGATCAAGCAGAAGTCACGGACCCGGGCCGGGCTGGTGGTCGAGGCCGGGGATGTCCGCGAATGCCATCACGTGGCCCTGCTCATCGGGTACGGGGCCGCGGCGGTCAACCCCTACCTGGCCATCGAGTCGGTCAGGGATCTGGTCCGGCGTGGCGTCCTGACCGGGGTATCGGAGAAGAAGGCCGAGGCCAACCTGCTCAGGGCCCTCGGCAAGGGCCTGCTGAAGATCATGTCCAAGATGGGGGTGTCCACCGTCGCCTCCTACACCGGCGCGCAGATCTTCGAGGCCATCGGCCTGGGCCCGGAGGTCATCGAGGCCTGCTTCGCCGGCACCACCTCGCGCCTGTCCGGCGTGGGCTTCGACGCCCTGGCCGCCGAGACCGACAAGCGGACCGGCCTCGCGCTGGCCGATCCCGCCGGGATGGAGTACCGGCGGCTGGGCACCGGCGGGGAATACCAGTGGCGGCGCGACGGCGAGCCGCACCTGTTCAGCCCGGAGACCGTCTTCAAGCTGCAGCACGCCACCCGCAGCCGCCGGTACGAGATCTTCAAGGAGTACACCGCGCTGGTCGATGACCAGTCGCGACGGCTGATGACGCTGCGCGGCCTGCTCCGCATCCGCGGAGTCGACCCCGGGGCGGGGATACCACGGCCCGTTCCGATCAATGAGGTCGAACCGGCGGCCAGCATCGTGCGGAGGTTCGCCACCGGGGCCATGTCCTACGGCTCGATCTCGGCCGAGGCCCACGAGACCCTGGCCATCGCCATGAACCGGCTGGGCGCCCGGTCGAACACCGGCGAGGGCGGCGAAGACCCGGCCCGGTTCACCCCTGAGAGCAACGGTGACCTGCGGCGGTCCGCGGTCAAGCAGGTCGCCAGCGGGCGGTTCGGCGTGACCAGCGAGTACCTGGTCAACGCCGATGACCTGCAGATCAAGATGGCGCAGGGAGCCAAGCCGGGGGAGGGCGGCCAGCTGCCCGGGAACAAGGTGTACCCGTGGATCGCCAAGACCCGGTACTCGACGCCGGGGGTGGGGCTCATCTCGCCGCCGCCGCACCACGACATCTACTCGATCGAGGACCTGGCCCAGCTGATTCACGACCTGAAGAACGCCAACCCGGCGGCGCGGGTGCACGTCAAGCTGGTGGCAGAGGTCGGAGTGGGCACCGTGGCCGCTGGGGTATCCAAAGCGCACGCCGACGTGGTGCTGATCAGCGGTCACGACGGCGGTACCGGAGCCGCTCCGCTGACCTCGATCAAGCACGCCGGCGCGCCCTGGGAACTCGGCCTGGCCGAGACCCAGCAGACGCTGCTGCGCAACAAGCTGCGGGACCGCATCGTGGTGCAGGCGGATGGTCAGCTGAAGACCGGCCGGGACGTCATCATCGCCGCGCTGCTCGGTGCGGAGGAGTTCGGCTTCGCCAGCGCGCCGCTCGTGGTCTCGGGCTGCATCATGATGCGGGTTTGCCACCTGGACACCTGCCCGGTCGGCGTGGCCACCCAGAACCCCGAGCTGCGGGCCCGGTTCAGCGGCAAGCCTGAGTTCGTCGTGAACTTCTTCGAGTTCATCGCCGAAGAGGTGAGGGAGTACCTGGCCCGGCTGGGCTTCCGGTCGCTGGAGGAGATCGTCGGCCGGGTCGACCTGCTGGACGCGGCGCTCGCGGTGGAGCACTGGAAGGCCTCCGGGCTCGACCTGTCGCCGGTGCTCTATGCGCCGCCGCTTCCCGACAACGCCGCGCCGCGGTGTGTCACCTCGCAGGACCACGGGCTGGACAAGGCCTTGGACAACACGCTCATCCAGCTCGCCGAGGGGGCGCTCGAAGAGGGTCGGCCGGTCCGGCTGGAGCTGCCCATCCGGAACGTGAACCGGACCGTGGGCACCATGCTCGGCTACGAGGTGACCAGGCGCTGGGGCGGCGAGGGTCTGCCCGACAACACGATCGACATCGCGTTCGACGGGTCGGCCGGCCAGTCGTTCGGGGCGTTCCTGCCGCGCGGCATCACGCTGCGGCTGGCCGGCGACGCGAACGACTACCTGGGCAAGGGCCTGTCCGGCGGCAGGCTGATCGTGCGGCCGGCCGCGCAGGCACCGTTCGCCGCCGAGGAGCAGGTCATCGCGGGCAACGTGATCGGCTACGGCGCTACCGGCGGCGAGATCTTCCTCCGCGGCGTGGTCGGTGAGCGGTTCTGCGTCCGGAACTCGGGCGCGCTCGCGGTCGCCGAAGGCACTGGCGATCACGGCTGCGAGTACATGACCGGAGGCCGGGTGGTGATCCTCGGCCCGGTCGGGCGGAACTTCGCGGCCGGCATGTCCGGCGGCATCGCCTACGTGCTCGATTGCCCCGTCCACCGGGTGAACATGGAGATGGTCGACCTGGATCCGCTGGACTCCGATGACACCGGGTTCCTGCGTGACGTGGTGGAACGCCACCACGCTGAAACGGGCTCGGCGGTCGCGGCCGGGCTGCTGGCCGACTGGGACCCTGGCCGGTTCACCAAGGTCATGCCGAAGGACTACAAGCGGGTACTGTCCGCCGCGTCGCAGGCCAAACGCGAAGGCCGCGACATCAACGAGGCCGTCATGGCGGCAGCTCATGGCTGACCCGAAGGGCTTCATGACCACGCCCCGCGAGACCCCGGCCCGCCGTCCCGTCGATCTGCGGCTGCTCGACTGGCGTGAGGTGTACGAGCGGTTCCCGCCGAGTCGGCTGGAACGGCAGGCGGGCCGCTGCATGGACTGCGGAATCCCGTTCTGCCACCACGGCTGCCCGCTGGGTAACCTGATCCCCGAGTGGAACGATCTGGTCTGGCGGCACGACTGGCGGGAGGCCGCCGACCGGCTGCACGCCACCAACAACTTCCCCGAGTTCACCGGGCGGCTTTGCCCAGCGCCGTGCGAAGCCGCCTGCGTGCTCGGGATCAACGCTGATCCCGTCACGATCAAGCAGGTCGAGGTGGAGATCATCGACCGGGCGTTCGCGTCCGGCTGGGTCGTGCCCCGGCCCCCGGCGGCCCGGTCCGGCCGCACGGTGGCGGTGATCGGCTCGGGCCCGGCCGGGCTCGCGGCAGCCCAGCAGCTGACCAGAGCCGGTCACGCGATCACCGTGTTCGAGCGCGACGACGCGCCAGGTGGCCTGCTGCGGTACGGCATTCCCGAGTTCAAGCTGGAGAAAGGGCACCTGGACCGGCGGCTGGCCCAGATGCGCGCCGAGGGCACCGAGTTCCGCTGCGGGGTCGAGGCCGGGACCGACATCACCGCTGATGAGCTGCTGACGGCCTTTGACGCGATCGTGCTCTGCGGGGGCGCGCGGGTGCCGCGTGACCTGCCGCTGCCCGGCCGGTCGCTGGCCGGCATCCATCAGGCCATGGAGTACCTGCCGCTGGTCAATCGCGTAGTGGCCGCCAACCGCGCCCGCCGCGACGCGTGGCCAGGTCAGCCGCGCCGCGACGCGCGGCCAGGTCAGCCGCGCCGCGACGCGCGGCCAGGTCAGCCCCGCCGCGACGCGCGGCCAGGTCAGCAGAGCACAGCCGATCCGGCCATCAGTGCCCGAGGCCGGCACGTGGTCATCATCGGCGGCGGCGACACCGGCGCGGACTGCCTGGGCACCGCGCACCGGCAGGGTGCGGCGTCGGTCACCCAGCTTGAGATCATGCCCCGCCCGCCCGCGTCCCGGCCCGGCCATCAGCCCTGGCCCACCTACCCGATGATCTACCGGGTCTCCAGCGCGCACGAGGAAGGCGGGGAGCGCGCCTACGCGGTGTCGACACTGGAGTACCTCGGCGATGACGCAGGGCGGGTCCGGGCGCTACGGGTGGCCGACGCGGACGGATTCGACCCGGTGCCGGGCACCGAGCGCGATCTGCCTTGCGACCTGGTCCTGCTCGCCATGGGCTTCACCGGAGCCGAACGACCGGGGCTGCTCGCCGATCTTGGCGTAGAGTCTGACGCCCGGGGCAACGTCAGCCGCGATGCGCAGTACGCGACCTCGGTCTCCGGCGTCTTCACGGCCGGCGACATGGGCCGCGGCCAGTCGCTGATCGTCTGGGCCATCGCCGAGGGCCGCAGTGCCGCCGCCGCCGTTGACCGTTACCTGGGCGGAACATCCCACCTGCCCGCGCCGATTCTGCCCACGGCCCGTCCGCTTACCTGAATCCGCGGGCGAATTACCCGTCGACGCGTACTCTGTGGTGGTAACTGACCTCATGGGTCGGTGGGGGTCGGCAGGGGCGAGGAGCAGAACTCACATGGCGACATGTCTGAACGGTCATGACTCGGTCACGGACGACTTCTGTGATGCCTGCGGTGTGTCTATCGGCACGAGTTCTGCCCCCGGCCAGGTCCGCGTGGTAGGCAGGCACCACGCCGGCGGACCGCGCCCCGCCGGTACTCCCGATGACGTATGCCCGTGGTGCGGAAAACCGAGCTCTGGCCAGTTCTGCGAGCAGTGCGGCTTCCGGGTCCGCCGGCCCTTCGCCCCGTTGTCCGAGTCCCAGCCAGCTGCCGGATCGCAATCCACCGTTCCGCCTCAGTCCTGGCCGGAGCCTCAGTCCTGGTCGGAGGCACGGCCCGCGCCGGAGCCTCAGTCCTGGTCGGAGGCACGGCCCGCGCCGGAGCCCCCGCCCGCGGCGAGGTTCGAGGCGTCCTTCCCGTCGCCCCAGGCCGAGACCGTCGAGCCGCCGGCCAGGCCGTCTTCACCGCCATGGTCTGCCGCCCCAGAGCCGCCCGGCGCTCCGGAGTGGTCCGCCGCCCAGGCCTTGCACAGTTCCCCCGAGTGGTCCGCCGCTTCCTCGTGGTCCGCCGCCCCGGCCGCACCCTCGGCTCCGGTCTCGTCGGTGGCTCCCGCTACGCCCGCTGTATCGTCGGAGCCGCCCGAATCACTTTTCCCGCCCGTGCTCCGGCCTGACCCGTTGCCTGCGCCCTGGGACCGGCCGTACTTGTCGTCCTCGCCGCCGGCCAGGGCAGCGGCCGAGTCCGCAGCGAAAGTCCCCCCTGACCCCGCGGGAACCGCCGCCGTCGAGTCGGCGTCCCTGCCCGCGCTCTCCTCGGAGAGCCTCTTCCCGCCCCTAGCGCCAGACCCGGTATCATCGGCGGCCTCCGACTCTGTGGCACCGCAGGACGTGCCCGCCTCTCCGGACCCTCCGGCTGCATCCAGCCAGCCTGCGTTCCGGGACTGGTTCAAATCGCCGGAGCCGCCCGCGTCGCCGGAACCGTCCGCATGGCTGGAGCCCCCGGTATCGCTGGAGCCGCCCGCGTCGCCCGAACCGTCCGCGTCACCGCAGCCATCTGCGTCGCCGGAACCGTCCGAGCCGCAGCCGTCTGCGTGGCTGGAGCCTCCCGTATCGCTGCAGCCGCCCGACCCACTACAACCGCTCGTGTCGCTCGAGGCTCCCGCGTCACCGCAGCCGTCTGCGTCGCCGGAACCGCCGGTGTCGCCGGAACCGCCGGTGTCGCCGGAACCGCCGGTATCGCTGGAGCCTGCCACGTCGCTGGAGCCGCCCGCGTCATCGGAACCGCTCGTGTCGCACGGACCGTCCGCCGCGCCGGAGGAGCTATTCGCGCCCTTGGATCGGCCCGCACCTCCGCCGCGGACCGTCGCGGGTCGGCCCGCCGTGGATGCGCCCGAGCGTGACTCGTATTCCTGGTCCGCGCGTACGGCTTCACCGATGCCGTCGGTCTCACCCGCGCCGCCGGCCCCAGCCGGGCCCCAGCCGCGGCCCGCGCCGTCGGCGCCGGCCCCACCCGGGCCGCTGGCGCGGCCCACGCCCCCGGCTGCACCCGGGCCCCTGGCGCGGCCCGTGCCGCCGGGCCGACGCGTGTCGTCGGCGCCGCCCACCGCGCCCATGCCGAAATTCACCCCGACCACCTGGTCGGTAGTGGTCACCACAGACCGGGCGTACTACGAGCGGGTGAAGCTCAAGCGAGCTCCCATCGGCGCGGACCTGCCGTTCCCTTCCTCCAGTAGCGAACGGCGATTCCCGCTCACCGGAAAGCAGCTTCGGATCGGACGGCGCAACGCAGCCCGCGGCCTGGCGCCTGAGATAGACCTGTCCGGGCCGCCCCCGGACCCGGGCATCAGCCGCCTGCACGCGCTGCTGCTCCCGATAGCCGGCGGTTCCTGGGCCGTGCTCGATCCAGGTTCCGCCAACGGCACAGAGGTCAACGGCCGCGACATAGCGTCCGGAGACATGGTCCCCCTAAACGATGGTGACCGGATCAACCTCGGAGCCTGGACCCTGATCACCGTGCACCGCGAGTAGGATCGCCGTGCCATGAACCCCAGCCAGCCTGCTCACGTTCACCAAAAGTAGTCTTTGAGGGCGGGCAACATAGGCAGAGTCATGGTGCGTCGGTTCCGATGACGGGAGCGTGCCTTGCGGGTCGGCGATGAGCACCACGGTTACCGGTAGCCTGCCGCAAGGACAGGTCGGGTCGCACCGGCGCGTCCCTGGGGGACAGGCCGCACCGCGGAGGCGACGAATCATCGTGGCGACCCTGGTGATGGCGGTCGGCTGCGGCTGGGGGCTGACCCGGCGCCTGACGGAGTACCGATGACCATCCCGGTGCTGACCAAGGAGCGAGCTCCGGCTGTGGTGCAGGCCGCAGTTGCCGAACGCGACGCCATCCAGGCCAACCTGCTCGAACTGGACGGCAGCTTCGGCAAGCGGCTGCTGGAGGGGGCCGCGCTCAGCGGAGAGACGAAGCGGCGCTGGGAAGCCACCGCGGCCAGTCTGGCCAACCTGTGGCAGATCTACGCGGCCTACTCAGCCGTCATCGACCGGGCCGCCGAGGCGGTCAACGGCCACCTCGGACCGAGGGAGCTAGCCGCGATCACCAACCTGCTCGCCGGGCCGTCCGTACAGCTGGCTGCGGGGCCCGCGCCGCTGGCCGGCCGGGACCTGGCCGACGCCGGCCGTGAGGACCTAACCCTGGTCGCGGCGGTGACCCGGATGCGGCGGGCCTTCGCCCAGGTCACCGAGGTGGTCTCCGCCGCGGAGCAGGTATGGAACGAGATGACGGGCAAGCTCGACGCGGTCGCCGCGGAGCTGGGCCGGGTGACGCCGCTGGCCGCCTCGTTCGCGGATGAAGCCCTGACCGGGAACCTGGCCGCGGCGGAGAGCAAGCTGGCCCGCCTGCGCGGCACGCTCAGCTCCGATCCGCTCTCGCTGTGGCACGGCGGCCCGGATCCAACGGCCGGGACCGTCGACACGTCGGGCGCGGACCGTCTGCAGGACCGGGTCGCGGCCACCGTGACCCGGGTCGACGAGCTGGCCCGGCTACGGGACGACGCGCGCCAGCGCATCGCCGATGCGACGACGGCCGGCGCTACGGCACGCGCGGCCTATGAGGATGCCGCCGCCGCCTGGCAGCGGGCCGCGGCCAAGATCGCCGCCGAGGCCCTGCCCGCCCGGCCCTCCGGCCTGGCCGACCTGACCGTCCGGCTGGGCGATCTCGACGCTATGCTGGCCGACGGGCGCTGGACCCGGCTGGCCGCCGAGCTGGACGACCTCGAGCACGAGCTCGCCGCGGCCACTGCGAATTTTCGTGATGCCGAACGGAGCGTGGTGGCCGCGATGAGCAGACGTGACGAGCTGCGCGGGCTTCTCGGTGCCTATCAGGCCAAAGCGGTCCGCTTGGGCGCGGCCGAAGACTCCGGCCTGGCCGAACGCTACGACCGTGCCCGCGGGCTGCTGTGGATCGCGCCCTGCGACCTCGCGGCCGCCGCGGCCGCGGTGACTGACTACCAGCAGGCCGTCCTGGCGCTAGGAGGATCGCCCCGATGACCATGGCCACGGTCCGCTGCGCACAGGTCGGCTGCGACGGGATGATCCAGTACGGCACCTCCGGCCAGCCCGCAGTCGGCGATCCCATTCTCGGCTGCGAGCCGAACGCTCGCTCCGTGCGCTTGGGGCAGAAACGGAGCTGCCGGGCGCTGGCCCGGCTCACGCCGGACGAGGTCCACCGGGTCGAGCTTGTCGACCTGGCCAACGCGATCCGGCCCAGGACCCTAACGTGACGGGCGAGGATGGCGCCATGAGCGACCCGCTGGCTCTCGAAGCCACCTGCCCGGCTTGCGGCGCGCCCGTCGGCACGGACAGCTTCTGCGAGGCATGCGGGACCGAGCTGGCCCCGCCC
>Ga0187781_10003409_pt1 | contig 11971 bp, 9 predicted proteins | sample 0715_SJ02_MP02_2_FD_132447 | JGI IMG/M metagenome (GOLD analysis project Ga0187781, IMG submission 132447) | Tropical peat soil microbial communities from peatlands in Department of Meta, Colombia - 0715_SJ02_MP02_20_MG | ecosystem: Environmental > Terrestrial > Soil > Wetlands > Peat | place...
AGACGTGCGCTGCCGATATCGACGACGAGCTGTTGCTACAGCTCAAAGAATGGCGGCTACAGACCGCCAGGGATCTGAAAGTGCCCGCCTACGTCGTCTTCACCGACAACACGCTGATCGCGATCGCCGAGCTGCTGCCCGCCGACGACGCCGCGCTGGTCGCGATCCCCGGCATCGGCGCGCGCAAGCTCGAGCAGTTCGGCCCGGACGTGCTGGAGCTCGTCCGCAGCCGCGGCTAAGCCAGGCGCGGCGGGTCGCCACTAAAATCGCAGGTCAGAAAATCGCTTGCCGATTCAGGCTGCTACGATTTAGCCTCGAACCGCAATTGCCGGGTTTCGCATGCCCGGGGGCAGCTAGCACACAAGAGGAGGGAGCCACGATGATCACCATGAGCGCGTTCGGTGTATGCCCCGTAGTTTCGGCCAGCGACACTGGCTCCCACCATGCTGCCCATGCCGTAGCGGCGGCCGCCTTGGCCGCGGCGCGCAAGCGCCGTAACGCCGCCGCGACCGACGCGTCCGTGGATCGGGGCTCTACCTAGGTAAAGCCCACTATCTCGCCCAATGGCCACGGACCCGAAGTCACAAGGATCCGTGGCCACAGTTTTTGGGACGACAGCCCATCACCTGGTTCGGATCTCCGCAAGACCGCCGCCAGACCAGGAAGCAGGTGAACTGGACATGTCGACCCCGATAGTTCCCGACGAACAGCAGCCGGAGTTGCCTTGTCACGTCGGCGATCCCGACCTGTGGTTCGCCGACAGCCCGTCCGATCTGGAGCGCGCCAAGGCGTTGTGCGCCGACTGCCCGATTCGAAGCGAGTGCCTGGCCGCGGCACTACGACGCGCAGAACCGTGGGGAGTGTGGGGTGGGGAGATTCTCGACCGTGGCTGCATCGTGAACCGCAAGCGGCCGCGTGGACGCCCTCGCAAAGGCTCGGTCGCCGCTTAGCTCAGACGACGGCCGTGTCGGGTTCGGCGAAGCCGGGAATCAGCTCCTCGGACAACGCCCTGATCGGCACGTGCGCGTCCAATTGGCAAAGAATCGCGGCGACCGACGCGATCACCCGCATCGGGATCGCCAGCTTGGGTGGCAAGTCCATCTGCCGGGCTGTTTTGATCTGCGACACCGACCGGTCGATCTGACCAACCGTCATCCTCTGCAGCCACTTACGCGTGTAGTGGAAGACGTCGACCTCGATGGGTTCGACATACTGGCGCAGCATCTCATCGATATCGCGCACCGACACCTGCTGGCCTTTCTGAATGAAGCCGACCTTTTCCATCGTCGGCAGCAACAGGTCGTAGTTCTTTTCCTTTGCCAGCCGGATCGTCATTCCGAGCTCGATCGGGAAGCCGCCGGGGAGCGGTGCCACCGCGCCGAAGTCGATCACACCCATCCGGCCGTCCGCCAGCAACATGAAGTTGCCGGGGTGGGCGTCGCCGTGCATCATCTCCAGCCGGCGCGGGGCGTCGAAGGTGAGTTCGAGTAGCCGAGTACCCATCAGGTCGCGCTGTTCGACGGTGCCTTCGCGGATGATCTCCGCCATCGGCGTGCCCTCGATCCACTCTTGGACTACGACTTTGGGAGCGCTGGCTACGATGTGCGGGATCAAGAAATGCGGGTGGCCCTCATACGCCTTGGCAAATGCGCGCTGGTTGTCGGCCTCGAGTCGATAGTCCAATTCCATCTCGGTGCGCTCGATTAGCTCGTCGACGATACCCTGCACGTCGGCGCCCGGAGCGAGCTGTTTGACCACGCTGACCATGCGCTGCATGGTCTTCAGGTCGGCGCGCAGCGCCTCGTCGGCACCCGGGTACTGAATTTTGACGGCGACCTCGCGACCGTCCGACCACACCGCCTCGTGCACCTGCCCGATGCTGGCCGACGCCACCGGTGTGTCGTTGAAGTCGGAGAACCGTTGGCGCCACTTGGTGCCGAGCTGGGCGTCAAGCACCCGGTGCACCTTCGCGGCGGGCAGCGGCGGCGCGTCCTTTTGCAGTTTGGTCAACGCTTCCCGGTACGGTTCGCCGAACTCGTCAGGGATCGCGGCCTCCATCACCGACAGCGCTTGGCCGACCTTCATAGCGCCGCCCTTGAGCTCGCCCAGGACGGTGAACAGCTGGTTGGCTGCCTTCTCCATCAGTTCGGCGTTGACCTCGTCTTTCGACTTACCGGTCAGCCGCTTGCCGAACCCGAGCGCCGCCCGGCCGGCGAAGCCGACCGGAATGCTGGCCAGCTTCGCATTGCGCGCAGCGCTCTTCCGTTTGATCTCTGACACGTAACCATCATCCATTACGGGTTGCCCCTTGCCCGCACCGATCTGGCAACGAGCGCTGTCAGCAGGAACACAGTGGATGTTTGGGCCAGTCCCGCGCCACGATCGAGCCGGCGTACACGTCGAACTCCAGTGTGGCGTTCAATGCCGGCGGCGGCCCGGGATCAGGGCCGGGATCGCGCCCGACCGCCGAGCCTGAGCCGGCACGGACCACGCCGATCACGCGATTGATCTGGCTCAGTGCGAGCGCTGCGGTCGCCAGCAGGGTCGCGCGATCGGCCACGCCGACGGTGTCGCGCAGCTGTGCGGCGACGGCAGGCCACGCCGCGTCTCGATCCCTGCGGTGCAGGTCCGCACACTCCAGGCAGCTGGTGACACCTGGGATGACCAGCGGGCCGACCAGGCCGGTGCCGTCGCGCACCCGGACCGCGAGGTGCGCAACCCGCTGACTGTGCAGGTCGCGGAGCATCCGCGGGTCGGCGACCAGGTTGTCGGACAACACCACCAGGTCGGCTTCGGCGGAAGTCACCGCGGCATGGGGTTGGCTGCTCTGCTTGACCCGGGCACCCGAGCAACGCATCGACTCGATCAGCAGGTCTGACAGCGGGCCGCGCCCGTGCACGCGGATCGACGCCGACCGGACACGACGCTGCCGGCGGCCACGGGTGGCGACCCCGGCGTTCACCAGCTGCGTGACCAGATCGCCCAGCTCATCGGCGGCTACACCGCCCTGCCGGTCGGCTTGACGGTGCAGCTCGCTTATCGATACCGGTGAATACATCGTCCGCAGCAGCGTGGCCAAGCCCGGGGCATTCAGGCCGCGTGGCGGACGGATCAGCACGGCGCGGCGCGGACTCCAACCCACCTGAACGGCGCCGTCCGGGCGCAGCAGCACCGGGAGAGCCGGGTCCAGCGCATACAACGGCAGCGTGGCCTGCGCCATGCTGGCACTGTGCCACGACACGGCGCGACGGCCGGCTCAGTTATCCACAGAGCCAGAGTCGCCATCGGGGCCGGTGTGGCCCGCATCCGTGCCTCGCTCGAACTCGGCGATCGCCTCATCGATACCGCTGGTGTCGCCGCCGATGACGCGATCGATGAACGCGGCCGGGTCGTCGAGATCCTCCGTCTCGGGCAGCAGATCTGGGTGCTGCCAGACCGCATCGCGGGCGTCGACACCGGCGGCCTCGGTCAGCCGCTCCCAGAGCACGGCGGCCTCCCGCAGCTTGCGGGGCCGCAGTTCGAGGCCGACCAGCGTGGCGAAGGTCTGCTCGGCCGGTCCGCCGGTGGCACGACGGCGGCGCAGCGTCTCGCCGAGGGCGGCCGCGCCCGGGATGCGGTCGCCGAGCGCGGCGGTCACCACCGTCTGCACCCAGCCCTCGATCAGTGCGAGCAGAGTCTCGAGCCGTTCCAGTGCCTGGGTCTGCTCCGGCGTGGCCTGGGGCTCGAACACCCCTTGGGTCAGCAGCTGCTCGACGGCGGCCGGATCGTTCAGCGTGGCCGGGTTGAAGTCGCGGGCCAACTCCTCGATGCCCTGCATGTCGATCTTCATGCCCTTGGCGTAGGCCTCGACGGCGCCGAGCAGCTGGCTGGCCAGCCACGGCACGTGACTGAACAACCGGTGGTGGGCGGCCTCGCGAGCCGCCAGGTAGGTGACGATCTCGCTGCGGGATTGCTCGAGCCCGGCGGCGAAGGATTCGATGGCGTCCGGCAGCAGTGCGGCAATTCCCTTGGGCCCCAACGGCAAACCGATGTCGGTAGAGGTGAGTACTTCGCGGGACAACCGGGCCAGCGCCTGACCCAGCTGCGAGCCGAACGCCATGCCGCCCATCTGCGACATCATCGATAGCAGCGGACCGGCCATGTTCTTGGCCTCTTCGGGCAGCGCCGCCGCCCACACCGTGGCGATCTGCTGAGCCATCGGATCGCACAGCCGCTTCCAGGTCTCCAGGGTATTGTCCACCCAGTCGTTGGGGGTCCACGCGACCGCCCTGTTGGTGCCGGCCGGCAACGCGGTCACCCCGTCGAGCCAGGTTTCGGCGAGGTGTACGGCGTCGCTGATCGCGTCGTTGGTGGCGGCCGGGATCGGCGCAACGAATCCGATCGAACTCGACGCCAGTTGACGGGCAAGTTCGTAGTTCACCGGCCCAGCGGCCTGGCCGCCGGCCATGGCCGAGCCGGCGCCGCTGAACATCTGCCCGAGACGGGTGAAGATCTGGCCCAGGTCGGCCATGTCGAATTCACCGCCCAGGCCACCGAGACCAAACGGGTCGGCAGATCCCGAACCGGAATCGGGGTCGTTGTCCCCGCGCTTGTCGCGGTCCGGGTCGTCGCCGGCAGAGAACCCGAAAGGCAGGTCAGCCATGCCCCCAACGGTACTCACCAGCGGGGCACGGCGCGCGATGCGCCATCACGCTGTGAGTGAACCGGCCGCCGATCGGGCCTGACCAGTCCGTCTAGTGTTGGCGAGGTGAACAGGCGGATTCTGACGCTGATCGTGGCCCTGGTGCCGATCGTGGTCTTCGGCGTTCTGCTTGCGGTGGTGACGGTGCCGTATGTGTCACTTGGCCCGGGCCCTGCGTTCGACACGCTCGGCGAGGTCGACGGCAAGCAGGTCGTCGACATCAAAGGCACGCAGACGCATCCAACGTCGGGTCGCCTGGATATGACGACGGTGTCTCAGCGTGACGATCTCAGCTTGGCGGAAGCACTCACGCTGTGGCTCTCCGGGGAGGAGCAGCTGATGCCGCGCGACCTGATCTACCCGCCGGGCAAGTCGCGGGAGGAAATCGACAAGGACAACGACGCCGATTTCAAGGCGTCCGAGCACAACGCCGAGTTCGCGGCCCTGGGATACCTGAAGTACCCACAGGCCATCACCGTCGTGGCGGTCAGCGATCCCGGGCCTTCGGTAAGCAAACTGCAGGCCGGTGACGCCGTGCAGGCGGTGAACGGCACGCCGGTCGCCACTGTCGATCAGTTCACGTCATTGCTGAAGCACACCAAACCCGGCCAGTCGGTCGCGGTCGACTTTCGCCGTAAAAACGCACCCCCCGGGGTCGCTCAGATCACGTTGGGCAGCCATCCAGGTCGCGATTATGGCTTCGCGGGCGTCTCGGTGATGGATGCGCCATGGGCGCCGTTCGTGGTCGATTTCAACCTCGCCAACGTGGGCGGGCCGTCGGCGGGTTTGATGTTCAGCTTGGCGGTCGTCGACAAACTCACCACCGGGAATCTCGCCGGCTCGAAGTTCGTCGCGGGGACCGGAACCATCAAAGTCGACGGCACGGTGGGCCGTATCGGCGGCATCGTGCACAAAATGAGTGCCGCGCGCGCCGCGGGGGCGACGGTGTTTCTGGTCCCGGCCGAAAACTGCTATGAGGCAGCCTCCGGTAAGTTGCCCGGACTGCAATTGGTGAAGGTCGACAACCTCGGTGGAGCGGTGAATGCGCTGCACGCGGTGACCAACGGCGGGCAGCCGCCGAGTTGTTAGCGCATGCGTACAGTTGTGATACGTCTGTGATACGTCGAGGACAAAGCCGACGGCCACTGTTGACATGGAGCAGGGAGCGTAGCTAGTGGGTATGCGGCCCGCCGCGAGAATGCCGAAGCTGACTCGCCGGAGCAGGATTCTCATCACGATCGCCTTGGCGGTGATCCTGCTGCTGCTTGTCGGTCCACGCTTGATCGACGGCTACGTCGACTGGCTCTGGTTCGGCGAGCTGGGCTACCGATCGGTGTTCACCACCGTGCTGGTGACCCGGCTGGTGGTGTTCGTGGTGGTGGGGCTGCTGTTCGGCGGCATCGTGTTCGCCGGCCTGGCGCTGGCCTACCGCACCCGGCCGGTGTTCGTCCCGAGCAACGGCAATGATCCGGTGGCCCGGTATCGCAGCATGGTGATGTCGAGGCTGCGGGTGATCGGAACCGGGATTCCGGTTGCGATCGGCCTGCTCGCCGGGATCGTCGCGCAGACCTACTGGGTGCGCGTTCAGCTGTTCCTGCACAGCGGCGACTTCGGCGTCGACGATCCGCAATTCGGCAAGGACCTTGGCTTCTACGCTTTCGAACTGCCCTTCTACCGGCTTGTCCTCAGCTTTTTCTTCGCTGCGCTGTTTTTGGCGTTCCTGGCGAATCTGCTGGCGCACTACGTGTTCGGTGGTATCCGGCTGTCCGGGCGCACCGGCGCGCTGAGCCGTTCGGCACGCGTCCAGTTGATCAGCCTGATCGGCGCGCTGGTGTTGCTCAAGGCAGTTGCCTACTGGCTGGACCGCTACGAGTTGCTTTCGCACACCCGCGCCGGAAAGCCATTCACTGGGGCCGGGTACACCGATATCAATGCGGTGTTGCCCGCCAAGCTGATTCTGTTGGCGATCGCGTTGATCTGCGCGATCGCGGTGTTCTCGGCGATCGTGTTGCGGGACTTAAGGATTCCGGCTATCGGCCTGGTGCTACTGTTGCTGTCGTCGCTGATCATTGGCGCCGGTTGGCCGCTGATCGTCGAGCAGATCAGCGTCAGACCCAATGCCGCGCAGAAGGAACGCGAGTACATCAGCCGAAGCATCACCGCGACCCGGCAGGCCTACGGTCTCACCAATGACGTTGTGAGCTACCGCGATTACAGCGGCGACGGACGGGCAACTGCAGAGCAGGTGGCGTCCGACCGTGCCACCACGTCCAACATCCGGCTGCTTGACCCGACGATCGTCAGTCCGGCGTTCACCCAATTCCAGCAGGGCAAGAACTTCTTCTACTTCCCCGACCAGCTGTCCATCGACCGCTATGTCGACCACGACGGTCATCTGCGCGACTACGTCGTTGCCGCCCGCGAACTCAACCCAGACCACCTGATCGACAACCAGCGCGACTGGATCAACCGGCACACCGTCTACACCCACGGCAACGGCTTCATCGCTTCGCCGGCCAATACCGTGCGCGGTATTGCCAACGACCCCAACCAGAACGGCGGATACCCGGAGTTTCTGGCCAACGTGGTTGGCGCCAACGGGGGAGTGGTCTCCGATGGCCCGGCACCGTTGGACCAGCCGCGGATCTACTTCGGACCGGTCATTTCCAACACGCCCGCCGACTACGCGATCGTCGGAAAAAACGGCGCCGACCGGGAATACGACTACGAGACCAACGCCGAGACCAAGAACTATACCTATACCGGAAGCGGCGGAGTGCCGGTCGGCGGCTGGGTTTCGCGCAGCGTCTTCGCCGCGAAGTTTGCCGAGCGAAACTTCTTGTTCTCCAATGTGATTGGATCTAACAGCAAAATCCTGTTCAACCGCGATCCGGCGCAGCGGGTTGAGGCGGTGGCGCCGTGGCTGACGACAGACAGCGGCCTGTACCCGGCGATCGTCAACAAGCGGCTGGTGTGGGTCATCGACGCCTACACCACGCTGGACAACTACCCGTATTCCGAGCTCACCTCGTTGTCGTCAGCGACCGCCGACTCCACCGAAGTGGCGTTCAACCGACTGGTCCCCGACAAGCAGGTGTCCTACATTCGCAACTCGGTGAAGGCCACCGTCGACGCCTACGACGGGACGGTCACGCTCTATCAACAGGACGAGCGTGACCCGGTACTCAAAGCGTGGATGAGAGTCTTCCCCGGCACCGTCAAGCCCAAGAGCGATATCACCCCCGAATTGGCTGCGCACCTGCGCTATCCCGAGGACCTGTTCAAGGTGCAGCGGATGCTGCTGGCCAAATACCACGTCAACGACCCGGTGACGTTCTTCTCCACGTCGGATTTCTGGGATGTTCCGCTGGACCCGAACCCCACCGCCAGCAGCTACCAGCCGCCGTACTACATCGTCGCGAAAAACATTGCCAAGGATGACGATTCGGCGTCGTTCCAACTGACCACTGCGATGAACAGGTTCAAGCGTGACTACTTGGCCGCCTACATCAGCGCCAGTTCCGATCCAGCGACGTACGGCAAGATCACCGTGCTGACCGTTCCCGGCCAGGTCAACGGGCCGAAACTAGCCAACAATGCGATCACCACCGATACCGCTGTGTCGCAGGACCTCGGCGTGATCGGGCGCGACAACCAGAACCGGATCAAGTGGGGCAATCTGCTCACGTTGCCGGTCGCACACGGCGGGCTGCTGTACGTCGAGCCGGTGTATGCCTCACCCGGTTCCAGCGATGCCGCCTCGTCGTATCCCCGGTTGATTCGGGTGGCGATGATGTACAACGACAAAATCGGGTACGGCCCCACCGTCGGCGACGCACTGACCGGGCTGTTCGGGCCTGGCGCCGGCGCCACCGCGGCCGGGATCGCGCCAACCGAGCCGGGCGCACCCGCCAACCCGCCGCCGGGCGCTGCGCCGCCGGCCGATGGTTCGCCGCCGCCGCCAGCGGCTGCTGCCGTCCCGCCCTCGCCGAACGGGGCCGTCACCTTGTCTCCCGCCAAGGCGGCCGCGCTCAAGGAGGTTGAGTCGGCAATAGGTGCGGCGCGCGACGCCCAGAAGAGCGGCGACTTCGCCGCCTATGGAGCGGCACTGCAGCGGCTGAACGACGCGATCAACAAGTTCGACAGCACCAAGTAATCCCGCTTGCTCCGGGGAGGAGGCAAGGCAGATGACCGACATGGCTCAAATCCCGGTGACGGTCGTGCAGCCCGGCGAAGGGGAGTAGGTCGCGCTGCCAGGTTTTGGGGTGGTGTTCAAGTTGTCCAGCCGCGCCAATGGGGGCGAGGTGTCCATCGTCGAGCATCCGTTCGAGGTCGGCTTGCTCACTGCGGCGCACCGGCACACCCGCGAGGACGAGCATTCGATCGTGCTGGCCGGTGAGATCGGTTTCCGCTCGGACGACAGTGAGGTCGTCCTCGGCCCTGGGGGCTATATCACCAAGCCGCGCGGGCAAATGCACGCGATGTGGAACGCCGGCAGTGTGCCTGGCCGCATCGTCGAGATCATCACTCCGGGCGGTTTCGAGAATTACTTCCGGGAGCTGGGTGAGCTGCTCGTCGAACACGCGGATGATCCGGTCGGCAAGGTCATGCACGAGCTGCCTGAGTTCGGCGACCTGGCCGACAAATATGGGCTGACCTACGGAGCTCCGGACTGGATGGACGACATCAGGCAGCGGTACGGGCTGAACCCGCCCTCGCACTGATTTAGGCCGTCAAGCCTGCTGAGCGCGCGATTTGGCGGCCTTGCGGGCGTTCGGTAACCTGGTATTTACCCGTCGCGGGGTGGAGCAGCTCGGTAGCTCGCTGGGCTCATAACCCAGAGGTCGCAGGTTCGAATCCTGTCCCCGCTACTAGCGGAAATGGCCCCCGGAGGACTCTCCGGGGGCCATTTTCATGCCCGATGGGAACACTTTTGGGAACATTAGTGCCGCTAATGATTCCCGTGACTTCTTCTAAAACTGACGGACATCGTTGACACTCCGGGTTTCCGCTACTAGGAGACCGACATGGGTGAACCACAACTGCCACGCGAGGTCCGTCGTCGCCTGGCGATGATCAAGCACGCTGAGGAAGTGACCGGCAACGTCGCCATGACATGCCGCTACTACGGCATCAGCCGCACCGCGTACTACCGCTGGCTGCGCCGCTATGAAGAACACGGCGCCGACGGCCTGCGAGACGGCTCAAAACGGCCACACACCTGCCCGCGCGAGACCCATGTCGACATCGTCAGCAAGATCCTCTACCTGCGGCAGAACTACCACTTCGGCCCAGCCAAAATTGCGATGTACCTCAAGCGGTATCACGACATCGAGATCTCCCAGTCCGGCGTCTGGCGCATCCTTAAACGCCTCGAGCTGAACCGCCTGCCGGCGTCGCAGCGCTATAAGCGCCTGGACAAACGGTGGCAGCGCTACGAGAAGCAGCAGCCCGGCCACCGGATCCAGATCGACGTCAAGTTCGTCGAACCACTAAAAAGCGCCGTCAAACCGGCCGTCGGCCGGCGCACCAAGTACTACCAGTTCACCGCCATCGACGACTGCACCCGCCTGCGCGTATTGCGGATCTACCCCCGCTGCGACCAGAAGACCGCGATCCAGTTCGTCGACTACGTCCTGCAGCGGATGCCCTTCCAAGTCCAGACGATCCAGACTGACAACGGCTCAGAATTCCAGTCCGCCTTCCACTTCCACGTCCTGGACAAGGGCGTCGGGCACGTCTACATCAAACCCCGTACGCCGCGGCTGAACGGCAAGGTCGAGCGCTCCCACCGCATCGACGCCGAAGAGTTCTACCAGCTCCTCGACGGCATCCTCATCGACGACGCCAAGGTCTTCAACGACAAACTCCGCGAGTGGGAGGACTACTACAACTACCATCGCCCCCACAGCGGCCTCGGCGGCCAGACGCCCTACGAACGACTACGCCAAAAAACCCAGACCCGGGCGTAACGCATGAACGTCAGTCCCACACCCCGGGCATGACGACTGCCGATAGGCCGCCCTCGACCGAATCGGCTCAGGCCTTGATGAGGGTGAATTGCCCGAGCTCGCTGATACCGCGCCGGAAGAAGTCGCTGCACCCGGTGAGGTACTTCATGTACCGCTGGTAGACCTCCTCGGAGGTCGCCGCGACCGCAGCGTCGTGATGTGCCTCCAGACTTTGCGCCCACGTGTCGAGAGTGCGGACGTAGTGCTCGCTGAGCAGCTGCTTCTGGTCCACGACGAACCCGGCTTCCTGCGACAGCCGGATGATGTCCTCGTCACACGGGATCGAGCCTCCCGGGAAGATCTCCTTGGCGATGAACCGCATGAACCGCAGGTCGGTCATCGTGATCGGGATGCCCATCTCCGGCCAGCGCTTCAGCGGATGTCCCAGGATCGCCTGCAGCACCACCCGGCCGCCGGAGGGCAGGATGCTGTCGCACCTCTTGAAGAAGGGCGCGTAGCGCTCCGGCGGAAACGCCTCGATCGCCTCGAGGCTGACGATGCGGTCGACCGGCTCGTCGAACTGTTCCCAGCCGCGCAGCAACACCCGCCGCGAACGGTTGGTGTCGACTCCGTCGAGGAGGTCCTGAGCGAACTTTGACTGGTTGCGGCTGAGCGTCAGCCCGACGACATTGACGTCGTGTTGCTCGACGGCCCGTTGCATCACCGAACCCCACCCGCAACCGATGTCGAGCAGCGTCATGCCCGGCTGCAGATCCAGCTTGCCGAGGGCAAGGTCGATCTTGGCCATTTGCGCCTCCATGAGCGACATGTCGTCTCGCTCGAAGTACGCGCAGCTGTACGTCCGCGACGGATCCTGGAAGGCGCTGAAGAAGTCGTCCGAAAGGTCGTAGTGCGCCTGGACTTCGTCGAAGTGCGGCTCCATTTCGGGGGGCCCGACCGTGCCGTTGCTCATCCCTGGCCTACCAACAACTTGAAGGTTCCGGCTGCTGAGCATAATTAAGTAACCTACTACACACTCGCCGGTATGAACTCGGGCCCGCGAGGGCGGTCTGGGATCTGTGGGTGGCGCGGAGCTTCGCGGATGCGACGACGTCATAGCGCAGCGGAAACCAAGGTCCTTACACCATCGGTCGCGGGCAAGGCGGTCCTGAATGCCGGCAATGACCGATGCTGCATGCCGCTGACTGGACCAGCCGCCGGCGCGGCCCACGCCGGTCCTCGATACGGGTTCAAACCCACTCTCATGAAGGGACCACCGTTCGCCGGGTAACTAGACGGCGGAACGAGTTTTGGGCGAGTAGTACCGGCCGGCCCGGAC
>Ga0187781_10003410_pt1 | contig 11963 bp, 9 predicted proteins | sample 0715_SJ02_MP02_2_FD_132447 | JGI IMG/M metagenome (GOLD analysis project Ga0187781, IMG submission 132447) | Tropical peat soil microbial communities from peatlands in Department of Meta, Colombia - 0715_SJ02_MP02_20_MG | ecosystem: Environmental > Terrestrial > Soil > Wetlands > Peat | place...
CGTACGGATGGAACTGCCCAGCATTGGGATGATCAAAAGCTTTGTGGCTGCGGATTTGGGCGTGTCGCTGATCACCGCCTCGTTCGCGCGCGATGAAGTGGATGCCGGACGCGTGAGGCTGATCGACCTGGAAGATGTGGTGCTGCACCGCGAACTGGCGCTGGCCTACCGCCGTGACCGCACTCTTTCCGTGGCGGGCAAGGCATTCATCGCCCTGCTCCGCCAGCTGGCGACGAAATTGAAGCAGACCGAAACAGCTTCCCCGTGACCGTTCTTCCGCACACCACCACCGATTTGGCGATCCCGCAAGCGACGCTGAGTTCTCGCAGCGCGCAGCCTGTTCGTCCGTCACAACCTATGCGACCAGCTCGCCTCAGACCTAAGGAGAAGTAGGAATATGAGGGCATGGGTGACCAGAAGCGGTGGCACCAGCCCCGTCACAATGAAAAATGCCGCTCCGAACATTCCAGGTTGAATCCCGACTCGTATACCCTGATAGAAGGCGAATAGGAAGTCAGCAGCGCCCCACAGGTTGAACAGCCATACGCTCTTGGTGGCCCACCATGTGCGGTTCACCAGCGCCATCGTGGCCGCGATCGCCAAAATGCCGGCGATAAAGTCGCCGTAGGCTGCGGGGATCGCGAGCCCGGCCGGCAGCAACGGAGAAACAACTCCAGGCACCAGGAAACTCAGCCCGATGAAGCGAAGAAACATATGAGGCGCCACCAGCACAGTGAGGGCGCGGTCCGGCTCGATGTTTTGAAACCGCGGCCACACGAACAGTCGAGCCGCCACTACCGAGCTCACCGAGCTCGCCAAAACGCTGACTCCGAATAGTGCGAGCGCGTTCATCGGCCACCTCCCTGAATCTTCAGTTGTTCCAGCCGGGCCTGAACCGTCTGCATGCGGCCAACGAAGGTGGTGAGCGGCGTGACACTGGTTTCCATGCGCGGCCAGACAGGCAGGCTGCTGATGAGATCATCCAGTTCCTGGGCTGATTCGGCGCTCACGACCAACGAGAGCGCAATGGCTCCGGTCAGCGGCCCGCCGGCAACGATTTTTTTCTCGGCTTCGAGCTTTTGGCAGAGTTCCAGCGTCGGCAGGATGACCTGCTCGATGAAGACGATGCCCTCTTCCGGATCGGCGGGGCGTTCGGCGAGCCTCAAGTGGACCAGGTAGTTCATAGGATCCTCCTCAGCATGATAGATGTATATGCATCTATAAAAGATGCAGGAAATGATTGCGAATAAGAGAAGATCGATGTATATACAGATTATGAGACAGTCGGAACATAATGGTCGAACCAAGATTATTTCCTTGCCCTGCGCTTGCGCGAACCTGCGCCGCGCTGCCCGCATCGTGACTCAGCGATACGACCACAGCCTGCAGACGGCCGGCATTAAGGCGACGCAGTTTACATTGCTGCAGGCCCTGGCAAGAGCTGGAAACGTCACTCAGGGCAAGCTGGGTGACCTGCTTGGGCTTGACAGCACGACTCTCACCCGAACGCTTGGGTTGCTGCGAGCGAAGGGTTGGATTCAGGCGAAACCCGGCGAAGACCGGCGGGAGGTTTGCTTGGCTCTAACCGCCGCAGGGAGACGTAAATACCAGAGCGCGAGGCGCTATTGGCAATCAGCCCAAAAGCAATTGCGCAGAGTACTTGGCGAAGCAGGTTGGAAGCAAATCATGGAAGCGACGATTTTAACGGCCGCTCTTGCGCAGCAACGGCGCCACCAGCAACGGTGAGGCAGCATCTGCGAAGGAGCGTAGTGTCGTCTTTCGGCTTTGGGGTCAGCCTGCGCAGAACGAACTCTGAGCAACATCGGCGCGAGGGCGCGCTGGCCAGGGTCAATGAGCAGATTGCTCAAGAACAAGCCTGGCCCGCGATTGGAGCGCGGGTCCTGCTTCCGCGGGAGCATCGCTAGCGACTTTTGGTCGTCGCTTCCGGCCGAATCAACAGCGCGAACCGTGGGAACAGAAAAGAGCCGGCGGCGTCATCAATGACATTGACCTGGCCTGTGTAAAAGCCCGGGGCGAGCGAATTCAGGGGCAAATCCAACTGAAAGATGCCCGCTTTTCGATTGCTGGCATTTAGGTCGGTGAGTTCGACCATGGAGCTTTCGAATACCTTTGTTTTGCCGCGGAAGAAGGCGACGCTCGTGAGTAGATGAATGCCGGAGCTGCCGTTGTGGGAAGCTTGCGGCGCATTCCATCGGCCCGGATCATACACCTCGTAATAGAGCCGCAGATGCTGTGCCGAAGAGAACACATGCGTTACGTTGGGGATGATCTCTTCCCCGTCGCGAATCAGCGGGCTGGGAGCCGTGCCCTTCTTTGCCGGCTGCACCTGACTGGCGAGCACAATCGAACTCATCTTCAGAGGCACTGACTTGAGATCGGGCACGTTCAAATCGGCTTCGAACGAACCCATGCGGCCGGTCTGATTTTCGCGCACCACGAACTTCAGATGATATTTGCCGGGAGGCAGGTTCACGTTGGTGTCGTACTGCACATTTTTCTTGCTCACATCGGCCGAACTATCGACTGCAAGTTTCACGGTGTCGCGAATGCGAGTAATCGGATGGTGCTCACTGTCGCTGGCCAGGCCAATCACGTCGAGAGTCGCTTTATCGCGGTCGCTTGAGCGTGTAAACGGAATCTGCGAGCCGGGCACGACCAGAGAGATGGGAATAGAAAACTTGTTGGCCTCGAGTCGAAAGTAGGCGGTATTCAAATATAGCGGCAGATCAGTCGTGGGCAACTCGGAGGCCAGTTCCTGCTGGAGCTGAAGTTCTTTGTCTTCCTTGGTGGAGTGCTGATAATCGGCAGGCGCGTAATAGCCCCGGCGGTAATCGATCTTCGCGCCCGGCACGTTCACCTTAACGATGATTCGGCGGTAGCGCCCGTCCCGGGCGGGATTGCTGCTGTGATACCCGAGCAGGTAGTAGCTCGATGTGTCTTGTTGCACGCCTTTGAAAACCTGATTGAAATCGTTGTTGTCGAGGAACGCGCGCCCGCCGGTGTCGCTCGCCAGCGTGACCAGAGTCTCCTGCGTGGTGAAGTTGGAATTGAGCGCGTTGATGGTGGCTTGACCTGAGTACGCCGAGGTTCCGCGCAAGCTGGCGTTCTGCGCCTCACCACCGGCCACCAGTGCTTGCAACCCGCGCAAGTCCATGGTGTAGATGGCGAGGTTCGATCGCACCGCGGCGTTGATCGCGGCACGCAATTCTGACTGATTTTCAATCCCTGTTCGATCCATGCCGCTGGAAAAATAAATGAGCGACTTCTTTTGCTGCAGATGCGCCAGCTTTTCCGCAATCGAGCGCAGCGCCTCCAACCGCCGATCCGTGTTGAAGACGTTGTATTCGGTATCGTCGGCAGTAAATGGCTGGCCAGTGTCAGGAGTACCTTCGGTTGTGCCTGTGGTTCCTTCTTCGTAACCTTGACCACTCCCACCACTGAAAACCTGAAGTTGTTTCTTGAGCAAGTCGTGATCGGAAGTAAAATCCTGATTGACCAACAGCGCGCTTCCCAGCGACACAATGGATACCAGGTCCGCAGGAGCCATCTGAGTGTCGACGTAGCGCTCGGCAGAGGTAACCGCGCGATCGATCTCGTCCGGTTCCATGGCCGAGAGATCAAAGAACAAAACGATCAGCCGGCGATCTTTGAACAGATCTGTCGTGTTCGCAGCGGCAGAAGGTGCCGGAGCGGGAGATGCCGGAGCATTGGCCAGCGGCTGCGCCTGGGCGACCTCCTGGTTTGCCACGGCATCGACATTCTCAATATCGAAGGAGACAATTTTCTGCGGCTTGTTGTCTTCGAGAATGGTGAAATCTCCCGGCTTCAAGTTCGGCACCAGATTTCCGTTTTTGTCCCGCACAGTGACGTTCACCTGCACCAGCTCAGACTGGGTGTGAAAGACGTAATCGGTCTGTTGCTGCTGCGCGGGCAGAGAAGAACCGAGCAATGCGAACTCCGTCAGCATCGCCAGAATTCTCCGGCTCGCGCCTCGACCTGAATGCAGGAACATTTTCGTTTCTCTCAAAACCGAAACCGCGCAGTCATGGAAATTTGGCGCATGGCTCCGACCGCGGTGACGCGCCCGAACGTCGGTGAGTTCAGCACTGTATCAATCGCCGAGTAATTCGGGATATTGAAAATATTGGTAGCCTGGGCGCGAAACTCCAGCATGCGCGACTCTGCCAGCGGAATGATCTTGGTCAATGCCATGTCAAAGACTTTGCTGCCCGGGCCAATGATGCTGTTGCGGCGGGCGTTGCCGTATTGTCCCGCGGGCGGAGCAATGAAGGCCGCGGTATTAAACCACTCCCCAATTGACGGATGCGACAGCTGAATCGGCTGTCCCAGCACCAGATCCGGCCGCAGAGTTCCGTTGGTGCCGCCATTCACCTCTTCCGCATTGGCCAGCAGGCGCGGCGTAAAGGGAAGTCCCGAGGCAATCGTCCAATCCCCGCTCCATTGCCAGTCGCCGAAGATCGCGCGCAGCGGGGTATTGTCCGTCAGCCATCGTCTATCGTGTCCGAAAGGCAGTTCCCACAAATAATCCGCCGTGAATTTTTGTGTTTGGTTGAAGCTGGAGAGTCCCCGCTCCGCCGAAATGTCGAAAGGATTCTGCGCCACGCTGTTCGCACCGCTGCCGGTCGATGCCGTCGCGCCGCCTCCCGCCGCGCCTGTTCCGCCCGCGCCCAGGCCAGGAGTACTGGCTGTTGTGGTCGCGCCCGCTCCAATCGAGGACGCGTCGTCAATCGACTTCGAAAACGTATACATGCCGCCAACCGAAAATCCGTTGGCGAGCCGCTTCCGCAGCCGCACCGATCCCGCGTTCGCCTCCGAATCACCAATCGAATTCTCAAACGTGAAGGCCTGCACTCCCGCGATTCGAGTCGTAATCCCCGCTGGCGAGATGGTTCGATTCGGCGCCTCCAGAATGTCCAGGTTCGTGCCTTTCGTTCCCGTGTAATCGATATTCAGCAAGAGTGTCGGCCGAATCTGCTGCTGAATATCCAGATTGCGAATCTGTACATACCCAAACCGGTAATTGGGATTCACTGCATAACTGTTGGTGATGATTCCGGCTGCCGGCGCGGGAAAACCATTCTGCAGCGTGAGTGCTCCCGGACCGCTCTGGACGTTCGTTTCCGCCGTCGAAAATGGCGGCTGAAACGCCAGTTGTTGCGCAATTGTCTGATACGCCCCCGTGTTGTAGTTGATGCCATACCCGCCGCGCACCACGGTTTTCGAAAACGGCTTCCAGGCGAATCCCACGCGCGGTGCAAACCCTTTGCGATCGGGCCTGACCAGACTGGCAGGGAGACTGCCGCTATAAGGTCCCGGCTGTCCCGGCACCACCACCGCGACCGCGGGCGCGCCCAGTGCGGGATAGAGCACTCCGGGCGAAAGATCCAGATTCGCAATCAGATTGTTTTCTTCCGTGAGCGGCGAAACGTATTCGTATCTCACGCCCAGATTCAGGGTGAGATTCGCGCGCATCTTCCACTCATCCTGCACATACATGTCCCAGTAGTTTCCGTGGAAGTGATAGTTATCTTGCCCAAACTCCACCGCCGTGGACTGCGGCAATCCCAGCAGAAAATCGGCAAAGTCATATCCCGTGCCCACTGCCTGCTGGCCGTTCACCACGTCGGATGTATTGATTCCCGTAAATGTAAACGACCCGCGCGCGTTGCTGCTCGCTTCCGTATTGAGTTGCACGCGGCGGAAATCTCCGCCCCACCGCCACGTGTGCTTGCCATGCGTCCACACCACGTAATCGGAAAACGTGTAGGTTTGGTTTCGCAAAAGCTGCGGATTCGTGTCTGACAAACTGGTCAGATCGCCAAAAGAAAGATTCGGCAATCCCCAGTCGAACGGATTCATGGAAACGCCGGTGATTCCCAATCCACTGTCGATGTCGTCTCTAAACGCATAGAGATTCTGCGTCTTCGAGCGGCTGCGATTGAAGTCGAAGCGTAGACTGTTGGTCAGCTTCCCGATGCTTCGCACCCACGCGATCGGCACATCGAAGCTGCGGACGCTGGTCGTGCCTCCCACGCTGGGAAACGGATTGGTAATGTTGGCGCTGGTTGCGTGATAGTGAAAACCGAAGTTCAGGCTATTTCCGGGCCGCCGCCCGCCTGCACCGCGCTGCCGTACCGGCGCCGCGCCAATTGAATGATTGATGCGCACGTTCAGATCGTCGAGGTCGCTGGTGGTCGAAGTCACGTAATGAAAATTCTGAAAATTCCCAGGCAGATTGGGACAGGGAATATATTGGAGCAGTCCCGCTGCGATGCTGTTGGCCGGCCCCGACGATGCTGTCCACGGGCAGGTCTCGGACGCGAATCCCGGAATTACGTTTCCCGCATACGGCGTGCTCAGGCCAGTGGTCGAATTCACCGAATAAATCTGGTCGATGGTCTGGCCGCTGCTGTTCACGTCGTTGCACATGCCCGCGCTGTTGAACCCGGTCTTGCACAGAGCGGAAAAATTTCCCTGCCGCTCTAACAGCGTCGGCACGGTCGAAAACTGGTCAAAGGGATTCTCGCCACGCTTGCCGTTGTAATTGACGAAAAAAAATGTTTTCGTACCCCCGTGATAGATTTTGGGAATGTTGAGCGGTCCGCCCACCGAACCGCCGAAACTGTTCTGCTCATACGCCGGATTCGTGACTAGGCCGTTCAGCGCATAGGGCGCGGCATTCAGCGCCGAATCGCCGATGCCGTAATAAATCGACCCGTGCGGATGATTGATATCGAAACCGCGACGGCCAGTAATCGTGAAGGGACGCCCACCACCCCCGCCGCCAAAGCCTCCCGGTCCGCCGAAGCCGCCTCCGCCGGGGCCACCGAACCCTCCGCCTTGCTGACGAGCATCATTAATGCGCTGCTGAAGTTCGTCGCCACTCATCCCGTTGAACGAATTTGAGGCGTTACCTGAAATCGCGATCGATTCGATAGCGCTATTAGGATCAATTCCTGGAACCGGCATGCCGGCGGGCACAACGTCGTTGTTGGGAGCGGTCGTGTCTTGACCGTTCATGCTCTGTTGGAGGGAAAGATTCTGGAATCCACGCTGCGCCGCAGCCCCAGCCTGAGTTGGCGCTCTTCTCGGCGCCGGAGTTGCCTCGTGTGTGCGTGACTGGAGCGTCAGTTCAAAATTCGCTTGCACCACCTGGTGCTCGGCATCCACCACAGCTTGCTGCGAACTCTGTGCAAACGCCACCATCTGCACCCGAACGGTGTACGAGCCGTAGGCTGGGACCGCAACGGAATAGGTTCCGTCGATGTCGGTCGAGGTGGAGACCGTTGTCGAGATCGTTTCAACCGAAGACCCAGCTGAGACCGAAACCGCTGCGCCCGGAATCGGCATAGCGCCGGATTTCACCACGCCATGAATCGTTCCGGCCGGCGCCGGAGTCGACGTAAGCTGTGGAGGCGTAGGCGGTGCAGGTGGTGGCTGGGCAGGTTGGGTCTGGGCATGGGCGGGAGCAAGCGCGAGCAACAGAGACAGAGGCATGCAACGAAACATCAGCTTGCTCAGGGTGATCATCGGTCATTCGTCTCTGCGGGCGCCTCTGCGGGAGGTACCAAACCTCGGTAATGCGATCATAACTTCATCCCCTGGCAGCAGCTGTAAAATTTTGTCTCTTGATCGGCCCGCATCGCCGCGTTTCCCGCGAAAACTCGAGATTCTGGTGCACAGAGTCTTCCTCCTTCAGAATGCGCCGCATTGAACCTGTGCCGCAGGAAGGCAAATCTGCGCTATTCCGTAAACGTGAGTAAAGATTCGTAAAAGCGGCTATTTTTCACAACTTCCGACTCATAATCTGATTCATAGGAGTTATCCCAGTCGGAAGTTTCAAAGAAGGAGATCGTATGTGGAGAAGGATATGGAGAAGTCTTTCAATCACGTTTCTGCTGGCGGTCCTCGCCAGCGCAATCACGACTTTTGGTTTCGCCCAAGATAAAGGCGGCAATGATGCGCAGTCCCCCCAGACGGGCGAGCAACCGGAACACAGGTGGGGTCGTGGACATTTTGATCCGGCGCAGCGAACGGAGATGCTAACCAAGCAACTGAAGCTCACTTCAGACCAGCAGTCCAAGGTGCTGGACATCTTGAAATCAGAACAATCACAAATGGAGAAGTTGCACTCGGACTCCTCGCTCTCGCAAGAGGATCGCCGGGCGAAGATGATGGACATCCGCAAAGCTTCGAACGATCAGATTCGCGCGCTTTTGGATCCCGGCCAACAGAAGAAGTGGGACAAGATGCAGGCCGAACACGAGCAGTGGCAGGAACATCGCCACGATGGACAGAATCCGCCTCCGCCGGATTCCTCGGAACAGAAATAAGGCTGAGCCGGCGCTGCTTATCGGTTGAAGTTGAGAGAAGAGATTCCAGATGAAACTTGGAAGGCGGTTGCTGATGCGCTGCGTGCCCGCCGCTGCATTGGTCACGATGTTATTTGCAACGCAGATGCTCTGGGCACAAGAGACAAAAGAAAAGGTAACCGTAGACGATGTGGAGCGCAGCTTCATGCTGCGGTTACCCAGAGGGTACGATCCGCAACACAGTTATCCAGTTGTGATTCTGCTCCACGGCATGAACCAGGATGCCGACGACATGGAGCGGCTCACGCGCTTTGACGAGCTTGCGGACAAGAACGGCATTATCGCGGTCTATCCTTTCGCCTGGCACGGACGGTGGAACGTTGGAGTCCGGGCACAAGAGCGCTTGCCCATGGGCATGGGGCCCGGCAGGCATCGGCGCTACGGCGGCTATCCGGGTGGTGGCGGCTATCCCGGTAGCGGAGGACAACAGCCCTCTTCCTCCGAACCTTCAGAGGATCGAAGGCCGGCTCCCGCAGATGACATTGGCTTCTTTAACCAGCTGCTGGACCAGCTCAAGTCGAAGGTTTCGCTGGACGAGTCACGAATCTATGCCGCAGGCCTGTCCGAAGGCGGTTTCATGAGTCTGCGCATCGGGTGCGCTTTGAGCGACCGGATCGCGGCGGTCGCCGCCGTGGGTGCATCGATGCCGAAAACGATGGTCTGTTTGCCCTCTCGCCCGGTGCCGCTGCTGATGATCAATGGCACCTCCGATCCGATCGTTCCCTATGGCGGTGGTACCGAGCATAATCTGAATCTGGCGACCATCTCGGCCGAGGATAGTGCAAAGGCGTGGGCGAAAATCGACCGCTGCGGGGAAAAGCCGGAGAAGGACAAAATTCCGCCGAAAGAAAAAGGGGGAACGGAGACGAAAGTTGATACCTATGCCGGCTGCCAGCAGAACGCCCAAGTCGTGCTTTATAGCGTAAAGGGAGGCGGGAATACCTGGCCTGGCGGTGAGCAGTATGAGGTGGAAAAGACCATCGGGAAGACAAGCCAGGATCTGAACGCCAATGAGACGATCTGGGGTTTCCTGGCGGCACAAAAGCTACCGCCACAAGCAAAGTAGGTGAACCGGGACCATTCCATCGGGCTCCGGTTGGGACTGGCGGAGATCTCGCGGCCCACGGCTCCTCCAGCTGACTGACGAGCCGATCAATCGATTGGATTCAATGAACTGCAGCCTTACGGCCTTGCCGTTGGCTCTCATTACCCTTGCCTTTTGCGGGTTCTGTCTTCTTTTGGATGCGATGAGGGGGGAAACATGGACAACTGCTTCAGCAACTTCTTTCTTTGAGTGCTCGGTGGCAGCCTCAGAAGTTTCTTTCGCTCGCCGGCGAGTCTCTTGACAAATGGAGCCCATTCCGGGCCGAACTGGCGGGCCAGTTCGCGGCGCAGGCGAGCGGCCAGCGCCGGACTGCTTCCACTGGTGGAAATGGCTATTTGCAAGGGTCCGCGGCGCACGACTGCGGGATAGAAGAAGTCGCAGTGCTCCGGATCGTCCACAGAATTGCAAAGAACTTTTTGCGCCTGGCAGGAACGGAACACAGATTCATTGGTGGAAGCCGAGTCGGTGGCCGCAATTGCGAGAAACGCCCCTCTCAGGTCGCGAGGGGAAAACCGACGCGCCTGCCAGACCAGTTCGCCCGCGCTGGCTCGGGTGCGAATCCGGCGCACCGCTTCGGGAGCGACCACGAGCACTTTTGCTCCGCAGGAGAGTAAGCCTTCGATCTTGGCTGCTGCTACCTTCCCCCCGCCGGCCACAACGCACTTGCACCCTGCCAGCTTGAACATCATCGGAAACAAAATCTCGGGGGCATCCGTCATCGGTTAAAACCATAGTAACCTAGGCGCAAGCTTTTTCTTCTCAGTCGCTTACCACATCTGTCGAGGGCACCCCGCGGGAGTGAAGGTGTGCTGTGACACGCGTCACAGACGACTTTCTAGTTCTCCACTAAGATTATGCACATTATAGGAATGACGCCCTGGACCTCCATCCACGGGGCCCCCCAGCCCACGGAGACACACAATGGCAATCAAGAACAATGGCGGGAGCGACTGTCCTAGCCGCGACACTCCACTGCTGGACGAACTGGAAAAGGGCCCTTGGCCCAGCTTTGTCAAAGAAATAAAGTCGGCCGCAGAAACCAACAAAAGCGCCCAGGACCTCCTCGGACAACTCGAACTTTCCTACGAAGAAAAGAAAGGTCACTGGAAACATGGAGGGCTGGTGGGCGTCCTCGGTTACGGTGGGGGTGTCATCGGCCGCTACAGCGATGTGGGGGAGCAGTTCCCCAACGTTGCCCACTTCCACACGTTGCGCGTCAATCAGCCGGCGGGATGGTTCTACACCAGCGCCGCGCTGCGCACCATCTGCGACATCTGGGAGCGCCACGGATCAGGCCTCACCAATATGCACGGCTCGACCGGCGACCTCATTCTGCTGGGCACCACCACGCCGGAGCTCGAGCCCACTTTTCAGGAACTGGCGCAAGCCGGATTCGATCTGGGTGGTTCCGGTTCTTCCATGCGAACGCCTTCTTGTTGTGTGGGCATGGCGCGCTGCGAATGGGCCTGCTACGACGCCATGAAGCTCTGTTACGACCTGACCATGGCCTATCAAGACGAGATGCATCGTCCGCCGTTCCCGTACAAGTTCAAGCTCAAATGTGCCGCGTGCCCGAACGACTGCGTTGCGTCCATTGCGCGTGCCGATCTTTCCATCATCGGCACCTGGCGCGATGAGATTCAGGTGGACGACGCGGAAGTCGGAAATTATGCAGCCGCCGGGCTGGCGATCCAGAAGCATGTCTGCGATCTCTGCCCCACAAAATGCATGGAGTGGAACGGCACGAAACTTACCATTGACAATCGCAACTGCGTTCGCTGCATGCACTGCATCAACGTCATGCCGAAAGCGTTGCGCCCCGGCAAGGATCGCGGGGCGGTAATCATGATCGGCGGCAAGGCGCCCATCATGCAGGGTGCGTTGCTTTCTTCTGTCTTGATTCCTTTCGTCCCTGCCGCTGAGTTGATGGAAACCTTGCAGGAGTTGATTCGCCGCATCTGGGACTTCTGGGATGAGTACGGAAACAACCGCGAACGGGTGGGAGAACTCGTGCAGCGGGTTGGCCTGCCGGCCTTTCTCGATGGCATCGGTCTGGAGCCGGTTCCGGAGATGGTTTCTTCCCCTCGCGACAATCCCTATATCTATTTTCAGGCACAGAAAGGAGCTGCGAAATGAGCACGGCTCCGAAACGTCTCACTGACATTGGCCCGCCGCGCTACGACAAATACCTGCCGCCGTGGATTCTGAAAAATTACGGTCGATGGAAGTTCCACGAGAACCTTGCTCCCGGGATCTACTGCCATGTCGCGGAGTCAGGCGACCGCATCTACACCGTGCGTGCAGCTTCCCCACGCTTGCTCAGCATTCAAACGCTGCGCATTTTTGCCGATCTCGCCGACAAGTATAGCGGCGGCTATCTAAGATTCACCAGCCGGAACAATGTCGAGTTCCTGCTCGATGATCGCAGCCAAATTGAGCCGCTC
>Ga0187781_10003411_pt1 | contig 11962 bp, 11 predicted proteins | sample 0715_SJ02_MP02_2_FD_132447 | JGI IMG/M metagenome (GOLD analysis project Ga0187781, IMG submission 132447) | Tropical peat soil microbial communities from peatlands in Department of Meta, Colombia - 0715_SJ02_MP02_20_MG | ecosystem: Environmental > Terrestrial > Soil > Wetlands > Peat | place...
CCCACGGCCCCTGCGCCCCGGGGCCCGCCCGCTGGGTGGCCGGGCTCGTCGCCCCCGACGGGTTCGCGTACCACCCCACGGCGGCCGGCCACGTCGAGATGGCCAAGCTGGTCGAGGCCAATCTCGCAGGGGCGGGCTGAGCCGGAGGCTTCCCGAACCTAGAGGCGATACACCGCTTCGGCGTTGCCGGCGAAGAGCCGCTGGCGCGACGCCTCGTCGAGGCCCGCCGTGACCGCGCTGAACGTGGTGTAGAGGTCGTCGAAGGTGCCGAACTGCGCGTCGACGGGGAAGTTGCTGGCGAACATGCAGCGGCCGACGCCGAAGGCCTCGATGGCGTACTCGATCCAGCGACCGAGGACGTCTCGGTGCGTGGACCCGAACGGCATGGCCAGCCCCGAGAGCTTGCACACGACGTGGTCGCCCAGAGCGGCCAAGGCGTCGATGCCGGTCCGCCAGAGGGCGTATTCCTCTTCGGAGTCCGTACGGGGCCATCCGGTGTGCTCCACGACGACGGTCAGGTCGTCGAACCCCGCCAGGTGCGACGCCGCAGCGCTCAGTGCGTCGGCGCGGATCATCAGGTCGAAGACGAGGTCGCGCTCGGCCAGTGCCTTCAGGACGGCGGCATCGGGAAGGGGCTGGTCGAAGCCGCCCATCTGCCGGACACCCCGGAAGCGCGGAGCGGCCATCTGCCGGTCGATCAGCTCAATCGCCTCTTGCGCCGACTCGGTCGGGGGGAGGCCGCCGACGATGGCGTCGGGGCCGCCGTCCGCCGGGGCGGCACGGTCGAGCGCCAGGGTCTCGTCGATCGAGTGACGACCCGTGGCAGCGGCGACGTTGACGAACTTCTCGACGTTCCATCCCGCCGTCTCGGCCCGGTAGGTGGCGACGTCGAAGCGTCGGAACATCCTCGAGGGGTCGCCGGCACCCCGCTGCGGCGGGTGCTCGAGGTAGGGGTACCAGTCCGTGCGTGCCGGGTCCCAGATGTGCACGTGTGCGTCCACGATGCGGGTGGGCCGCTCGGTCATCGGGCCTCCTCATGACGGGTCGGGGGAGTGGCGCCGACGATCTCGCGCAGGGCGGCGTCGAGCCAGGGAGGAACGGCGGGGCCGCCGTAGAGGACGGTCCCGATGGGGCGCGGGTGGCTGCGGAGTCCGATCCAGCCCGTCCCTACGACCAGCTCCGCGCCGGCGAGCGGCGCTGCGTCGGGGGAGCACAGCAGGTGGGCGACGAGCTCTCCGGCGGGTCCGCAGGTTTCCTCCTCGACGGCTTCGGTGCTCGCAGCGAAGGCGGCGACACGTCCCCCCGTGGCGCCCGCCGCGGCACGGGCCAGCTGTGCGGCGGCCTGGGCCCGGCTCCGACCGGCCACCGTGGTGGCGTCCGTGAGGGTCACCAGCCCGAGGGGCCGACCCCACTCGGCCGCACAATCGGACACGGCGCGCGCCCATCCGGCATCGGTGTGCAGGTGGTCGATGATGCCCCGGTGGTCGGCGAGCACGTGCTGCCACCCCTCGGTGGCGGTGGCCGGCGTGAGGTGGCCCGCAGGCGCCACCACCACGGCGTCAATCGGACCGGCCGTGCCGGCGAGGGAGCGCAGCGCGCCGGCTGCGGCGGCGAAGCCACGTACCGGGTCGAGCAGGTGGCAGGTGACCGAGCGCGCTCGGAGTGCGGCCGTCAGCGAGGCGGTCAGCCGCGGGCGGTCGCTGACCACGGCGCACGAGCGCACGGGGGTCGGTGCGGGTTCGGCCAGGGAAGGCTCGCCGAAGATCGGCCCGAACCGGGGGTTGGCGCCGCCGCTGGTGGCCTGCGCGGCCTCGGCGGTCACGAAGGCGCGGGGGATCACCGCACGGAGCACGGCGGGCAGCGAGACGGCGTCGTGGGTGCGCACCACCTCGACCAGGCGGGGCTGGTCGACCACGGCGACCTCCGAGCCGGCGGTGAAGAGCACCTGGCCGTTGCACCACGCGGCTCCGTCTCCGACCAGGTACGCGCCGAGCGGGCCGAGATCCTCGGGCCCTGGCATGGAGGCGCTGAGCGACAGCCCGCCACCACCGCCGGGCCTCCCCGCGGCGCGGGCGCGCTCGAGAGCGGCGGCGACCATGCGGGTGTAGGCGATGGGGGAGATGGCATTGACCGTGACGCCCGGGGGGGCGAGGCGGCCGAGCTGCCAGGTCAGGGTGGCGACGACCCGCTTGGCGTGGCTGTAGCCGCCGGCATCGGCAGCCCGCCAGCCCGAGCCGGAGGTGACGCCCAGGACGCGTCCGTACCCGAACCCCGCCATGAGCGGCAGCGCGGCCTCGAGCACGTTGAGGTAGCCGCCGAGGTGGACCGAGAGCAGGGACAGCCAATCCTCCTCGCTGCCCTGAGCGAAGTAGGACTGGCGGGTGATGCCGGCGACGTTGACGACGGCGTCGAGCCCGCCGTGCTCCTCGGCCAGTTCCGAGAAGAGCTGGTGCAGCGCCTCGCCGTCCGTGACCGACGCCGAGGAGCCCCGGGCCGAGCCGCCGGCGGCCACGATGCGCCCGGCCGTGGTCTCGCCGGGGTCGGGGATCCGCTCCGTGCCGTCGAGGGTGACCAAGGGGTCGACGGTGACCACGAACCACCCGCTCCGACCGAGCTCCTCGGCGATCGCCCGTCCGATCCCGCCCCCGCCGCCGGTGACGACGGCCACCCGCTGGCGCGTGCTCACGGCGCCGGGGAGCGGACCTCGAGCTCCAGGCCTTCGCAGCGTCCGTCGGCCAGCCAGCCCTCGAGCACGTCGCGGTAGGCGAACCAGTCGCCCATCCCCACGCCGTAATTGCCGTCGCGGGGATTGATCAGCTCGGGGTGGCCCTCGTTGTTGATGCGCGAGGGGGTGCAGGCGGACATGAGGGCGGTGCTGTCCACGAAGGAGTCGACGATCTTCTGGGTCCAGGCCTCCTCGGCCTCGGCACTCACGTCGAACGCCGCGGCGCACTGCTCGGAGACCAGTTGCACCGCGCCCCCGACGAACTCGGCGCCGAGCACTGCCAGCTGCGTGTAGTTGACCGTCACGACGGCCTGCTGGGTGGGGGCCGGCATGATGAACATGTTCGGGAACCCCCGGCTCATCATGCCGAAGAGGCTCTGAGCACCGTCGGCCCACTTCTCGGCCAGGGTGACGCCGCTCCGGCCCACCACCTCGTGGCCCGCCCGTCGGTAGGCGGGGGTGCGCTCGGGCTCGAATCCGGTGCCGAAGACGACCAGGTCCACGTCGTACTGCTTCCCGCCGACGACGAGTCCGGTCCGGTTCATGCCCTCGATCCCCGCCGGGCAGTCGACCAGCGTCACGTTGGGGTCGTTGAACGCCGACAGGTACTCGTCGTGGAAGCAGGGCCGCTTGCACATGTAGCGGTAGTACGGCTTGAGGATCTCTGCCGTGGCCGAGTCGTGGACGAGCTCCTCGACCCGGTGCCGGTGCCACTCCATGATCGAGTAGTCGAGCTCCTCGGCGCCGCGGATGAACTCCTCGCGGGTCATGCCCGGCCGCCGCGGCGGATGCTGGACGGCGGCGTAGTGATGGGTCCACCCGTCGTCGACCAGGTCGACTTCGACCGGCCGGCCCATCATGACGGCCTGGAAGTTGTCCATGCGGGCCTTCTGCCAGCCCGACTCGAGCCCCTTGGCGAAGTCCGGATCGGTGGGCCGATTCCCCCGCTCGCCGATGGCCGAGGGCGTGCGCTGGAACACGTAGACGTGCTCGGCCGACTCGGCCAACGGCGGCACGCACTGGATCCCGGTCGCCCCGGTGCCGACGAGAGCGACGCGCTTGCCATGCAGCTTGTCGAGGGGCTGGTGCGGCCCGCCACCGGTGTAGGAGTAGTTCCAGCGGGCGGTGTGAAAGGACTCGCCGGCGAAGTCATCCATGCCCCGGATGGCCGGGATCCGCAGGAGGTTGAGGATTCCGGCGGCCAGCACGTAGTAGTGGCCGCTGAGCGCGTCGCCCCGGTCGGTGGAGATCCGCCAGCGGGCCGCGTCCTGGTCCCACTCGGCCCGGGTGATGTCGGTGTGGAACAGGGCGTCGCGGACGAGGTCGTAACGGTGGGCGATCCTCTGGAGGTACTCGAGGATCTCCTCGCCGAAGGCGTACTTCTTGGTGGGGATGTACTCGAGCTCCTCGAGCATCGGGAGGTAGATGTACGACTCGATGTCGCACATCACGCCTGGGTACTGGTTCCAGTACCAGGTGCCTCCGATGCCTCCGGCCTGGTCCACGATGCGGATGCGCTCGACCCCCGCCTTGCGGAGTTGGACGCCGGCGAGGATCCCGGCGATCCCTCCGCCGAGGATCACGGCGTCGACGTCCTCGGTGACCGGGTCGCGGGCGGCGTACGGCGTGAAGGGGTCGTCGCGGTAGTGGGCGAAGTGCTCGTCGACGCGCAGGTCGTAGACGTCGGTGCGCCCGGGGACCAGGCGCCGGTCGCGCTCGGCCAGGTACTTGGCCTTGACGGCGTCGGAGTCGTACCCCGCTCCCTGCACATCGGAACTAGGCATGGCCCACCCCCCTGCCTCGGCGAGGCACGGGTCCAATCGTAGAGCGACGCACTGGGCAATTGCTGGTGGTCCGGCTCGACGGCGGCATCGTGCCCAGCGTCGCGCTGGCCAGGAGGCGATGGTCGTGGCGGATCGCCGGTGTCACCGCGCACACCGTACCGAGCGACCCGGCGCTGCGCGCCCTCGGCTTGAGGGCGACGACCGCCGGGCCGATGGGGCGGCGTGACACCTGCCCCTCGGCCCGGCGACCGTCAGACCGGGATGCTCACGCTCGGTCGAGGCCTTGGTAGTAGGCGGCCGGGTCGCCCTGCAGAGGCTTGCTCGGGCGCCCGTCGACGCCGAGAGGTAGCGAACCAACGGTGGTCACCCGCTGCACCTTGCGCCGTGCCGACCCGTAGTCGTAGGTGGCGTAGTGCTGGGTCGAGCGGTTGTCCCAGACGGCGACGTCGCCCGGCTGCCAGTGCCATCGGACCGTGTTGTCGGGCCTCACTACGTGGCTCTGGAACAGGCGGATCAAGTCCAGCGAGTCGGCGGTGTTGTAGCCGGCGAGGCGCTGGGCGAAGCTGCCCAGGAGCAACGCATGCTCTCCGGTCTCGGGGTGGACCCGGGCCACGGGATGCTCGGCTTGGTAGACGGTAGAGGCGAACTGACGGCTGTGCGCCCGGCGCACGGAGTCAACCTTGCCCTCCAAACTGCGGAAGTCGGGACGGCCGTAGTCGTAGCCGTTGGTGTGCACGGCCCGCAAGGCGATGGCCAGTTGCTGCAGCTCCGGCCTCAGGCTCTGGTATGCGGCCACCGTGTCGGCCCAGATCGTGTCGCCCCCGACGTCGGGGACGATGACCGTGCGGAGCACCGAGAAATCGGGGGGCTGGTCGACGAAGGTGACGTCGCTGTGCCACATGTCGGCGTGCGCGCCGCCCTCCGAGTCGAGGTCGTAGAGGGTGGGCGCGCCCTCCACGGCCGGCAGGGTGGGGTGGGCGAGGGTGAGCGGCCCGAAGCGGCGAGTGAAGGCGATCTGCTCGTCGCCGCTGAGGTGCTGATGGCGGAAGAAGATCACCCGGTGCGCCAGCACAGCGCGGCGGATGTGGGCGAACCGCACTTCGTCGAGGTCCCGGGCCAGGGAGATGCCGCGGATCTCGGCTCCGAGGTGCGCCGTCAGGGGGCGCACGTCGAGCTGGTCGCCGTAGGGCGCCCGGTCTGACGAGCCGGGTGTGGTGTCCTCGTGCACGGCCGTCACCGCGTGCTCCTTTCGGGCCCCACGTGGTGGGGACGGGTCGGGGAGCGGGAAACTCTAATTCCCGATGAAGTTGGTCATGATTATCGCTCCCCGGGGTGAGTGTCAAGGAGGCTCGAGTTGCCGGGGGCCGTTGCGCCCAGTAATTTCTGACCAACTCAGTCAGATTTGTTGGTATTTGCCGCTAGGGCCCCTGGCCGAGACGGACGCCGACAGGGGAGCAGTGAGGACGACGGCAGACGACGGCAGCGTGGAGCAGGTGACGCCGGGACACCCGTGGCTCCTCGCAGTCGTCGCCATGATCGGCGTGGGGCTGATGGTGGCGCCCCTCGTCTTCGGCATGTTCTCCAAGGCGCCCGAGGGCGCGGTGATGATCAGCGCGTTCAAGCCCTACATGACGGTGAGCCGGCTCGACGGGTACCAGGACGAGCTGTCCGTCATCGATGCCGGCGTCCACCAGACCGACACGTCGGTCGCCCGCTCCCTCGACCCCGCCAGTGGCGGGCGGCAGGAGTTCGACGCCGCCTATCCGGACTTCGCCAGCTTCGATCGGCAGTGGCCGGCCATCGACTCGAAGATGACCGGTCTGATGGACCAGGTGCAGGCGAACCTGGGCAACTACCTCGCCGTGGCTGCACTGCCGAGTTTCCGGTTGTTCCCCTGGTTCTTCGTCATTCCCGGCGCGCTGGTGGCCGCCGTCGCAATCGCCGCACTCCTGCGTCCTTCGTTGTGGGGCGCAGTGCGTTGGGTCCTCGTCGTCCTCGGCATCAGTCTCGTGGCCGCCCCCGTGGCCTTCCAGATGTTCGGGCGGGCTCCCGACGGCGGGCGCATGATGACCGCGTTCAAGAGCATCGAGACGACGGGCAACGTCGAACAGATCCAGGGTTACTTCGGCTCCATGGCGGTGGGCCAGGGCGCCATCAGGCTCGACATCGTCCCTGCGCTCGAGGCAGAGGGGCTGAGCCAGGCCCAGGTCGCGGCGCAGTTCCCGGCCGTGGCCCGACTCGATGCCGATTGGGTCCACATCCTCAACGACATGACCCCGATGATCGGGACGATGAGCGACAACGTCGTGAATTACCAGGCCGTGGCGAGCCTGCCTCCCTTCCCGCTCTTCCCCTGGTTCTTCGTGATCCCCGGTGTCCTCGTCACCGGCCTCGCGCTGGCGGCGGGTGTCCGCCGGCCAGGTGCCGAGGGAGAACCCGACGCGGATGCCGAGCTGTCCAGCAACCAACCATCAGTGACCAAAGGAGCCTCATGATCCGTCGTACCCTCGTCCCGCTGGCGCTCGGCGCCACTCTCACGACCCTGCTGCTCGCCGGACCGGCGGGCGCAACCGCCCCGCACGCGCTGCGCGGTACGTTCAAGCTCAGCGCAGGCTCGTGCGCGGACGGAGGCGTGACCGGTAGCTGGTTCCGCATGGTCTATCCCGGAGGCACCGTGGCCAACGGGAAGTTCTTTGCCAATCCCGACTCGCAGTGCACCGCGAACACGACATACACGTTGGTCGTCCCCGGCACGCAGGGCGGCCTGGTGACAGGCTCGTACCAGTCCGACCCCTCGCCGGCGTTCAACTCGCAGGGTGGCGCGCTGGCGGACAACATCATCGAGCCGCAGAGCTTCACCGGCATCGACTTCTCAGTGGCCACCGACAAGGTGGACCCCCAGACCAACGAGCAGGTGCCTGCTCCCTCGATCAAGCAGTCCGGTGCGAACCTCACTGGTCAGGTGACCGCCTGGTCGGCTGCCTGGAACAAGCTCTACTTCAACCAGGGTTCGCCCAAGCCGGGAGGCTCGTACCCGGGACTGACGCAGAAGGTGTCGGGGACGTACAACTCCAAGACACACGCCTTCGTGTTGACGTGGGCCAGCGCTGTGGTGGGCGGGCCGTTCAACGGCTTCACCGGCGTGTGGCACCTGGCGGGCACCTTCGTGGCGAAGCGCTGAAGCCTGCCGGCGCGCCCCTCGGCGCTCCCGGTGCTCCCGGTGCTCCCGGTGCTGTCTGTGTTTCGGGAGACAAGCCGCTCCCGTGGGTTCAGCTGTTCAAGACGTTCTGTCAAGACATGGCTGTGAGACCACGGGTCGGCGGCCGACCATCGACACGAAGCGACTCCCCGGCGGCGACGCAAGTTGGGGGGCGACTTGCTCCGGGAAGCCGCTTCGTGTCGATGGTTCTTGAGCCTTGACCCCCCTGAGCGCGTCCACAAACACGCCCCCGCGTCCAGGGGCTTTGTTTGCCATCACGAGTGCGAAGGGGTCACTGCCAGCGTCCCCGAACACGGTCCTTGCTGACAGGGACCAAGGTCCCATCCTCGCCAGGCCGACCCTGCGGTGTTCGCTCGCTCAGGACCCCTCGGCCGGGTGATGCTCGACAACGGCATCGGAACCTGGGAAGAAGAATCCTTCGTGTCCATCATCACTCCAGCGCACCCGATAAGGAGGTGCCCCGTTCTCACCCTCGACAGCGACCACGACGGCCTCACGGACCGGCTGTCCGGTGTGGTGGCCCCTGACGACGATCTTGTCTCCGACGGCAGCTTGCACGCGAATGCCTCCTTACGACTCGGCTGACTGTGCGCCAGCCTGGTCCAATTGGCCCTCACCTCTACTCTGGCCACAATCGGGCTTGGATGGAAGGGCCGAAGGTCCACTCGGGCCCGCCGTCCCGACGTGGCTTGGCCCCGACCTGATCAGCCGCGAATTCGACGCCGCCGGACCGGGCCCGGTCGGGCCGACGACTGCTGTGGCAATGCGGCGCTCGAGGCCGTCTGGGCCATGCTCGGCCCGGCGCTTCGTCGACCACACCGAGGTCTTCTCCGACCCAGCGCGGATGCGCCGATCACTCGGGAAGGTCGGACACGTTCACGAAGTGCGTGAGGGGTCGAATTCGAGTACCTGTGTCAATCGAATGTTGTTGCCAGACGGGTCGCGGAACGACGTGTCGATTCCGTAGGGCCGGACAGTTGGTGGATCATTGAAGACCACTCCACGGCTCAAGAGCTCTTGGTAGCTCGCTTCGCAGTCGTCGGTCTCCAGGAACAAGGTTCCGCCGGCTCCCTTTGCGACCAACTCCGACAGCGCTGTGCTGTCACCCTCATTGAGCATGGGAGGCCCTGGTACCGGCATCAACACGAGGCCCAGCTCGCCCCGGCCCTGCGGACCGACGACGAGCCAGCGGAAGGCCCATGACTCGATTGTCACATCGGCTCGGACCTCCCATCCCAGCGTCTTGGTATAGAAGTCGAGCGCCTCATCCTGGTCGCGCACCCAGAACTGCGCGTTTGCGATCCTGATCACCTGACCTCCTCGTTGGGGCTGACCTGTACCTAAGGCTACGGATCATGGGGGGCGGCGTCTTCTCGAAACGTGCGGTTTCTGGGCCGTCCATATGCGCGTGCGACACACGGCGGGATCCGCAGTAACCGCTCTACCGGCGGAGGGCCATCTCGGTACGCGGATGGACTCTTTCCGAAGATCCGCCCAAAGGTGGATGTGAAGGACCCGACGCTCTCGAGTCCTACGGTGAAACAAACCCTGGACACGGGCCAGTCCGTCGCGCGCAAGAGCGAGGCCGCCCGCTCGAGCCGGCGAGTCAGGAGGTATTGGCGAGGTGACTCGCCGAAGGCCTTGGAGAACTCCCTGCTGAAATGAGCCCTCGAAAGACCGGCGGCGTTGGCCATGTCAGAGACTGAAATCGGTTCGAAGTAGTGGGCGTCCACGAGGTCCTTGGCTCGCAGTAGATGGCGGTACCTCGTCGGTGACGGCACCGACCAAGGTTACGACGTTCCCTCTCCCGCGATGCTCCACAGGAATGTCGTCGTGAGGCATGGCGAGTTCCCGGTCGCGATCTCGTCCGCCTCGAGAGGCTGCGCGCTCAGTCTTTTCAGATCGCCGGAAGCTTTTCAGATCGCCGGAAGGATGGAACACTTGAAATCGTGGCCAGGCGAGGCTCATCACCCTTGTTCGTGGTGGTCAATGGCCCTCCAGGCAGCGGGAAGACGACCCTCGCTCATGAGCTGGCACCCCTGCTGGGCCTGCCCCTCATCTCCAAGGATGTGATCAAAGAGGCCCTGATGGGGGTCTGGGGTGCTCAGGACGTGGAGGTGTCGCGCCGACTGGGCCGCGCGGCCATCGCCGCCGTGTTCTCGGTTGCCGGGAATACCTCTAGCGGAGCGGTGCTCGAAGCCAACTTCCGACGTAGTGTGGCCAGAGTCGAGCTGGCCCGACTGCCGGGTTCGATCATCGAAGTGTTCTGCACATGCCCCCGGGACCTCTGTCTCGCACGCTATCGACAACGCTCAGAAGGACGAGCTGCGGGTCACTTTGACTCCGAACGGTCCGATGAGGAGATCTGGAACGAGGAGACGGCGAATCCCGTGGCAGGTGAGTGGCCTGTCATCGAAATCGATACCGCGCAGCCTGTCGATGTCCAGGCTCTCCTGATCACTCTGCACAGCTTGGGACCGGCCATCCCGCTGCACACGCCCTCGCGGGAACGGGCAGCGAGAGCATCCGTCGGCGTCCCTCTGGAGCGCGTGTCAGAGCACCTCGATTGGAAGGGCTGCAACCACGGCGGCAGTGTCGACGATCTCGATCTCTCCGATGGTGTTGCCGGTAAGACGAAAGGCGAACGCCGCCCGAGGTAATCCCCCAGGAGCCCACGCAGCTCCGGGTGAGCCGTCAATGAGGGCCGGCTTCGCCACGGTCGCATGTCCAGTCATTGTGCTCAAGTTCCCAGGTCAAGGAGGCCTGAGTGTTCAGTGAATGACCGAGAATCACGCCGCACAATTGGTTGGGCGACCAAACTGGCTGCGGAGCGCCCCCACGAGTACTGCTCCACTGGAGCGCCTGCGTACGCCTCAGCGGCGCTCCACGCTGCCGTCATATGGCCAGTGTGGAGACCGTAATCCCGCAGGTCTGCCAAGGACCGAAGGCGAGCGAGGAACCGAGCGAAACCAGTCAGAGTGACCCTTGACAGCCCGGGCTGGCACCTCGGGGGCCGGCTGGTTGCCCTGGGGGCGCCCCCAACCGTTGTGGGGGGCAGGAATGAGAACCTCGACAGAAGCTCAAATCTCGGTTGCTTTGACGCCGAGCCGTTGACATGATCTCACCAGACTCCCTCATCGGACCGTGAAAGGATGTCGTCATGCCCTCACAGCTCATCCTGGAGTTCGAAGGTGTCACGGCCACGGAGTATGAAGCCGTGAATGCGGCGCTGGGCATCGACATGGAGACCGGTCAGGGAGACTGGCCACCAGGGCTTCAAGTGCATGCCGCTGGACTCAACGAGGATGGACACCTCATCGTGACCGAGGTGTGGGACACCCCAGAGCACCAAGCGAAGTTCATGGAGGATCGGCTGGCAGCGGCCCTCGCCCAAGGCGGGATTACCAGCGCTCCGTCCAGCGTCACCTGGATCGAGTTGATCTCACATCACAGACCGGGAGGCTGATCCCGGAGGTCACCCACTTGGGTTGGGTAGTGCTCATTCCCGGTGCTTTGGAATTGCCCGGCGAACCCTTGGCGGGCCGGCTGGTCGACATCCAGCCCTTCGAGCGGACTCGTACCCGGCGACTATGTGTTCACAAGTCCTTTCGTCCGCCTCGAGGCGAGGGGCCCGATTGGTGAAGCTGATCGGAGACGAAGCCATGTTGGTGGCCACCGAGCCTTACACTGCCGTCCGGGCAGCAACGGACATCTGCGCCATGGTGGACGCGGATCATGACCTACCACCGGCACGCGGAGCCGTCGGCTACGGGCCGGTCTATGCCCGCGCTGGAGATTACTTCGGGACGCTCGTCAACCTCGTCGCACGCGCCGTGAAGGTTGCTCGACCAGGGCAACTCGTCGTGTCGCACGACGTCGCAACGTTGTTGGACGGCTCGGAGTTCGAGCTCGCCAGCGCGCAGCAGCACATGCTCCGTGGCATCGATCATCCCATCAATCTGACCCCCGTCGTCGGAGTGAGGCCGGCAAGTACCGCTCAATAGTGCACCCAGAGCCGGTGTGTCCTCAGCCGGCCAACGCAAGAGCTTGGCGAACGTGTGAGACGGTGGCATCCAGCGCAGCGTCTCGAAGTCTGGAGTTGAGTGAGCAGGGTCTGGACTCCCGAGTCGACGGTGAACCGGACGTGCTCGGCCATCTCCTTGCCCTGGGCCCAGGTGATCGAGCGCCGAAGCTGGGCCGGCAAGGTGGCGGTGCGCTCGCTCATGCCACGCG
>Ga0187781_10003413_pt1 | contig 11953 bp, 8 predicted proteins | sample 0715_SJ02_MP02_2_FD_132447 | JGI IMG/M metagenome (GOLD analysis project Ga0187781, IMG submission 132447) | Tropical peat soil microbial communities from peatlands in Department of Meta, Colombia - 0715_SJ02_MP02_20_MG | ecosystem: Environmental > Terrestrial > Soil > Wetlands > Peat | place...
GAAGACCATCCGCTGTTTGTGCAAGCGAAGGGCCGCGGCATTCGCGCGCTCTCAGGGCATGCCGAAAGCACCGATTGCACAAATGACGTGAACGGCGGGCCCTCGGGCATCGGCAGCGCGACCGCCGCGGGCAAAGCGGCATTCTGGGATATCGCGGGCGCGCCGGAATCGCCGAAAGTGATCGCGCTGGAAGGCGAATTCGCGCTCACCGAAGGTCACGCGCAGGAGTTCAAGACGCAGGCGCTGGCGCTGCAAGTGGGCAAGCGTTTGCGCGTGATGATTTCCAACAACAACGCGGGCATCGACGACCGCCTGATGGGCGGCGTGATTGCCGCGCAGTTCGATGGCTACGATCTCGTGAATCAATGGACGTCGTATGGATGGAACGTCTTCACCCTGTCCAACGGCAACGATTACGGCCAAGTGGCCGCGGTGCTGAAAGCGATGGATGCAGTGGACGCGCACGACCGCCGTCCGGTTGCGGCGATTGGCAAGACAGTCAAGGGTTACTGGCCGGCGGCCGTCGGCGGGAAAATCCCCGGATACGCCGGCGATCAATTGGTGAGTTACCCGAGCCATCCCTATGCGCTGAAGATGAACTCGGAGTATTTTCTTGCGCTGGCGGAGACGTTCGAGAAGCATTACGGCGTGGAGTTCGAGGGAATCCGCAAGGGAGCGGTCACGAACAACCGCGAGCGATTGCTCCAGTTCAAGACGAATATGGACGTGGTGATGTCGCTGCTCGAACGCAACGGATTGGGCGACCGGCTCGCCGATCGCCTGGTGGAAATCGGCGATAGCGTGCGCGACGACGTGAAGTTGCGCATCTCAGCTACAAGCAATCCCTTCCTCGACGATCGCCTGCGCGTGGCGGCGCTGCCGGAAGGAACGCAGAAGGTCTCGATTCGCAACGAGATCTCCGGCGCGGAAAAGCAAGTCAGTATTGCGCTGTTCAAGAAACCGGGCGAGAAGGCGGGAGCGCGGCGCGCGATTTCGGAAATCATCAAGTGGATGAATTACGTCACTGACGGGCGATTCTTCACAATAGCCGCCGACCTTTCCGAGTCGATCAATGTGGAGCACGGGAGTTTGTGGGGCCATTACAGTCCCAGCGAAAATCCGCTGGGCACGCGCTTGAAGGCCCCCATTCAGGAAGCGGGCAATGTTTCCACCGCCATCGGGCTGGTGAGTCAAAGCGCTTCTGTCGATCCCGAAAAATTCGCCGGGGTTTGGGCTTTAAGCGGCACGTACGGAGCGTTCACGCCGCTGATGTACACTCCGGCGCGGGTGTGGAGTCAACAAACTCAGGACAGCAAATTCCGCATGGGCGTGCTGCATATTCTGGCGGCGCACTCCGGTCCTGAAACCGCGGCCGACGCGCGCACGCACTTCGGCATCTTTGCGCCGCAGGTGTGGAAGCTGTTCCCGCGCGGCCAGGCGATCAACTTGAGCTTTTGGGATTACAACGATGTTGCGCCCGGCTATTTCGCGGCGGCGGAAATCGCGGCGCGCGACCGGCATGTGGGCGTCATTACGCTGGAAGTCGCGCGTCCGGATTTCGCGGTCGCGGACCGCAGCCATTTCGCCGACACCGATGTGCGCGCTGCGGCAAAAGGCCTGTATTTGATTCGCGATTTCGCGCCGGGCAAGCCGCGTCACGGTTACGTGATCGCGCAAGGATCAAGTTCGACGGTGAATCTGGTGAACGTGCTGCCGAAACTCGAAGCGGCCGGCGTGAACGTGAAGGTGATCTCGGCGATCAGCGAGGAGTTGTTCGACCGGCAGCCGCAAGCGTATCGCGAAGCGGTGCTGCCGCGCGAGGCTCGTTACGATTTGATGGTCGTGTCAACGGGAACGCGACGGGTGTGGCCGCTGCGCAACCTGGGCCCGCTGACGGATGAGTATTCGCTCACGTCCGACTACGACAATTGCTGGAGAAGCGGCGGACTGGAAGCGGACGTGATCACAGAAGCGCATCTCGATCCCGACTCGATTTTTGCGGGCGTGGAACGATTCGCCAACGAACGCGAGCGCCGTATCGGCGATCAACGGAAGATGATCGGTTAGTCCAGAGGGCTGTCTGCACTCGTCGTTGCCGACCATCGTGCCGCCTCTGCTTGTCTAGGGGTCGTCGGCGAGCATCTTTCTTGTGCGGAGTCCCGGTTAATGCTTTTCCACACACGCATCTGTGCTGTCGTTGTGTCCGGGTTCTTAGGGATCCCTGCCTGCCAGGGCAAAGTATTTCGGAGGTTCTTTCCTTGCAACCACGTCTTCCCAGTGACATTTTCTCAACTGGCGGCCCGAAGTGCGCGTCGGACTCCACACCTGAGACAGGAAGCAAAGGCGCTCATAGCACTGGAAAACCGCCTGGCCGGTTTTTACGACTGAGCCTTCGCTCACGGCGGTCGAAAACACCAGGGCCACCATGTTGCCCTGTGAGTTCTCGACGACGACCTTATCTGTGTTCCACCAAAACAGGTACTCACCCTGGGGCAAAGTTCTGTCGGCAACGACGAAATCAAAAGGGACTCTTACCCTCACACCGGCCTGGCCGCTCGCCGGCACCGCCACGACTCCAATCCACGAGCAAAGAATTGTGAGAGTCAGCATTTTTCTCTTCATTCTTCCTCCTCCGTAATTTGCCGAAATGTTGCGAAAATCGCAGGCTTCGCCCGCCCGGCATGGGCAGACTCTGACCGCCCACAGCCGGCAGAACAATGGAGCAATCGTGATTTCCGCGAGGAGTAATTGTGACCGGCTATCTTCTTGAAAACAGGAGTTCAGGGGGAACGAATGAACTGAGTCCGCAACCATTTCGCGGCGCCAGGGATGATAAACTTCCCCCACGATCGTCGAAGTGATTCGCATGTCGGGTTCTCCGCTCAATCCGGGAGCCAATCAAAACGCGCTCCGGTTTGGGCTGTTCGAGCTCGATATGCGAGCGGGTGAATTGCGCCGGTCGGGAATCAAGATCAAGCTCCAGGAACAACCGTTTCAAATCCTCACCATGCTGCTGGAGCGTCCTGGTGAAATCGTCACCAGGGAAGAATTGCAGAAGCGATTATGGCCCGGGGATACGTTTGTTGACTTCGATCTGAGCCTGAATAGCGCAGTGAAGAAGCTGCGCCAGGCCTTAGGAGACAATTCGGAGAGCCCCAGGTTTATCGAGACCCTCTATCGACGGGGCTACCGCTTCATCGGGCAAGTAAACGGCGTGGCTGCTCCCCAGCCGGTTCCGGAATCCCCGCCCGCTTCACAAGGCCACAACACTGCCGAGCTTCTTCCGGCAAAGGCTCGAAAATCAAATCATCAACTCATAGCTTGGAGTGTCCCCGCGTTGCTCTTCCTGATCGCGGCCGCCGCCTGGTTGACCAGGCCCTCGCCATCGCCTCGCATCATTGGTTACACCCAGGTGACACACGATAGTCTGCATAAGTCGAACCTGGTCACGGACGGCGAAAGAATTTATTTTGGTGAATTGCGGGGAGACCACTTTGGTGTGGCCCAGGTTTCCGTGAACGGCGGGGAAAGCTCTGAGGTCGCGCTTCCTTTCAGCAACAGCGGCATCGCGGATATTGCCGGGGATGGCTCCGCGCTTCTGGTTGTCAGCTTCAAGGATACACAGCAACCCCCTCCATTCTGGTCTCTGCCGTTGCCGACCGGATCGCCGCAGCGTCTGAATGACGCCTCGGGACAAGCCGCGACCTGGTCGAGCGATCGCAGCAGACTTGTTTTCGCCATGGGCCCGGATATTTACGTGGCCAACGGAAACGGGAGCCAACCGCAGAGGCTGGCAAGGGCGGAGGGCACCGTCTCCGGCCTCCATGTCTCTCCTGACGGTCGCAAGCTCCGCTTCGAGGTCACCGACCCTAGGAATGGTTCCAGCGCTCTTTGGGAGGTGAGTCGCGACGGCAGCGGCATGCACGCCCTTCTGCCGGGCTGGAACTTAACACCCCAAGAATGCTGCGGAAACTGGACTCCGGATGGCAAGTATTATGTCTTCCAGAGTCTGCGCGACGGAAACACCAACTTGTGGGTCCTGGCGGAGCGAAGGCAGTGGTTCGGAGGGCACGCCAAGCCGGTGCAATTGACGAACGGCCCGTTGAACTTCAGTTCTCCACAACCAAGCAAGGACGGCAAGAAGGTTTTCGCGGTGGGAGCGCAGCCGCGCAGCGAACTGGTTCGCTACAACAGTGGATCGAGTTTTTCTTCCTACCTCCCGGGAATTTCGGCTACCGACCTCGCCTTTTCATCCGACGGCCAATTTGTGGCTTACGTTTCGGTTCCAGAAGAAACCTTGTGGCGGAGCAAGTTAGATGGCAGTGAGCGGTTCCAGCTCACGGAACCGCCTCTCCAGGCTGCCCTGCCACGATGGTCGCCGGACGGAAAGCAAATTGCATTCATGGGACGAAGCAGTGGTAAGAACTGGCGAACCTATCTGATTGCGAGCCAGGGTGGCACCGCTCGTGACTTGTTGCCGGGCGCGGAGGCAGGCTTCGACCCCAATTGGTCCCCTGACGGCAAGTCTGTGGTTTTGACTTTGAACGAAGCGGGCACACCGTCGAGCGCGCCCACCGGTCCGGGGATCGCGATTGTCGATGTCCAAACTCAGAATGTCTCGCCATTGCCGTCTGCTGCGCATCTTTTCTCGCCGCGCTGGGCTCCCGACGGAAAATACATTGCCGCCATCGCCGACGACTCGCAGAAGTTAGTCTTGTTCGACCGTGACACGCAACAGTGGACCGACCTGGTGAGCATGCCCATTGGCTATCCCAGCTGGTCGCACAATGGCCAATACTTGTACTTCGACACAACCTTGACCAACGACCCCGCGCTCTTTCGGGTTCGTATCTCGGATCGCAAACTGGAACGGCGCGCCAGCCTAAAGGGCTTGCAGCGCTTCTGGGGCCAATTCGGTTCCTGGACAGGGCTGGCTCCGGATGATTCCTTTCTGCTGGTGCGCGACACCAGCAGCCAGGAAATTTACGCTTTGGAATGGCAGCTACCTTGAGCTAGCTGCGTGCACTTCTGAGTTAGCGGCTTTCCGCACCACATGGGACAATCAGCCTAAATCCCGCCCCGTCCAGTCTCAACCGCGGAGGTGATCCCGTGACTCATAACCGCAAATACGCTGTAGCAAGAACCGCCATCCTCTTGTTCGTTGTGCTCGGTTGCGCTGCCGCCCAGCAAGTCAGGTCCGGGAATTTCGCCGGCCGAACCGTACAAGCAGACTCCACCACCGCGCGCCCTGTCGGAGTGGCCAGCGTGACGCTCGACCCCGCCCAGATCACCGGCGGCGCCTCCACTTCCCTGACCGTGAACCTCACCCGTCCAGCCCCGCGCAGCGGCTTCACTGTGGAGCTGAAAACCTCGGAACCGGGCGTGGTTTTGCCTCCGGTCACTCTTGTCATTCCTTACGGCCACAAGAGCGCGGCCGCCACAGTTCGGACGACGCCCGTCACCGCATCAATTACCGCGAGCATCAGCGCTCACTCGGGGACCACCGTAGCGGGAGCTTCGCTCGACATCTCTCCCGAAGCTACGTCGAAATTCACTGTGTCGCTGCACCCGGCTACCCTCACCATCAAGCCGGGAGATTCCGGTTCGACCACGGTGAAAACGAAAATCGACACAGGATTCGATGATTCTCTTACGCTCAGCGCGCTGGATGTGCCGGCCGGAGTTTCGATCGACTTCGATCCGCAGGTCATTTCCGCCCCCGGCACGGGTTCATCCACCGCGAGCATCACGGTCGACTCGAGCGCAGCCGACGCAACCCACACCATTCCAGTCGTCGCCACCGGCGGCGGCCATTCCTCGCGGGCCAGCCTGAAGCTCATTGTCGGCTCCTCTTCCAAAGGTCCGGGTGCAACCTTCCAGGGATGCTGGTATGAAAGCGGCGGAGACCAATATCAGGGTGTCTTGGTGTCGGTCGCCAACCCAGGGACCTATGGGCTTAACGGGACCCTTTATTACGGCACTACGTGCAATCCCAATGATTGGGCGGATCAGATCGGCTTCGGAGAGCCCGTCAACTTCGGCGGCTTCGATTGGGTGTTCTGGTTCTCCGCCTTCGCCAATGAATCGGATATGTCGACGCAGTGGACGGTCGGCAGCGAAACCTCCGCATGCTTCAGCTATGAGAATGCTCCCGCCTGCCCGTAACCGGTGCAGGAATGCGCGTGCATCCTGCTGACCTCTCCAGCGGCAGATCGATGCCGCCGCGGCTCTCCATTCCTCTGAACCTCATTCGGTTGAACCTGAAACGGTAAAGTATAGTTTCGTCAGCGCCGAGTTCAGGCCGCATCAGACGTAGCGCGCCCGGAGCAGTTCACTCGGAAGGGGAGCAAGAACCGATTATGCCCAGGAAATGGTCCACACAAATTATTCACTCCCAAGCGCGGGTCCCCGAGGGATTTCGATCGCTCTCGACCCCCGTCTATCGCGGGTCCACCGTTCTCTTTCGCGATGCGGCCGCCGTGTCCGATGCGTGGGACCAGTACGAATCTGGCTACACCTACGGCTTGTATGGGACACCAACTGTGTTGGAACTGGCAGAACGCATCTGTGAGCTGGAGCACGGCCACCGCACGCTGGTGACTCCCGGCGGGCAGTGCGCCATTTCATTGATCAACCTCGCCCTGCTGAAGGCGGGCGATCACATACTCATTCCCCATAGCATCTACTCGCCGAACCGGCACTTTGCCAGCCGGGTGTTGCAGCGCTTCGGCGTCGAGGTGAGTTTTTACGATCCCAACCTCGGGGCGCGGATTGAAACCCTGTTCCGGCCCAATACCCGCCTGGTTTGGACTGAGAGCCCCGGTTCCGTCACTATGGAAGTTCAAGATATCCCCGCCATTTGCCAGGCTGCCCACCGCTCCGGTGCATTGGTTGCGCTCGACAACACTTGGTCCGCCGGAGTGCTGTTTGACGCCTTCGCGCACGGCGTGGACATCACCATGCAGGCTCTGACCAAATATGTCGGCGGGCACAGCGATCTCCTGTTGGGCTCGATCACCGCTCGCGATAAGGAGATGTTCGCGCGCCTCGGCTCCGCCCAACAACTGCTGGGGACGGCGGTGTCGCCCGATGAAGCCAGTCTGGCAATCCGTGGACTGAAGACAATGGCGGTGCGGCTGCGGGCGATCGAAGCTGCGGCGCTGGATCTGGCGCAGTGGTTGGCGAAGCGTCCGGAAGTAGAACTGGTGCTGCATCCGGCTTTCGCTTCCTGTCCCGGACACGAGTTCTGGAAGCGGGACTTTACCGGCTCTTCGGGCGTTTTCTCGATTGTGTTCCAGAGGGAGTTTTCAAAAGAGACGGTGCTCGGGTTCGTGGATGCTCTGGAGCTGTTTGAGATTGGATACAGCTGGGCAGGCGTCACCAGCCTGGCGGTTGCTTATGACTTTCGCGGCAACAAAAATCGTCCCGGCTATGGGCACCGGATCGTCCGTCTGAACATCGGTCTTGAAGACGTTGAGGATCTTCGGGAAGACCTCGCCCGGGCTTTGGAGCGCATGCGCGGTCGATAGGCGGGCTCGATTCCGCAAATGCCTACAAGTGTGCGCTTCAGCAGGCCCGATGGCTTGCGCTGACTAGAGCTTGTTTCAAAAACCGCTTCCGTGCCGATCCAACCGCCGGCCCTCAGCGGCTAAAGCCGCGTCAATATTGGCTCGCGAACGGCACGGCTAAAGCCGCGCCCTACCCAAAGCTTATTTTTTTGAAACACACTCTACAGACTTCGGCACTTACTCGGAGGCACAGATTCCAGGCAATCCGCTTAAGCCCGCTTTTCGGCCTTCGCGCTGGGCAAAGGCGAGCATTTCCTTCTCGCGTTCCAGCCCGAGCTCACTCCGCCGATACGATGACAGCAGTTCTTCGACGCGCTCGGCGGCACGCGCCACAACGTCAGGCGCGGTTGCGTCCATGGTGGCGAGTCCGCGGTCAACGACGGCGGAAGGGAAGTGCTGCTCCTTGCGGAAGAGGGCGCGGGTTTCCTTGAGTTTGAGAAAATCGCCGCTCAAACCGGTCTGCGCAAACATATCGACGGCCAGAGATTCGCCGCGCGGCTCGATGCCTTCGACCAGGCGGTGCGCTGAGGCAATCGCTTCGGCGTCAATCACCAGTTTTTCGATGCTGTGGCAAGCGAGAAAATCCAGCATGCCGGCCCCGGAGATCATGTTGATGCCGGCGAGCGCGCCGAGTTCCGCCGACATGCCACTCTCCATCTCTGTCTGCGCGTCGATGAGCCGGCCGTCACCGGCCACCATGTAGGTGTGCGTGGGCAGGCCGAAGTACTTTCCAACTTCGGCGCAGGCAACATCGAGCATGACCGTTTCGATTGCGCCCATCGGAGTTTTGCCGGTGCGCATATCGAAGATGGCGGGCGCACCTCCCCAGACGATGGGAGCTCCGGGCTGCGCCAGCTGATGAATGGTGACGCCGCTGATGCACTCGGCCGCGTGCTGCACCACCGAACCCGCCAAGGTGACCGGCGCCGTTGCGCCCGCGAGCGGCATGCTGACGATTTCGGCCGGCACTCCCGCGCGCGCCAGATCGACCATGTTCTGCGAGGCGAATTCCGACCAGTTCAGCGGCGGCGAAGGGCACACGTCGAAAACCGCGCGAGGGCGCTGGCGCAGGTTGTCCGCGCCTCCACTTTCGATCGCGAGCAACTCGAGAAGCGTGTGCAGGCTCGACGCGGAGAATGCTCCGGTGATCACGGGCTTTTGCGCATGCCAGAGCACGACGAGCAGGCGGTACCAATCGCCGATCTCCGGCGGCACGTCATTGCAAACCATCGCGGTCGATTGCGCGGAAAATTGCGGCAGCATCTCCGCCACTTGCACCAGCCGCGCCAGATCCGTGGCCTGCGCCGGACGCGCCTGCTGCGTCTTGGCATCGAGAATATTCAGGCACGACGAACCGGGATCAAAGTGGACGTAATCGCCCGCATAGCGCACCACGGCGTTGCCTGCCCGGTCGTAGAGCGAGAAGGCGCGCGGCGCCGACTCCAGCGTCTTGCGCGCGACCGCCTCGGGGATATGAGCGACCTGGTTTTCGACTCGAATCCCCGCCTCGCGCAGCAGCTCCACCACATAGGGCGCTACGCGCACCCCCGGATTCTGAATGAGCTGGAACGCTTCGCCGACAATGCGCTCGATCAGCGCCTTGTCCAGCAGTTGGAAACGCGGCCTCACGCAGGCTCCCTGGCCGCGCCCTGCGCTTTCTGCTGCATCAGTTCGCGGGCCAACGCAACTGCGCTGATGGCGTCCTTGGCGTAGCCATCGGCGCCGATCTCCTGCGCCCACGCGCGCGAAACCGGAGCGCCGCCGACCATCACCTTCACCTGCGCGCGCAAGTCCGCCTTTTCCAGGGCTTCGATCACGCCCTTCTGATTGCGCATGGTGGTGGTGAGCAGGGCCGAGATGCCGACGATATCGGCGCCGACCTCTTTGGCCTTGGCGGCAAATTTCTCTCCCGTCACGTCCACGCCCAGATCGTGTACGCGGAAGCCATTGGCGGTGAGCAGGGTTCCGACGAGAATTTTTCCGATCTCGTGAATGTCGCCCTTGGTGGTGCCGAGCACAACCACTCCCGCCAGAGGGCGCTCGGTCCCGAGACGGGTGAGTTCGGGTTCGAGCACCGCCATGGCGGCGCGCATCGCTTCCGCCGAGGCCATCATGTCGGGCAGGAACATCTGCCCAAGCGCGAATTGCTCGCCCACATCGTGCATGCCCGGAACATAGCCGTTGTTGATGGCATCGAGCGGGGGGATGCCCTGGGCGAGGGCCGCTTGCGCCAACTCGCTGGCCGCTTCCGGCGCACCGTCGATGATGCTTTGCCGCATGGCAAAAAAGGTTTCTTCTGGCATAGAATGCTCTGCCCATGCTGTCGCGGTTCTGGTGCATGCGTCAGTGATTGGGGTCACCGAAAGGCGACTCAGGTGCCCCCGAGTCACGTTGCGGACCGCGGCTGAGTTCAGCACTGGGGGGATGCGGTATACTTTCGAGTTCCCTGGTTCACCGTTCGGACCGTGAGCGGACGTTAGTACGCGCAGGGGACTCCCAGCAGAAAAGAGAACTTCAGTGCGAGTTCAGGAGGCAGTGGTGCGTTTAGTACCCCATGAGGGGAAGTTTTTTGAGTTGTTTGCCGAACTCTCCGGCTACCTGACCGAGGGCGCGAAGCAGCTTCGCGGCATCCTGGAGGATCCTCGGGATCTGGATATGCGGGCGGAGCAGGTGCAGGCAACCGAGCATAAGGCCGACCGCACGACATATGCCATTATTACCAAGCTCAACCAGAGCTTCATTACTCCCTTTGACCGCGAGGATATGCACAAACTCGCTTCCTCGCTCGACGACGTGCTGGACTTCACGAACGCCGCCGCCAACCGGCTGACCATGTATAAGATTACCGACCCACCGCCGGCCGCCGCCGAACTTGCGGGCTTGATCGTGCTGCAAAGCGAGGAATTGGCGAAGGCGGTCTCGCGCCTGGAAAAGAATGGCGGTGTGATGAAGCATTGCGAGGAGGTCAACCGGCTGGAAGACGAAGCTGACCATGTCAGCCGCAAGGCGATCGCGCACCTGTTCGAGAGCGAAAGCGATCCGATCAAGCTCATCAAGCTCAAGGAACTTTACGAAGTGCTCGAAGAGGCCACGGACAAAGCGGAAGACGCGGCCAACGTAATCGAGACCATTGTCCTCAAGAATGCCTAGCTTCCGGGCAACAGATCCTACAAGACTTGGAGGCGCGCTCCGTTGCGCCTAGATTTCGTACTCGTCCTTATTACGGTCGTGGTAGCGCTGATTTTCGATTTCGTGAACGGTTTTCACGATTCGGCGAACAGCATCGCCACCGTGGTTTCGACGCGCGTGCTCTCACCCCGGCTGGCGGTTCTGTGGGCTGCGGTGTTTAACTTCCTTGCCGCCTTCTTTCTCGGCACAGCGGTCGCCCAAACCATCGGCCGCGGCATGGTTCGCCTGGAATTTGTCGACCAGTGGGTGGTGCTCTCTGGCTTGTTTGGCGCCATCGTCTGGGACCTTTTTACCTGGTGGTGGGGCCTGCCGACGTCGTCGTCCCATGCCCTTATCGGAGGCTATGCCGGGGCGGCCATGGCCAATACGGCCATTCATCATGGCATCGGCTCGATTTTTTCCGTCATTATTACGGGAGGCTGGTACAAGACCCTCATCTTTATCGTCGTCGCCCCGGTGATCGGACTCGTTCTCGGCTTCATCTTCATGCTGTCGATCTACTGGATCTTCCGGCGTTCGGCGCCGCAGCCGGTGGACCGCCTGTTTCGCCGCCTGCAACTGCTCTCCGCTGCGGCCTATAGCCTGGGGCACGGCGCCAACGATGCGCAAAAGACCATGGGCATCATCGCTGGTGCGCTCTATACCGGCGGGTTCATGAGCAAGTCCGACATGCTGGAAGGATGGGGACGCCTGCACTGGCCCATCATTCTGGCCGCGCACGCTGCTATTGCCCTGGGCACGTACCTCGGCGGCTGGCGCATCGTCAAAACCATGGGCCAGAAAATCACCAAGCTCAGGCCCGTCGGTGGTTTCTGCGCTGAAACCGCCGGCGCCATTACGCTTTTTGCCACTGCGCTGGCGGGCATCCCCGTCAGCACCACGCACACCATCACCGGCGCCATTGTCGGGGTCGGGGCCGTGCATCGCCTCTCAGCCGTCCGCTGGGGAATTGCCGGACGCATCGTCTGGGCGTGGGTATTCACCATTCCCGCCGCCGCTCTCATTGCCGCCGGCGCCTTCGCGCTCATGAACATGCTGGTTTAAAGAATCAGGCTACAAGCTATCGCGCTCTGCTGTGTCTGTTGAAAAACGCTCGGGTGCTAAGCTGCTTTCTCGATCTGATTCGTCATTTGTTTTCGAGAGGGTTCTCGCCCGCGCTTACGCGGTCGCCAGTTGGGGTGTGGGCTTAGTGCTCA
>Ga0187781_10003414_pt1 | contig 11953 bp, 8 predicted proteins | sample 0715_SJ02_MP02_2_FD_132447 | JGI IMG/M metagenome (GOLD analysis project Ga0187781, IMG submission 132447) | Tropical peat soil microbial communities from peatlands in Department of Meta, Colombia - 0715_SJ02_MP02_20_MG | ecosystem: Environmental > Terrestrial > Soil > Wetlands > Peat | place...
ACCATTCCGGTTCCGCGGATTCCGCTCCCGACCAGTGCTGCGGGCGCAAGCTCGACGGCGCCCGGCGTCGGCGGCGGTGGCGGCGGATCGCCCGGTGGCGGAGGCGCCGCTTACTAGGAATTTGGTCCAAGGTCCAAGGCCCAAAGTCCAAGGTCAGAAGACGCAGACGCGTGTTTCCGGTCTTCCGACGTGGAACGGTCGACATTGGACTTTGGAGATTGGACCTTGGACTGGCCCAATGACCGATCGCAAGCCCGAGCCCCTCGCTCCGCAATCTCCCTTGGCACTTCCCATTCCGGGAATTGCCGAATCCGAGCCCCAGACTGGCTCGAACGTCGCGGACCTCTACGACAAACTGTTCAGCGAAGGCTCAGACTGGGAAACGGAATCGGGCACACAATCCCACGTCCCCCGCGACGCCGCGGCTGCGACGGCTCCGCCGGCGCCGCTGACGCTGCGGCAGACTGGGCTGACGCTCGGCACAATTTCCGACCTGATCCTCAAACAGCTTTATTTGCAGGGCAACCTGCTGGGGATCCAGTTTGCCCGTCAGATGCGGTTGCCGTTCGCCGTCGTCGAGGAGGGGCTGCGATTCCTCAAGGACGACAAGTGCATCGAAGTCACCTCGGGTGACCTCGTCGGCCCGGTCTCTTACCGCTTTAACCTGACCGATCTCGGCCGCAAACGGGCCCGCGAGGCGTTCGAGCTATGCCGCTACGTCGGGCCGGCTCCGGTTCCGCTGGATGCTTATGCTCCGCAGTGCCGCCGGCAAACGGTCACGGGGACCGAATGCAGCGCCGAAGCCCTGCAGCGGGCCTTCGGCAACCTGGTCATTCGCGACGACGTGCTGCAGGATCTCGGCCCTGCCGTCTGCAGCGGCAAGTCGATCTTCGTCTACGGTCCGCCCGGCAACGGCAAGACGATGATCGCCAAGGCCCTGGGCAACTTCCTCAACTTGTATGGCGGCGATATCTACGTTCCGTACGCGATCTACGCCGAAAACAGCATCATCACCATCTTCGATCCGACGATCCATCGGCCGACCGACAACGCCGACGTCCTCGATCAGATCGCCAGCGAAAACGAGACCGGGTCGATCACCGATCCGTTCTTTTCGCGGAACTCGCCTCCGTTCGACCTGCGCTGGCGCCGGGTCCGTCGTCCGGTGGTGATCACCGCCGGCGAGCTGACGCTCGAGATGCTCGACTTGCGCTACAACTCGGCCAGCAACTTCTACACGGCCCCGCTGCACATCAAGGCAAACTGCGGCGTGTTTCTGATCGACGACTTCGGCCGACAAATCGTCAGCCCGCGAGATCTGCTCAACCGGTGGATCATGCCGCTGGAAGAGCGCGTCGACTTTTTGACGCTGGCGACCGGACGAAAATTCTCCGTGCCGTTTGAGCAACTGATCATCTTCTCGACCAACCTCGACCCGCGCGAGCTGGTGGATGAAGCCTTCTTGCGCCGAATCCAGCACAAGATTTTCGTCGGCCCGCCCGATCGGGAGTTGTTCGGCGACATCTTCAAGCTCTGTTGCCAGCAGCGGAGCATCGAATTCGACTCAGCTTGCGTGGATTTCCTATATCACGAGTTCTACGACCGGGGCAAAACGCCCCGCGCCAGCGACCCGCGCGATTTATTGGAGATCGTGCGGTCGATCTGCCGATACAGACGGCAGGACGTTGTCATTTCGAAAGAGCTGATGGCGGAAGCCGCGCGCCGCTTTTTCGTTCAGATGTGACCCGCCCTCTTTCCCGTCACAAATCAATCGCTTTCAACTCGTAAAACTGTGTGCCACGGCGACGATCCGACGCGGATCGCCTCGCCGCGGCACACACACCGGTCACCCTCATCAGCTCCTTCTCCCAGTCCTCTGGGAGAGGGCCGGGGTGAGGGCCGCATTAAGACCCCTCACCCATCCCTCTCCGCATACGAATGGGGTGAGGGTGAAAGACGCAGGTTTCCGACACGGAGGTTGGACATGGCTGCTCGGTTACGGGCAACCTCGGCGCCTGGCCCGAGTCGCTTGACTCTCAACTACCTGGGACTGGGTCTCTGTCTGATCGCCGGGACCGCCGCCGGATGCGCGACCGGCAATGCAAGCGGGTCCGGGGCGCTGGGCAGCGCGACGCCGTCGTTCATGCTGTCGGATCAGCAGAAGGCGGAGCGTAATCTCAAGGATCCGGCGTCGCTGCATCTGGCGTATGGTCACTTCGAGGAACAAGTCGGGCAGCCGCTGGAGGCCCGCAAGTCCTACGAAAAAGCCCTAGCCGAAAATCCGCACTCGGTTGACGCGGTCCTTGGCATCGCGCGTCTCGACCAATTGGCCGACAAGCCCAAAGAGGCCGAAGCCGGTTTCCAGCGAGCCCTTGCGATGAAGCCGGGCGATCCGGCAGTGCTGGCGGCGTGCGGAGAGTTTTATGCGTCGCAAAAGCGCTGGCCCGAGGCGCTGCAGCACCTAAACGCGGCGATCGTCGCCGCCCCCAAAGTTCCCCTCTACAAGCATCGATTGGCGATTGCCGAGGTCCGGGCCGGCGATATCAACAGCGGACTGGCCGTTTTCAAGCAGTTGGTCGGGCCCGAAAAAGCACATTACAACGTCGCCTATATCCTGGCCCAAGAGGGCAAGCCGGACGCGGCCGCCGTCCAGTGCCAGACCGCGCTCTCGATCAATCCGCGGTTTGAGCCGGCCCGAGCCATGCTCGAACAGCTTCAGGCCCATCAGGTCGCCGGCGATCCGCGCAACATGAACCGCACGATGACTGCGGCACAGGTCGCACCCGCGGGTGCGTCGGGCTTCGGCTTCGCTCCAGCCTCCACCGGAATTCCGAATCAGCCGATTTCGGCCAACGCCCAGGCAGCCTGGCAGGCTGGTGCTGCCAGTTCCAACGGTCCCGGCACGGCGACTCGCGCGGTCGGCTCATTCGACCCAGCGTTGCCCAAGGCCACCGGCACCGCACAATCGGCGGACTATTCAGGCGATCCGTGGGCAGCGCCGCCGGCGCCGCCGCGGTAACGCTCGCGGGCCGTCTTCCATCCTCTCCCATTCCGATGGGAGAGGGCCGGGGTGAGGGCCATCCAATCAAAGCAAGCGCGACGTACGAATGACCCAACGGCGCAAGCGTGCTTCCTTCGGGCTTAGGTCATTCAGTCATTCTTTCGACACTCGTGCTTCGTCATTCTCTAAGACCCCTCACCGTTCCCTCTGCCCATAAGAATGGGGCGAGGGTCTCTGACGCGGGCATAAATCGGGTTCGGTGTGCTCACTGCACCGGGCTGCCCCAAGCAGTCTCGTCGCGGAGGCGTCTTTTCAGGATTTTTCCGCCAGGGTTCCGAGGCAGAGGCTCGCTGCGGACGGCCACGTATTCCGGAACCTTGAAATCAGCGATCCGCGTCTTGGTGAACGCCAGGAGATCGGCGACGTCGACTCGCGTGTGCGGTTTGGGCACGATCACGGCCCCGACTTTCTCGCCCATCATCTGGTCGGGGACGCCGACCACGGCCACCTCGAACACGGCTGGGTGGGCGATCAGCGCGTTTTCGACTTCGACGCAGTAGACGTTCTCGCCGCCGCGGTTGACCATGTCTTTGGCGCGATCGACGATCTGCACAAAGCCGTCCGCGTCGAGCCGCGCCAGATCGCCCGAGTGCAGCCAGCCGTTGGTAAACGTCTCGGCCGTCGCTTCGGGCTTGTTCCAGTAGCCTTTGACGACGTTGGGCCCGCGAATCAACAACTCGCCGACGCCTGGCTCGTAGAATGCTTCGTCCAATTGGAGATCGACGACCGGGGCCGCAAAGCCGACGGTCTCCGGGCGCTTCGCCGAGTACTCGTGCGGCAGGAATGTGGCGACCGCGGAGGTCTCGGTCAGTCCAAAGCCGTTGCCGACGCGCGCGTGGGGAAACGACTCCATGATTCGCACGACCAGGTCCGGCGGGGTCGGCGCTCCGCCGTAGGAAACCCAGCGGACCTTCGAGACGTCGATCTCTCGAAAGTTCGGCTGACTGAGGGCCAGCCAATAAATGGCCGGCACCGACACGAGCGAGGTAATTCGCTCCTCGCCGATCAGTTGCAGAAACCTCTGGATGTCGAACGTCGGCATGATCACGACCGTCCCGAACGCCGCACAGGTCGTGAGCAACTGGCTATTGCAGCCGGTGACGTGAAACAGCGGCACCGAGACCAGCGTGCGCGTGCTGCCGTCAAAGGGGATCGGCATGACCCGCCGGCAGTTTTCGACGTTCGACAAAAAATTGTCGTGCGTGGTCATCGCCCCTTTGGGGAAGCCGGTCGTGCCGCTGGTGTAGAAGATGGCCGCCACATCCTGGGGAGCCGCGTCGTCGATTGCCAGCGGCGGTCCCTCGGGGAGCGGGCGGCCGGCCTCGAAGACGAATTTGCTCCCTGAATCGTCGACGACGTATTTCACCTCGGACTCGCTGAAGCGAGTGTTGACCGGGACCGCGATCGCGCCGGCAAGCTGACTGCCGTAGAAGGCCAGGCACCAGTCGAGACCGTTGCCCAGCCGAATGGCCACGCGATCGCCCCGCGCGATTCCGGCCTCCTTTAAGCCTCCGGCGATGCGGGCGCAGCGATCCCAGAGTTGCCGATACGTCACCCGCTGTCCGCTGACCTCGACGATCGCCTCGGACTCGGGGACTTTTTCGACGGACGCGCGGAGCATCTTCACGAGCGAGGTGGTCAGCCCCTGATAGCGCTTGATCCCATCGGCGCCGCGGACGATTCCTGATTCGTCGAAAGGATGAAGGGGCATGATCGCGTTCCTCGCTGCGACTAGCATCTTGCGCCTCGCGGGCAGGCGGTTGCAAGCTACAATGTGCCCGGCGAGCGCCGGGCGTAAGCCCGACGGTGCTTCTGCCCATCCTCCAAGAAAACGCGAAACAAATACGAAGCACCCGCCAGCTTACGCTGGCGGCTCGCCGGGCGAATCCAGAAGGGCTCGATATGGCACAGAAGCGGCGCGAACTGGTGTCGACGTTTGTGGCCGCGGATGCCACGGGTCGCAAGGTGCTCGTGCAGTATTATCGCGAATTGATTTTGCAGGCGGCGCCCGGCGAGCCCGACAAGTGGGCGCCCACAGGCGCCACAACGCTCGTCACCGAAGACGGCCGCGACGTGAAACGAAAATCGAAGGGTGTCTACGAAATCATGTCGGTCCGCGGCGCGAGCGTGCTGACAAGCAACGATCCAGATGCACCGTAGGCGCGAGCAAATGAAGTTTTTTTCTTGTTCCCCTCTCCCCTCGCGGGAGCTTTGCCCAAAAACGGGGACTGACCCCCTACCGGAAGGGCAAACCAGCGCTCCAGCCGCAACGGGTCAGGGGTCTGTCCCCGTTTTTGGGCAAAGCCCCTCGCGGGAGAGGGGTCAGGGGTGAGGGGGTGCGGCGCAGGAAAATCCCCTCACCCCCAACCCCTCTCCCGCAAGGGGAGAGAGGAGAAAGCGCGCGAAAGCCCATCCTATGGCCACTCCCCAAGCTTCCCCAAAAGTCGTGCTCATCACCGGTGCTTCGTCGGGGATTGGCCAAGCGTGCGCTGAGCAGCTCGCCAAGGCGGGTTGGCGCGTGTTTGGCACCGGACGCGCGACGCCTCCGGCAGCCCAGGCAGGCGCGGCGTTCGATATGGTTCAGATGGACGTCACGGACGAGAACTCCGTGCGGCATTGCGTCGACACTGTAACTGCCAGGGCCGGTCGGCTCGATGCTGTTGTGAACAACGCCGGCATTGCCGTGATGGGCGCCGTCGAAGACTGCACGATTGAAGAGGCCAAGGCACAGCTGGAGACCAATTTCTTCGGCGTGCTGCGGGTCTGCCGGGCCACGCTGCCGGCGCTGCGTCAAAATGGCGGCGGGCACGTGGTCAATATCAGCTCACTGGCCGGACTCATCGGGCTTCCCTTTAGCGGGATGTACAGCGCCAGCAAATTCGCCCTCGAGGGGGTGAGCGAAAGCCTGCGGATGGAGTGTCGGCAATTCGGCATTCGCGTCGTCCTGGTGGAGCCGGGCGACTTCCGCACTAACATCACCCACCGGCGCACTATCGCCGCGGCCGCTCAAACCAACAGCCCGTATCGCGAAGCCTTCGAGCGCTGTAAGCACAAGCAGGAGCAGGACGAAACCAATGCGCCGGGACCGGAAGCCGTCGCACGGCTGGTCGTGCGCATCCTCTCGGATCCGAATCCGCGCACGCGCTACTCGGTCGGAATGCTCAGCCAGCGGATGGTCGTTCCGATGAGACGCTTTTTGCCCCAGCGCGTGTTCGAGTGGGTCGCGCGGCAAGTCTTCGGCATGTGAAACGGCCGGATCAACCAGCCAGCCTGTTCGCATGGGGTCGATCTTGAGACAATGAAATTATGATCGATCGCTTCGAGATCATCGACGACGGCGCACCGCGCCCCGACGCGGAGCGCATTCTGTTCTGCGACGGCTCTGGCGGAGAGCTCTTCCGCCCAGAGACCGATCTGGAACTGAGCCACTGGCGGCCCAACTTCACCCCATCCGAATACCGGGCCGGAACTTCGACCGAGATCTGCTACCGCTTTCTCGACGCCCCGCGCCCCGCTTCCTGGACGGTCGCCATCAATAATCACGTCGACGTCGACGGCATCCTGTCGGTCTACGCGCTGGTCCAGAGCGAGCACGCGCTCAGGCACCGCACCACGATCATGGAAGCGGCCGAAATCGGCGATTTTTGGGGCTGGGGCGAGTCGGCTGCCCAGCGGCTCTTTCAAGGAATCACTTTCCTGATGGATCGAGGAGGCCGGCCCCAGGAGATTTATGCCGAGGCCTTCCGCCGCATCCCCGCGCTCGTCGAGGGAAGCGATCCGGAGATTCCGCAAATCGAGGAATCCCTCGAGCCGCTCAAGCGCGGAATCGAGCTGGTCAAGCAGGGGGCGATCGCCCGGATCCCGCGGACCGAACGCTTCGTGCAGTACATCATTGCGTATTCCGTCGCCGGCGACAACGACGCTCGGGCGGCCTATACGCCCGAGTTCAATCAGGCCATTTCCGCCGACGCTCTCCTCTGGCCGCAGGTCCGGTCGTGCTGGGATGCCGAGCGCATCTGCCTGGTGTCGACAGAGCGCAGCCGAGGCTGGTTCCACGACCTTTGCTTCCCCGGCTATCTCTGGGCCGACACCGAGCGAAAGTGGCGGGTCCCCGGCCTGAACTACCACGACGGGATGGCGAGCTACGACATCCGCAACGACGAGCTGATTGCCGGCTTTCAACAGTTGCAGCGCAAAGAAACGGCACGCGGCCGCTGGGCGCTTGGCGGAACGATTCTGCCCCTGAGCGCCGAGCTGCAGAAGCTCTTTCCCGTGGTCGGCCGGTTTATCAGCGAGTCGGGAGCCGCCGCTCCCAGTCACTTGTGGCCGGGTCAGGTCGCGGGCGAGATCGAGCGCGCCTTCCGCTGAGCGGCGCGTCAGCAATGACTCGCGCCCGTTGGCCCCGTTCCCTCGACTCGGATACGATTGCGAAGCCAGACTTTCCGAGTCAAAGAGAGTCAACCGTCGAATACACTGACCGAGGTGCAGGCCGCCGCGCTGACTGGGCGAAATCGCGTCGCGGTTCGCATTGACCGATTCCCCAATACCATTTGCGACGAGGGTTCTATGGCGTGCAGCGTGCGTCGTTCGTTTGGGCAGGCCGCAGTTCTGCTGGCGGTCGTCTGTTTGGGTTTCGATCTCCCCGCGGCGGAGAGCGATGTTCCGCGCTTTTTGACGGGCCGCCAAACGTCGCCCGGGGACGCCGTGCATCCGCCCGAACGCTGGTCGGCCACGGAAAACATCGCCTGGAAAACCGACATCCCCGGACTGGGCTGGTCGTCGCCGATCGTCTGGAAAGGGCGGATTTATTTGACGACCTGCATCAACACGGCTCCCGACCGCAAGCCGCGAAAGGGCCTTTACCTCGAGGACGTCGACGCGACGAAGTATCCGCCCGAAACGAGCACCCACAGCTGGAAAACACTTTGCCTCGATCTAGCATCCGGGAAGGTCGTCTGGGAGCAGACGGCGTCCGAGGGCATCCCCGCCAAGCCGCACCACATCAAAAACACGCTCGCCTCGGAAACGCCGACCACTGACGGCGAGCGCCTGTACGTGCTGTTCGGAAACCTGGGCCTGTTCTGCTACAGCCTCGACGGACGGCCGTTGTGGAATGTCCCGATCCCGGCACGCAATACGCGCTACGGCTGGGGGACCGCGATGTCTCCCGTCGTCTTCGGCGACCGCGTCTATTACGCTGACGACAACGAAGAAAAGTCGTCGCTGGTGGCGCTCGACAAGCGCACGGGCAAGGAAGTCTGGAGGGTCTCGCGCAAGGAGCAGACGAACTATTCCACACCCTACATCTGGGAGACGCCCGACCGCACCGAGCTGGTGATTTCCGGCATCAACTGGGTGACGTCGTACGATCTGTCGGGCAAAGAGCTGTGGAAGATCAAAGGCAAATCGATCCTGTCGATCCCGTCGCCGTTCGCGCACGACGGGTTGCTGTATGTGACATCGGGTCACGTGATCTGGGGCAAGCACCGCATCTACGCGATCCGTCCGGGGGCCAAAGGGGACATTTCACCGCCCGACGACGACAATAACGAAAAGCCGGCTGCGACCCCCCAAAACCCGATCGACGATAAAACGCTCGACCCGCACATCGTCTGGTATCGGAAGATCGGCCCCTACCATCCGACGCCGCTGATCGTCGGCGACAATCTCTACATGCTCTTCGACCGCGGCATCCTGATGTGCTTCGACGCCAGGACCGGCAAGCTGGTGTTCAACAAGCAACGCCTGGCGAAGGGGAACGCCTTCACGAGTTCCCCCTGGACCTATGGGGATAAGCTCTTCTGCCTGAACGAAGACGGCGTAACCTCCGTCGTCCAGATCGGCCCCAAATACAAGAGCCTGTACACCAACGCGCTGGCCGACGATGACATGTGCATGGCAACGCCCGTGATCGTCGGCGACAGGCTCTTGATCCGCACGTCGAAACGGATCTATTGCGTGCGGCAGCGGGCGAAGGGCGAGAGCACGGCAGAAAACTAGTCGGCTCGCCCTATCTGCCCACAAACGGAGAAGCACCGTCGGGCTGACGCCCGACGCTCGCCGGGCGATAGAGCCTGGAGGGTGCTTACCCTGTTCTCAATCGCGCTCGGAAACCAAATCACAATACCGAGAACGCTTGCTGCTCAATCAGAGTGAAAAGCCCGATTCGCGGCACTATGTCATCCTGGCGATGGCGTGGGCGGGTTGGCTGTTCGATTTCTACGACTTGATGCTCCTTTCGTTCCTGGTGGTGCCCATCCAGCGCGAGCTGGGGCTGTCGCAGGACCAGTTTTCGCTTGTGATGGGGGTGAGCCTGGGGGCGACCGCCGTCGGCGGGCTGTTCTTCGGCTGGCTCGCCGACCGATGGGGCCGCAAGCCGGTGCTCTCGGCGACGATCTTGACCTATTCGCTCGGCGCCTTTTGCTGCGGCCTGAGCACCGATCTTTGGACGCTCTTGGCGTTTCGCGTCATCACCGGTTTGGGTGTCGGGGGCGAGTGGGCCACAGGCCAGACGCTGATCGGCGAGACCTTTCCCACCAAAAGCCGCGCCCGCTACGCCGCCCTCATGCAGACCGGCGCCCCGGCCGGGATCGCGCTGGCCACGCTCGTCGGCGCGTTTGCCGAGCCAGCGTTTGCCGAGACCTTCGGCAACGCATGGGGCTGGCGGGCGTGCTTTTTCGTCTCCGTGCTTCCCGCGCTTTTGGTGATTCGCATCCGCCGCTCGATGCCCGAATCGGACATCTGGGAGGAGTGGCAGCAGCACCCCGAGCGTGGCCAATCGACCGGCGCCGCAATCTTGACGCTGCTCAAATCGAATCTCGTCGTGCGACGCCTGTTCCTGTTGTGCCTGGTCCTGGCCCTCACCGATATGTCGGCCTACTGGTACACCTACATCTGGATGCCCAGCTATCTGTACAGGCAGCTCGACTTTTCGATGGCCACGTCGGGATTGTGGATGCTCGTCACGCAGGCCGGCGGCGTGATCGGCTACGCGTCGTTCGGAGTGGTGGCCGATTGGAGAGGACGCCGAATCGCCTATTGCCTTTACTCGGTTGTGTGGGCGGTCGGCCTCTTCTCGGTGACGCTGTTCTGGGGGCAGATCGCCGCCGTTCCGCAGTTCGCTCTCTTCTGCATGTTCGTGGTCGGCCTTGGCACGGGGAACTTCTCCGGCTACGGCCCGATCTTTTCGGAGCTATTTACAACCCGCGTGCGGAACACGGTCATGGGCACCGCCTTCAACCTGGCCCGAGGCGTGCAGCTCTTCACGCCGCTTGTGATCACCTGGGTCGCCGCCCGCGCCCCCGGCGGCACGAGCCAAGGGGGAGCCGGACGCGACCTGGGGATCGGCATTTCGATCGGCGCCTTCTTCGCGCTGGCGACGGGGCTTTGGATCTGGACGCTCCCCGAAACCCGCGGCACGCAGATCCTCGCGGCGGAAGTCGTGCGACCGGACTGATCACGCGCAGCGTCCCCGAGCGGGGGGCGTCAGCCCCCCGAGCGTCTGCCCCCGAGCATCGGCCCCCCCGAGCGTCAGCCGAGAAAACCGAAGGCTCGGGGGACTTACGTCCCCCGCTCGGGCGGGTTCGCAATCAAGCGCTCGACCAGGCGCATCGCTTCGTCGGGCGTTGTCAGCTCGTCGTTGAGCTGGGCTTCGCGGACCTCGTCGAGGATTTCGCGGAACCGCTTGCCCGGCTGGAGGCCCAGGGCGATCAGGTCGTCGCCTGTGACGAGAGGCGGAGGATCGAGCTTCTCGGGTGGTGTGCGGCGGAGAAGCTCTTCGCAATGCATGACGCCGGACAGGTCGCCGTCGCTGGCGAGGCGGTCGGCGCGGGCCAGCTCGAGCAGGTCGCGGGCGTCGGAATGCGACAGCATCCGTTTGAGTTGGGCGAGCGATTTTGTCGTCGACGCCAAGACCTCCGGGAGATGGGCCAGCAGCCACTCGATCGAGTCGGACTCCTGATTGGAGAGCCGCAGCCGTTTGCAGATGTCGTGGACGACGGCCCCTTTTTTGCCGGGTGCGCGTGGGCCCGCGGCAACGTGCGGGATGCCGGCCAGCAGGGCAGCGGCGGCCAGCTCGAATTTCGGGTCCTGCAGCAATCGCAGTCGCCGCAGCGTCGCTTCCCAGGCGACGCCGTCGGGCGCTTCGAGCACCGGCTGGAGCTCGGGGATGATTTCGAGCAACAGATGCGTTTCGTGCGCGAGTTCCATTGCCCGGCGGCGATGCGGGTCGACCAGCATCTTTTTCAGTTCCTGCGCGATCCGCTCGGCGCTCACGACGTGAATCTCTGGAGCCATCGCCCGCACCGCATCGGCCGTCGCGGGATCGAGCTGGAAGTCGAGCGTGGCGGCGAAGCGCACGGCCCGCAGCATCCGCAGTTTGTCTTCGGTCATGCGGTCGGCCGGCCTGCCAATGGCCCGCACGATGCCGGCCGCCAGGTCCTGTTCGCCGCCGACGTAGTCATGCACTTGCTCGGAGATCGGGTCGTAGAACATGCCGTTGATCGTGAAGTCGCGGCGCTGAGCGTCCTCCTCGGGAGTGGCAAAATCGACGTGCTCGGGGCGTCGGCCGTCGAGGTACGGACCCTCCGTGCGAAAGGTCGCCACCTCCACGTTGCCTGCCTGCTTCGGGCCCAGGACGATGATCACCCCAAAGCTCGCGCCGACGGCTAGCGTCCGGCGACGGCCGAACAGGTCGCGGACCGCGTCGGGCCGGGCGTCGGTGGCGACGTCGTAGTCCTTCGGCGTGCGGCCCATCAAGAAATCCCGCACGCAGCCGCCGTTCCAGAGCGCGCGAAAGCCCGCGTCCTGCAGTCGCCTGACGACTTCGACGGCGAATTCGCGTTGGTTATCAGCACGATTCATGCGAGTCACAGTAGGTCCCGCCTGCCGGGC
>Ga0187781_10003415_pt1 | contig 11945 bp, 13 predicted proteins | sample 0715_SJ02_MP02_2_FD_132447 | JGI IMG/M metagenome (GOLD analysis project Ga0187781, IMG submission 132447) | Tropical peat soil microbial communities from peatlands in Department of Meta, Colombia - 0715_SJ02_MP02_20_MG | ecosystem: Environmental > Terrestrial > Soil > Wetlands > Peat | place...
AGCCGGTGTGCATTGTTGGCGCCGATAACCCGATTCCGACGCCGTCGCTGCCCATACGCGCCGATGTGCGGGTTTCCACCGGGGAACACGAAGTGTCGCTCAAGGGAGCGCAAACCGAGGCGCAGTTGCGCGTTCTCTACAGCAAGTCCCCGGTCTTTGCCGCAACCGCGCGCTATGACCCAACTGGTCTCGCCTCGGTGGAAGCCGCTTTCTCTCGCTGCGCGCTGGTGGCAAACGATACTCCCGCCTATCGCGAAATGTGGGGAGACGCCGCGCTGTATTTCGAGCGCGACAACAGCGAAAGCCTGGCTCGCGTCCTCGGCCAGCTCGACCAGGATCGCGAAATGGTGCGCCTGTATGGTACGCGCGCCTACAACCGCGCCCGCGAGCGCTTCACTGCCCGCCGCATGGTGGATGACTATCTCGCCCTGTACCGCCGTCTGCGCAGTGCGAAGGTTGCCGTGGCGTAGAGGAAGTTCTCGGTTTCCGCCTGCAGATCACGCACACCAAGATTGGGAAGCTTTAAGGAAGGGGCGTTGATTAGTGCCAGCCGCTTTTCCTGAGAACTGACAACTGAGAATTCGGTTTCTGCTATACTTTTTCATCATCTCTGCTGTCGTGTGCAGCAGACGGAGGCCGGTATCGACAAGCGTTTTATCCGCATGAACGAGCGCATCCGCGCGCGCGAAGTGCGCGTGATTGGCGCAGAAGGCGAACAGATCGGCATCATGCCTCCTTACGAGGCGCTCAAGCTGGCCCGCGAAAAAAACCTTGACCTGGTGGAAATTTCCCCGACCGCGCAACCTCCGGTGTGCCGCATCATGGATTACGGGAAATTCCTGTACCAGCAGGAAAAACGCGAGCGCGAAGCCAAGAAGCATCAGAAGACGATTACCGTCAAGGAAGTGAAGTTTCGTATCAACGTGGATGACCACGACTACGAAACCAAAAAGAATCACGTGCTGCGCTTCCTGGAAGAAGGCGACAAGGTGAAGGCGACCATCTTCTTCCGCGGCCGCGAAATGACACGGCAGAGCTTTGGCCGCGAGATTCTCGAGCGCCTGATCAAGGACGTCGAGAACAAGGGAATGGTGGAGTTCCGCCCGCGGCAGGAAGGCAATACGCTGCACCTGATTTTGGCGCCGAAGAAAGAGACGGGTGCGAAGGAAAAACCGGGCGCGAAGCCGGCGCCCAAGGTTGCTCCTCCACCGCCGCAGGCGCAGGGCGGAGCGCAGACAGCGTAAGAAACCAGCTCCTAGCTTTTAGCTCTTAGCCTTTAGCTATTCATGGCTTGTACAAGAGCGCGTGCAGACGAAGAGCTCTTGGAGTCACTTTCGTGTGAGTCTCAAGAAATCTAGCTAAGGGCTAAAGGCTAAAAGCTAAAGTTGGAAACCAAACTGAGGTTCTATGCCCAAACTGAAAACCCACAGAGGCGCTGCCAAGCGCTTTAAGAAGACGGGGACAGGAAAAGTGAAGCGGAATAAGGCGTTCCTACGTCACATCCTGACCTCGAAGAAGAAGAAACGCAAAAAGCACCTGGGATCGGCCACGCTCGTCAGCGATGCCGACGAGCACAAAGTAAAACGCATGATCCCGTACTAGAGCAGTTGCCAGTGGCCAGACACCGCCAGCTTGCCGTTAGCTCGTAGCACGAAGCTGGCACAGCGTGTGAAGAGGTCAGACTTCGAAGTTTTTGCTCGCTAGTAGCTAGTAGCTGGCAGCTAAAGAAAGTCTCCTTACCTCCAGCCGCTAATCTGCGCAGGCCAAGCGCCCGCGCACACAAAAAGGAGAACAGTAATGCCTCGTGTAAAACGCGGAACCAAACGCCGCGCCAAGCGCAAAAAGATATTAGATCGCGCAAGCGGATATTTCTTAACAAAATCAAAACTCTACCGCTCGGCCAAAGAAGCCGTCGAGCGGGGGCTGAAGTTTGCCTACTCCGGCCGCAAGCAGAAAAAGCGCCAGTACCGGTCGATTTGGATCGTGCGCATCGGCGCCGCCGCTCGCCTGCATGGACTGAGCTACAACAAGTTCATCAGTGGACTGAAAAAGGCCGGCGTCGAACTCGACCGCAAAATTCTGGCCGATTTGGCGGTGAACGATCCGGCAGGATTTGGCCATCTGGCTGAGCAGGCGAAAACAGCTTTAGCTCCGAGCTCTTAGCCTTGAGCTTTTGGCAGTTAGCTCTAAAAGCTCTGTCATCCTGAGAGGTTGTGACTTTTTTGACTTTCGACGAAATCCGTCGCTGAAAACACATAGCTTGCGGGCGGAAAAATCGCGAAAACTCAACAAAGTCACAAACTCTGAGCGGAGTGGCTGCTTCGCGAATGCGAAGCAGCGACGGAGTCGAAGGATCCCTACACCGCAGGATGTATTCGGACTGTGGCGAGGCATTCTCCGAGAATGTTGAGCGAGTTGTGAGAATTCCCTGCGACGGCATCGAGGAGTTTGTGGAGTAGGGATCCTTCGACTACGATTGCCGTTCACTTCGTGAACGGCAATCTTCGCTCAGGATGACACGCTTATAGAGTATCGGCCCACGAACCATGCCCTACACCGTCCCCAAATTGACTGACTTCTCGCCCGCGGCCCTCGACGCGGCGGTTGCGGAGATTCGAGCTGAGTTCGAGCGTGAAAGAGCGGAACTCAGCGTTGCCGCTATGAAACACCGCGGCGGCGACCCCGTACCTGACCTAAAGGCATTCCGAGATCGCTGGATGGCTCGGAAAAATGGATACCTCGCTCAGGTGAACGATCTATGGCTCAAGCGCGCTCCAGTCGAGCACAAGGGTCGGGCAGGTGCTCGTGTCAATGAACTTAGAGCATGGGTCACAGAAGAAGTAGGGAATATCCTCGAAAACTTGCCATCTTTCTGGAAAGCCACGAATGCTGAAATCGAGAGCGCGTTCTCGAAATTCGGGTTCCGGGTTCCATCTGGCGTCCGTGTGTCCGATGAGCGACTCGATATCACCCTGCCCGGCATCCGCCGCCCCATTGGCGCCCAGCATCCCGTTATCAAGACCATGAACGAGATGATCGGCGTGTTTCGCAATCTCGGTTTCTCTGTAGAGGAGGGGCCGGAGATTGAAACCGATTTCTACAATTTCGAGGCGCTGAATTTTCCGCCGAACCATCCGGCGCGCGACACGCAGGATACGCTCTTCATCGCCGGCCAAGAGAAGAAGCCGTTGCGCGACCGGCTGCTTCTGCGCACGCACACGTCACCGGTGCAGATTCGGACCATGCAGAAGATGAAGCCGCCGGTGCGCGTGGTGTGTCCGGGGAAAGTTCATCGCAACGATGCGCCTGATGCTACGCACTCTCCGATTTTTCATCAGATCGAGGGGCTGGCGGTCGATACCAACATTACTTTTTGCGATCTGAAGGGCACGCTCGACCACGCCATGAAGGCGATGTTTGGTTCGAACGTGAAGACGCGGTTTTATCCCTCGTTTTTCCCGTTCACGGAGCCGAGCGCCGACGTGCAAATCAGCTGCATTTTTTGCGATGGCAAAGGCACGCGCGACGGCGGTCCCTGCCGCAACTGCAAAGCCAGCGGATGGATCGAGCTGCTCGGCTGCGGCATGGTCGACCCCAATGTGTACGGCTTCGTCGATTACGATGCCAGCAAGTATTCCGGCTTCGCCTTCGGCATGGGCGTAGAGCGCATCGCGATTTTGAAGTACGGTGTGGATGATATCCAGTTGTTCTTCAATGGCGATGTGAGGTTTTTGGAGCAGTTCAGGTAGGGTGGTCCGTGAGCGCGAACGCATACCGCGTGCTTGATCTAATCGCATGGATTGCACTCGCGGGTTTCAGTATTTACAAGGCGAGGTCTGAGAGCCTCCGAGAAAAGACGAGCCAGAAACGTCGCAATTTCCCCAAAGGCTGGTGGAAGGGTTATTACTGGTTCACCGCCCTAGCCGTCGCGATTGGCGTCTGGCACCTGTTCGCATATCTAAAGATTTGGTTAAGGTAGGACATTCTAAGCGTTGTCATTCCGAACGAAGCGAGGAATCTGCAGTTGATTGCGAGTTAAGGAACCACAGATCCCTCACTTCGTTCGGGATGACAATGGGTTTTACTGATAGCTGAGAGCTGACAGCTGAAAGCTACAAATGAAAATTTCCCCATCATGGCTGCGCGATTTCGTTGACCTTCCGGGCGACTACCGTCGGCTTGCCGATGAACTGACTCTCGCCGGCGTCGCCGTCGAAGGCATCTCCGGTGAAGGCGACTCGACCGTCTTCGAGATGGAAATCACCACCAACCGGCCCGACGCCATGAATCACTACGGCGTGGCCCGGGAAGCCTCGGCACTGTACGATCTGCCGCTCAAGCCGATCGCGCCCAAACTGCCCGCCCCGCAAGGCAAATCGGATGTCGTCATAGAAATCCAGGAACCAGAACTTTGTGCCCGGTTTACTGGCCGCGAAATTCGCGGTGCGCAGATCAAGCCGTCGCCCGAGAGGATTGCGTGGCGGCTGGCGCTTATCGATCAGCGGCCAATCAGCAACGCCGTCGATGCCACCAACTACGTCCTCTGGGAAATCGGCAAGCCCACGCACGTTTTCGATCTCGATCTGCTCGAAGGCCGCCGCCTCGTCATCCGCAAAGCCCGCGCGGGCGAAACCCTGAAGACTCTCGATGGCATTGACCGCAAGCTCACGCCCGACGATCTCGTCGTTGCCGATGCCGTGAAGCCCGTCGCCCTGGCCGGCGTCATGGGCGGCTACGACACCATGATCACGGAGAAGTCGCGCAACATCCTGATTGAATCGGCGTGGTTCGATCCGGTCACGGTACGGCGCATGTCGAAACGCCACGGCCTCCACACCGACGCGTCCCACCGCTTCGAGCGCGGCGCAGACTTTGAATCGACGATTCCCTCGGCCAACCGCGTAGCCGAACTGATCGTCAACTCCGGCGGCGGTTCGTTGATTGGCGACGTCATCGACGTGATTGCCCGCCCCCTGGATCTTGCTCCGGTTGAGCTCGACCTCCGCGAAACCGAACGCATCCTGGGCGAAAAACTCCCCACGCTCGAAATCAGCCTGATTTTGACGCGTCTGGGCTTTGTGCTGACCCCGGGCAGCGAGGGCCGGTATTTGGTGAAGATTCCCACGTGGCGGCTCGACATCGAGCGCGAGATCGACATCATCGAGGAGCTGGCCCGCCTTCATGGTTACGACAAGTTTGCCAATACTCTTCCCGCCTATAGCGGCGAAGTGCGCGACCTGCCCGAAGCGGCCAAAGACCGCCGCCTGCGCTCCACGCTTCTCGCTCTCGGTTACAGCGAAGCCATCTCGCTGACGTTCATTTCGAAGGAAGATGCGAAGAGGTTTTCCTCGGCGGCGCAGCTCGAGCTGGAGAATCCGCTGAGCGAGGAAGCGTCAGTCATGCGCACCTCCCTCGTGCCCAGCATGCTGAACATGCTGGCCTACAACCTCAACCGCAGCGGCGAAAACGTCCGTCTGTTTGAGGCTGCCAATGTGTTTGAAGCCGCAGGCGAAAAGTCGGTGGAACACAAGTGCATCGCCATCGGCGCGACCGGCCGCCTCAATACCGGGGTGGTCCAGGGGCTCGCCGCCGGAGCCGAAGAGCGCCCACTGTCCTTCTACGATGTGAAAGGCGACATCGAACAACTGCTCGCCCACTTCAGCAACTGGGAACTCGGCTACGACGCCGAAACCGCCGACTACTATCATCCCGGGCGTTCCGCGCGTGCTCTCATGGACGGCAAGACAGTCGCGCAATTCGGCCAGATCCATCCGGACGTGGCCGCCGAGCGCAAGCTGAAGCAGGATGTTTTTATCGGCGAAATCTACCTCGGCCAGCTTTATCAGCACGACCTCGCTGCCGTGCGCTATGAGGCGTTGCCGCGCTTTCCCGCGGTTGAGCGCGATTTCTCGTTCGTTTTCGCGGATGCAGTCGAGTTTGAAAAAATCCGTCGCAGTGTCCTAGGTTTATCCATCGGCGAGCTTCGCGCATTTGTGCCCGTGGAAATTTTCCGCGGCGACAAAGTCGGGGCAGGGAAGTACTCGATCCTGATGCGCGCGCGCTTCCAGTCGAGCGAACGGACGCTCCGCGACGACGAAGTCGCCACCTGGGCCGCTCAGATCACCAAAGCGCTTGAAGCCCTCGGCGGCGCGCAGAGAGCATAGGAAAATCACGCAGCATAGAAACTAAGACAGTGTCGCAATCACCATCAGCGCAATCCCAATCAATATGCTAGCCTTTTCCGATGGCGCTTGCTTCTCCCCTCCCCAAGCACTTCCTTTCTGATAAAGTCGAGCACTTTACCGAGTCGGTGATCCGCGACATGACGCGCCAGGCATTGCAGCACGGCGCCGTCAATCTGGCGCAGGGCTTTCCCGACTTCCCCGCGCCGGCAGAAATCAAGCGGGCCGCGCAGCAGGCCATCGCCGACGACATCAATCAATACGCCATTACCTGGGGCGCAAAGAACCTGCGCCATGCGATTGCGCGGCAGATGAAGGAGTGGCGGGGCGTGGACGTCGATCCGGAGCGCGAAATCGTCGTCTGTTGCGGCTCGACTGAGGCGATGATTGCCACGCTGCTCGCGGTCTGTAACAAGGGTAACGAAGTCGTCGTTTTCGAGCCTTTCTATGAAAACTATGGGCCGGATTCCGTGCTCAGCGGAGCGAAACCGCGGTTCGTGAGTTTGCGGCCGCCGCAGGCAGGCCCCAACACCGCCGACGGAGAGTGGACATTCGATCCGCAGGAGTTACGCGAAGCATTCCAGCACCACACCAAGGCCATCATCCTTAACACGCCAAACAATCCAACCGGCAAAGTGTTTACGCGCAGGGAGCTGGAACTGATCCGCGACCTGTGCGTGCAATACAACGTGCTCGCGATCACTGACGAAATCTACGAGCACATCCTCTATGACGGCGCGCAGCATATTTCGATCGCCAGTCTCCATGGCATGCGCGACCGCACTGTCACCATCAACGGTCTTTCGAAAAGCTACGGTGTCACGGGGTGGCGCGTGGGCTGGGCGATTGCTCCTCCGGCGATCACGGGCGCAATTCGCAAGGTGCATGACTTTCTCACCGTGGGCGCGCCCGCGCCGCTACAGGAAGCGGGCGCCGTTGCCCTAAGCCTGCCGCCGTCCTACTACCAGGAGTTGGCCGCGCGTTACCGGACGCAGCGCGACCATCTTCTGCCTGCGCTCGAAAAGGCAGGATTCCGCTGCTACGCGCCGCGCGGCGCCTATTACGTGATGACTGACATCAGAGCCTTCGGATTTGCCAACGATCTTGAGTTTGCCGCTTATCTGGTTAAGGACATTGGGATCGCCTGCGTGCCCGGCTCGAGCTTCTACAAACATGCCAAGGACGGGTCCCAGCAGGTGCGCTTCGCATTTTGCAAGAAAATAGCAACCCTGGATGAGGCCGCACGCCGGTTGGAGAAGCTGAAGCGTTAGCATCCTCCCGGCGCGCAGCGAGCGGTGCCAGTCATTTTGTTTCTGCCTTGGAAGGGCTGTTCAATCTCCACCCTTCGTTTGGAATTTCTCTGCACTAGAGGGTGCGGCCTGTAGCCCATTCCACAGCAAACTGCGTTATACTGCGCCAAAGCTAGAAAAAACCACCCCGAAAGCGAGTCGCGTCGATGTCGGTCAAAGAGACGGAAGAGGTACCTGCGCAGGTTCCTGCCGAAGATTTTCAGGCGCTGGAAGACAAGATTTATCGCACCATTGAGTTATACAAGGCCGCCAAGGAGGCGCGAGCGGTTGCCGAGCGCGACCTGAAGCGGCTGAGTGAACAACTGGAGCAGCGCGAAGAAGAAAACAGCGCGCTGCGCCGCGAACTGGTCCAACTGCGCAAGGACCGTGAAGCCATCAAGGGCCGCGTGGAGCGCATGCTGGGTCAGATGGACAGCTTGGCGCACGAGCAAGCGGCAAGCTGATCGAAGCGGAAACGGCAAAACGCTGAAGGAGCGAAATGGCGACAGCGCCAAAACAATCACCCACAAATCCGGCCAACGGCAGTGTGCGCGTCGAGATTTTCGACCAGGTCTATAACCTGCGCGGCTCCGACGCAGACTATATCCTCAAGCTTGCCGAGTACGTGGACACCAAGATGCGCGCGGTCTCCCAGCAGACCTCCACCGTCGACTCCGTGCGTCTCGCCGTTTTGGCTGCGCTCAATATTGCCGACGAGTACCACCTTCTGAAAAGCCGAATGGAAACGCCCCACCCCGAGGCTCGTCGCCGCGCCAGCAAGCTGGCCAGCGTCCTCGACGAGATATTGGAAAACGATCGGCAAGCCGGCTAGACGAAACAGCGACCAGTTGGCTATGTCCTGACGTGTTCGTCCGTAGGTCAAAAGAGCCAGGTCGGGCCACAAACTTGAATCGCTTACCCTCCCGCCTTCCTGTCGCGGCTGTTATTGTGTCGTCAACTCTTGCCTGCGTCGGCGCCGCTCCTTTCGTAACGTGCTTGCGCCCCTCATAGCACGCGTTCTTCCAACTATTTTGCGAAGTACTCTTGCGCTTCTCGCGCGACTTTCCTAGCATCGAAACTGAAAAGCCGGCCTGCCAGGTTGGTGATGGTGGCAACCGATTTTTGAACCAATGAGGAATGAACGGGGACCCGACTCGAAGCACGATCCGGTGTGCTATGTTCCGCCACGCGGAAAAGCCTAATGGGTCGCGGCGGGTTCCCACCGTCTGAGACGGGTTCATTCTCGGCCCACCACACGGCTGCGCGGGTCGGCTTTGAAAATACAGCTCTTAGCTTTTAGCAATTAGCTCTTAGCTTTTAGCTTTCGGCAATGCTCGCGCCCGTTTCCTGATGATTTCCTCAAGCGCCGCGGTGAGATTCAACCGACAACTGAGAGAGCTAAAAGCTAAAGGCTAAAAGCTAAGAGCTGCATTCCTGCTACACTCTTTCTGTCACTCCTATCATCCGGAGCATCTAAACAAGCGTGTTCCCGCGACTTTTTCAGATTGGCAATTTTTATATTCCGACCTACGGTGTGCTCGTCGCTACTGGTGTGCTGCTGGGGCTTTGGATCAGCGTCCGCAATTCCGAAAAGCAGGGAATGAACGGCGAAGACGCGTGGAATCTCGGCATTTACATGGTGCTCGCCGGCATCATCGGCGCCAAGATTCTCTACGTCATCAACGACTGGAGCACCTACACCAACAACTGGCGCGACATTTTCAGCGTCGCAACGCTGCAGGCGGGCGGCGTCTTCTCCGGAGGCCTGATTGGCGCACTGCTCGTAGGCGCCTGGTACATGCGAAGACACGGCATGCCGCCTCTGCGCACCACCGATGCGTTCTCTCCTGGCTTGGCCTTTGGCCACGTCCTCGGCCGCTTCGGCTGCTTCTCCGCCGGTTGTTGCTACGGCAAGCCGACGAATCATTTCTGGGGAGTGACGTTCACCAATCCAATCGCCCATCTGGTGAGCGAAACACCGCTCGGAATCAAGCTCGAACCGACGCAACTCATCGAGGCGGCTGCGGAATTCTTCAACTTTGTGGTGTTAATGTGGCTGCTGAAGCGCAAGAAATTCGACGGGCAAGTCTTCGCTGCTTTCATCATGATGTATGGCGTGGAACGGTTCTTCATCGAGTTCCTGCGCGGCGATCCGGGCCGCGGCGAGGTTTTCGGAGGCCTCATGAGCGGCACGCAGCTGATCGCCATCTGCTTGGTGATCGGCGGCGGTTTCATCTGGTGGCTGCGCAGCGGAACGGGGCTGCCAGCACCGGTAGAGAGCCGCGGCTAGTACTTTTTCTCCTTTTGCGCGCGGCCCCGCCGCGCGGCTAATTACTGTGTGCATGTCATTGGGTTTTCCTGCTCTTCAGGCGAGGGTTGGGGATCGTATCTCTGCTTGACGACTACCAGTTGGTGACCTTGCAACTCAAACCTCAGCTGGACTACACCCGCCGATGGACTGCCGTTCGCATCCTCACGCTGCCACACCGGCATGGCATAACACAATCTCTCGACATCGAATCCACCGCCTTTGCGAACCTCTCTTCCTGCGGGCAACAGCTTTTTCAGCGTTTGTTCAACAATGCTCAATTCGAGAGGTACAGGGCCGTCTTTGCCGAAGGTCCAGTATTGCTCAACATACCAGTTGCCGGTACCTGAGACGCGGTCGTGCGTGACGAGAACCTTCTGCGAATTGATCTCGACTATATACGCCGGGTCGATTGACTCCATGCTCGCATCGTATTCGGCATTGAAGATATCGCAGAACTCATGCGCCTTTCGCTCGACCAAAATAATCTTGATGAACAAGTTCCAGCCCTGCCGGGGAATCGCGTGCAGAACCTGGCGAATGGCGAACCCTTCAATTTCGCCGACATTCTCTTCTTTGACTGTGTCTTTAATCGCAGTCGGTTTTTCTCCGAACAAGTCCTGCCCGTAATCGAATTGTTTGGGATTCGAAAGGAAGTAGTCCGACGGATGACAATTGGGTTGGTCAACCCAGAAACTCCCCTTTCCCGAAACCCAGTGAAGTGACCAGCGAGGGTGCACGGCGTCGTCTTGGGGATGGTCCGCGGCCTGCGCAAGGCTGAGTAAGCCAGAGATCAGAAGACTTATGACAATCAATCGCATGTTGCATCCGACGAATCGACAAGTACAGTCTAGCAGTCGGCGCCTAAACTAACCGCCCTTCGTTCTCTACCTCTGCGTTATTCTTTCGGTGGGACGCGAATGCAACAGAACACAGCCACGCTGCAGGTTCCGGCGGAGTCTGCTGGAAAACGTCTAGATCAGTTTCTGGCCGCCGAACTCACCGAGATCAGCCGCGCGCGTGTACAGCAACTGATTTCGCAGCAGGCAGTCACTGTAGATGGAAAGGCAGCGAAGGCGTCGCTGCGCCTGCGCGGACGCGAACAGGTCGAAATCCGCACAGGCCTGCAACCGCCGCCGCTTCGCGCCATCGCCGAAGAAATACCCCTCGATATCGTTTACGAAGACGACGATCTCGCCATTGTCAACAAGCCCGCGGGCATGATGGTGCACGCTGGCGCCGGAGCCACCGACGACGCCCGCCACCGTGGCACGCTCGTCAATGCCTTGCTGCATCATTTCCGCCAGCTTTCCGCTGTCGGCGGCGAGCTGCGTCCCGGCATCGTGCACCGGCTCGACCGCGCCACCAGCGGCCTGATGGTTGTCGCCAAAAACGACGAGTCGCACCGCCGTCTCGCTCGCCAATTCAGCGGACGGGAAGTCCACAAGACTTATGTGGCGCTCGTTCACGGCTGGCCAAAGAAGGATCGCGGCACGATTCACAGCGCCATCAGCCGCGACGCCCAGCGCCGCACCCGCATGACCACACAACGGCCCGGCGGCCGTGACGCGGTCACACATTATCTTGTGACTCGAAAAATCGACTCCCCCTACGGCAAGTTTGCCCTGCTCGAATTGAAAATCGAAACCGGCCGCACCCACCAGATTCGCGTCCACATGGCATCGCTCAGCCATCCGATCGTCGGCGATTCGCTCTATGGCGCGCCTGCCGAGTTGCGCGCGCAATCGAATAAGCCGAGAGCCGCAGGCATGCCGGCGACCCTTGCAATAGGCCGAAACTTCCTGCACTCCGCGCGCCTCGAACTCGCCCACCCGCGCAGCGGAAAACCGCTGAAATTTGAGCGCCCGCTGCCGGAAGAACTGGAGAGCCTGCTCAAAAGCCTGCAAAGGCCCCTCGATGGGATGCAAAAATCTTTAGGGACACCCTGATCGGATATCACCGGCCTCCGCGCTCCTCCGTGGTTCAAGGTTTTGCCCTGCATCCGAGGCGCGTTCTCAGCGGAAGTTCACCTGACCACGAATTCCCTTGAATCTGTTACCATTCCCGCCTCATCTCATTGTCAACGTGTATGCACGTCTGGGCCTCCATTGCCGGCTTCGCTCTCATCTTCCTCATCCTGCTGGATGCCTTTGAAACCATCGTCCT
>Ga0187781_10003416_pt1 | contig 11945 bp, 9 predicted proteins | sample 0715_SJ02_MP02_2_FD_132447 | JGI IMG/M metagenome (GOLD analysis project Ga0187781, IMG submission 132447) | Tropical peat soil microbial communities from peatlands in Department of Meta, Colombia - 0715_SJ02_MP02_20_MG | ecosystem: Environmental > Terrestrial > Soil > Wetlands > Peat | place...
GCGGGTCCCGGGCCTCGAGCGAACCCTCGTGCTCACGACGACGCTGCAGTACGTCGCGGTGGACTCGTTCGCCGATCCCGAGAACCGCACGATCAGCGTTCGGTGGATCGCGTCGATCTTTGTCCTGGTCGGGGGCGCCGCGGTCGGAGCGGCGCTCCTGCTCCATCTCGGGCCCGCCGTGCCGCTCGCCGTGGCGACCGGGATGGTGGCGGTCGTCGTCGCGCTCGCCTACCGGCTCGACGACCCGGCCCGCCCTCGCGCGGTGGCCGATCGGAGCGGCGTCCCGAGCATCGCCTAGGGGGCGAACGACGCCGGCGCGACCTCGGGGTGCGCGGCGAAGTACCGGCGCGCGGGCTCGAGGAGCCGATCGATCGCGGCGGCGACCGCGGCCTTCAGGTCCTGCGGATGGAGGTGGCCCTCGGTCCACGCGGTCGTGAACGCGGCGGGCTCGGCGAACTCGATCGGTCCGCCGTGCGCGGGGGTGCGCTCGACCCGCAGGCGGCCCTCCCACGGGAAGACGATGTACCGGACCACCTCGACGATCGGGTTGCCCTCGACCTGCTTGGCCGGGCAGAACGCGCCCGCGATCCGCTGATCGATCTCCGCGCGCTCGGAGGGGATCCGGATCCCCGTCGCGGGGTCCGATTTCGACATCTTCCCCTCGCCGGTATCGGTCACCGGGTCCATCCGGCCGGAGCCCTTCAGCGACGAGAGCAGCGGGGTGTGGATCGCGGCCGGCACCGGCCAGTGGTAGTGGTGCGCCACTTCGCGGGCGAGGACGTGCGCCCGGCGCTGGTCCATCCCGCCGTAGGCGAGCTCGACGGGGAGCTCGAAGATGTCCGCGGCCTGCATCGCCGGGTAGAAGAACCGCAAGGTGTCGAGGTCGCCCTCGTCGTCGGCCCGGCCCATGATCGACATCGCCCGCCGGGTGCGCGCGAGGGTCGTCGCCTTTCCCACGCGGACGACCCGCGCCCAGTAGTCGGCCGATCCCGTGAGGTCGTGCGCCCATCGGTACCGCACGCGCTCCGGGTCCGCGCCGAGCGCGGTGAACGCCGCCTGCATGTACCGTCCCGCGGCGCCGATCCGCGCGAGGTCGCCGCCGAGCTTGTCGTTGATCCACGCGTGCCAGTCCGCGAGGAAGACCGTGACGTCGCACCCCGCGTCGGCCAGATCGAGGATCTTGCGCGCCGTGATCAGGTGGGCGACGGTGAGCGCGCCCGACGGCTCGAAGCCGATGTACGCCTTCGGCCGATCGCGCGTCGCGAGGAGCTCGCGGACCTCCTCGGGGGTCACCACTTCGACGGTGTGTCGGACGATCCGCTCGAGCCGTGCGTCCGTGTCCATGGGTGAGCGGGAGTGCCGGGGCCCCTTATCGCCTCGGGGGACGGCCGTGCCGCCTCCTCCCGCTCTCGGTGGGAGTGATTAAGACCTCTCCCCGCGCTAGTACTTTCCCCTCGACATGGACGGCGCGGCAGAGAGCGTGGCGGTGGCGGGGGGGTCCCCGCCCCCAACTTCGGCGAGCGAGCTCGCTCGCGCGCTCGGGGTCAGCCCCGAGACCGCGGATCGCCTGCAGAAGGCGGGCCTCGTGAGCGCCGACGCCGTCCGCAGCGCCACGGACGCCTCGCTCGAGGCGGCCGGAGCGAGCCCGATGGAGATCGCCCGCATCCGCGCCCCGCCGCCCGTCGCTGGCGCGGCCGATCCGGACCGGATCGTCGAGCGCTGGATGGGGACCGTCAAGCGGCCCGAGAAGGCGAAGCATCGACGCCTCGCGAACCCCCCCAAGGAATCGGCGGACGTCCTCCGCAAGTGGGTCGAGGGCGACGACCGGGTCATGGAGGACTGGATCCGATCGTCCGAGGCGTCCTCGCCCGCGCTCGAGGCCGTGCCGCGCGCGGTGCCCTCCACGGAATCCCGGGGACCCGCCCCACCGGCGCCCGACGCGAAGGTCCTGGCGCGCGAGGAGACGGTCGTGCGCTGGCTGACGGGACTCCTCGACCGGGTCAAGAGCGACCAGTTCGACCCGACCACGATGATCCAGGAGGTCCAGGACCTCCACCGACAGCTCTACGACGAGCGGGCGCGGCGAAAGCAGCTCGAGGACGAGGTCGAGCACGTCAAGCGCGGCTCGATCGCGGTGATCAAGTACGTCCGTTCGCGCGAGGCGAAGGACCGCGAGATCGCGCTGCGCACGAAGGACGACGAGATCGCCGAGATGAAGCTCCGCCTCCTGGCCCTCGAGGGGGTCGAGGGCGAGAAGCCTTCCGTCCCCGCCGCCCCGGGGGCGAAGGTCGTCGCCGCCGCCGGGAGCGCGGCGCTCACCGCGGGTGCCGTCGAGAAGGCCACGCGGGAGGTCGACCAGCACCTGCGCGAGGAGTTCTCCGAGCGCGAGCACGAGTACATCGAACGCGAGACGGAGCTGCGCCGCCGGATCGTCCAGCTCGAAGGCGAGGTGCGCAACCTCACCGGAGAGACCGAGAGGATCCGCGACCGCGAGCAGCTGCTCGCGAAGGACAAGGCGCCCCTCGCCTCCGACGTCGAGGCCCGGCTCAAGATGGCCGACGACGCGGAGAAGGACCTTGTCCAGCGCGAGAACGAGCTGCGCTCGCGCTTCGAGGAGATCCGGATCAACTCCGAGGAGCTCGAGCGGCGGCGCTCGGCGTTCGACTTCAAGGAGCAGGAGCTCGCCGCGTTCGACCAGCAGATGCAGACCCGGCGACAGGCGCTCGACATCGAGGCCCGACGCCTCGAGCAGCTGCGGCGCGAGGTCGACACGTCCGGCGCGAAGCCCGGCGACGAGGCACGGCGTCTCGAAGACCTCCACAACCAGCTCGCGGAGAAGGAGGACGACCTCCGGGGCCGCGAGGCGCTGCTCGCGTCGCGCCTGCAGGAGCTCGAGCGGATGGCCGGCGTTGCCGCCGAGGCCGAAGCGAAGCAGATGCGCGAGGATTCGGTCGCGGCCGCCCAGGACGTCAAGATCCGCAGCGGGGTGCGCCGCCTCGACGACCTCCTCTACGGTGGGTACCCGGCCGGCGTGCAGATCCTGATCAACGGCCCGGCGCACACGGGCAAGGACGTCCTCGCCCGCCTGTTCAGCGTCGAGGGACTGAGGTCCGGCATCCCGTCGATCTGGGTCGTCACCGACAAGACGTTCGGCCAGGTCCGCGACGACCTCGCGGGGCTCTACACCAACTTCGCCGACGCGGAGCGCAAGGGGATGATCCGCTACGTCGACCTCTACTCGCGGGGCGTCGGTTCGGCGCAGTCGAGCTCGTCGGTCCGGCTCCTCTCGTCGACCGACAAGGGCGTGCTCGAGCAGCTCGCGACGTCGGTCAACCAGTTCGCCGAGGAGCTCAAGGAGAAGTTCCCGACGTACCGCCTCATCTTCGAGTCGGTGTCGACGATCACCGCGTATCTCGATGCGGCGTCGACGTTCCGCTTCCTGCAGCCGTTCATCGGCCGCCGCCGGATCGACCAGGCGGTCGGCTACTACGAGCTCGAGAGCGGCATGCACTCCGAGTCCGAGCTCGAGACGCTCGAGCACATGGTCGACGGCTCGGTCAACCTGAAGACGGAGCAGCTGAAGACGTTCCTCTCCGTCCGCGGGATCACCGACGTCCAGGCGCGCGCGTGGGTCGGCTACACGTTCAACAAGCGCTCGTTCAACCTGGGCTCGTTCAGCCTCGAGCACATCCGCTAGGGATATCTCCCGCGCGCCCGCTCGCGGGCGCGGAGCCGGGTCGATGGCGGTCCACCACTACCATACCACGATCGAGTGGACGGGCAACTCGGGCACCGGAACGACCGACTACCGGGCGTACCGCCGGGACCTCGTCCTCCGGGCCCCGGGAAAGCCCGACGTCCCCGGTTCGTCCGATCCGGCCTTTCGCGGCGACCCCGCCCGCTACAGCCCCGAGGACCTCCTCGTCGCGTCGCTGTCCGCCTGCCACATGCTGTGGTACCTCCACCTCTGCGCGACGCACGGCGTTGCGGTTATCGCGTACGTCGACGAGGCGGAAGGGACGATGGAGGTCGGAGCCGACGGGGGCGGGCGGTTCACGTCCGTCACCCTCCGCCCGCGGATCCGTCTCGCCGCGGGGGACCCCCAGACCGCCCGCGAGCTGCACCACCGCGCCCACGAGCTCTGCTTCATTGCGAGTTCGGTGAACTTCCCGGTCGGGGTGGAGCCGCAGATCGACGGGCCACCCCCGGCCTCTTCCGCAGCCCCCGCCCCGGGCTCGCCGAGCCGCCCGCAACCCTAACCCGCCCCGGCGCGTCGGGCCGGCAATCTCGTTCGATGCCCGCCACCTCCCGATACCCAGTACCGGCTCCCTTTCGGCCCGACCGGACCGTGGCCGCGGGGAAGTACCGGCTCCTCGACGTTTTCCCAGGTCTGACGGAGGTGCCCCCGTTCCGCCGCTACCCTGGCCGCGAGGCCACGAACCGCGCGATCGCGCGGAGCAGCTTCGCGCGGATCAACGACGGGCGCGGGTTCATGTACCTCGCCCCCCGCGAGGTGCCGGCCGAGATCCGGGCCGCCGGCTTCGAGATGATCACGAGCCCGGACGAGGAGATCGTCGTCTCGCGCCAGTATCTCCAGAAGGGCGCCGGGCTCGATCTCTACCTCGACCTGCTCCACGAGTTCCTGCACATCCTCCAGCGCAAGGACGGGCGGGAGCTGTGGCCGGGGCTCACGGTCCCGTACGTCGATCGGCCGACCGAGATCGAGGGATACGCGTTCTCCGTGGCCGAGGCGCGACGGCTCGGGGTGCCCGACAGCTACCTCCGCAAGTACCTCGAGGTCTTCTGGGTCACCCGGGCCGAGTACCGCCGCCTGCTCCGGCACCTCGACGTTCCGCCCCCGCCTTCCCGGCCGTCCCGGCCGCGGCGACGGCGGCCAGCCGCCGCGTGACCCCGCGGGCCCAAGGGCTATGTAGACGACCCGTCGTCTTGTCGCCGCTAGGCTAGACCGGGGGGTTGGGCGTCCCCTTACACACCGAAACCGTCCTTAGCGGGGGTGACAGGCAGGAGCGACGTTCGAACGAGAGGCGCGTCTCGCATAGTTCCGTCGACGCTCTGTTCCGTTGGGTCGCGGGTATCGCGACGGGCGCTCGGAGGAGTGCTCTAGCGGTTAACCATCACGGGCACCGGGTCAGGTCCTGACGGGAGCAGCCTTACCGTGACCCGTGGACGCTGACGGGGCGACGGGGCTGAGGAACGTGCGGGGTCTCCGTGCCTCTCGGTCGGGCGACAATCCTGCCGGCCTAGCACGGGGTTCCTGCCCTCGGCCGCATGGTTTATGTAGCGGTTCCTCGCGTTTTCACTCTACCAGCGCCCGATGCACAGTTACATCGATCTGTACTTCACGCCGGACAGCGAGTCGCCGCTCGAGATCTCGAAGCGGGTGCGCAGCATCGCCGGCCTCCCGTTCATCGTGGGACCGCACGACCTCGCCTTCGAGTGGCAGACCGAGGAGGAGTTCCGCTCGATGCTCGCGAAGATCCATGACGCCCTGAAGGGCTCGGGGGTCTTCTACCGGGTCGAGACGGTCGCAGAAGAGCCTACCTTCGCCGAGCCGGTCGTCTGGCCCGCCCTTCCGTCCGTCGACCGCCTCCACCCGGCCTACTAGGGCGTTCGACGGTCGGTTTCCCTGACCCCCACCCCCCTGTTTCCAGTGGAACTTTCTCCCTACCAGCCTTCGCTCGCCGGGTCGACCGCGTCCCGTTCCATGACCGCCCGGCGGTCGTCCGGTATCTCCTTCTTCGCCGCGGTCGCGTAGTCGTAGCAGACCACGACCGTACGTCCCCGGGCCACCCATCCGGACGGGTCGTCGACGGGTCGAAAGCGGTAGAGCAGCGTGAAGCTCGTCCGGCCGAGCGGTCGGGCGGGGGCGACCTCTCCGAGGAGCTCGGATCCGTAGGCGACCGGGGCCAGGTAGCGGCAGGTCGCCTCGGCGATGATGATGTCGAGGCGGGCGGGATCGAGGGGGGTCCCGACCAGCGGGAGGTAGTAGTCGCAGCGCAGCGTTTCCATGTAGGGAAAGTACGCGGCGTGGTTGAGGTGCTCGAGCACGTCGAGGTCGTGGTACGGGACGTAGAACCGGCGCTGGACCCGCCAGGGCCGGTCCGGAGACGACGGAGGGGAGGACATCGGGCCGGGCGGACGGCCACGGTCCATATAGGGGCCGACGGGCTGGACCCGAACCGCCGCGCGGGCGGCGCCGAAGGTCGCCATGCACCCCTCCGAGGCGAGTTCCAGTGGAAAAGGGGGGGTGGGGGGGGCCCCCACCCCTCCGACGACGGGGGAGATGGCCGCCACCGTCCAGCGGGTGCGGAGCCTGGTAAAGACTCACTCCCGGCGGTTCGAGCGGTCGATTCCGCTGATCGCCAGCGAGAACCTCCTCTCGCCGTACGCGAAGGAGCTCCTGATCAGCGACCTCCACTCCCGGTACGCCGAGGGGCTTCCCGGTGAGCGGTACTACGAGGGGAACGAGCAGGTCGACGAGGTCGAGAACCTCTGCCTCGACCTGGCCCGTCGCCTCTTCCGTTGCTCGTTCGCGGACGTCCGTCCCATCTCAGGGACGGTCGCGAACCTCGCCGTGCTGAAGGCGCTGGCCGAGCCCGGCGACCTCGTCGGAACGAGCCGCCTGGCCGACGGGGCGCACATCTCGAGCGCCGCGTTCGGCGCGTTCGGCCTGCGCGGGGTGAAGCCCGTCTACTATGCCTGGGACGCCGAGCGGATGACGGTCGACGTCCCCCGTACGAAGGAGATCCTCCGGGCGGTCCGCCCGAAGCTGTGCCTCTTCGGCCTCTCGCTGTTCCTGTTCCCGATGCCGATCGAGGAGCTGCGGCCCGCGCTCGAGGAGATCGGGGCCCGCGGCTGGTACGACGGCGCCCACGTCCTCGGACTGATCGCGGGCGGGCAGTTCCAGGACCCGCTGCGCGAAGGGTGCACGGTGATCAGCGCGTCGACGCACAAGACGCTCCCCGGCCCCCAGCACGGCATCCTCCTCGGCGAACCTTCGGACCCCGAGGTCGCGCGGAAGCTCCAGAGCGGGGCGTTTCCCGGCGTCACCTCGAACCACCACCTCAACGAGATGGCGGCGCTCGCGGTCAGCCTCGCCGAGCACCTCGAGTTCGGGCGCGAGTACGCCCGACGCACCATCGAGAACGCGCAGGCGCTCGCGGCCGCGCTCCACGAGCGCGGCTTCGACGTCCTCGCCGAGCCCCTCGGGTTCACCCGCTCGCACACGATCGCGGTGCGCGTCGAAAAGGAGGGCGGGGGGGAGGCGTGCGCGAGGCGCCTCTCCGACGCGGGGATCATCACGAACAAGAACCTGCTGCCCGGCGACAAGAGCCCGAAGCACCCCGGCGGCGTGCGGCTCGGATCGCCCGAGGTGACGCGCGTCGGCATGGGGCCGAAGGAGATGGTCCGGATCGCCGAGCTGTTCGACGACCTCCTGCACCGCGGGAAGTCGACGGACGAGGTCGCCCGGGCCGCGGCCGAGCTCAAGGGCGGGTTCACCACGCTGAAGTACTGCTTCGGCGCGGGGGAGGCGGCGTACCGCTACTACGACCTCGTCGGCCGCGACCCGTCCTAGGGCGCGGGCTCCTCGGGTTCGCGCACCGACGCATCGCGCCACTCGAGCGCCCGGTCGATCGCCGCGGGGTCGACGACCACCCGCTCGAAGCCCGAGCTCTCGGGGGCCAGCGCGTACCCGAGCGCGCCCGAGGCGCCCCGGAGTTCGACGAGCGTTCCGTCCGCGACCAGCGAGGCGATCCAATCGTAGAGGTCCGGCGGAACCGGTGGCGGGCTCCAGAGCTCCTCGAAGGTCTCCCGGGGCGTGAACCCCATCGAGCGGACGATCTCGACGATCGCCGCACGGCCCTCCGCCAGCTCGCGCGCCGCGCTCTCGTCGTCCGGCAGGGGCCCGCGACGGCCCGGTCGGCGCGGAACAGCCGCCAGGACGGCGCCGACGAGGCCGGTCGCCGCGGATGCCCCGAGCACGATCGGGGCGAGCGGGCGCAGCGTGGAGCTCGGGACCGTGCCCCAGGAGAACGGTCCGAGCAGCACTTGGCCCGCGGTGTCCAGCACCCGGACGCTGGCCGCCGACGTCGGGAGCGTAAAGTTCACCCAGGCGCCGCTGCCGCCCGACGCGAGGGCGCCCACAATCACCGACTGATCGACGACGGTCGTCGGGGTAGTCGTCTCGATGACGAGGTAGGCTCCGGGCACGGCATTGCCGTACCGGTCGGCGACGTGCCAGAACGTCCGGTTGGTGCGGTCGCCGGCGATCACCACGTCCGGGTCGAACAGCCGCAGATGCATCGCCTCCGGGAGTACGAGCAGCGAGATCGCCGGCACGTCCGCGAGGATCCCGGGGCCGGAGAGACGGACGGTGAGCTCCCCGGCGGTGAGGGGGGTCCAGTTCAGGGAGAACCGAGCCCCGTTCCACGCGGAGGCCGGCACGACGAACGACGATTCCGGTCCGCTGGAGAGCGACGCACCCCCCGAGGCATTCGCCCAGGAGAGGGCGGGGGCGCCCGTGGAGGTCGTGATCGTGAGGGAGCCGCCTTGCGCGAAGTCGGTCACCGCGTCGCCCGCGGTGTCGAGGGCTTCCCAGGAGAGCGGCACCGAGGTCCCGGCGACCACCGAGCTCGCGAGGGGCGGCCCCATGCGGGCGATCGACGCGGCCGGACCCAGGACCACCGCGAGCGTCCGGTTGGAGAACGCCCGAGTGCCGAGGGCGTCGCGCACCGTGACGGTCACCTCGATCGGGCCGAGGACTGTCCCGGTGTACGTGGCACGGAGCGGTCCATCGGAAGCGACCGAGTACGTCGCGATCGGTTGACCCGAGACGTTCCACCAGACCTCGACCGGGAGGTCTCCTCCGGCGAGGTCGGCGGACAGGGGGGTGGCGTTCCCAACGGTCAGGTTGGAGAGGCTCGGGGCCACCGGGCCGACCGCGAGGGGATCCACCACACGTACCTCCACGGGCACGGTCGCGTTGACTCCGTTGGCGTCGACGACGGAAGCGACGGCGGAATAGTTCCCGGCCACCGGGAAGTTCGGCGCGAGCGGCCAAGAAGGACCGACACCCGAAGCGCAGTCCGATACCGCCCCCCCCGCGACCAGGCACGCGGATCGGTACGGGGCCACGCCGGTACCGGGGGCGACGGAGACCGTGAGAGGGATCGGGACGCCGGCGTAACCCACCGGCGCGGCAGGGTTCAGATCGAGCACGGCGGCCGGTACGATCGTGATCGGGGGCGACGTCCAGTTTACCGAGGAGTAGCCGTTCGTCGCCTGGACGGTGAGCTGCGCAGTGCCAGCGTCCGGGTAGGTGACGGTCGCCGTACACCGGAGCACCACCGACGTGGTGTTGCCTCCCCACGCGATGCACGGTGCGTCGGAGACGTTGGCCCCGAACCCGGGAGTCACGATGGCGCGGTACAAGTACCCGGGAGCCCCCGTGACATCCGCCGTCAGCGCGAGGGGCTCTCCGGCATCGACCGTCGTGGCATCGAGAGCGACGGAACCGATCGCGGTTGGGGTGGCGACGAGCGGTATGTCCACCTGCGGAGTCACGAACGCGTTGCCGCCGAGCGTTTCGTTCGCAGCTACGGCGAGGCTCCCGCCCGACGCCCCGGCCGCGGCGACGACCGAAACGGAGGCTCCGACGCTGGGGGCGCCGGCGAACGACCAGCCGTCGCCGCGCACGCTCCAGGAGTAACTGGGATCGAGCGAGCTCGTCGTCCCGTTCGCCATCTGGGGGGTCGCGACGAACGGTGTCGGGGCTCCCGTCGAGACGACGATCGGGCCCGCCCTCGGGGTGAGCTCTACGCTCGCGAGACCGGCGACCCAGGTGAGATCGAAGTCGGTGCCGTTCTGGGACGTGGAGAGCCCATAGCCCGCGGGCGGCGCGTCGGTGGGGTCCACGGTGACGGGCCCGTACGGACCCGCGAAGTTCACGCACTCCTCTCCGTACGGAGGATCGGGAAAGCAGTTGGAGCTCGGAAGTGGGATCGAGAACGTGAACGCTCCGGCGGAACCCGTGGTGGACGTACCGGTGGCGAGGGAACAGCTCGTGGTCGTGCCGTTCGCCGGAATGTAGCTCGTCGAGGTCTCGAGCCAATACGAGTAGGTGAGCGATACGCCGGCGGCCGCGCTCGACGCGAGCGGACCTCCCGAAACGGAGAGTGCTCCGCCGTAGCTCGTAGCGGCCGCGGCGCTCCCGCACGGATCGGATGTGGCCAGGGATAGCCTCGACGAGGAGGCCGCCGGGGAGGGCGCGTGGACGACCGCCGTCAGGCAGATCAGCGCGACGATCACCCCCATCACGGCCGCGGGTCGACGCACTGCGGATCGGTCGGAGCGTATGGCTCGCACCCGGACCCCGGGCCCCGGGAAGGGGGTGGGACGGGAGCGCCCTCGGGTGGGATAATCGTTCCGAAATCGGATCGGCCCGAGCGAACGATGCCTCGCCTCCCCCACGACCCTATCTCGGATCGCCGGTGCTCCGAGCCGTGACCGCGCCGACGGTGACATCGCTCGCTCCGCCCCGGCTGACCTCGCTGCCGGCGGAGCGCGACCAGCTCGAATTCTCCTCCCGCTCGCTGGTCTTCGTGCCGGACGGCGGTCGCATGATCCGCGCCTGGGGGCCTCCGAGCCGCCCCTGGGTCCTGAGCGTCGAGCCCCGCGGGGACCGCTGGCGGGTCGAGGCCTGGGGCGCCGGACCGCGCGCGGCCCGCGCGGGGGCGATCGCGATGTTCTCGCTCGACCATCCGCTCGAAGAGTTCTACCGTCTCGTCCGTCGGGAGCCGGTCCTGCGGGGCACCGAATCCCGGTTCCGGGGGCTGCGCATGCCGCGCGACGCGAGCCTCTACGAATCGCTCCTCCATGCGATCCTGGGCCAGCAGCTGAGCGTGAGCGCGGCGAACTCGTTGAAGCGTCGCCTCTACGAACGGACGGAGGCGTTCGTGCGCGCCGAGGGTTTTGAGATCCCCCGGCCACCGGCCCCCGAGCGGATCGTCGCTCTCGGACCGGACGGTCTGCGCTCGCTCGGGATCAGCCGGGCCAAGTCGCGCGCCCTGGACGTGCTCGCGCGGAACGTCACGCACCTGGACCAACTCGAGCGCACGCTCGGGGGCGGACCGGTGCGCCCCGCGATCGACGCGCTCGTCGAGCTCCCGGGTGTGGGTCCCTGGACGGCCGAGAACGCGCTGATGCGCGGCGTGGGACGCACGGACGTCTTCGTCGCCGGGGACCTCGGCCTCCGGGTCGCACTCGAGGAGTTCGGGGTTCTCCCTCGCACGGCGCCCGAGAGCATCGCCCGGGCGTGGGGCGCGCGGCACTATCCGGGATGGGGGAGCTACGCGACGCTCTACCTCTGGCGCAAGCTCGTCGCCGGCGAGCCCGCCGGTTCGGCCGGCTGACCTAGGGCCGGCGCGCGGGCAGCTCGGCGAACCCCTCGCCCCGGGGCATCGTCCGCTGGATCGCATCCCAATCCGGCGGAAGCGCCCGGGGTCGGCGCAGCTCGAGATCGAACCAGACGCCCTCGCTCGTTACGGTCGCCGCGAGCTCGCCGGCCGCCGTGCGGAACGTGTTCTCGAGTCGAAACCGGGTACCGTCGGCCGAGAGCCCGATCAGGTGGAGATCGACGGTGAACTCGTCCAGCAGGCGAAGCTCCTGGCGGTAGACCAGCTCGTCGCGCACGATCACGGGTCCGATCCGCCCCTCGGCGAAACGCGATCCGGTCAACCCGTGGTCCGCGAAGAAGAGGATGCGCACGTCGGCCGCGCGGTCGAGGAACGCCGTGTTCGCCATGTGGGCGTTGCCGTCCACGTCGCCCCAGAGCACGCGGAACCGCTGCAGGTACGGGGCGACCGTTTCGGACACGCGGTCACCTCCGAGGATCGCGCGTCCGTGCCACGCACGAGCCACGAGCC
>Ga0187781_10003417_pt1 | contig 11940 bp, 5 predicted proteins | sample 0715_SJ02_MP02_2_FD_132447 | JGI IMG/M metagenome (GOLD analysis project Ga0187781, IMG submission 132447) | Tropical peat soil microbial communities from peatlands in Department of Meta, Colombia - 0715_SJ02_MP02_20_MG | ecosystem: Environmental > Terrestrial > Soil > Wetlands > Peat | place...
GTGACGTCGGCGGGTGTGACGCCGAGTTCCTCGGCGGCGATCTGGGCGAGCACGGTGAGTATGCCCTCGCCGATCTCTGTCACGCCGGTCACGACCTTGGCGGTCCCGCCGTCATCAATCTCAACCCAGGCGCCGGCGCGATCGATGGTCGCCGTGCGGGCGATACCGTACCAGCCGGCGGCGACGCCGCGTCCTCGCCGTCCACGAACATGCGGAGGTCGGGATGACCGAAAACGGACGGGAACCGATTGCGATCGTCGGAATCGGTTGCCGGTTTCCCGGCGCGTCGGGACCGGAGGCGTTCTGGCGGCTCCTGGCGGAAGGGCGCGAGGCCATCGGCGAGATCCCGCCGACGCGGTGGAACCGCGACGCCCTTTATCATGACGATCCCGTCTCGGCTCCCGGCACCATCCGCACGCGGCTCGGCGGCTATCTCGACGGCATCGAGCAGTTCGACGCGACCTTCTTCGGCATTTCGCCGCGCGAAGCTACGGCCATGGATCCGCAGCAGCGCCTGCTGCTGGAGACGAGCTGGGAGGCTCTCGAGGACGCCGGCCTCGTCGTCGACGGCCTCACCGGCGAGAAGGTCGGCGTCTTCGTCGGCATTGCCGCCTATGACTACGCCGAGATACAGCACGCCTTCGACAACCGCCATCTGATCGGCCCGCACACCAACACCGGGCTCGCGCTGAGCATCGCCGCCAACCGCATTTCCTATATCTTCGATTTTCGCGGCCCGAGCGTGGCGGTGGATACGGCGTGCTCCTCCTCGCTGGTCGCGGCCCATCTCGCCTGCAACAGCCTGCTCGCCGGCGAATGCCGCATCGCCCTTGTCGGCGGCGTCAACGCGATTCTGAAGCCGGAGGCGACGATCGGGTTCAGCCGCGCCTCGATGCTGGCGCCGGACGGGCGCTGCAAGACCTTCGATGCCCGCGCCAACGGCTATACGCGCGGCGAGGGCGCGGGCGTGGTCGTGCTCAAGCGGCTCTCCGAGGCGCTCAGCGCCGGCGATCACATCTATGCGCTGATCCGCGGCTCCGCGGTCAATCAGGACGGCCGCACCAAGGGCATGAGCGTGCCGAGCCGCGAGGCGCAGGAAGCGGCGCTGCGCGACGCCTTCGCCGCGGCCGGGGTCGAGCCCGCGCAGATCCAGTACGTCGAGGCCCATGGCACGGGAACGCCCGTCGGCGATCCGATCGAGGCCAATGCGCTCGGCTCCGTGCTCGCTCCCGGCCGACCGGCGGGCGATTACTGCCGCATCGGCTCGGTGAAGACCAATATCGGCCATCTCGAGGCGGCAGCCGGCATTGCCGGCCTGATCAAGGCGGCGCTCGCCGTCGAGCGGCGCACCATTCCCGCGAGCCTCAATTTCGAGCGCCTCAATCCCGAGATCCCGCTCGATGCGCTGAAGCTGCGCGTCGCGACCGCGGCCGAGCCATGGCCGGAGAACGGCCATCCCGCCCGCGCCGGCGTCAATTCCTTCGGCTTCGGCGGCACCAACGCCCATGTCCTGATCGAAGAGGCGCCGACCGCGGCGGCCGAAGCGCGGATGGCGCGGCCGTCGCGGGCGGTCATCCTTCCGGTATCGGCGCGCACGCCCGAGGCGCTGCGCGCGCTCGCCTCGGCCTATGCCGACACCTTGGAACAGGACGCCGCCGCCGACCTCCGCCGCTTCGGCTATTGGGCGGCGGCGCGGCGCGACCATCACACCCATCGCGCCGCCGTCGCCGGCGCTTCGGCCGAGGAGCTGATCACCGGCCTGCGCGGCCTCGCCTCCGCCGACGCTTCCCAAGGCGAGGCCGGCAAGATCCGCTCGGCGCCGCGCCTGGTCTTCGTCTATTCCGGCATGGGCGCGCAGTGGTGGGCGATGGGGCGCCAGCTCCTCGACGCCGAGCCGGTCTTCCGCGAGACCATCGAGCAATGCGACGCGCTCTTCGCGCGGCGCTCCGGCTGGTCGCTTCTCCAGGCGCTGACGGCGGACAAGGACGGCTCGCGCATGAGCCGGGCCGACGTCTCGCAGCCCTGCAATTTCGCGCTGCAACTGGCGCTGACCAATCTCTGGCGCTCCTGGGGCGTCGTGCCGGGCGCCATCGTCGGGCACAGCGCCGGCGAGATCGCCGCCGGCCATGTCGCCGGCATCCTGACGCTGGAGGATGCCGTCGACGTCGCCTATCACCGCAGCCGGCTGCAGCAAAAGACCGCCGGGCGCGGCAAGATGGCCGCGGTCGGCCTGACCAAGGCCGACGCGCTCCGGCGCATCGCGGCCTATGACGGGCGCGTGTCGGTGGCCGCCATCAACGGGCCGAATGCGGTGACGCTGAGCGGCGACGTCGCCGATCTCGACGAGATCGTGCCGGCATTCGAGCGCGACGGCATCTATGCGCGCTTCCTGCGCGTCGATGTGCCCTATCACAGCCATCACATGGATGCGATCGAGGCCGAGCTGTGGGAGGCGTTTTCCACGCTGCGGCCGCAAAGCGCGCGCATCCCGCTCTATTCGACCGTGACCGGCGAGATCGCCGAGGAAGGCGCCTTCGACGCCGCCTATTGGTGGCGCAACATACGCGAGCCCGTCGAATTCGCGGCCGCCATCGGCAAGATCGCCGAGGCGGGCGGCGACACCTTCGTCGAGATCAGCCCTCATCCGGTGCTGGCGAGCGCCGTCTCCGAATGCCTGACCGCGCTGTCGGCGCCGGGGATCGTCGTGCCCTCGCTCCGGCGCGAAAGCGACGAGCGGCTCACCATGCTGCAATCGCTCGGCACGCTCTATGGGCGCGGCGTCGATGTCGACTGGAACGGCGTCTATCCGCAAACCGAGCCCTTTGCGCGGCTGCCGCGCTACCCCTGGCAGAGGCAGCCCTATTGGCATGAATCGGCGCGCTCGAAAAACGCCCGGCTGACGCTGGTGGCGCATCCGCTGCTCGGGACGCGCCGCGGCAGCCCGCGGCCCGAATGGGAAACGCTGATCGACCCCCGCGTGCTGAATTTCCTCGGCGATCATCGCGTCGAGGGCTCGGCCGTGTTTCCGGGCGCCGGCTATGTCGAGATGGCGCTGGCGGTGGCGCGCGAAGAGCTGGGCACCGCCGACGCGGTCGTGGAAAACATCGTTTTCGAGCGCGCTCTGGTGCTGCCGGAGGCCGAGCCGATGTACACCGTCGTCGGCTACGACGCGGAATCGGCCGAGGTTGCGATCCATGCCAGCGCCGACGGCGTGACGTGGGAGCGGCATGCCCATTGCAGCATACGCGCGTTGCGGGGCGCCGGCGGCAATCGCGATATCGCGGCGCTGCGCGCGGCCTGCGGCCGGGAGATGGCGGAGCCCTACGAGATCTTTGCCAAGGCCGGCCTCGGCTACGGGCCGGCCTTCCAGCGGATCGAGCGGCTCTGGCAAGCGCCGTCCGGCGCGATCGGCAAGCTTCGCGGCGAGGAGCGATCGCACGGGGTCGAGCGCTACATCCTGCATCCGACCGTGCTCGACGCCTGCTTCCAGCTTCTCATCGGCGCGCTCGCCGCCGATGGCGCGTTCGAGGCCTATCTGCCGGTCGGCATCGAAAAGGTCATGGTCTACGCCTCGCCCGAGCCCGCCGCGCCGCTCTGGGCGCAGGCCCGGCTGACCGAGCGGCGCGAGACGCGCATCGCCGGCGACATGGTGCTGATGGACGAAAACGGCAGGCTGCTTGCCGAGGTGCATGGGCTCACCTGCCAGGCGCTGGGCAAAGGGCGCTCGGCGATGCACGCCCTGGCCAACGCGCTCTACGCGTTCCATTGGCGCCCCGACAATATCGGCCATGCGCCGGCCGCGGGCATCGCGCTGCTTTCTCCGCGCGAGATCGCCGCGCGCGCGCGCGCAAGGCTGCCGGAGGTCGCCGACAGCCGCGAGCGGGCGGCTTATTATTCCGTGGTGGAGCCGGCGCTGGACGAGGCGTGCGGCGCGATCGCCGCCGGCGCGCTGGCGCAGCTCGGCCACGCGGCCGCCAACGGCGCCGCCTTCGACATCGACCGGCTGTGCCGGGACATCGGCGCCGAGGGATACAAATCGCGCCTGCTGCGCCGGATGATGGCGATGGCGCAGAAGAGCGGCCTGAAACGCCGCAACGGCAGCGCGCAGCGCCTGTCCGAGGCGCATCCTTCCGGCGCGGACGTCGCCGGCATCCTGGCGCCGCTGGCGCGGCGCTTCCCGCTCTATGCGCCGGAGATCGAGCTGCTGCAGCGCTGCGCCGAGCACCTGCCGCAGGTGCTGCGCGGCGAGGTCGAGCCGCTGCAGCTCATCTTCCCCGAGGGATCGCTTGCCGTGGCCGAGCGCATCTACCGCGATTCGCGCTCCTTCGGCATCTACAACGCCATCGCGCGCGAGGCGGTGCGCGCGCTTGTCGCGGCGCTGCCCGAGAGAGCGACGCTCCGCGTCCTCGAGATCGGCGCGGGCGTCGGCTCGCTGACGGCGGAGATCCTGGGCCTCTTCCCGGAGGACCGGACGCAATACGTCTTCACCGACGTCTCCGGCAACTTCACGCAGAAGGCCGCCCAGCAGTTCTCGCGCTACCGCTTCGTCGAGTTCCGCCCCTTCGACCTGGAGATGCCGGCGGCCGAGCAGGGCTTCGCGCCGGGCGGGTTCCATCTCGTGCTCGCGTCCGACGTCATCCACGCGACGCGGGATCTGCGGCGGAGCCTGCGCCATATCGCCGATCTGCTGGCGCCGGGCGGGATCCTGATCGCTTCGGAACTGACGAAGCCGCCCTATTGGTTCGATCTGGTCTTCGGCCTGCTGCCGGGATGGTGGGCCTTCGAGGATGAGGAGACGCGGCCCGACCATGCCTGCGTCCCGGGCGCCGTCTGGCGGGAGCTCATGCGCTCCACCGGCTTCCCCGAGGTGGAGTTGCTGTCCGAGGGCCGCGATGTCGGCGACACCATCCACAGCGTCATCCTCGCGCGCCGGCCGGAAACGGTGGAAACGCAGCCGGTCGAAGCCGCCGAGGTCGAGCGCGGTACCTGGCTGTTGCTGCGCGACGGCAGCGGCGCCGGCGTCCGGCTCGGTGACGCGCTGCGGCGGATGGGACAGCGCGTCATGGTCGCCGACCGGGCGGCCCGGTTCGAGCATGTCGCGAGCAACCATTTCACCGTGGCTCCGGACTCGCGCGACGATTTGCGCACGCTGCTCGACGCCGTCCGGGCCAAATCGCCGGATCTCCGCGGCATCGTGCATCTCTGGAGCCTCGACCGCAGGCTCGATGCCGGCGGCACCGCCGCCGCGGTGGTCGGCGCAACGCAGGAGACCAACGGCAGCCTGCTCGCCCTCATGCAGGAGCTGGTCGAGCGCCAGGGGCAGGGGCAGACGCCGCCGCGCCTCGTCGTCGTGACCGCCGGCGCCGGCCAGGTGCTCGGCTCCGACACGATCGATCCCGTGCAGGCCTCGCTCTGGGGCCTGGGCCGGGTGTTCCTCAACGAGCATCCCGAGATCGCCTGCCGGATGATCGATCTCTCCGCCGCGCCCGAGGAGAACGAATTCCCGCTTCTCGCCGCGGAATGTCTCAGCGACGGCAATGAAAGCGAAGTGGCGCTGCGCTCGGGCTCGCGCTTCGTGCACCGCCTGGAGACGGTGCAGCTCGGCCATCTCGCCGAAGGGCATGAGCGTTCGCTGCGCACGGATGAGATCTTCACGCTCGACTATACGAGGACCGGCGCCCTCGACGCGCTGGCGCTGCGCGTCGCCCCGCGCGCCGTCCCCGGGCCGGGCGAGATCGAGATCGAGGTGGCGGCCGCGGGCCTCAACTTCCGCGACGTCATGAAGGTGCTGGGGATTTATCCCACGGAAGGCGCCGCGCGCTTGTCGCTGGGCGATGAATGCGCCGGCACGGTGACCGCGCTGGGCGAGGGGGTCGAGGATCTCGCGGTGGGCGACCGGGTGATGGCGATCGCCTCGGGCTTCGCCTCCCGCGTCGTCGTCGATCGCCGCCTCGTCGCGCCGCTGCCCGACGGCGTCTCCTTCGCCGAAGGCGCGACCATCCCGATCGTCTTCCTGACCGCCTATTACGCGCTGGAACGGCTCGCGCATCTGGCGCCGGGAGAGCGCGTGCTCATCCATGCCGCCGCCGGCGGCGTCGGCCAGGCGGCCTGCCAGCTTGCGCGCGAACGCCAGGCGACGATCTTCGCCACGGCGGGCAGCGAAGAGAAGCGCGACTTCCTGCGCTCGCTCGGCATCGAGCATGTCCTGGATTCGCGCTCGCTCGACTTTGCCGACCGCATCGCCGAGATCACCCGCGGCGAAGGCGTCGATATCGTCCTGAACTCGCTGTCCGGCCGCGCCATCGCGAAGAGCCTGGCGCTGCTGCGTCCTTACGGCCGCTTCCTCGAGATCGGCAAGACGGACATCTATCGCGACAGCAAGCTCGGCCTGCTGCCCTTCCGCCGCAACCTTTCCTATTTCGCCATCGATCTCGACGCCGTGCTGAAGCAGCAGCAGCCGCTCGCCCAGGAGCTGCTCTCCACCATCGCGCGCAAGGTCGCCGACGGCGGCTACGCGCCGCTTCGCCATCAGGTCTTCGCGATCTCCGAGGCCGAGCGCGCCTTCCGCTACATGGCTCAGGCCAAGCACATCGGCAAGGTCGTGCTGTCGATGGAGGCGCCGCGCGCCAAGCTGCTGCCGCGGAAATTCGCCGCGATGCCCTTGCGCGAGGATGCGTCCTACGTCATCACCGGCGGATTGGGCGGTATCGGCCGCGCCCTCGTCCCCTGGATGATCGATCACGGCGCCCGCCGCATCGTGCTCATGGGACGCAGCGGCGCCTCCCATCCCGACGCGCAGCGCGATCTGGAGGCGGCGCGCGCGCGCGGCGCGGATGTCGTCGTGATGAAATGCGACGTGTCGGATGAAGCCGCGCTCTCGGCCGCGCTCGACGCCGTTCGCCGCCGGGGGCCGCCGCTGCGCGGGGTCATCCACTGCGCCATGGTGCTGGATGACGGCCTCATCCCGCAGCTCGACCCCGAGCGGCTGCGCCGCGTCCTCGTGCCCAAGATCGGCGGCGCCTGGGCCATGCACCACCAGACGCTGGAGGATCCGCTCGACTTCTTCGTGCTGTTCTCCTCCTTCGCCGCCGTGGTGGGGAATATCGGTCAGGCCAATTACGCCGCGGCGAACGCCTTCCTGGAGGGGCTCGCCCATTGCCGGCGGGCGAGCGGCCGGCCCGCGCTGGCGGTCGATTGGGGCGCGATCAGCGCCCAGGGCTATGTCGCCGAGCACGCCGAGATCGAGCAGCACTTCCGCCGCCAGGGCCTGCGCTCCTTCCCGCCGGACCAGGCCTTTGCCGTGCTCGAGGCGCTGCTGCGCGAAAGCGCCGGCCAGGTGAGCGTCGTCGATCTCGATTGGGCCGCCTGGGCGCGCCACGCGCCGGGGATCGCCAACTCGCCGCGCTTCCAGCACGTCGTCAAGGAGCAGAAATCCGAGGCGGCGGCCGGCAACGGCGCGGGACTGATCGTCGAGCGGCTCAAGACCGCGCCCGCCGGCGAGCGCAAGCAGCTCATGCTCGAAGCGATCCAGGAGCGGCTCGCCGCGGTGCTGGGCCTCAGCGCCGATGCGGTCGACGTCAACCGGGCGCCGAGCGAGCTTGGGCTCGATTCGCTGATGGCGGTGGAGCTGAGCTGCGCGATCGAAGACCGGCTCGGCTTCAAGCCCGGCACCTTGGAGCTGATCCAGGTGCCGAGCCTTGCCGCGCTCGCCGACCGGTTCATCGAGAGGATGGCATTGTGAGCGGGGAGTGCTCAATCACAAGGAGGATGCAGTGATCGACACGCAGCTTTACGATACGGTGGTCAAAGAGATCGGGGTGTTTCTCGAAACCGATATCAGCCATCTGAAGCCGGAATCGCGCCTTGCCAGCGAGGTGGAGGGCTTGAGCTCGCTGAAGCTCTACGAGCTGATGCTCTATCTCGAGGACGCCGTCGGCTTCGATTTCGACGAGAAGGTGGTCGACAAGATCGACACATTGCAGGAGCTGGTCGCTTACATACAGGAGCGCAAGCACTGAGCGGCCGGCAAGCGGGCGCACGGCGCCGGCGGTTGGACCCATGGACAGAGAAGCCGATGAGGCGCGCATGCCGCCGCGGCGCAGGGTAGTCGTCACCGGGATCGGCGTCGCCTCCGCCCTTGGCTGCGCCGTGCCCGAGGCGTGGGGCCGATTGCTGCGCAACGAGAGCGGCCTCAAGCCGATATCGCGGTTCGATGCCGGCCGCTTCGGCAGCCGTCTCGCCGGCGAGGTGGATGATGCGAAAGTGGTGCTGCGCCGCGGCCCCTATGATTTCGAGATGCGGCGGATGGCGTCCTTCGTCCGCTTCGCCGTCTATGCCGGCGAGGCCGCGCTGGACGACGCGCGTTTCAGCTTCGACGCGGCGGGTTCGGAAGCGGGCGCCATCTTCCTCGGCGTCGCCATGGGCGGCCTGCCGAACATCGAGGCGGGCGTCCTGCGCCAGGAGAGCCGGGGGCCCGGCAAGACCTCGCCTTTTCTCATCCCCTCGCTCATCCCGAGCATGGCGGCCGGCATGCTGGCCATGCGCTGCGCCTTCACCGGGCCGCAATTCACCTTCGCGGGCGCCTGCGCGGCGGGCGGGCAGGCGATCGGCGCCGCGCTCGACGCCATTCGCCGCGGCGATTGCGGCTGGGCGCTGGCGGGCGGCAGCGAGGCGGTCACGACGCCGATCACCTTTTCCGGCTTCGAGGCGATGCATGCGCTGAGCCTCGGCGGCGATCCCGCGGCGACGCCGCGTCCCTTCGACCGCCGGCGCGACGGGTTCATCGTCGGCGAGGGCGCGGCGGTCTTCCTGCTCGAGAGCCTGGAACGGGCGCGCGCGCGCGGCGCCGCGATCCATGGCGAAATCCGCGGTGCCGCGACCACCACCGGCGCGCTCGACATCACGGTCCAGGCGCCCTCCGCCATCGCGCGATGCATGACCGGCGCCATCCGCGATGCCGGCCTCTCGCCCGCGGAGATCGACGCCCTCTATGCGCAGGGATCCGGCATGGTGCGCGGCGACGACGTGGAGCTCGAGGCGATCGGCGGCGTCTTCGGCCCGAAAGCGCCGCCGATCACCTCCATCAAGGCGCATACGGGCTACACCTTCGCCGCCAACGGACCCCTCAACGTGATGGCCGCGCTCATGGCGCTGCGGGACAGGACGCTGTCGCCGACGCGCAATCACGCCGAGGCGGAAGCCGATTGGGCGGATGTGGTGACCAGCGCCCGACCCTTCGCCGCCCGGCATTGCCTGATCAACGCCTTGGGCTTCGGCGGCGTCAATTCGTCGCTCGTGGTATCATCCCTCTCCGGCGACTGACGCGCTGGATACCGGAGGTTCTCACCATGGCCGTCGAGCCTTTCGTTCTCCATCGCACCGAGGTTTCGTCCGAATGGATCGACTACAACGGCCATGCGAACTTCGCCTATTACATGCTGGCCTTCGATGACGCCTGCGATCGCCTCATGGACTATTTCGGGCTCGGCGAGAGCTATCGGACGGCGAACAATCGCACGATGTACATGCTCGAAGCCCATGTCACCTACGCGCGCGAAGTCAAGCTCGGCGATCCCCTCGCCATCGAGACGCAGCTCATCGGCTTCGACCGCAAGCGCATCCACTTCTTCCAGCGCATGTGTCACGCCGAGCAAGGCTATCCCACCGCCACCGCCGAATTCATGGTTCTCCACGTGGACGTCGCCGGCCCGCGCGCGGTCGAGATGCCCGAGGAGTCGCTCGCCATCATGGAGCGCCTGCTTGCCGAGCATCGGCAATGGCCGCGCCCGCCGGAGCTTGGCCGGCAGATCAGCCTCGAGCGGCGGAAGGCATAGGCCGCCGGCTCGGCTTCAAGAAAGCGTGAAGCGGTTTCTCCGCCGTCTGTGCCGGCGCTGCTGCGACCGGCTATAGTCGGCGCCATGGATCCTCCGGTCGTGCTGGCGATGGACGGGCCGGTGCTGGTCTTCGGCGGGCCCTACAGCAATCTCGAGGCGACACGCGCGGTGCTGGACGCGGCGGCGCGGCGCGGCATCCCGCCGCGGCGCATGCTCTGCACCGGCGATGTCGTCGCCTATGCCGCCGATGCCGGCGCCACGCTCGACCTGCTGCGCCGCGCCGGCGTCCACCTGGTGATGGGCAATTGCGAAGAGCAGCTCGGCGCCGGCGCCGGCGATTGCGGCTGCGGCTATGCCGCCGGCAGCGCCTGCGACCGCCTGGCGGCCGCCTGGTACGCCCATGCCGCCCGCAGCCTCGACGCCGGTTCCTGCGCCTTCATGGCGGCGCTGCCGCGCCGGATCGACATTGGGCTCGCCGGCCGGCGCCTTGCCGTGGTGCATGGCAGCGTGCGCCAGATCAACCGCTTCATTTTCGCCTCGACCCCCGCCGCGGTGAAGCGCGAAGAGCTTGACGCCGCGGGCTCGGACGGCGTCATCGCCGGCCATTGCGGCCTTCCCTTTTCGCAAATGATCGACGGCCGGCTCTGGCACAATGCCGGCGCCGTCGGCATGCCCGCCAATGACGGCACGCCGCTCGTCTGGTACAGCGTCCTCTCGCCCGGCGCCGACGGCGTCGCCGTCGAGCACGCGGCGCTCGCCTATGACCACGCAGCCGCGGCGGCGAAGATGCGCGAGGCCGGGCTGCCGGAAGGCTATGCCGCCGCGCTCGAGACCGGCTTGTGGCCGAGCGCCGACGTGCTGCCCGCGGCCGAGCTTGCCGCGCGCGGCGCGGCGCTGGCGCCGGGCGGCATTGTTTGGCGCACCGCAGCGGCGCCGGGCCTCGGCGCCGCCTGGCCCGCGCCGGCGGCGCCGGTGGCGGCGGCGCGTCTCGATCCCGCGAAATTCCGCGATCCCCGGCTGACGGCCACGGGCGAGCGGCGCGCCGCGGTGGCGCTCAAGGCGCTGAAGACGCTGTGGTTCAACACCGGCACGCTCTGCAACATCGCCTGCACCCATTGCTACATCGAATCGAGCCCGCGCAACGACCGCTTGGCCTATCTCAGCGCGGCGGAGATGCGCGCCTATCTCGACGAGATCGCGCGGGAGCGGCTCCCCACCGAGGAGATCGGCTTCACCGGCGGCGAGCCCTTCATGAACCCCGAGATTCTCGCGATGCTGGAGGAATGCCTCGAGCGCGGCTTCCGCGTGCTGGTGCTGACCAACGCCATGCGGCCGATGCGGCGGCTGGAGGCGCGGCTGCTGGATCTGCGGCGCCGGCTCGGCGCGCGGCTTACTATCCGCGTCTCGCTCGACCATTACACAAGCGCGCTGCACGAGGAGGAGCGCGGGCCCGACACCTGGCAGCCGACCTTCGACGGGCTCAAATGGCTGCTGGCCAACGGCTTCAATGCGGCGGTTGCCGGCCGCACGCTCTGGGGCGAGCCCGATTGCGCCATGCGCCAGGGCTTCGCCCGCCTCTTCGCCGAGCACGCCATCGCCATCGACGCCGAGGACCGCGAGCGGCTCGTCATCTTCCCCGAGATGGACGCCGCCGCCGACGTGCCGGAAGTCGCCGATGCCTCCTGGGATCTGTTCCGTGTCGATCCCGGCGCGGTGATGTGCGCCACCGCGCGCATGGTGGTGAAGCGCAAGGGCGCCGCCCGGCCGAGCGTCGTCGCCTGCACGCTGCTGCCTTACGACGGGCGCTTCGACCTCGGCCAGACGCTTGCCGAAGCTTCCGGCACGGTGAGCCTCAACCACCCGCACTGCGCCAAGTTCTGCGTGCTCGGCGCCGGCGCCTGCAGCGTGGCGTAAGCCCGGCCGGCAAGCACCCGGAAGCAGAAATACTTGCTACTTCGCGCGAGGTCGTTGCTCCCCACCTCACCGAATTTCAGGGACACAATACATAATTCACAGTCGCGCGAATCTTCCCCTCTCCGCCCCTTGGGGCGGAGAGGCCGGGTGAGGTGGGGTATTTGTCGCGCCGCGCCGCGTCGTCGCTGAATCA
>Ga0187781_10003418_pt1 | contig 11937 bp, 10 predicted proteins | sample 0715_SJ02_MP02_2_FD_132447 | JGI IMG/M metagenome (GOLD analysis project Ga0187781, IMG submission 132447) | Tropical peat soil microbial communities from peatlands in Department of Meta, Colombia - 0715_SJ02_MP02_20_MG | ecosystem: Environmental > Terrestrial > Soil > Wetlands > Peat | place...
ACGACTTCTTCCAGCGACTCGCCGCGGGCCGAGAAAATGTGATCGCCCAAGGCCAGCTCGATCTTGTCGCCCAGCTCGGCAAGCAAAGCGTCGGCTTCCGCATCGCTCGATCCGTGAGCGCGCAGGTGGACTTCGATGGTGCCCAGCACTGACAAGATGGTGGTCTCGGGGTTCGGGTACGGTTTGTACGCGGGAGCGATCCGCCGATCGACTTCCGACTCTGGCAATCCCACCACCTTGTAGACGCGCGAGCGCAATTGGCGTCCGGAGCTGCGACGCGCGAGGCGAGGGAGACACTCCGCCTCGAACATCGGTTCCAGCTCCCAGGGCGGACCTGGCAGCAGGACCAGGATGCGTTCGTCCTGCTCGATCCAGAGGCCAGGTGCGGTGCCGCGCGAATTGGGGAGCCACTCGGCGCCGCGCGGAACGAGCGTCTGACGCAGATTGTTGGCCGGCATGGAGCGTCCCAGCTTCGCCCAGCGCTCCTCGAGATTCTTGCGAAGCTCCGGCACTTCGAGCAGAGGACGGTCGAGCACGTCGCCCACCACCTCGCGGTTCACGTCATCTTCGGTGGGACCGAGGCCTCCGGTGAGGATCACGAGCTGGGAGCGATCAACCGCCTGGCGCAGGCAGGCGCCCAGCCGCTCCCGGTCGTCGCCTACGATGCTCTTGAACCGCACCTCAATGCCGAGGCTATTCAGCTTGCCGGTGAGGTAAAGCGAATTGGTGTCCTGGCGAAAAGGAGTGAGCAGTTCAGACCCGACGGCGATGATCTCGGCATCCATGTTAGAAATCGAGCCATTGAGTCATCGGGTCATTGAATCATTGAGTGATTCGGTCATTAAGCTGTTGAGTCCGTGAAGAAATCAGCGCCGGAAGCGCGCCGAATGGCCCAATCACTCAATCGCTCAATCACCCGATCGCTCAATGACTCAATCCCTCGATGTCCAGAAACAGCTCCACCAGCGAGTCGCCGGTCGCCACCACCAGGGACCGATGCGGCGTAAAAGCGAGTCCGACGATTCCCTGCCCCGAGATGAAAAGCTCCGCAGCGCGACCGTCCGGCATGATGCGCACCACGCCTCGACTTCCCCCGAGGCTGGCAGCCACGTAAAGGCTTCCCTGGGCGTCGAACGTCAGCCCCTGTGGCCGGCCGAGTCCGCGATAGAAACAGGAAACGTCGCCGGCCGGCGAGACTCGGAATACCTGGTCGAAGCTTGACGTCGTCGGGCTGGTTACGTACAGATGCCGGTCCAGTCCGAAAGTCAGGTGATAAGCGGCGATGCTGGGCTCGAGGGTGGTGAATACAAATATCTGCCGCTCGCGATTGATCTTGAAGATCGTGCCGCTGCGATCGCCGACGTACAGATTGCCCTCAGCGTCAAAGGCAAGCCCGGTAGCCACGCCCATCCCCTCCGCGTAGACTTCGCGATGTCCGTCCGGAGTGACTTGGTAGACCACGCCGTCGAGACGGCTCGAGACGTAAAGAAATCCGTCGCGGTCGAACGCCAGGCCGGTGGCGTTCATCAGGTCGGTCAGAAACGGGCGCATGGAGCGGTTGTTGTCGACCTTGTAAACCGAAACCGGCACCTTCTGGCCGCGGCTGCCGCTGAAAGTGCTGAAAATGTTTCCCGCCGCATCCACCGCCGGATTGGCCACCGGGTGCAGACCCTCGGCGATACTCAATCCGACCGCAACCGACACCGGAGCGCTGACGGCCCGGCCCGTATCCACGGTCACGTCGCCGCTGGTGACGCCTTCCGGCACGCGCACCACCAGCCGGTTCGTCGAGCTCATCATCAGACTTCCCGTGAGGTCTCCGAAGCGAACCAGGGGACGCGTGTTGCCATTTTCGGCGAAGCCCGACCCGCGCACGGCGATCTCGCCGCCCGGGATGGCAGCGCGCGGCGCGATTTGCTCAATCCTCGGCCGCACCGCCGCGGCGCCCGGAGCGCCCTCGCCAGCTCGGTTGTTCTTCTTCCAGAGAGTCATTTGAGCCAGTATTCCAGAAGGCTAAGAGCGGCCAACGCCCAGAAACCGGCCGCGGCATCGTCCAGCATGATTCCCCAACCGCCCCGCAAGCGTTCCAAGCGCCGCGCCGGGAAGGGCTTGACCACGTCAAAGGCGCGAAAAAGCAAATACCCGCCCAGCAACCATTTCCATCCCGCGCGCGGTGTCGCCACGAGCGCGATCATCTGACCCATGACCTCGTCGATGATCACGTGGCCGGGATCCTTGCGGCCAAAGTAGGTCTCGGCGGCGGTGGCGGCAGGTACGCCCAGCGCCAGCACCACCACAGCGCCGGCGCCAACGGCGACCGAAACCCGCCAGTCCGGCCCCGGCAACCTTGCGAGCGCGACGACGAGCCCCGCTCCAACAGCGGCCCCCACGCTTCCGGGGGCGATAGGAATGTAGCCCAGACCGCCGCAGGTTGCGATCCATACGCCGAGGCTCGGCCGCTTAGTCGCCTCCGGTGCCTTCGCGTTCCCCAACTTCGCTCCCCGCCGAATCCCCGGGTTCCTCGGACTCGCTCTCGCTGGCCCCCGACGAAATCCGGTAGCGCCCGGCCAGCCAGTTATCGAGATCAATCAGACGGCAGCGCTCACTGCAGAAAGGCCGCCACGGGTTTCCTTCCCACGTCGTCTCGCGCTTGCAAATCGGACAACGCACAACAACACCGCTTCATAGGACCGCTGCGTACGGTCCCGATTTCGACGTAGGAGCGGCGGGTTGAATCTGAACCAGCCGTACGGCGCTCAACTCCGGGCCGACTGATCGCCCCACAGCGCGCGCCGGAACAAAATCGGCAAATCGTTCAGCCTCAAGTCGCACGATCAGGTCGTAATCCGCCGTTTCAGTGATTCGCGCCCAGCGGAACTCCCCGGCGACCGGCTCCGGCCCGTCGAAGTCATTAACAAGCACCCGCCCATCGATTTCCGGCGCTTGCGACTCCAGCCGGCCCGCGAACAGCAAGTCCGTCTCTTCGGCGCGGCCTTCCAGCAGCACCGGCACGCGCTGGCCGACGCGGCGGCGAAGCTTGCGGCGCGAAATTCGCTGCTGCAAGCCGAGGATCTTGCGGCGGCGGCGCCCGGCAACGCCCTTGGGCACGGCGCCAGGCAGGCCGAAAGCAGCACTCGACTCTTCGTTCGAATACGTGAAGACGCCCAGGTGATCGAACTCGGCTTCTTCCACGAAGTCGCACAAGGCGCGGAAGTCCTCGTCAGTCTCGCCGGGAAATCCCACGATCATGGTGGTGCGCAGCGTCACGTCGGGGATCGCGGCGCGGATTTTGCCCAGCATCTTCAGGAACTGCCGCCCTTCAGAGCCGCGCCGCATGCTTTTAAGTACCTCGCGGCTGGCGTGTTGCAAGGGAATATCAAAGTAGCGCGCGACCTTTGGCGAACCGGCCACCGCCTCGATCAGGCGGTCCGTGAGACGATTCGGATAGCAGTAAAGGAATCGTACCCAGACCAACTCCGGAATGCGGGCGAGTTGCTCGAGGAGTAGCGCCAGACCGTCGCGAAGTCCCAGGTCCGCGCCGTAACTCGTCGTGTCCTGCCCCACCAGAACCAGCTCGCGCACGCCCTGCCGTGCCAGGTTCTCCGCTTCGCGCACCACAGACTCGAATCGACGCGAGCGGAACTTACCCCGCATCTGGGGGATCACACAAAAACTGCAAGGATGATCGCACCCCTCGGCGATCTTCAAATAAGCGAAATGGGACGGCGTAGAGAGGACGCGCGGCGTGAACTCCGTGTAGAGGTAAGGGTCAAACGGGTGGCTTGAAGTGCGCTCCCGCGCGTGGGAACCCCCGTTGGAACCGCCGTTCGAATCCTCAGGCAGCGCACAGGCCTCAACCACGCGCTCCAGCTCGTTGGTGCCGATCACAAAATCGACTTCAGGAATCTCCTTGAGGATTTCCTGGCGATAACGCTCGACCAGGCACCCGGCCACCACCAAGCGGCGCGCCCGGCCGGTAGTCTTGTGCCCGGCCATTTCGAGAATCGTATCGATGGATTCCTGCTTGGCAGGCTCGATGAAGCTGCAGGTGTTGACGATCAGCACGTCGGCGTCTTCGGGCGCAGACACCAGTTCCCAACCGCGCTGGGCAAGCTGCCCGAGCATCACTTCGCTGTCCACCAGATTCTTGGGACAGCCCAAACTCACCATTCCGACTTTAGGCATAGGTCACGAGCTGCGCGAATGCGCCTGATACAGTCCGACTTTCAAATTTTAGCATAGCTGGCCGACCGCCCCTACCGGCCGCGAGCCTTTCGCGAAGCCCGGTCTGCTGCCCTCAGTGCGAGCTTGGCCAGGAATTTGTGCTTCCGCAGGAATTCCTCTGGCGATTCGGACTCATAATCTTCAGGATCTTCGCAAAAGTCCTCGGGTGGCGGTGGACGTCGCGGCCGGCCTGCGCCCTGCAAGGAGGTGAGGTCGACCGCCCCCGGCCCCTCCTGATCCCAGGAGGGGAGTCCGGAAGTCAGACCTGTCCTCCTCTCTGAGAAGGGAAGCTTGGGAATCGGGTCTCCTCTGCTCTCTGACCCTCCCAGCCGTCGAAAAATAGAGCTTCCGATCCTGCCGGCAGCCTTAAAGATCGCACCCCAGCGCGACCGCCTCGGTCCCGGCACGCCCCCGGTTCCCGGCTCGGCCCCTGGCAGCTCCTCTGATGCCCGTTCGGCCCCGGAACGAACAATCTGCATTCCCGGCTTGCACTCGGCGCGCACCCGCCGGGCCTTCGGCAGCTTCCCTTCGACGTACTCGACCTCCGGAATCCACCCTGAGGCCACCCGCCGCCGGCGGGACGGCGTCGGATTGACCAGCATAAAGCCCCATCCCCCCTTATTGGCGATCTTCAACCGCCGCGGCACTACGAACTTTTCCGCGTATCGATAAATGCGCACGCCACTTTCCAGCTTCGTTCGTAGGCATGTTTTCGCTACTTTTCGACCGCGCCGCCCGCTCTCAATGCACCACGCGCGCACCGCCAGGGACCGGAGTCGGTGCCAGCGGAGCTCGTCCGGACACTTGGAGTCCGCCAGAATCTGCTCGAAAATGAAATCAAACAGATACAGAGCCTCGGAGTCGCCGGTGCGGACCAGCTTGTCCCGAAACGTTCGGCGATCGGAACGTTGGCCGTGCCGCAGGGCGTTGAGACACGACCGTGCCTTGCCGCGAGCCGTACGGGGTCCGGTGGATTTGAGGGAATTCAGACGGCGGGCGTAAAGAGCCCGGAAAGTGAGGACGGGGGAACGACGCAAGGACATCGCGATGACCTCCTCGAAGGAGATAGTCGCCCCACCCAGGAATAGCGTAGCACTGTTTCTTCAATTGTCAAGAGCGTTAACTCAAGAGATAACTTACAACGAGGAGAGACTGGGCCGGCATGGACCCGGTTTGCCGTTCCGCCTCATTGGTCCAGCTTCAGCAAAGCAGCAAGCTGGGTTCGGTCCAACGCCGTCTGAAGTTTCAGTGGCTAAAATGCTTCCGGCAAGAGCCAACTTCCACTACTCAAGCATTTACGAGGAAAGTTCCGAGGGGCGGGCGCCCGAAGCTCTACGGGAAATCCTCCACCACTTTGCGGTTTCCTCCGGATTGGAGGCCACCCGTCCCCCGGGGTAATCCTATCAGTCGGACTGCGTGCTGAACCAGCGTCCGACAAGGAGGAAAAATGTCACGATTCGTACTAGCGGCAGCCTTGGGATTTTGTCTGTCGACCTCGGTGGCCGTCATCAGCGTTCCGAAGTGCTACGCAGCTCAGACCGAGGTGCATCGGCATGTGTGGTCCGACAGAGAGGATCCGCATTGGCGCGATTATCTGAAGGAGCGGCACAAGGACTACCATGAGTGGGCCAAGGCCACGCGCCGGGAGCATCGCGATTACTGGAAGTGGCGTGACGCGCACCCGGACGCGCAGTAATTTGAGGATTACAAATTGGGGTCACAAAGTGCGCTGTAGCGCGGGCGTCCTCGCCCGCGATTTGCGCGCCCGGGACAGGCGCGCTACAGCGTGCGGAATTTGAAGCGCGGGGCGGCGGTCCGGTGGCTCGAAGTCAATGCCGCCGCCTGGCGTGGACAAGAGTTTTCCCAAAGGCGAAATGTAGCGGACCACTGCCAGGCCAGCCCGCTGCGGGTCAGCGGCAGTTCGCGCACCCAGAGGCCTTCCTGCGAAGACCAGCCGATCTCTGGGGAGAGAATCTGACGTCTCAGTCTGTGGCAGTCTCTACCCAATCCTCGATAACAACCTGAACATTTGAGAGAGCCTCCCCTTGGCTAAGGCCGTCTACGGGTAACAGGGAAGCTCGCCAGGAGGGCGGCGCCGGGGCATTCCGTTTGGCTGCGGCTGTGATTGTGTTACGCTGAACCTGTAAAGCTCTGATGAAGCTTCGCGTTTATCTCGATACGTCGGTGTTCAGTGCTCTTTATGACGATCGTGTGGCGGACCGGCGAGGCGACACTGAGGATTTCTGGAACCGGCGTGAGCGATTCACGCTCGCGACATCCGCGTTAGCACGGGAAGAACTCCAGCAGACATCTGATGCCGCCCGAAGGACCGAATTACTGGACTTACTGAAGGAAGTCACAATTCATGCTGTCACGCCCGAGATGAAGCAGCTTGCCACGAGCTACGTCAGCTCCGGAGCGTTTACGCCCGTCAGCTTCAATGATGCCCTTCATGTTGCGGCGGCCGTTCTGACTGATCAAGATATTCTGCTCTCTTGGAATTTCAAACACCTGGTGAATCGCCGACGCCGGGCCCAGATCAACGAGAGGAACATTGTCTTGGGGCTGCCCACGATCGAAATCCTGGCCCCGCCGGAGATATAAAGAGGATCCGCTATGAATTACTTCGACCTTGAGACCGCAGCTCGAAGAGCTCACATTCCGCCCGAGAAGCTTGAGGAACTCCGCCACCTGACGCTACAAGAGTTTCCCAGAGACGAAATGATGTACGAATTGCACCTGCTGCGGACTTGCATGGCGATCAGAGATGGGGTTGTAACCCTGGAAGAAGCCCTCCACCCCGACCTGACCCCAGCGGGTTGATGGAAAAAAACAACGTGGTTTCGGGCGGACCACTGTCATGCCAGTCCGCTGCGCGTCAGCGGCAGTTCGCGGACGCGCTTTCCGGTGGCCATGAAGATCGCATTGCACAGCGCCGGCGCGAATGGCGGTACGGCCGGCTCGCCCACGCCCGCCGGAGGAGCGTCGCTTTCCACGATATGGACGTGGATCTCGCGCGGCGCTTCATTGATACGGCACATCGGGTAATCCTGGAAGTTGCCCTGATCGATCGCCCCGTTCGTGGCCGTGATCTCACCGTATTTGGCGAGGCTGGTCGCAAACACGGCCGCGCCTTCCATCTGATTGCGGACGCTGTCGGGATTCACGACCGTACCGGTGTCCACAGCCGTATCGACGCGGCCGATGCGCACCTTGCCCTGCTTGTCCATTTCAACCTGCACCACGGTGGCGACGTAGGTGACAAAGCTGCGATGGGCGGCGATGCCAATTCCCTGCCCCGCGCCGAGCTTCCGTTTGCCCCAGCCGGCCTGCTCCGCGGCAACCTCGGTCACGCGACGCAAGCGCGCCGTGTCGACGGGGTAGTCTTTGTAGTCGGCGCCCATGTTGTCGTAGTCCGCGCCCAGGTCTTTCTTGTCGATCACGCGATCGGGACCGATCAGCGCGAGAAGATACTCGAGCTGATCGCGCCCGGCGGCGTGCGCGAGTTCCGCGGCGAACGACTGCACCGAAAACGCGTGATAGATGTTGGCGACCGAGCGCAGCCAGCCGATGCGGACGTGCGCGACGGCAGGTCCGTTTTCGGCGCGGAAATTCGGAATAACGAAGGGCGTGTCGGTCCAGCCCATGCCCAGTTCACCGCCACTGCCGTAAGTGTTGTTCAATTCAAAGGTCGATCCGATGGGCGGGAAGGCAGAACGTTGCAGCCACGCGGTGGGCATGCCATGAGCGCCGAGTGTTGCCTTCATATATGTCGCCGCCACCGTGTGGTAGTAGTCGAATTTGATGTCGTCCTCGCGCGACCACACCACCTTCACCGGCCGCCCCGTCTTCTTTGAAAGTACCGCTGCCTCGGCGACGAAATCCGGTTTGGATTTGCGTCCGAAACCGCCGCCGAGCAACGTGACGTGGCAGATGACGTTCTCTTTCGGGATGCCGACGACCTTGCCGACGGTCTCCTGAACGGATTGCGGGTCCTGCGCGGGCGCCCAAGCCTCAACGCGGCCGTCTCGATAATCGGCCACCGCCACCGGAGGTTCCATGGAGGCGTGCGCGAGCAGGGGCACATAGTAACCAGCTTCCAGCACCTTCCCGCCTCTGGCGAATTCCGCATCGACGTCGCCGCGGTTCCAGGCAACTTTGCACGGCCGGCGCACCGTCTGCTCTAACTCCTTCCGGTAAACGTCGGAGTCGAACGATGCGTTGTCGCCGTTGTCCCACTTGATCTTCAGCTTCTGGCGGCCCTGGAAAGCAGCCCAGGTGTTGTCGGCGATCACAGCTACGCCGCCGAGCGGCTGGAAGGCGTGCGGCGGCTTGAAAGGATCGATTGCAATCGTCTGGCGGACGCCGGGAACCTTCAAGGCGTCGCTATCGTCGAGCGAATCGACTTTGCCGCCGAGCACCGGCGGATGCTCGACCGAGGCGTAGAGCATGCCGTCCAGATGCGCGTCCATGCCGTAGCCGGCACGGCCGGTGCAAATGTCTTCAAGGTCGTAGATGGCGGCGTCTTTGCCGATGTAGCGCCACTCGCTTCTGGGCTTGAACTTCAGGCTGTCTTTGGACGGCACCGGAAGTTTCGCTGCAGTGGCGGCCAACTCGCCGTATCCGACCGTGGGTCCCGTGGGCCGATGAATAACCACATGCGGCCGCGGGCTGGCTTCGCATTCCGCGACTGGCACATTCCACTGCACAGCGGCAGCCTGCACCAGCATGACGCGTGCCGTCGCGCCGCACTGGCGCATGTCATCGAAGAAGCTGCGCACCGAGTGAGAACCGTCCGTATCCTGCCCGCCATATTTGTCGTCGCCGATCGCCTGCACGATGCGCACCCGGCTCCAGTCGGCCTCCATCTCGTCGGCGACGATGCGCGGCAAAGAGGTCCGGCTGCCGGTGCCCATTTCAGAGCGATGGGCCACAATCACGACGGTCCCGTCGGGCTCGAGACCAACGAAGACGTTGGGATGAAAAGCGGTGGCGCCCACAGGATCGCCCGCCGGATAACCGGCAGGTCCGCCCCCAACTTCGGGCGCCGCGGTGCCGGACGGCGCGCCGTACAGAGCCTCGGGAACGAACTGGGCGCCCAGCACAAATGCCCCTGCGGAGACCATGCCCGTGAGGAATCCGCGCCGGCTGACGTTTTCAATCCGATTCATACCACCTCCCCGGCCGCAGCAGCCTTGATCGCAGCGCGAATGCGCTGATAGGTGCCGCAGCGGCAGATGTTGCCCGCCATTCCCTGGTCGATGTCGGCGTCAGTCGGATGCGGCGCCGATTTCAGCAGCGCCGCCGCCTGCATGATCTGCCCGGCCTGGCAGTAGCCGCACTGCGGAACGTTGTGCGCCATCCACGCCTTCTGAACGGGATGAAGTCCGCCGGCATGGCCGGTTCCCAGACCCTCGATGGTGACGATCTCGGCGCCAGCGGCCGCGCTCATCGGCGTCATGCAGGAGCGGACGGCCGCGCCGTTCTGATGGACCACGCAGCTTCCGCACAGGCCGACACCGCAGCCGAACTTGGCGCCGGTCAAGCCCAGTTCGTCGCGCAGATACCACATCAGCGGCATCTGCGGGTCGCCGCCGAACGAGCGTGGAATCCCGTTAACCTGGAGTTGAATCATGGTGGGGCCTCGCCTTAGCAGAACTCGACCGCTCCTGCTGCAGTCTGTCGAGCTATTGTGCCAGATGTGTATTGCTCTTAGAAGAGTTTGTTTCAGAGTGCGATCCGGGTGAAGGGAGTCAACGGCAGAACGCCGCGCTTCCAGACGAGCCCGAAAATACTGCCCCGGAAGACACGCGTTGCCGTGAGTCGGCGTCCTTTTGCCAGTTGGGCCGGTCAATGCATCAGTGGCGGGCTCGGCGGATCGGATCGAGCCGAGACTGGTGCGCCCGCGGTGCCTGCAGGAGCCCTCCGGTACATCGCGGTCGTGAGCGCATAATGCAAATCGCGCGGCGCCATGGGCGGAACGATGAAGTCCGCGGCGCCGCCTTCCTGCGTGTCGAGATACAACCGCATGCTCACCACGCGGGACATCACGATTACAGGCGTGTTCTGCGCCTGCTGGCGCACCAGCCGAATCACGTCCTTCCACGTCCCATCCGCCACGGCGACGTCCGTCAGCACCAGATCGACGCCGTGCGGCTGTTTTAGTGCCCTGCGCAGCCCTGCGCAACGGCGTACGCGGCAGGCGCTAATTCCCTGCCTATTGAGCATCTCTTCGAGACCGCGAAACGCGTCCGGTTCATTGTGAACCAGCAGGACGCAACGCACACTCTGCCCGGGCACGTCAGTTCGGCAAGACATTGCTGCCGACTGAAACGAACTCGACGCGGGATTCCCCTTTGAATCAAATGCCATATCCATAAATTCTCCGAAAATCCTCTTGCGGGCCTGTTCAGCAAGAGCCAAACGCAAGCTGGTCAAATTCCGCTGGCAACCGTAACGGGCCGATCAGAGGTCGAAAGTACTCTTGGGGCGGGTAAATTGGGTTCCTGCGCGTACAGAATCGAATCCGAGTGTTTCAATCCTGCACTTTGGGGATCCACGTCAGTCCGCTCCTGCAACCTGCCTTCCGGCAGGTCGGCTTATGCGAACAGCAATTTCCCCCCCAACGCTACTCCAATTCCAAAGTCGAAGATGAACTCGCGGATACTACCAGTCAATACAGTCCTTCACGGATGCTCGACCGACGGATTCAGCGTGCACGTGCACGAACCGCCCCTGGCCGAGCGGGCACGAACACGTTCCACCCGCTTCGACGATTTCGAACGGTCGAAGGGGCGGTTTGCCGTCCGGATCACAGGACGATTCACGTTCATCGATTTAAGCTTGTAGCTCAGCGGCGAGGGTGAGAACATAAGCCTTCAAGCGGTCCGCGCCTCGAGCCCTGGGGATGACCGCCGCAAACCTGTGAAGAAGCCCGCGGTATGAAATTCGTTGACGAGTTTCGCGACCCCGAGGTGATCCAGAGAACCGCTGAGGAAATCCGGCGGCTCGCGGCCCCTCAAGGACAGTACCGCATCATGGAGGTATGCGGCGGCCACACGCATGCCATCTACCGCTTCGGCCTGAAGGATTTGCTGCCCGTCAACCTTGAGCTGATCCACGGGCCCGGCTGCCCGGTCTGTGTGCTGCCCATGGGCCGGATCGACGACGGCCTCGCCGTGGCCGAGCAACCGGACGTGATCTTCGCCGCTTTCGGCGACATGATGCGCGTTCCCGGCACCAAGGGCAGTCCGCTCGAATATAAGTCGCGCGGCATGGATGTCCGCGTGGTTTACTCGCCAGCCGACGCACTCAAACTGGCGCAGAAGAATCCGGACAAGCAGGTGATGTTCTTCGCCATCGGTTTCGAGACCACGGCGCCGTCCACCGCCCTGACCCTGATGGAGGCCAGGCGGCTCAAGGTGCCGAATTTCACGGTCTTTTGCAACCATGTCACCATCATTCCGGCCATCCGCGCCATCCTGGACTCTCCCGACATGCGCCTGGATGCCTTCATCGGCCCCGGGCATGTTTCCACCGTCATCGGCTGCCGGCCCTACGAGTGGATCGCAAGGAACGAAGGCAAGCCGATCGTGGTTTCGGGATTCGAACCGGTGGATGTTCTCCAGTCAATCGTGATGATCCTGCAGCAGCTTCGCGAGGGTGAGGCGAAGGTCGAAAACCAGTACACGCGCGTCGTTCCGTGGGAAGGGA
>Ga0187781_10003419_pt1 | contig 11936 bp, 9 predicted proteins | sample 0715_SJ02_MP02_2_FD_132447 | JGI IMG/M metagenome (GOLD analysis project Ga0187781, IMG submission 132447) | Tropical peat soil microbial communities from peatlands in Department of Meta, Colombia - 0715_SJ02_MP02_20_MG | ecosystem: Environmental > Terrestrial > Soil > Wetlands > Peat | place...
AGCGATCAGCTTGTCGCGCTTGGTGTAATACTTTGCGAGCTTGATCGCCGCTTCCACCGCCTCCGTGCCGGAGTTTCCGAAATAAACGCGTTTTGCCTCCTGGCCCGGCGTGATGGAAGCAAGTCTTTCCGCCAATTCGACCATGTTCGGATAATAGAAATCGGTGCCGGACATGTGAATCAATTCCGCGGCCTGCTTTTGAATTGCCGCGACGACTTCCGGGTGGCAATGCCCCGTCGCCACCACGGCGATGCCGGCCGCGAAATCGAGAAATCTATTGCCGTCCACGTCCTCGACCATCGCGCCGTGACCCTTCTTGGCTACCATCGGATAGCTGCGTGTATAGGACGGCGAAATGATCTCGCGGTCCAACTCGACGACCTTCCTGGCCTTCGGGCCGGGCAGCGGAGTAACCAGATGCGGAAGCTTCGGGCTTGTCTTTGTGCTGTCCTTCGTGTCAATGGCTTGCATTTCTTCCTCCTCAATCGAATTTTATGAAATCTTTATGCCGGTGCGCGGACCGGTTCCGTCCGGTGCAAGCCGGCGAAAAAATCCGAGGAAGGGTTAGTTAATCGACGCCGAAGAGATTCGGACGGTCGTGCGAGGGTTGATGATGCAGCGAAAGCATATTCTTGAGGGAAAGGCTCATTTGTACTTCCACCGGACACTGCCGTCCTTCGTGTCCTCCACTATGATACCAGAGTCCATAAGTTGCTGGCGAATCTGATCCGAACGCTTGAAATCCCGGCGCTTCTTCGCGGCGTTGCGTTCTTCAATAAGCGCCTCAACCTCAGCCGCTTCCAGGCGCGGCTTTTCCGGGGCGATACCGAGGTTCCGGAGTTTTTCGGCGTCATCATCCACGAGCATGGCGAGAATTGCGTCGAACTTCTCCATCGTGGCGACCAGGCGCGGCGCATCCTGCTGCCGGAATTCGCGCCGATCCATGGCCGTATTCACATCGCGCACCAGGTCGAAGACGGCAGCCAGAGCCACCGCCGTATTCAAATCGTCCGCCAGCCCCGCATCGAAATCGTTCTCTGCCTTTTCCGCTCGCTTGCCCATTTCAGGATTGGAACCGGCAGGAAATTGCTCCGTCTTCACCCGCACCATGAAATTGCGCAGGCGCTCGACGGAATTTTCGGCCTGTTTCAGGCTGTCTGCTGTGAAATTGAGCTGCCGGCGGTATGGTACCGAAAGCAGTAGAAAGCGAATAGTCGAAGGCTTCTGGCCCTTGGCGAAAAGATCGCGCAGCGTGAAAAAATTACCGAGCGACTTCGACATCTTCTCGCCTTCGATGATCAGGTGTTCGGCGTGCAGCCACATCCGCACGAATGTGTGACCTGTGGCTCCCTCGCTTTGGGCGATTTCGTTTTCGTGGTGCGGGAAAGTAAGGTCCACGCCCCCCGTGTGTATGTCAATCGTATCGCCCAGGTACTTCATCGCCATCGCTGAACACTCAATGTGCCATCCCGGCCTGCCCGGTCCAATCTCGGTTTTCCAGAAATGCTCGCCCGGCTTCGGTGCTTTCCAGAGAGCGAAGTCGCGCACGTCATCCTTTTCGTAGCGGTCGGTATCTACGCGAACGCCGGATTTCATGCCCGCCACGTCAATTTTTGAAAGCTTGCCGTAGGCCGGAAATTTCGCAATCCGATAGTAAATCGAGCCGTCGCTCGCGTAGGTCATTCCCTTCGCTTGCAGCCGCTCGATCAAAGACACCATGTCCGGGATGTGATCGGTCGCACGAACAACTTCCTCGGGCATCTCCAGGTGCAGCGTGTTCATATCCGCGAGGAACGCCTCGATATACTTCTCCGTGTAATCCCGTATGCTCACTCCAGCCGCGGCAGCATTCGCAATGATGCGGTCGTCCACGTCCGTCAGGTTCATGACCTGCATCACACGCAGTCCGCGAGAGCGCAAGAATCGCCGCAAAACGTCCTGAAAGGCGAACGTTCGGAAATTGCCGATGTGCGCGAAGTCGTACACGGTCGGGCCGCAGGTGTAAATCCGGACTTCGCCCTTATGCACGGGCTCAAGCACCTCGAGCCGGTTCGTCATCGTGTTATGCAGTCGAATCTCGTTCATTTCAATTGCATGTGCAAATGCGCCATTCTATCCGACGCCCCCCCTACCAGCAATCTCCGCAGACCCCAGTGCGAAGGATCAAACGCGCCAACCCAAGCCAAAACAAGAACTTCGCGCGAAGCAGAAAATCCACGCACGTTGGTTCATTAGCTTGCCAAAGCCCCGATAGTACCCGGGGTACTCCCGTACCATTTTTTATTTGCTGTGTTCAGTTAGTCTATGGGTGGGATCGGAGGGATTGCCGCCAAGGCATCGGCGGCCGGGTCGGAAAGAGATGAGTGGCCATGAAAGGTGTTCTTGTAGCAGCCGCCGCGCTTTTCCTCGTCGGGACGGCTCACGCGCAGGGTAGTTACAGCGGTTCGACTCTCAGCCCCATCGTGATCAACGCAACGCCGATCACGCCCTATGGAAAAATCTCCCGCGGGTGCAATTGCACAATCACCAGCGGCCGGAATGATGGGATTTTCGCTCCCACCGCGTTCGAAAGCTATGACCAGGCCGTCCAGGAAGGCGAGCTTGCGCTGAGGCAGAGCGAACCCAGCCTCGCCGAAGTCGCAAGGCAGACTCGCGAGCAGAAAAAGGCTGCGGCGCAATCGGCCGTGTTGGTTGCTGTGCAAGACAATCACGGCAGGGTTGTTATCACCTCGCCGAAACAGTAGTCCAAAGGGGCGTTTAGAACGAAACTTCGCCGTCCTGCGCCTCGCGCCAGAGAGCCGCGGGATTACGGCAGGAGTTGGACCCGGCGGCTGACGATAGTCACGTCGCCATCCTGCGATTGCGTCGCAGTCAGCGGCCGCGCATTCAGCAAGAAGGCGCCTTCTGCCGGCAGACCATATTTCACATCTACCGCATAAACTTCCACCGGCTTCCCGGTTGGCAGCGCAAAGTTGATTTCAATTCCTTTCGCGGGGATCGCAGGGCAATCGAAGAATTCCCATCCGTTGAAGTACTGCCGGATTCGCTCCGTCTTTGGCTGGACCGGCTCCCCCTCCAACCGCACCGAGTCAAGTGCTGCATCCGGTGGAAACATCACCGAAGCGTCCGAAGCCCCGCGCTCCGATCGGAGCAACGCGCGATACGAGCGCTTGCTGCCCGTCACGGTCGATTCCTGGATCGTGAAGGTCGGAGCAGCCAACCCCAGACCCGGTGCATCAGCCAGAAACACCGGAGCGCCACTCCATGGAAACGGCCCCTTTCCCAAATGTTGGAAATTCGTCGCCACGCGAATCGGTTCCTGCAATCGCCCGCTGGCGGGATGTACGAGCCACTGGGCTTTCCCTGCATCTGCATCGAGCCAATATCCGAGGTTCACTGCTTCCGGCGCTTTTGCCGAGTATGCCGGGGCCACTATTGCGGTAAAAGCCGCGAGAACAGTCGCCACGATCGCGACCCCCTCGACACTTACGCGCCATACGCCACGCGCGCTTCGCAAATCCGCGAAAAACGGCGCGAGCGGCGACAAGATCAAGCACATTATGATGCCAACCAGCCAGAGGACTTTTGCGCCCAGGGCGTCGTAGAGCAAGAGAATCGGCTCAAAGCCCACGATCCCCGCGGCCGTGAGTGGCAGGATGGCTGCCACCAGACCCCAATTCCTTGCACTTCCTTTCCTCACAAGCGCGAAGGGCAACGCCGCGACGGCTGCTACGGCCGTTGGAACAATGAATACATAGCTGATTCCCTGCGTTTGCCACGACAAGACTAGAGAAAAAAGAGCCCACCATATCCACACCCCCCCCCACAGCCCCACTGCGCCCGCCCTGCGCCCAAATGCAACTCCAAGCACCGAGACCCCCGTGAGAGCCAATGCCATGAACGAAATGCGCAGAGGCAGCGGATGTGCGACCCAATTCACGGGAGTCGCTCCAGCCTTGCCGACGACCTTTTGGAGCAGCCAGATCGCCACGCTGGTCAGCGCCATCGTCATAAGCCAGGCGAACAAGCCCCAAACCAAGGCAGGCGCCCCAAGCTGCTTCTTGCGCAGCATCCACGCGATTTCGAGAATCAGAAGCAACGCAGCGCCAAGGGACATCCTGAGCGTCCATTCTGCCGGCCACCAAATCATCCAATGCTCGAATAAGTCGAAGTAGACGGCTTCTTTCTGAGGTGGGTTCGAAAGCTCTGCATTGGCCAGAGCCACAAGCAGAGGGAGGGCATTCTCGCCTTGATGCTGAAGGCTCGACCCTCTGGTGTTCTCGAAATTATCCAATCGCGTGTGGTAATGCACCACGTTGCCGATAAATGCAAAATTCGCGCCCTGGCTGCCAGCCCCTTTGAAGACGGTGAAATCGGTGTCGTTGGGGAGTTGCTTGTAGGCTGTGTAATAGATAGAACTGGTCGCCGGATGCCGCGCGTTCTTGGCGTATATTCGGACAATCCATTCGTTCGCGGTCCCCGTCTCAAACAAGAGACTCGGCCCAGAAGTCCCGCGTGAGTCCACGTTTACGGCGGCACGTATTTCTTTGGCCCACGGGTGAACATCCGCAAAAACGCGCGCGCCCAGCAGCCCTGCTTCTTCGCCATCATCAACCAGAAGGATGACTGAGTGCCGCGGCTGGGGAAGCGCCTTCAACGCCCGGGCGATCTCCAGCACGGTCGCCACTCCTACCCCATCGTCGGAAGCTCCCGGCCCTGCAGGCACCGAATCGTAGTGCGCTGCGATTAGAACGGCTTCGCCCGCCTGCGTGCCATCGAGCCGCGCGATGACGTTCTTAGCGGTCGCGCAAGTTCCATACTCATCACACGCAAAACCTGTTTGGATTTCCGGCGTGTACCCTATCTTCGACAGCTCTTCGACCACCCGTGCGCGAACGACATCATTCGCCGGGCTCCCAATCGGGTGTGGCACTCCATCGCCCGCGAGCCGCTCGAGGATCGCTCTGGCTCGCCCTGCCGAGAATTCCCTGGCGGGTGCGTCGGCTGGCCTTGGAGCCGGTGGTCGCAATCCCCAAATTGAAAGAAGCAAAACCGAAGCCAGAGCGGCCCCGGCAGACACGATTCCACGCACGCCCCCCGCGCCTTCCCCTGGCAAATCCCCCTCCCGTGCGCGCCATGCTAGGCTCTGCCCCTCAGCAAGTCAATCCGCAACGGGCTTCTTCCTTCAGAGCTATCTGACCAATCTGAGCCGCTTACCTACTGAGTTCGCTCGCAGGCCAATAATGCCGTAAGGGTCAGGCGCCGACGTCCAATTTGGCCGACGCGCGTTTGAGTGAGTGAGCGTCCAATCAAGTAGCCGAGAATTTCAGGACGAGCCCAGAGGAAGGGCCGATGATGAATTTCCGTGTTACGGAGACCCCCATGGTTGATGTACTACTGAAGCGCTTTGAAAAACCCGATGAGATTCGCACTTTCGAGCGAGGCAAGTACGAGGTCGTCACCATCGGCCAAGTCACCGTCGGCCGCGCCACCTACCAACCCGGCTGGAAATGGTCGCTCCACGTTGGCCCCTTGACCGGCGCGTCCTGGTGCGAAGTCGAACACGTCGGGCTGGTGTTGTCTGGCCACTCGAAGGGATTGATGCGCGACGGGAGGGAATTCGATCTCCGAGCGGGTGATTTTTTCTATGTTGCGCCCGGCCACGACAGTTGGGTTGTAGGCAACGAGCCGTACGTTTCCCTGCACTTTCACGGCGTCGAGCAATACGCCAAAAAGTGAATCCGAATAGGCGCAAGATTCGGATAGCACTGTGAAGTCCCGTGCTCTTAAACTGGCACCTGTTAATTACCCTGGATGCGAAGCGCGTAAGATAGCTCATGCACCCGCTCGACAATCCCATCTGGCAAGCGCTCACCACTTGCCATTCGCGTCTTGCACGGACGGCCAATCACGCCCGCCGCTTTCCGAATGATGTGACATCATTGGCCGGCATCCCGGAGCCGACGGTCGAGTGCTACGAATCTCTCGCCAGCATACTCGACGACGTCAATGCCACCGGCATCTTCGACGGAGTGCCTCCACAGCCTCCGTCCGGCTGGACGATACTCGCCGGCGCGCCACTCTTCCAGATGATCCAACATAACGGCGGAGCTTCCGCTCCGGCCACACCCCGCCGTCCTATACCAGAATTCAAAGAGTTGACCGCTGCCGACGCTCCCGAGATGCTCGCGCTCGCCCAGCTAACCAAACCCGGCCCCTTCGGCTTGCGCACACGCGAACTCGGCACTTATCTCGGGATCCGCCAGAATGGCCAACTCATAGCCATGGCCGGCGAGCGGCTCCGTGTTCCGCGCTTCACTGAGATCAGCGCTGTCTGCACCCATCCGGACCATCTGGGCCGCGGCTACGCAGCAGCACTCATGAGCGAGCTCGCCCAGCGAATCCGCGCGCGCTCGGAGACCCCCTTTCTCCATGTCCGCGAGGACAATACTCGTGCCATCTCTCTCTATGAGCACCTTGGCTATCAGAAACGCGTCCTCCTCCATTTCGCCGTCGTCCGGAGACCCGCCGAATAGTCTGCAATCTCCTCCGTCGCGTTCATTTATTTCGCACATTTCGCGATTCAGCCTTTACATGCTCCTATCACCATGCTAATTTTTATTTCCGTCACCGCCGACCCGACAGCGCCAGGCGGCAGGGCCACTGACCGTCGTCCCTCCACGCGTTTTTGTCTCGAAAAGCCTCTTCCGAATGTTTAAATTGAAGCTTCTTCTGCCGATGAGGCAAAAGACGCGAATTCTGCGAGGGCTTGCTTGCTAAAACTGCGGAAAGTCGAGTTGCTCGGCTTCAAATCGTTCTGCGAGAAGACGCCGATCACCTTCAGCGGGAGCGGCATCACCTGCATTGTCGGTCCCAATGGCTGCGGCAAGTCGAATGTCGTTGACGCCATCTCCTGGGTTCTCGGCGAGCAAAGTCACAAAATGCTGCGCGCCGAGCGGATGTCCGATTGCATCTTCAATGGGACAGCGAAGCGGCCGCCCCTGGGCCTCGCGCAAGTCACGCTCACTCTCGTTGATCCGGACCTCGAGTTCGCCGTTGCAACAGTCCTCGACACGGCCCAGGAACCGGTGCCCGACCCGGGGCCCTTCACCACGCCTCTCGATACCGAAGCACCCAATACCATCCTGATGGATCCACCCGATGAATTAGACCCGTCTGCAGAGGCCGCTAGTCCAGCCGCCGCCTCTGGCGAGGCCGAGGCGGATGCTTCAGCGAACCGCAAGCCCTGGCGCAAGCGGGCTGCCGAAAAACCTGCCATCACGCTCAAGCCCGGCGAAATCGTCGTCGGCCGCCGCCTCTACCGATCCGGACAGAGCGAATATCTCATCAATGGGCGCGTAGCGCGCCTCCGGGACGTGCAGGAAATTTTCATGGGCATCGGCCTGGGCCCGGATAGCTACGCCATCATCGAGCAGGGTCGCATCGGCCAAATCCTGAATTCCAAGCCGATGGACCGCCGCGCCATCATCGAAGAAGCCGCCGGCATCACCATGTACAAAACCAAGCGCCGGCTTGCCGAAGCCAAGCTCGAAGCTTCCAAAATCAATCTCTCTCGGGTCAACGACATTCTCGTCGAGGTCGAAAAACAACTTGCCTCGCTCAAGCGGCAGGCGTCCAAGGCCCGGCGCTACGCGGAATTGCGCGAGCAGATGCGCGGACTCCTCCGCACCGTTCTCGCCAGCAAAGCGGCGCATCTCGATATCGAGGCCGCGCGCCTCGAAAAATTGCTGCGCGAGATGGAAATCGCCGAGGAGCGCGGGTCACACTCCGTCCGCGAACTCGAAGCCGAGCAGGAGCGCCTCACCTCGCGCACGTATGAACTTGATGGCGAGCTGCGCGTCACTCACAACCTCCTCGGCCAGACGGCCCTGGATCTCGACCGCGCAGAAAATCGCATAACCTTCAATCGAGAACAGGCGGCCCAGCTCGATTCGCGTGTTGCGCGCCTCACTCTTGAAATTGAGCAGGCGGCTCAGGCGTCCGTCGCCCTTGCTGCCCGAATGTCCGAGCACCTTGAATCTGTTACTGGCCTTCGGGAACAAACCACCGCACTCGAAGCTGCGTTGCGCTCGACAGCCGACGCGGCTAGCTCCAGCACTTCCGAGCAAAATCTTCTCGAGGCGCGGATCGAGGAATTGCGTCAGCTCGCCGCCCGGCTCGTTGAAGAGTCCGCGCGCGAGCAGGCAGAATCGCTCCAGGCTGAAGAGGCCGCGGCACGCCACACGTCCGCTGAAGAGCAAACCGCTGCCGTCGTCCGCTCGATCGAATCCGAACGCGGCGAGCTCGCCTCCAAGGCCGATGCTTCCGAGTCCTTGTTCTTGCAATCAGAGGCCCAAGCGCAGCAACTCGGCGATGCTGTCCGCGCCGCCCAGTCTCGCCTCGCCGATCTCCGTCGCACTCATCAACAAACCGGGCAGCACCTTAAGCTCACCCGTGAATCGCTCTCCGCCGAACGGGCTCGGCATGCCTCCATCGAACAAATCCTCACCGACCGTGCCTATACCGCCGATGCCGTTCAGAAGCTTTTCAATGCCAACGGTAAAGCCGAGGCGCATGGCTTCCGCGCTATTGGATTGCTGGCCGATTTCGCCGAAGTGCAGGAGCAATACGAAGGCGCCATCGAGCAATTCCTCCGCGAAGAGCTTGAATATATCGTGGTTGAATCCTTCGACCACGCGCGCGCTGGAATCTCGCTTCTTCGAGAGGAGATGGGCGGCCGCGCTACCTTTTTCGTGGATTCGGTTCGCAACTCGAATATTCAGTCGCCCGAGGCGGAAGGCTCGCTGCCTCTTCCCGCCGGTGTGCTCGCTCGCCTCGACCGCCTGGTTGACTTTCGCAATCCGCTCGGACCCGCCGCCAAGCATTTCCTTACGAAGCTGCGGACCGCTTACGTTGTCGAATCCGCCTCAGTGGCCGAGAGCATGGCACGCGAAAATCCGCACAGCTACTACTTGACGCCCGACGGTTCCTGCTATCACGGCCGCGTGGTCAGCGGCGGCCGCCAAAGCGACGCGGGCCCACTCGCGCTCAAACGCGAGCTACGCGCGCACGAATCCGAAGCGGCACGCCTCGAAGTGGCCGCGCGCGAACGGCAGGAGGAATTGACGCACCTCGAAATGGAAATCGCTGGCGGCGAAGCCGATGTCGCACTGGCCATCGCCCGGCACGTCGAAGCGGAAAAAGCTCACGTAAGCGCCGCCCATCAGCGCGACCAAGTTCTTGCTGATTTGCAACGCATTGATCAGAAATTGGCCGCCGAGAAGGAAACGATCGCCAAGCTACGCGCCGATGGAGAAGCAGCCCGCATGCGCGCCGACCAGGCCCGTCGTGAACATGCCGAAGCTCTGCGCTCGCGCGCCGCCGCCGAGGCCGAGACCATCGAAGCAACCGAAAAGCTTGCCGAGCTTCGCCGCGGCTTCCAGACTCTTCAAGAGCAGGTGGTGGCCCGCCGCGAAGAGCTGGCTGCGATGTCTGAGCGCCTTGCGAGTGCGGAAGCCGCTGAGCTTCGTCTTTCGAGCGAAATCGCGCAGGCTGACGAGCGACTCACCTCCCTGGGCAGGCAGCATGACGCGCTCGTCCAGGAAAAATCGGATCTGGAATCTTCCTGCGAGCAGCTCACGCGGCAGGCCGAGGAATTGCGCAAGGAAAAAATCCGTCTCGAAGAGCAAAAGTCCACGCTTGAAAAGGAATGGGACGAAGCACGCTCCCGCACGGTCCGGCTCGAGGAATCGCTCCGCGGCATGCGCACGTCCCTCGACGAACTTCGCGCCGAGCGGAGCCAGCACCAAATCGAAAAAGCCCGGAATGACGCCGACCGCGACTATCTCCGCCAGAATTGCCTTGCCGAGTTGAACGCTCAGCCGGAAGACCTCATGGCCCACGAGGCTCAGCTACTGATCGGAGAAGAACTTGTCGCTGCCGAAACAAGTTACAACGAAATGAAAGCGCGCGTCGAGGCCATGGGGCCGGTCAACATGATGGCCCTCGAGGAATACAAGGAATGTGAAGAGCGGGATTCTTTCCTCCGCCGCGAGCGCGATGATCTTGTCCTCTCCATCGAGAACACCCAGCTCACCATCAACGAGCTCGATCAGGTTTCGCGGCAAAAATTTGAGGAAGCCTTCAACATCATCAACAAGCATTTCGCCGTCGCCTTCCAGTCTCTCTTCGGCGGCGGACACGGTGAAATGCGCTTGAGCGAGCCCGACAGCTCCGGCGAAGCAGGCATCGACATCGTCGCTCAGCCTCCGGGCAAGCGCCTCCAGAATATTCTTTTGCTCTCGGGCGGCGAAAAAGCTCTTACCGCCCTCGCGCTTCTCATTGCCGTTTTCCGGTACCAGCCGAGCCCCTTCTGTATCCTCGACGAGGTGGACGCCCCGCTCGACGAAGCCAACGTTGGCCGCTTCAATAAAATGCTCGCCGATATGTGTGGTCAGACGCAGTTCATTGTCGTGACTCACAATCGAAAGACCATGGAGATGGGCTCGGTGCTCTACGGCGTTACCATGCAGGAGCCTGGCGTTTCAAAGCTCGTTTCGGTGAAATGGGAAGATGCCGCTGAAATGAACAAGCAGAAAGCTGCCAGCGCCGCTTAGACGCACAGACATTCCGGTAAAATCGCGGCCATGCCTCGGACCCTGGAAATAACCCTTTTGTTTCTCCAGTCTTTTCATGTGGCCTTCCTCCTCCTACATGACTGGATCTCGCTCGGCCACCTCAACGACATCGCCGCTGTCCGTCGTGCGAACTCTACGCAGGCGCTGCTTGCAGGCACGCTTCTTTCTAGCGCGCCGTTCCTGTTCGGATTGGCGGCGTGTCTCCGAGACTATGGGCATCCATATCCTCAGTGGCTGCACATTTGGCTTTGGGCCTCGTACGGACTCCTATTCTTCGGCGAATTACGCGCCTGGTGGATTCCCTACTTGTTTCATGCTGATCCTGCGCTGGTTGTCCGCTACAAGTCCATGTTCGGTCGGACACATTCGTTTCTTCCTGTGCGAAATGGGATCGTTCCCAATACGCTGCATGTGACCCTCCACCTTGCAACGCTCGCGACTCTCCTTCTTCTGTCGCAGCTGCCCTGAGAATTGCGCTGATTCGCTGTTTCGCTACACGGCCTGTCAAGCTTTCGCCAAAGCGGATGCGTTCCTCCACACGACGACCTATCCCCGCGGGACGCATTGCGCGTGGCCCTATGAGTCTGGCATACTCACCGCGCCATGAAAGGAAACGCAAAAGTCCTCGCAGAATTAAATAAAGCTCTTCGAGAAGAGCTCACCGCCATCAATCAGTACTTCGTTCACGCCGAAATGTGCGAGAACTGGGGCTACGATAAGTTATCCGAATACATTAAGAAGCAGTCGATTGGCGAAATGAAGCATGCTGAATCGCTGCTCGAGCGCATCTTCTTCCTCGAAGGCACGCCCACGATGGAGCCCATGAAGCTCACCGTGGGCAAGTCTGTCAAGGAGGCCATCGAAAGCGACTTGGCACTCGAACTTTCCGCCGTGAAGTCCTACAACGCCGCCGTGCAGATCGCCACCGAAGAGAAGGACAATGGCTCACGCGATTTATTCGTCGTGCTGCTAAAGGACGAGGAGAGCCACGTGGACTGGCTCGAGGCCCAAATGCACCTCATCGAGGAGCTCGGTTATGAGCGCTATCTCTCGATGCAATTGGGCGACGAGGAGGAAGAATCCTGATCCGTCCTTTCCGTTAGCCGAGCGGTTTTTTTTGTTTTTCGCGGTTGACACGAGCCTGCCCTGCGCTAGAATGGCCGCCTCTCTGCGAGGAAACTTTATCCGTGGCATCTCCACAAATGACTCCTGTCGTTTCGCAAACTGATTTCCCGGGCCTCAAACTCCGCGGGCGCGGCAAGGTCCGCGATATTTATGACCTCGGTGACCGGCTGCTGA
>Ga0187781_10003420_pt1 | contig 11933 bp, 6 predicted proteins | sample 0715_SJ02_MP02_2_FD_132447 | JGI IMG/M metagenome (GOLD analysis project Ga0187781, IMG submission 132447) | Tropical peat soil microbial communities from peatlands in Department of Meta, Colombia - 0715_SJ02_MP02_20_MG | ecosystem: Environmental > Terrestrial > Soil > Wetlands > Peat | place...
ACAACGAAGAAGTGAAACAGCGCGTCGAGGCAGTGGCCGCACCTCTCGAGCAGTCTTATCAGGGAGTGATGCGCGAGTTGCGTGACCGCAACGCCGTGGGCGTAGTAGTGGCGGTGAATGACCAGATCATCTGGGCTGATCTCTTCGCCAGCACCGCCCTCCTCGAGAAATACTGGCCCAAGCTGATCCGCTCCTACGCGGCCGAAGCTTTGACCCGGTCGACGGCTCCGGGGCATCCAGACCTGAAGGCTGCCCAAACTTTCTTGCAAGACTTCGAGGCGCGCCGCGAGACCGTGGAAAGCGAACCCGGGGTTTATCGACGGACGGAACTCGAAGGTGAAGGCTTCACCGCCTTCGAGCTAACTACTCTTCTGCCTGGAACAGGCTTCAACATTCATATCGCTAAAATGGCGGAATAATCGCGAGGCCAGACACACACCGTACAGACTAATATCCGTTCACTCCGCCCTCGATTTTCACCTTGCCGGCGAAGTGGTGGTAGACGTACGTAAAGTATGCACCGACCAGCGCCATGCCGACAATCCACCACGCCAGGCCGACGCGGAGGCCATATTCGCCGGCCTTGGCGTTGTAGACCGTCAATGAATAAGCGGCGTTCGTGCGGGCCGGTAGGATGAGAGGATAGAGTCCAAAGACGACGCTGGTCAACATACCCACGATGTAGAGGCAAGAAGCAAGGAAGCCTTTGAGGTCGTCCTTGCGCAGGATAGACCATCCCATACCCGCAAGCCCGGCCAAAGCAAGCAGTGGGAAAACAAACCCCGCAGGATGCGCCGACAGGTTGCTCGGAACTTGGGGTTGCACGCGGAAAGTGACGATGGTGACGAGAATGGTAAAAAGAAGAAGGATCCACCAAGCCGCTCGCGCCAATGTTAGTGAACGGTCATGTACTGGGCCATCCGTCTTCAGTGCTAACCAAAGGGCGCCATGGAGTGAAAGCGTGCTTAATGCCACCAAACCCACGAGAATCGTGTACCAGTCGAGAATGCCGGTCGCAGTCCCCAGGCGGAAGTTGGTCCACAATGCCTCAAAGAAATATCCCTTGTCATTCAGGGGTACCCCTCGCACGACGTTGCCGAGAGCGGCGCCGTAAAACACGGCCAGAAGGAGGCTGGCGGCCGCGAACACCACGTCCCAGAAGTTGACCCAGACAGGGCTCGCCACCTTTTCGCGGAATTCAATGCCGATACCGCGCAGGATAAGCAGCCAAAGCACAATCATGAGAGGCAAATAGAAGCCGCTGAACCCGGAAGCATACAGAGCTGGGAAGGCGAAATAAAGTGTCCCGCCGGCGGCCAGCAGCCACACTTCGTTCCCATCCCACACGGGCCCGATGGAGCGGACGACCAACTGGCGCTCCGCGTCCGTCTTGGCCACCAGAAAATGAACCGCGCCCGCGCCGAGGTCAAACCCATCGAGCACGACGTAGGCAGCTATCATAATCGCCACCAAACAAAACCACACCGTTTCCATGCCTACGACTCCTTAGGTCCCTCTTCAACCACACGGTAGACCAGAAACAGAAACAAAATACCCAGCACGGTATACATTCCCATGAATCCGAGAAGGGTGAACCAGACGTTTCCCGATGACACTTGTGACGACACTCCCGCCCCTGTGCGCATCAAGCCATAGATGACCCATGGTTGGCGCCCCACCTCAGTTGTCATCCATCCGGCCGTATTGGCAATATAAGGGAAGGGAAGCGAGAGCATGAGGACCCAGAGCATGCCTCGCGAGGCATACAAAGTGCCCTTCCACAATTTCCAGGCGCAGACTATCATGATGACTATGAAGATTGTGCCGAGCCCCACCATGACGTGATAGGAGTAATAGACCAGCGGGACGTTGTCTGGCCAGTCAGACGGAGAGAATGCGTCCAACCCTTTGACTTCCGACATCCAGCGCCGGTAAGTGAGGAAACTCAACGTCCGGGGGATCAGAAGCGGATTATCGAGACGATGATCTTCCATGTCGGGCTGACCGATCAGGGCAATGGGCGCTCCTTTTTGCGTGTAGAACAGCCCCTCCATCGCAGCCAAAGTCACGGGCTGATGGCGGGCTAACAGACGCCCTTGCCAGTCGCCGGTGGGGAAGAGTTGGAACAGCGTGGCAATGATGCCGGTGATTACTCCCACGCGCACAAACGTCTGACCATAGCGCTGGTGCTTGCCCACGAGCAAATAGAATGCCCCCACGGCGGCCATCACGAAGGAGGCGGTTATCACGGCGCCGCTCATGTTATGCGCGTACTGCCACAGAGCCCAGTGGTTCAGCAGCAGACCCCAGAAGCTGGCCAACATGATTTCGTCATTCGGTCCTAGAGTGTAAGCGACAGGACGTTGCATCCAGGCGTCGGTGGCGACAATCAAGTAGCCCGAGAGCCACGAGCCAATAAAAACCATGAAGGCAGCGAACCAGTGACCTTTGGGACCTAAGCGCTTTTCGCCGAACAAAAAGAGTCCCAAAAAGCTCGACTCCAGAAAAAAGGAGAAGATCCCCTCCATCGCCAGCGTTTGCCCGATAACACCTCCGGTGGCTTTGGAGAACTGCGCCCAATTGGTGCCAAACTGGAATTCCATGGGGATGCCAGTCACTACCCCCAAGGCGAAGTTGATACCGAAGATCTTCATCCAGAAGCGCGGAGCGCGATTGTAATGCTCCTCGCCGGTCCGCAGCGCCATGCTTTTCAGAATCACAATCAACAGGGCCAACCCCATGGTGAGTTGCGGGAATAAATAGTGGAATGTGACCGTGAACGCGAAGTGCAAGCGGTGAACGATCAAGGCTTCAGACATGGAAGCTCCAAAATGACTTGGGATTGTGAGTATATACCTGAGGGCGGGCCATGACAAAAGAGTATAGACAAGAGACGAGCCGAAAGAACCACCGTGTCACTGGGCCCACGTCACGTGCCACTGGTTGCCACACCCGCAACTCCGAGCGCTTTGAGGTATTGATTTGCCAGGCTCAATTCCTCGCTTCTGGGGGAAACCTGAAAGTGGCCGGAAACCCCGAGGTTCGCATAAACCTTACTTGTCCATTGATAAGCATCGCAGGCCTGTGAGACTTCGACCTCCTGATTCATGGGTCCGTGCGGGGCGATGATGGTGAGCGGCCGAGCGGCCACGGCTGCCGCCACTTGCGGAAGATCAAAGCGGGTCAGCACATCGCGGATGAAGACGCTCGACTCCGTGAGATAGCGGTCAACGCTGGTGAGCGCGCGGTAAGATAGCAATCCTCCGTGGGCCACCAGGGCCTTGACGCGAGTATCGAGCGCCGAAGCATAAAGCGACCACAAGGCTCCTGTTCCTCTTCCGATCAGGTGAACACCCGCGGGGTCAACGTCCGGGCGGCTCAAGACATAGTCGATGCTGCGGACCAGGTCCAGGACGCGCATCCCGAACAAGTCTTCATTCATTTCCCAGGCCATGTAAGCCATGGTGCACTCCGCATTGTCTACTTGGCGGAATTCACCTTCCTCGTCGCCAGGATGCGGAGGCTTGCTCGCGCCCATGCCCCGCACATCGACGGCAACCACACAGTGGCCTTCGAGGGTCAACTCCTCGAGGAGGCCGAATTCCATGCCGTCGTTCTCGCGCGAGCCATCGCTGACATACAGAATCGCGGTGCGATCCTTCACGCCGGCATGGGGCTGATAAACCCAGGCGGGAATGTATATGCCAGGCTCAGAGAGAAATTCCACTTTTTCAATCTGGTAGCCTTTGCGAGGAGTCGTGGTGTCGCGACGGGGCTCGAGCGGCTGGGTTGAGGGCCGATAACGAATGACTTCCCGAATCTCCTTGCCGATCTCGCTCCGGTAGGCGGTTTGTTCGGCTGCGCCCACAGGCGCTCTTTGTGCCGGTGGAAGCGCTGCTTGCTTTGTTAAAATCAGGGAATAAATCGTCTGGCCCTCTCGGGAGTATCGGAGGGAACCATCCACGGTGCACCACAGGTTTTCCCATGGTTCGGAGGTGAACGCGGCCTCGGCGGTCGCGCCTGGGCGGTCGTAAAACCAGCGGCAGAACCAATCGACATTGGCGATTCGAAGTTTCACGGTCCAGGCGTGAGGATCATCGGCGGACACGGTAGAGAATCGCTCCGGCACGCCGAGGAGCTTGTAGCGCGCGAGAATGGCCTCTGCCGCGCGGTTGAACGATGGCGAGTAATGTTCGATGGTCACCAGCAAGGGCCTGGGGGCGACGGCGGCGTGGAGGTCAATGTGATCGATGCCATAGATTTCCGCCGGGAAAACGTGCTGCTCGGTGTCTCCCGTGCCCATTGGGATGTACAAAGGAAAATCCACGGGCCAGCGATTTGCGGTGCCGCCCTCATTGATGGCGGCGCACTGCACGCGCTCATCCATGACGGCGATGAATTTGGTAAGCGTGCCGCCGCCGGAGTGGCCTGCGCAGCCAATCTTTTTGGCGTCCACTTCCGGCCGGGTCTGCAAATAATCGATGGCGCGCATCCCGTCCCACACGAAGTAATGCGTCAGATCTTCGCCTAGCAGCAGGAGCAACTGGCCCGGGAGAGAATGGTTCCAAGTGACCGGCCCGCCGAGTTCGTCCGTGTGAGTCGTGGGATTCCAAAAGTATCGCCGCTCTCCCTGGCCGATCGGATCGTAGGCCAGCACCACGAAGCCGTTGCGTGCAAAGTGGACATAGGCAGACTGATACTCCGGATAGCCGCGCGCGAGGGAAGAGTGGCCGCAGGGTGAAATGATTCCCGGATAGGGACCGCTGCCCGCCGCCGGAATATAGAGGTTACCCGTAACCCAGAAGTCGGGCTGGCTCTCGAACATGACGTTTTCAACCTTGTATCCCTCGCGTTCGAACGATTTCACTATAACGGGATTCAGAGGGTTCCGCTTGGGGAGTCCGTGAATCATCTCGATGCATTTTTCCCGGACGAAGAGGTTACGGGCCGCCATCTGCTCGCGTGTATGAATTTGCGCGCGTTGCTGTTCCCAATGAGCGGCCAGCGCGTTTACCTTTTCGGTGAAGTAGGTCACCAGCATGTCGGGCATCGTCTGGCTGTAGAGCGGCGCCGCCTCCGTTTGGGCCGCAGCCGCACCGGAGGTGTTGCCCTTCAGTCTCAAGGCGAGTGGCAAGCTGGCAACGCTTTGAACGAATTCCCTTCGATTCACTGGATCCTCTCAACCAACCGAACGTCTTCGGTCTATCAGAGATCGACATTCAACCCCTGCGGGGTTGATGGCTTCCGGTGACGGCAATCCACCGTAGCTTTTACCTACGGCTAATGATACTGGGTCCCTTCAGGACCTTTTCCGCGTTAGGGTCGCTGGAGATTCAATATCGACTACCGCCATGGTGTAGACCTTCAGAAGGGGCACGGTGAACCGGAGGCGGCCGTTCTCAACCTGACTCGGCACTGTTGCGGTCGCTTCTTCTCCGTCTGGAGTGAGCAGCGTCACTTGCCGCACCTGCGCCCCTTTTGGTAGTTCCACATCCACTTTCACGTTGGTTACCGTCGATCCGCGCGGCGAATCGTAGTTCAGCAGGTGGATCAGGCGGCGATTTCGCCTCACCTGGTGCGCGTGTTCGGCAACTACCGCCAATGTCTCGGGCGCTTCCACTTCCAGAGAAAATTTATCTCCCGCAGCCCAACGCACCTGTTCAATGAGGTCTTCCCAATTGAGGGGCAACTTCCAATACTCCGATGTCATTCGCACCACGGGCGGCTTGGGAATCGCCGGCTTGATAGCGGGAATGTAGCTCACTCGCCCCCGGCCGACCTGATTCTGCACCGGTGGGATTTCAAGTTCGCTCTCCCCTGATCTCCGTCCGCTACCGTGCGGGACCCTGACCTGAAATAAATCCTTTAGGCCGAAGTCCGGCCGGCGCTGCCGCCAGGGTGTAAACAGCGATGTTTGTTCCGTTGCCACCAATCCACCGCCTTGCTGCACATATTGCCGAATCAAATTCATCTGGTTGTCATCCAGGCATTCCTGGTCGGCCAGGACGAGGGCGCGGTATTTTGAGAGATCCTTCAAGTGCTCGTTGAAAATGATGTCGAATGGAACTTTGGCCTGAATCAGCGCCTGCGTAAACAGCATAAAGCTCACAGCAGGCCGGTCGTTGTTGAATCCCATCGACGCATACGAATAAAGGACCGCCACGTCCGCAATGTTCTCGACGTCCCGGTAGTAATCGAAATTTCTACTAAAAAAGTCGATATAGCGTTGCTGGGCGGCGGGAAGTGCTTCGCCCGGCGTTCCACCTGTATCGCCTATGCACTGGCGGCCAAACGCCATGGATTCGGCCATCTGAAGCGTGGAGTCCCCGGTCACCACAAACATGGTATTTCCCAAGATGCTGGCGTTCTTGAAGGACCTAATCCGGCTCACCAAAATCCCTTCTTCGTTCACTCCGGCCGGATCCTCTTCCTCGCTCCAAACCGCGTCCATGTGGGACAGCAGCCCTGGGTAATAGACCCCTTGCTCCCAGATCGTGTTTCTTCCGGAAATCCCGGAATGGGGATTGGTTTCGACTGCCGTTTCGGGGTTCGCGTCGCGAATGACTTTTTCCATGATCGCGTAATAGCTCTCGAGCTGGTGGCATCGAAAGTCCGTCCATTCTTGGAAGAGGGGATCGTCGATGGTGCTGGGCGGGGAACTGACCTTGGGCGGAACGACGTATTGCACGCTCGAGAAGCCTAGCCGCTGCTCGAGCTCGTCCGGTGTGTACTTGGAGGTCAAATACTGACGGAAATCTTTGATGGCGAGCGGGTGGTGGAAAATGGCCGGTTCGGCTTGCAAGCTGGTGTTGTCGAAGTGGATCAAGTCAACTTTGGCGTCCACCACGGCGCTATGCACGATGCGTTTCATGTACTCAACGTAGCCGGGGTGCATGAAATAAACCCGCTTGCGGAAGGTCTGATCGAAATAGATGACAGGCCTGCCCAAATAGTCGGGCACGATCCAGTCCTGCGCATCCGGCTTCTCCACGAGAAACGTCTCGTAGGCCATGGTGCTGCCGATGTAGACGCCGACCTTGATCCCGTACTTCTTGAGGATGGGGACAAAGTTCTTGGTAATCTCCATGTATTCTTTCTCGACTTCGACCCCGAACCCCTTGTAGTACCAAGTGATCCACAACGTAATTCCCGCCGCTTTGATTTTTCTGGCGAACGCCTCATCGTGCGCTTGCTCAAACTGCTCTTTGACCGCCCCCACCATCCCGCCCCCTCGCCGGCGCATAAAGATGGGGATGCTGTCATGGTTCCCCGAGAGGATCAGCGGTGTCTCCGCCAGCCAAGCCGGACCGCGCTTGAGCCGCGGGGCCTCAAATAGGCTGGATATTCGCATGGCCGCCGTTCCCAGCACCGCGGGGCCCAGCACGACGCTACTCATGAAATCCCTACGATCCATAGGTCACCTTCAGTCCTCTTCTTCATCCGGGGTCCTTCCCGTCGATATCCCGGATGAGGTGTCCTTCCAATTCAGCGTTTCACTGCGGGTCGGCAATTGGTGCGCTTGCGCATATTGATTCCGGATCGCAGCCACTTGGGCAGCCCAAGTTCCCAGCGGATAGAGCAATTCACGGTACACAAGATAGCTCATATCCACGCTGCGGACGGGTTGATGATCCTTCACATCGTCAACATTGTCTAGGAATTTTCGCCCATTCGCTTCCGGGACGCGGGGATACCAGGATTCGTACCATGTCGCCGAAGCGTCGATCAAGGCTTGATTCCTTGCTTGGCGGATATTCTCGGCGATGCTCAGCGCCCGGTCGAGCGCAGCCACAGCCCTCGCCGCGTTGTTCTGACCGGCATAAGTTTGTGCGGCACTCAGCGCGTCAACGATCCGGCCTAATTCGCGAAGCATGATCAAATTCTGCCGATAGAGATGCGCAATCGACAGATAAACCTCGAGGTTGTAATGGTTAAATTGAACCTTCTCCACGTTAGTATTAATCAGATTGAGTAGCTCGTCATTCTGCGCGAGAAACCGCCCCGCCAGCTCAAGCCGTTTCTGATTCTCCATTTTCCAGTCGTAGGGCAGGCGGAGCAATTCCGGGGAAGGCACGGGCAGCAGAGGCAGGTATTGGTCGTGTGCAAAATGTGGAGGGTTGAAAACTCCTTCAGAATTGCCAAAGATAGGAGTGCGCGCGTTTGAGGGACCGGTCTCCCAGCTATCTTCCCAGAAGCGCGCCTGTTGGGACATCAGTTGATACAGCCGGCCCATTTCCGTTGCCCCCGGGCCATAGAACAACGGGTAGAAACTGTTCATCAACTCCTCGGCGCTGGGCGAATCTGCGCGCCAACCCCGCGCCGGCCCGGTGGCATAGCCCAACCAGAAAGCCTCCGGGTGCACTCCAGGGTCCGCCCAGCCAGCGACGAAAACTCCCATAAGGTCTGCTTGATCCGCCTTGGGGGCAGCCGGTTGTACGGAGCTAAGGGGGGCATGCGAGGTAAACGAGATCAGGTCCGTCATCTCCTCGACGCGCCCCTCACCGGCAGGGCGGGGATGAAGCCGCTCGGAGGAAGGCAGTGGATAGTACTCCGGGAAAAGTTGCTCCTCGCCCTCCGTCGAGGTGTAAACCATCTGCCGAATACTGTGGGCTTTGAAGACCGGGTCGAATTTCGGCCCATAGACCTCGCCATTGATCAGGTAACTGGGCAGCGAGGCAATGTCGTCCGGCACCATCGGATACTCGCCCCAGAAAATCACCCGCCGCCCGTGATCGTGCAGGTAGCCCGCCGTCTTCGTTACAAATTCCGCCAGCAGCTTCCCCACACTCCCTAACTCCTTCGCCCGGTCCACCTCGTCGCACTGCCCGTTCTTCGCCAGCCCCACGTAGTACGGCTCGTCCGTCGACAGCAGAAAATACTTGCTCCCCTTCGTCGCCTCCAGCAAATCCTCAAACATCCCTTCGAACAGCTCGTAGGTCCCCGGGTTGGTCACGCAAAACTCGTAATTGCTCTTTGGATATTCCCGCAGACCCGCGTATTCCGGGTGCTTCAGGATAAACGCATCATGCGCGGGCCCGTCCAGATAGGGAATCAGCTCCACGTGGTACTTCAGCGCGTAGTCCGTCAATTCTTGCAACTCCGCTGGGCTCATCGCATACGGCTCCACCATCGCCGGTGCGTGCCGGTACTGAAAATGCCCCTCCAGCTTGATCGAAAAGCCGTTGATCTTGTAGAACGCCGCCTGCCGTAACGCCGCCTTCAACACCTCCAGGTGCTCCAGGTGATGAGCATCATCCCAATAGATCACCCGCAGCTCCAGGTCCGGCCAATCCACAATCTCCGCTTCCGGCAACCAGGTTTTCCCTTGCTGGGACTTCAACAACTGCACCAAGGTTTGCACACCGTAGAAGAGGCCGGTGGGACGGTTGCCGGTGATCGTCACCTGGGAGGGCGTCAGCTTCAGGCGGTAAGCCTGCTCGGCCAGAACGGACTTCTCCTTGTCTGTGGCGTCGCCCACCTCGACCGCGTGGGGATCGATCGCCAACCTCAGGCTGGACCCACCTTTTCCCTTCGCTTCCGTCAAAGCCAAGTGAAATCGCTCTTGCAACTCTTCCTGTAAGCTCAGGACGGCGATGTCATCCGGCCGGACGCCGGGCACCAACTCCAATCGCCAGGAGGAGTCGAATGCGAAGTCCTTGCCGGTGAGGGTCACCTTTTGCGGTTGGGGAATCACAGTGTACCCGCGTGCGAAGAGGGGCGACGCTGTGGCGGCGGAGGCGGGCGCCGCCATCGAGAGCAAGCAAAACATCGCGGCGAGGCACTTTTTCTGGCCGTGAAGGACACAGAGAACCGATGACGACGCGATTTCCATTGCATTCCCCTTTCTCCCCAGAGTCAGCCCGAGGCTGTTTAGCGCCTGGGGATAGGCGGGCTTCAGTTCCAACGCCTTGCAGAATTGCTGCTGAGCACCGTCCAGGTCATTTTTCTGAAGGAGGACCAAGCCCAAATTATAATCCCGCTCGGGCCAATTTGGGACGGCCTGCCAGTATTTCGTTAGACTCCGCCGCCCCTAGGCCAAACTGAGACATACCTTCGCAGGGAGTAGACAGTTCGCCAGCGCTCGAATATCATACTGGGGCACGACGCCCACGACCGACCCTGTACTCTTCGCAAGAATGCCGAATGGGCTAGGGCAGCTCTCGGCGACAGACGGGGCTTCGCCGAATGGCTGATCAAGTTGCGGACGCGACGCTGGAAGCGCTGGGATATAAGCCCGAGTTCAAGCGTGTCCTCTCGCTGCGTGACCTCATTCTCTACGGATTGGTAATCCTTACCCCTACAGCGCCCTATCCCGTGTACGGGATAGTGCAGCAAGCCTCCCACGGTCATGCCGCGCTGGCTTACCTGGTGGCTATGGTGGCCATGCTGTTCACGGCGGCGAGCTATGGCAAGATGGCGGGAGCATTCCCCGCCGCAGGCTCCACTTATACCTACGCCCAGCGATCTCTCAATGAACACGTGGGATTTCTAGCGGGGTGGGCGATGATCCTCGATTATTTCCTGATCCCGCTGTTGAGCGTCGTGTACGCGGGTCTTACCGCTGCTCGCCTTTTGCCACGCGTTTCTTATTCGTTCTGGGCGGTGCTCTTCACGGTCTCCATCACTATCATCAATGTGCGCGGCATCAGGGTGACGGCGCAGGCCAGCCGGGTCATGATGGCGATCATGACCTTCTCGGCCGCTCTGTTCGTCGCCCTGGCGGGTTTCCGCGTCGTCCAAACGCATGGCTGGGCCGGCCTGTTGGTTGGGACGGCAATCCTCAACCAAAGCGCGTTTGCCCTGCGTCCGTTGATGCTTGGGGCAGGGATTGCGGCGCTTTCCTACATTGGCTTTGACGCCGTCTCGACCCTGGCGGAGGACACGCAAAACCCGGAACGGAACATCGCCATCGCGACCGTAGCAGTGTGCATCATTCAGACGGTTTTTTGCTTTCTGACCGTGTATCTCGCGGCCCTCGTTTGGCCAGACTACACTTCTTTTCCTGAGAGCGAGACAGCCATACTCGACATCAGCAGGGTGTTGGGCGGCGCCTGGATGCTTGGCTGGATCACTTTCGTGCTTCTGGTTGCGGGCCTCGCGAGCGCCCTCACAGGCCAGGCCGGCGCGTCGCGGTTGCTTTTCGGGATGGGGCGCGACGGCGTGATTTCCCGCTCCATCTTTGGCTATGTAAGCCCGCGCTACTCGACGCCTACGCGCAGCATATATGTGATGGCAGCGTTCACACTGGTTGGCTCCCTGCTCATGCGTTTTCAACTTGCGGTCGAACTGCTGAACTTTGGGGCGTTTGTGGGATTCATCCTGGTGAATCTCAGCGTCATTCGGCACTACTATTTCCGGCGGCGCGAGAGGGCCGGACTGAATACCTTGACCAATCTGGTCTTTCCTTTGCTGGGGGCGGTGGTTTGCGTTTACGTGTGGATGAGCCTTACAACCAAAGCCAAGGCGGTCGGGTTCATTTGGCTGGGGCTAGGACTGATCTATCTCGCCGGCCTCACGAGGGGATTTCGAAATCCCCCGCGCGTTCTGAAAATCTGAGCGCATCGCTCTGACCTTTCCCAGGGCTCAAGATCAGGAGTTCGCGGGAATGTTCAGAGCGGCTCTGCCGCCCCGATTTGCGGAAAGCCTTTGGCTTTCCGGCCAGTGCCGCATGTTTCCCTTCTCTCCTCCGCGCAGGCTGGAAGGCTAAGCCTTCCAGCCTGCGCGGAGGAGGTTATTCAGAGGGGACGTCGTGTTTCGGAAAGGCGGAGCCTTTGCGCAAGTCAGGCGGCGGAGCCGCATCAATCCACGATGGCAGCGGTTCTCGCCGTGATCTAACGGAGAGGAGACTCTCTTATGCCTGTAGATACATCTCTCGAGAACCAGCTCTGCTCCTATGTCGATAAGCATCGTGATCGTCTCGTCGAGATCATTCG
>Ga0187781_10003421_pt1 | contig 11930 bp, 9 predicted proteins | sample 0715_SJ02_MP02_2_FD_132447 | JGI IMG/M metagenome (GOLD analysis project Ga0187781, IMG submission 132447) | Tropical peat soil microbial communities from peatlands in Department of Meta, Colombia - 0715_SJ02_MP02_20_MG | ecosystem: Environmental > Terrestrial > Soil > Wetlands > Peat | place...
CAGAGGCGACACGCTCTCGCTAAAGTCTATGCAGTTCGTCGAAGCCTCCAGAGCCTCTGGTCACAAGACAAGGTACATCTTGCTTCACCGCATAATACCAAACGTCATCCCCGTTCTACTAGTCTACGCGACAATCGACTTTGGCAACGTCATCCTAACGTTCTCCGTCCTCAGTTTCCTCGGTCTAGGCGCACAGGCACCCAGCCCGGAGTGGGGACTTGTCACGGTACAGCAGGAGGAATTCCTCCTAAGCGCGCCATGGTCACCCATTATACCGGCCTTGGCAATTCTCATCGTTGCCCTCGCCTTCAGCCTACTAGGCGACGGATTACGAGACGCCCTCGACCCGAAGATTAGAAGCCTTTACGGCTAGCAGGCGAAAATATGCCGGAAGAAAACTTACTTGAAGTACAGGGCTTGACAGTAAAGTACAGGTCGGCAGTGAAAGAGATTGCCGCCCTCAACAACGTGTACCTTTCAATCCGACCCGCTCAAATCGTCGCGGTAGTAGGCGAATCAGGATGCGGCAAGAGCACACTCGGACTGTCGATAATCAGGCTCCTCCAAAAACCACCAGCCGAGATCCAATCCGGACAAATCCTCCTTTACGGAAAAAACCTACTCAGCCTCACGAACAAGGAAATGACAAAAGTCAGAGGAACAAGCATTTCGATGATCTTCCAAGAGCCGATGAGTTCCCTAGACCCAGTCTACACGGTTGGAACACAGATTGAGGAGGCAATCGACGTCCGCGAAAAAAGAGGAGGTAACAAGAATTACGGACCATTCCCCAGAAATAACCCCGAAATCAGAAAAGGGACAGAGGGAGGGCTGAAAAGAATCCTCGAAGTTCAACTCCCACATTCGAGGAAGGAGATGAAGTACTCCGGGGAAGCCGTTGACGTCCTGAAGAGGGTCCAGATTGCAGATCCAGAGCGAGTCTTGAACAAATACCCTCACGAGCTTAGCGGCGGCATGGTGCAACGGGTAATGGTGGCGCAAGCACTCGTCGAGAGACCCTCAATCTTAATCGCCGACGAACCCACATCAGCCATAGACGTGACCACCCAAGCCCAGGTGCTGAAGCTGATGCGGGAGCTTCGTAACGATGTCAGCTCCTCCATCCTCCTAATCACTCATGATCTAGCCGTAGCTGCACAGGTCGCAGAGAGGATCGCGGTAATGTACGCCGGTGAGATCGTGGAATACGCCGACGTAACAGAACTCTTTGAACACCCATCACACCCCTACACGGAAGGGCTACTAAAGTCACTTCCCCGCCAGTACAGGGACGAAGGAAGATTAGAATCGATAGCAGGCGACGTACCCGACCTCAAATCACCACCGCCCGGATGCAGGTTCCACCCCAGATGCAAGTACGCCTTCGAACGGTGCCGCGTAGAACACCCGGAGCTCGTTGAGTCAAACTCGAATAGTAAAGTAGCCTGCTTCCTGAGGTACCAGAATTGAGCGAGGACATTCTCAAAATCGAAAACTTGGTCAAGTTCTTCCCTACACCACATTCATTCCTGGAGAAAGTGCGAGGCATCGAAGGATTACAGGTCCACGCAGTCGACGACGTAAGCTTAACCATCGCCAATAAGGAGACGCTAGGACTCGTCGGAGAGTCAGGCTCAGGCAAGACGACACTCGGTAGAACGATTCTGATGCTTGAGCCGAGGAACTCTGGCAAAATAATATTCCAAGGCGTAGCAATCTCAGACATTAGCGGAGAGGAGCTGAGGCAGTATAGGAGGAAGATGCAAATCGTCTTCCAAGACCCGTACTCATCCCTTGACCCCAGAGCAAGAATAATGGACATAATAGCCGAACCATTGCGCGCATTCGGGGCGAAAAAGGACGGCATCGAAGAAGCCGTAAAGCGCGTCGCTGACGCGGTTAACCTGCCAGCCGACAGCCTCACCCGTTTCCCACACGAATTCTCCGGCGGTCAGAGGCAACGAATAGCCATAGCCCGCGCCATAGTCATGAACCCTGAGTTCATCATCCTGGACGAACCCACCAGCGCCCTCGACTCATCAGTACAGGCGCAGATACTCAACCTACTCCGGGAGATCCAGGAAGAGCTCGGCCTAACCTACCTGCTAATCACGCATAACGTGGGCGTTGTGAGGTATATGGCAAACCGGATAGCAGTCATGTACTGCGGGAAGCTGGTGGAGATAGGATCAACCAGAGAAGTCCTTGAGCACCCCTTCCACCCTTATACCTCTGCCCTGATCACCTCTATTCCACAACCAGACCCAACTAGGAGAATGGCGGAAGCCACAATTACAGGAGACGTACCGAGCACAATTAATCCGCCGCAAGGATGTCGCTTCAACCCAAGATGCCGTTATGCACGCGACATTTGCCGGGCAGAAGAACCACGTCTCAGAGAGGTCTCTGCCGGACATTGGGCAGCTTGCCACTTCGCCGAAGACTTCGCGGCCGAGGTCTCGCGTTCATAACGGCTCGGTTGGGGGGCCTTCGAGCGAACCCTAACGATCCCTCTCGACTGGGCTCCGGAATCTGGCTTTCAACAGCTTGCTAAATCCCCTGGCAACTGAAGGCAAGTATAATTACGCGACGAACTCTCTAACGAAGCTGCTGTTGCCAGTCTTGCAGAATGAACGAAGTGGTTTCGTTGAAGTGATGGGCTACAAACTGTTGTATAGAAGCTTTGGAAGTGGAGACAACGTCCTACTTGCTTTGCATGGTGGACCAGGGGCACCACATTACTACCTATTGCCCTTGGCGAAACTTGCGAGTGACAAGTTGCGAGTGGTATTCTACGACCAGCTTGGTGTAGGAAGCTCAGAGAAACCCAGCGACACGTCTCTCTTCAACATACAGCGCGGCGCGGAAGAGGTTGAAGGCATGAGAAAGGCGCTTCAGTTAGGCGAGATTAACCTCCTCGGGTCCTCATACGGTGGATCGTTGGCACTTCAATACGCCCTGAAGTACCAGCACCATATCAAGAAGATGATAATTGCAAGCGGCGCCGCAAGCGTTCCCGAAGCTGTGAAGGAAATGCAACGCCTGAAGACACTTCTCCCGAAAGAGACGCAGGAGATCATGGAGAAGTACGAATCGAAATGGGCGTTTCTGCACCCAGAATACCTCAAGGCGGTGGATGTCTACTACCGTAACTTCCTGTGCCGACTGCCCGAATGGCCCGAACAGATGGTCCACTCGTTGAATGAGTTGAGTGTACCAGTGTACTTTACTCAGAACGGACCAAACGAGTTCACGATAATCGGAACGTGGAAAGATTGGGACATTACCGCAAGACTGCCCGAGATCCACGTACCGACCCTCATAACTGTCGGAAGGTACGACGAACTAACGCCCAAAGTTGCCGAAACAATCCACAAGGGAATTGCGAATTCAGAGTTGAGAGTTTTCGAAAAAAGTGCCCACCTAACAATGTGGGATGAGGAAGAAGGTTATCTGCAAGTAGTCAAGGAATTCTTGGGAGTTTAGAGTATCCTTGACAGTACCCCTTCATCCGCAAGCTTCAGCTTACATTGACTGGACGGCCAAGCAACATGTTCCGCAGCTATCCGCCCTGTCCCCAGCCCAAGCACGGATTTGGGACGCGAAGGTAACCGCACTTCTAACGAAGGGGGTCGAGCCTGTGGTCAAGGTCGAGGACATGAAAGTGCCAAGCTTTGGAGCCGATATACCGATTAGGCGCTACAATCCGAAAACCCGAGCCTCAAGCGCGATTCTTCTGTTCTTTCATGGCGGGGGATGGGTGCTCGGAAGCGTAGACCAAGTAGATTACCCATGCCGGCTCCTGGCGAATAAGACCCAGGGTACCGTGGTGTCGGTTGATTACCGTGTTGCACCGGAACACAAGTTTCCAGTACCTCTCGAAGACTGTTACGCTCTTACCAAGTGGGTTGCAGAGAATGCTAACAGGCTTGGCGGGAGCGAGGAGCACTTGATCGTTTGCGGTGACAGCGCCGGTGGCAACTTAGCCGCCGCAGTGAGTTTGATGGCGAAAGATCGCGGTGGGCCCTCGATCGCATCCCAGATACTCATCTACCCCATAGTTGACCTTCTAGACGATAGTTACCGAGACTTCCCGGACAAGATGAGCCCCGCCCTAACGAAAGACGACATGATCTGGTTCATCAACCACTACAAATCGAGAGACGACGACTTGAAGAATGAATACGCCTCGCCTCTACGCCGCGCCGACCTTACAGGCTTGCCGTCCACTCTTCTGATTACGGCGGAATATGATATTCTTACGAAACAATGCAACGCGTACGCTGATAAGCTGAGGAAGGCCGGGGTTCAGGTCCATTCCGTACACTACCCCGGGTTGATACATGGATTCTTCACGTTACCCGACATGTTCGACGCAGCCGGAGATTCAATGAAACGAATCGCAGAGGAATTAGGATCACTAAGCCATTGAACGCTTGCGGGTTGCTACGAGAGGCAGATCCACGCAATCGCCGCTAATGTCCTATCAGTGTTTTAGAAGCGCGTCTCAGAAGATTGCTAGCGGGTTGTAGAGCGAGCCGGTTCCTCCGGGCATACGCAACGGTGCGGCAACTACCATGAACTCCCAACGTTTCTGTTCTTTGCATACCCTGACCAAGTCTTCAAATTGAAGGCTGTCCGATGCGGTCATTCCCATAGCCCAGATCTGAAGCGCGCGCGATGTAATCAGATTACATCGACTACATGATAGGACACACCATCGGCACCAATCACGACATCCAATCCAAGGGCATCGAATTTCTTAGGCTCGTGTACGTCAGGGCCGACCTGCGGATCAAACCAAAGCATCTCTAAGAACGCAGTTGTCACACAGGCAATTCAGTAGAATGCTGCCTAGCAACTGCAACACGTGGAGGAGGCACTCATGGAGTCTGATACAAAGTACGTTAACCCGGAGGAACGCCAGCGGGAAGAGGTCCGGGTTCAAAGTAATGCCTTGAGGGACAGCCTGAAACGCGAACTCCTCTCAGGCACATAGTTCCCGAACCCAACGAATTCGCACATCAAAGCACAGCGTAGCTTGGCAAAAAACGGGCTTACTCCGCTTTCCCAAGGGTTCTTGATTCGACATCGTTTTAAGGTCCTAAATCGACATCGGAAAAGTTCCTAATCAATTCTCTTTGCACTACCATTTTTCCAGTGGAAAGGTAGGGGTACAATGGTAGGTTTACGGAACCACTCGCATGTTTATTGTGGTGACGAACCACTGGCTAGGGTCTGTTGTTCGTTTTTGAAGACATTGAGGTCCGAAAACTCGCTTGGTTCCAATTGTCTAAACTCTTGCTGGAGAACCTTTAGGTATTGCCAGGATTGGCCAGAGAGTTCAGTCGCATATTCGCACCAGAGTTTGGCTGCTCGGTCCTTGAAGGGCACATCCGTATCTTCACGTCCTTTGGTCTCGATGAGGTAATGTTCTCCGTTCTCTAAGACAGCGACAAAGTCTGGCTCATAATAACGCAGGTTCGCGACGGAATCAGTGTATTCAATTGAGAATCCGAAGCGAGATGGAAGCTTGCAGAATTTTGCCACACCCTTCGCTGACTGGAGAAACTTGGAGAAATCTACCTCAAACCCGTTGTCGCAGGGAACTCGATTAAAAATGCATCGTGATGCTTGATATGTTGGTCTAGAAAAAGCGAATGGTTCTGTCTGCGAGAGTTTCCTCGGAGGCGCCACAATCTTAGGAATCAGTTCCTCAACAATTACAGCTCGGAGGGCTTTCACAAAGGTCTGAACAACGACATACTGGCTGACATTACTGCTTATGGCCTTTAGAATTACCGGGTCTTCTAGACTGACCTTTTCGCCGAAAGCCTGCTCTTCGAGAAACTCGGAGATCTTAGGCACAAGATATGCGAACTGTGAAGGAAGTTTGACGCGCTGGGCAATCTCCTTTGCGTAGTAAGAGATCACTTCTTGTGAAGTCTGCGGTTCAGGTATTCTATACTGACGTTCGACTAACTTCTGAAGTGTGAGGAAATCGTACCCGTCATATTGGAAAGTCTCTACGTCAGCTCCGGACTCCTTCTTGGGCAGCTTGGAGCATTTTAGCGTATGAACATCCAAGGAGGATATTTCCTCGGAAAGAGATTTCTTCCGAACAAGAATTGGGCTGAGCGAGGGAATAGCGATATCTTTGTCTGCCTTTCTAGGATCAACCATAATCGTAATGATCTCAAGCTTCTCTTTCCCCAGCTCGAAAGTTTCAAATTTCATTCCTTCCTCCCTTTCTAGGTCCTCTACGAAGTTGAGGAATGCTTTGTTGCCAATAACATCAAGTCTCTCGGCGTATTGCCCAACTGGAGAGTCACGAAACATTAGCCGAAGGCCTCTCCCGATTGTTTGTTCGGGAAGAATATTCGCCTTCGAAGTGTAAGGTCGTAGTCCAATGACTACAGTCACATTCTTGACATCCCATCCTTCGCGAAGCATAAGAACGCTAACGATTGCGTTCACGGGGCTTGTCTCGGAATCGACTTCCCGTGCGACAAGTCTTGCTTCCTCTAAATCCCGCTTTGAGACTTCCCCTTTCTTGTCGGTGTGTATGATGAGAAGCTGATCTCTGCCGAACTCTGCCGGATAAGTTGTTTTGAGATAAGCGCCAACTTCATCAGCTTCATACGTGCTGTTCATCATTACAAACAGAATAGGTTTCATTTTGAGTGGTTTGAGTTGTGCTCGGTATTCCTTCCATCTCTCCACTCCAGCGGTTAAGTATGGCTTGTATCTCTTGCTCGGAATGTTAGACGGGGCATCGTGGGTTCCAGATGCTATGCCTTTGATTGGTCGTTTAACGATACCGTCATCTATCGCTGTCTTCAGCGGGTAGTCATAGACGGTCCATGTAAACAATTGCCCGGTGGTAAACCTAGGTGTTGCAGAAAAATCAAGCTGAGCGCCTACTCCGTGTGTTACTTTTTCGTTAAGGTTTCGGATTAAGTCATTCCATTTCAAATCCTCATCGTGTGTGTGATGAGCTTCGTCGTTGACCACAAGGATTGGGCCGCCTCGTCTGATTAATCGAGGCAGAAAATCTTCGACTTGAGCCGCTTCCTCTGCTTCTGATGGTGGCCTATTGCCCAAGACAGCTGAGATCTCCGCAGGTTCATTATCTTCCTCGGCGGGCCTTTCGTACAGTTGCTGGACGTTGGTTAAGTGAAACACTCCCTCGGAATGTGCTCGTTCAGGTTCGCCTCGCACGTAACACTCGAAATCCCAACTATTGCTGAATTCAGTAGGAATGACTGGGTCTCTTCGGAATATCAATCCGCCCTCAAAGTCCAAAAGCAATCTATCAAACACTATGATATTTGGAGCAATCAGCAGCGTTGTCTTCGAATAATCTGGAACATTTTCCATAATGGCATTGAAATATTGCCATGCCACCGCAAGAGCCATGATTTTTGTTTTGCCACTACCTGTCGCCATTTTGAAACAGTATCGAGCAAACTCGTCATGTTGTAGTAGTTGCAGATGTTTGGACTCCACGGCGTATTGTTCAAGCAATGTCTTTTGGCGTCTTATTTTGGCGACTTCGTATAGGTAGATGAGAGTTTCCATGGCCTCTCGCTGAGCTGGATGATACCTGAAGAATCTGCCGTTAGGGAGTCTGTGCTCAGAATGAAACCAGTAATTCAGTAGAGTCTTGCTGGTTTCAGTGCATCCTTCGGGAATCGCATAATTGCTTTCTGCCCAAGACTTCACGGCGTGTCGAATTGCGGGAACACAAGGAGCAGTTCCGATCTCAGGAGATTGAAGTGTTAATTCGCCATCTTTAGTCACAAGTCTAGCTTGAGAACCTTTACCGCCCTTCTCTCTCATTAGACTTTCACCGTGAGCATCTTTGTCGTGTCATTTCCAAGAATGTCGATGACCTTCACTACAACTTGGTACTCGCCATACTCATCGTACGTCTTCGTTGATGTAGTCAGTAGCTTAGGTTTCTCTCTCGTGCGGAACTCTTGCCATTCATTATGAAATGTATCGCTCTTGTAGTTCCAGTCGATTGCCCAATAGTCAATCCATTGAGACCAGTGCTTGATTTCCTTCTGGATGTCAGCAGGTACGTAATCTTGAGGAATCACAAAGTCTTTGATGCTGACAGAAATTTTCTTTCCAGAGGTCTTCATGACAGCATCCAATGAGGCTAGTTCGTAGAAATGAATATCGCCTTGTTCCACGGCCTTTGGATCAAGCACCTCGCGGGGAATTAACATGAAACGCACATTTACATTAGCCTGGGCGGCTTGCTGTTTGGCTAATTCGTTCAATTCAAATGCGAAATCCCATCCCAACACATCAACTCCATTCGTTCTAGGCGCCTCTTTTCCTGTCCCGATTGAGCGCTTGAACTCAGCAACAATCTGGCCAACATCAGTTGGCGAAACTGGTGAGTCCACCGAACCAACGTAGACAAGTCGATTTCCTTTTTTTCCGTGTAACCATTTGTATCCTTGTAACGGTTGAGCGCTGTATAGTCTTAGAATGAAATCTGTGTATGACTTCACTCTCACACCAGCCTCTTGGCCAAATTCAGCAGACTGCCAAGCCTGGCGCTCGTACTTACCCAAATTTTGAATTATGAATGGTTTAACTTCTTCTAAGCTCAGGAGTCTTTTTCTAGTAGTATGAATTGCAAAACGACTAAGGTCGCATGCGATCCATCGCCTCTTCAATCTTTCCGCAACGAGTGCCGTTGTACCGCTGCCCACGAAGCAATCCAGAATGAGATCGTTTTCGTTTGAGGAAGCGGAGATTATGTATTCAAGGAGCTTCTCAGGTTTCTGTGTCTCGTATCCGACGCGTTCTGACGCCATAGGATTGATGTATGGAACATCCCACACGTCGCCTAACTTTGTTTCAGGTCGTCCCATCTCGTAGACACGCTTGCCTTCCTTGTCCCGTAACCACAATCGTTGCCCCTTCACTTTCTTCGTGACTGGTTGAGGTTTGCGTAGCTTCACTGGTCGGTATAACGGATTGTGTGTCCAGTGTTCACCTTTGACGTAGACGAAGAGATTGTCGTGATGTTTGTCGAACGTGTTACCGCCTGTACCCAACTTGTTTGTGTAATACCAAATGATTTCGTTTCTGAAATTATCTCGTCCAAAAATCTCGTCCAATACGACTTTAGCGTAGGATGCGACATGCCAATCTAAGTGAACATAGAGCGTTCCTGTGGGTTTTAGCAATTTTTCGAGAAGAACAGCAGTTTCGCAAAACCAATGCAGGTAGGAATCAAGATGAGTTAGACCGACGCCCCAGGTGTCTCGGTAGGCCTTCTGTTCGATGATGCTTGGGAGTTTGGTGAATGTGGTGGTTTCGACTTGGTGGTCAGGCACTTCAACTCGGTAGGAGAAATCGGCACCAGTATCGAACGGGGGGTCGATATAGATCAAGTCTATCGAACGTGCGAACTCAGGCAACAAACTTGGCAGTACGTATTTCTTATCGCCCCAGATGAGCCGGTTCCGCCATTCCGTTTGACCTCTTCCAGTAAGGAAGGACTCTATTGACTTCTGACGTTGCTGCGACGATTCATTCAAAGTTTCTATTGTTTGGAAGGGAAGAGCCAAAGAAATGGGAGCCGATTTCGCTCCTAATTTGTCGTACTTACGTTCCCAGGTTAGCTCGACCATGAGGTGTACGCCTCGTGAATGAACATGTGAATCGAAATGACTTATGGTTTTCCATCGTGGCCTTACCTGAATGTTCAGTCCGTTTTCGATTTAGCAATCTGAGTTTTCTTGAACAATATTACACCTTAAATTCAAGTCAGACAACAGTTCATTTAGTTTCGCGGCAACCATCCCGAGCTCATTAAGTATCCAAGTTAGTTCTGATGGACCTTGTTGGGCATTTCCTCGTATGTAGGGTATCGAGAATTTTCGTTGGCAATCGTTACAGTAATATCGTCTCGCTAAACCATGTGCGTTGTATCTGAAACCGCAGCGGTGCAGATCAGGTGATCCACAATATCGGCATTTCAGGTTCGTTTCATCGATTGGTTCGGGTTGGAGCCTAGATGTCGTTCGTCGTAGTCGGGCCGCATAGAGATGTTCACATGATGTTTCCGAGTTACAATCACAGCCCCACTTTCCCTCGTGTAATTCTACGAGGTACCAAGCGCCTTCAGTGGTATTCTTGACGACATAATGTAATGGAGAGAGTCTCCGAACAAACCCGTTTCGGAAAATCTCGAACCCTTTCTCTCTGATTTCGTCTTCAGTCATCAAATAGCCTCCTTATGCGCTAGGCAGATGTCGGTGGATGGGCAGTATTTGCACTTTGAACTAGGCTCAGGCTGGGGAATCTTCTCCTCCTCTAAGAGTGACAAGTGGAGAGTTGAGGCCCTTTGGACGAGCCATTCCCGCCGATTTCCAAGCGGTACCTCAAGCGGCAGTATCTCCTTGTCATCTACGTAGATCAGTACGAGTCGAGCAACTGGGATACCGTATGCATCGAGCATCGTATAGTACGACTGAACTTGAGCGGTATGGTTTTCGCGCGGTATGAAACCCTTTTCTGACTGCCACTTAACGAATCTTGAAGTTTTCAGGTCATATACCGTTGCGGTTTCTGGATCATAAGCATCCACATGTCCGACAATAGTAAGTTCTTCGTCATTCACATCGCATTTCATGCTGACCTTAAGTTCACTCCAACCAAGCGAGCGCACTCCATAATGGAGTAGCGAACCTCTTAGCTTAGCCCATGCAGATTCAACTGACTCCTGAATTTGCTTGGTTCTGCCGAAGTACGCCTTCGTAAGGCAGCCAGTTAATTCGGTTACATGATATGTGCCAGCTAGAGCTGGGAACCGGTTCCACATGAGTCGCTCCCAAAAAGACTCGGGGAGTAGTGTACCACACTGCTTGCATGAAGCTGCGGGGGAGTCGTGCTTACAAGTCACAGAATCAGGTTTGAGTACTCGTATCCTCCTTGCGTCTCCGGGTCGACACATTTCAGGTTTCGACGATCTTAGCGCGGCAACCCAAAATCACGCGAATCTCTTCAGCAACTTTCCAAGCGTCCGCATTCTTCGTCTCCACAATCACAACTGCCATTTACTCTCAAGACCTCCACTCCAAGCTAAGGCTTAGCTTGCACTTAAGTATTACCGTTATACCGTCATACCGTACTCACCTTACTGCCGAGTATAAATGGTCCATTGCCAAAAGGATCATGATCGGGATTACGATCACAACGCATGCAATCGAACCAAGTCTTTCTAACACTGTCATGACCATATTGATTGATCTCAAGTCGGCCGCAATCAGATTTGATGATTCAACGAATAGGGCGAATAGTGTTATGATTAGAGCGTGAAGGATGCCTCGCTTCAACCTACTTGGAGGCTTTTGCGGTGCTAGAAGAGCAAATGTCACGATATCTCTTTTGCCCACCAAGTATGCCCAGCCAAATAAGAAGAAACCTCCAGAACAAAGTAGGACATAAACCCAAGGCACCCATTGGTTGAGGACATGAACCCCTCCCATTCCCCATTCCACCCAAACTCCTGGTTGCAGCAACGAGGTTGGATAGAGAGTTGCAAAATATGACATGTCCTCAATCCAAAAGCCCCAAGCTACACTTCCAATCGACGCCAAAATTAGATAGTAGACATGGCGACCACGCATTACTACCCGACTCAAGCTAATCGAGAAAGCAATCATGAAAAATAGTGAGAAGAAGGCTACATGGTACCATGTAAAATGTCCTAGGATAGAAAATTCCTGCTTGTTGGGATAATATGGGTAAAGCGTTCCTTCGATCCAACCGTAAATTATCGCGGATAAAGCGACTGTTACTAAGATAGTGATTATGTCTGCCTGTTCTGTAAATCTCCGCCTTGCAACTGAAAATAGCTTGAACAGATGGGTTGCCTAATGGTTCACATTTACGTCACG
>Ga0187781_10003422_pt1 | contig 11926 bp, 8 predicted proteins | sample 0715_SJ02_MP02_2_FD_132447 | JGI IMG/M metagenome (GOLD analysis project Ga0187781, IMG submission 132447) | Tropical peat soil microbial communities from peatlands in Department of Meta, Colombia - 0715_SJ02_MP02_20_MG | ecosystem: Environmental > Terrestrial > Soil > Wetlands > Peat | place...
ACGCTGACGTCGCGGGTAAACAGCGGAATGCCGCCACGCACGATATTAATGTTCATGACGCTGGCACCGATGTTCAGCAGCGCCACAGTCTGGCCGGCGTCCGGCTCATAGTTCACTTCGAAACAGTTCTGCAAACCAAAAGCGTCGATATCGACAACCACCGGCGTCTTGCCCGCCTGCGCGAGCACGTTGGTGTGATTCAGAATCTTGTCTTTCTTAACGGCGACCAGCAGAACATCCATCTGCGAGTCCATGGCTTCCAGAAGCTGGTAGCTCAGGTTCACGTCCGCGATATCGAAGGGAATGTGCTGGCTGGCTTCCGAAGGGATTCGATCGTACAGCTCTTCTTCTGTCATCAGGGGTAGAGGAACGCGCTTGACGATCACGGAGTGGCCGGAGACCGAAGTGGCCACACTCTTGGTCTTGATCTTTTCCTGATCGAAAATCTTGGTGATGGCATTGGCGACTTGCGGCGCATCCATGATGGCACCATCCACGACGGTGTCCTGCGCCAGCGACTCCATCCCGTAACTGACGAGTTCGTATCCAGCCTTGGTCGATTTCAGCTCAACGGCCTTAATCGAGCTTGAGCCGATGTCCAGACCCACGAGCTGCTTACTTTTTTTGCCCCCGAGTAACCACATATCGCGGCCTCTTTCCCTCACGCTGAAGCGAACCTAGCGGCGCCGTGACACCGCTTGGCTCATCTTGCGTTCCATCCATCTGTCCAGGATCGTCTTCCTAAGTTTCCAACGATTTCCCAGTTTGAATGCAGGTATTTCGCCCTCTGTGATGTACCGATACAGGGTATCCGGGCTGATCCCGAGATACTGGGACGCCTGCCGTACGTTCATCACTTCGCGCGATTCACTCACGAGGAACGCCCATCCTGTCTAAACGCGCCCTGATTCCGGACAAGTCCGCACCCGTTTTCCACCCCGCACAACCGAATCTTCTCGGGCACGACCTTGTCCCGTTATGTCATTGGGGAAGCCTGAGCGTCAAGCGTTTCTCTTCCGCAGTTGTCCTAAAAACATCGGTAGTTTTAGGCATTTGACCTGGTATTGTAGGCAGGTATCCCTACCCCTTGGGCTACCATTCTATCAGTACTCCTATTAGTTGTGCATTCCGGCGATTTCGTCCCTGTCCCGCAGGACGGTTATTCTTAGTCCGCACATCGGGCCCGACCGCGGCCTTCCTTCGCTATCTCCAGCAAAACAAAGTTCATGCCTCGCTCTCGGCGCCGAAAGAGAAGGAGACGAATCTCTCCGCCGAGGCTATACTCGGTGCGCTTAAGCTGCTGCTCATTCTGGAGATCACTCATGAAGAATCCGGTCCTGCGGCTCTCCGCGTTGTTTTTGCTTCCCTCCTGCGCGCCTGCGCAGACCTTGCTTGTCGCCAATCAGTATGACCATACGCTGATTGTGGTTGATCCTGCTTCCCGAAAGGCGCTCGCCACGGTTGGAGTGGACATCAACGGCCACGAAGTTATCGCTTCGCCCGACGGAAAACACGCATACGTGCCGATCTATGGGAACTCCGGCATCGGCAGGCCCGGTACGGACGGGGCCACGGTACAAGTGATTGATATCGCAGCCGGCCGCGCGGTTCGCATCATCGATCTGGGCAAACCGGTCCGCCCCCATTGCGCCAAGTTTGGGCCGGATGGCTTGCTCTATGTGTCCGCGGAACTGGCCAAGGCGGTGGACGTAATCGACCCGAAGACCGAGAGGATTCTAGCGGAAATTCCCACCGGGCAAGTCGACTCGCACATGTTCGTGATCACACCCGATGGATCGCGTGCATACACGGCGAATGTGTTCGCCGGCAACGTGAGCGTGCTGGATCTACGAAGCCACTCGCTAATCAAGAGTATTCCCGTGGCGCAGCAGGTGCAGCGGATCTCGATTTCGCCGGACGGACGGCTGGTCTACACTCACGATCAGACCAAGCCGCGCATAGCCGTGATTGACACGAGCACAGACAAGGTTACGGCGTGGTGGGATGTTCCCGCCGAGGTCTACTCTTCCGCGCCAACGCCGGATGGCCGGTGGCTGGTTGCCAACGCACCTTCCGGGAAATTGTTCGTCCTGGACACTTCGTCAGGGAAGCTTGCCCATTCCTTTGACATCCCAGCCGCTTTGGGGGAAACACTCGTGACGCCGAACGGCACATTCGCGTATGTCAGTTGCCCGAAGGCAGGAGTGATCGAGGTCCTGAACCTGAAATCGTGGCAATTGGAGGCGCCGATACAACTTACGCCGGGCGTCGACGGCCTGGCGTTTGTGGCGACCGGTTCCCGCGTTGCGACGGCGCACAATTAGTGGTTGCCATGTTCTGAGCCAAATAACCTACGCTGGGCCTGGAGATTTCTTTGCGGTCTTCGAACTGGCAAAAACGCCGGAGCTCAGGATGACAACAGGAAGCCCTGAAGTTGATTCGAGCTCACAGTCCGAGGTTTTTCCAGAGAACATCGATACGAGATTTGGTGGCTTCATCCATGAGGATCTCGTCCGGCCAGGGACGCGCAAAGCCTTCCGTTGCCCACTTGCGCGTGGCGTCCACGCCCATCTTCGAGCCGAAATCCTGCATGCGAGCGGCGTGGTCGAGTGTGTCCACGGGCCCCAACGTGAATTGGATGTCGCGTTCGGGGTCGATGGCACAAAGCGCCTTCCACACCACTTCCTTGTAATCGTGCACATTCACATCGTGATCCACCACGACGAGCACTTTGGTGAACATTGCTTGTCCAAGCGACCAGATCGCGTTCATCACTTTGCGTGCGTGACCGGGAAACGATTTCCGGATGGACACGATCATCAGGTTATGGACGATGCCTTCGGCTGGCATGGACACATCCACGATTTCCGGGTGGGTCATTTTCATCAGCGGCAAGAAAATGCGTTCGATGGCATGGCCCATGTAGTAGTCTTCCTGCGGCGGGCGCCCGACGACGGTAGTCAGGTAGATAGGATCCTTGCGGTGCGTCACGCACTCCACATGGAAGACCGGATATTCGCCTTCGAGTGAATAGAAGCCTGTGTGATCGCCGAACGGGCCTTCCGTGCGCTTCTCGTTTAAGCTGACGTAGCCTTCGAGGACAATTTCCGCGTTCGCCGGCACTTCCAGTTCGTTGGTCTGGCATTTCACCAATTCCACCGATTCCTTTTTCAAGAATCCGCTGAACATCATTTCGTCCAGATCCGGCGGAATCGGCAGAATGCCGCCGAGCGTTGTAGCGGGATCGGACCCAATCGCGACGCTGACCGAGATTCTTCCTTCAGGATTCGCCGCGCGCGCGCGGCGGAAATGCTCGGCGCCGTGCTTTTGCGTCTGCCAATGCATGCCTGTAGTCCGTTCGTCGTAGACCTGCATGCGATACATACCGACGTTGCGCTTACCCGTCACCGGGCTTTTCGTAAATACAAGCGGAAAGGTGATGAACCGGCCGCCGTCCTGCGGCCAGCATTTCAGAATCGGAAAATCGAAGAGGTTGACGTCACTTCCCTTCCGCACGACTTCCTGGCACAGCCCTTCCTTCACGACCCGCGGGAAAAACGAACCCAGTTCCATCAACTTGGGTAACATTTTAACTTTGTCGAAGAGTCCCTGCGGCGTCTGCATATCCAGAAAACCTCGAATTCGCCCCGCTACTTCATCCAACTTTTCCACTTCGAAAGCCAATTCCATGCGACGTTCGCTTCCGAAAGCATTGATGAGCAGCGGATAGCGCGAACCCTTTGGCTTCTCGAAAAAGAGCGCAACGCCGCCAGGATTTCCTTTGCGGCCTCGAAGCGTTTGGGCGCGCTGCACGACTTCCGCAATTTCCAGCACGGGATCCACTTCTGTTTTCACGCGGCGCAGCTCACCTTCTATTTCGAGCGTCTTCACAAATTCACGCAGATCCGCGTATCCCACTGCTCGCCTCCCGGAAGCACACATCAAATGCGTTCAAACGCACACACTAACACGCCCATCGTTGCACACGCAAAACAATGGTGTTGCATACGATCTTGGCCACGTTGTTTGAGCGGCATTAGAGAGACCCCGCCGCTTTCGGCGGCCAGACGGTCGAGGGCGTTGCAGGAGACATTAGGATGACAGGAGATGGATTTTCTCTATCTCTCCAGATAAGTCGAGAGGTTTTTCTGCTGCAGGTCACGAATCTGGATGCAGGCGTTGACAGCGTCTTTGGCATTTTGAAGGATACGCTCTGTCCCCGGGAGCTTCTGTTCAGCAAAGAACTTCTGCGCGTCATCGCGAAGCTTGGTATCGCAGAAGGCCCCCGCTACCTGCGCCAGGTTGACCGCATCCGGGCCGTCCACCTTCTTCATAATGACCGGAAAATCGTTCTTGAACAGTTCCCAGGCCTCCGGCTGCACCCGGTAGTTGACGAGGGGAGTGAAGAGCGCGTACAAATCCTGATTCTTGACGTCGGGTCCAAGCACCAGGTCAAAGGTGCGCTTGGCCAATTCCGGTTGCGGGAACATTCCCAAAGCCTGAAGGTAAAAACCATACTCTTCCGGGCTTTTCGCGGTCTTCAAGTGAGCGACGTATTGGTCGTAAAGTCCTGCGTCTCCGTTCATTGCCGAGATCATCAAGGCTTTTCCGGCAAGTTCCGGACTGACCGATTGCGGATCTTTCATATACTGCTCCGCGGTGGTTCGCGCCTTGGCAATGAGAGCCGGATCGCGTCCGTACTGCGCGAGCAAGCCAAAGATGTCGGCGCGCAGCGCCTGACGCTCCGGAGCTTCGCCCGGCACCGGCGTATTGCCCAAATCTTTTGCGATCGGTGTCAGGAAGTCTCGCACCCATTTCTCGAACGCTGGTCGGTCCGCCGGCGCCACAAACTGGTCGTGAATCGGCGGGATATGCCCGATCATCGTCAGCAGAACGTTGCGGGAACGCTCTGCTTGCATGTTCTGCATCAGGTTCAGGTAGTCGCCGATGTTCAGCCGTCCGATGCGAACGAGTGCCCACGCATCGCCCGGAATGCGCATGCGCTCCTCCGGGGAGAGTGTGGTTTCCACTTCCGCGGTCATTTTTAGGAAGGCTGCGGGTTCGTAACTGCTGCGGTAATAGCCGCGACCTCCGGCGTTTGCGTACAGCCAGGCGGAGCACCCGGGTAAATCGAATGTATCTGTCTTTTTGGTGAGCAAGCGATAGACCGGCTCTTTCGTCGACGAAGGCAGGAGATTCACCGGAATGGGCCAAATCTCGTCCGAACCCGCCGCCATTTTGGCGGCATTAGAGAAATAGCGTTCTTGCGCCAGCGTCACTTCCGTCTTGTCGCCTTTGCATTCACTCTTTACGTTGACGAGCGGCGCACCGGCCTGTTCCATGAAGCTTCTCATGATCCTGTCGACCGGCTTGCCGGATGTTTCCGTAATTTGATTCCAGAAATCTTCCGCGGTGGCGTTGCCGTACTTGTGCTTTTCGAGGTATGCGTTCACTCCCTTTTCGAACACCTCGGGGCCAACATACGCTTCCACCATGCGCAGTACGGACGCGGCTTTTCCGTACGCGATACCGTCAAACAGCGCCTGGATGTCCGCAGGAGTTTCCGCATTTGCGCGGATCGTTCGCACCGAATCGAGCGAGTCCGCATTGAGCGCGCCCAGCGTTTCGCCGATTTCCTGCTGCCTTACATTCCATTCCGGCCGCCAAGCTTCCAGTGGTTTCCAGGCCATCCAGGTGGCGAAACCCTCGTTCAGCCAGATGTCGTTCCACCACTTCATGGTGACCAGATCGCCGAACCATTGGTGAGCCATTTCGTGCGCAACGGTGTTGGCCACGTTCTGCTTGAAGTCATACGTAGCGTTGCTTTCGTTGATCAGGAGAAAGCTGTCGCGATAGGTGATGGCGCCCACATTTTCCATGGCGCCCGCGGCAAAGTCCGGGAACACGATGTGGTCGAGCTTTCCATAGGGATATTTGATGGCGTAATACTTGTCGAAATATTTCAGGGCACTTTCGGAAGCTTCGAGGGCATAAGCGGTCATGTCTTTTTGCTCGGGCAGCGAGCAGACGCGAATCGGGATGCCGTCTGTGACTCCTTCCCGGCAGACGAAATCGCCAACCAGCATGGCGACCAGGTAGCTGGACATTTTTGGCGAAGGTGCGAACTGGACGGTGTGCTGGTTGTCGCCCGGCCCCGGGGTATCGGAAGCAATCTTGCTGTTCGAAATGGCCATGTCGCCCTTGTCGACGACCAAGGCGATATTGAACACCGCTTTGAACGCTGGCTCATCAAAACACGGGAAGCCACGACGCGCGTCGGTGGCCTCAAATTGCGTGACGGCGTAGCTTCGGCGATCGGATTTGCTGAGGTAAAAACCGCGGAGCTTGTCGTTCAGGATGCCTGTGAAAACGATGTGAATTTCCGCTGGCCCGACCGACAGTTCCTTTTCAACAGCCAGTGTGGCCTGCTCGTTCGTCGCATCCAGGCTCACTGTTGCTTTCTGTGTGACCCCGGCAGAGGTGACCCTCGCATCCTGAAATTCCAGTTCTGCCGCGTTCAGGGTGATTGTGGAGGCCGGCTTCAACACCTTCACGTGAATGGTCTCGTCACCAGCGAAAGCGGCCTTTGTCAGATCGGGGGTAAATTTCAGATCGTAGCTTTCTGGCACAACCGTGTCCGGCAGTCTCTGGGCACCAGCGCACAAGCAGGTTCCCAGGCTCAGCAGAGCCGCAACAAAAATCCGCTTCATGGATATCTTTCCCCTTGTTCGGAATGACAGTACAAAGACAGTTTCCCTTCTTTGTATACGCGCGTCCCTACCGCTTTGTTCCGGGTCCGGTCCCGATTTGGCGCGGACTAGAGCCTCTGGACACTTCCGTATGGGCCCTCTATCCTGATCTGAGGCTGGTTTATGAAGCGTATTTACCTCGATCACAATGCAACGACGCCCGTAGACCCTGCGGTCCTCGAGGCCATGCTCCCCTATTTCAGCAGTGATTTCGGTAACGCTTCTTCGATCCACGCCTTTGGCCAACGCGGGCGCGCCGCGGTGGAAACGGCACGCGAGCAGGTGGCCAGCTTATTAGACGCCGGGCCGCAGGAAATCGTTTTCACGAGCGGTGGCACGGAATCAGACAACCATGCGATCTTTGGGGTTGTTCGGGCGCAGCTCGCTACCCAGGCGAAAGCTCATGTGATCACCACGACCGTCGAACATGAGGCCGTACTCAACACCTGCCAGGAGCTTGAAAAACAGGGAGTTGCGGTCACCTATCTGCCGGTTTCGGGCCAAGGGCTGATCGATCTGGAGCCCCTGCGCAAGGCCATCCGGCCGGAGACGGAGCTGATCACCGTGATGCACGCGAACAACGAGATTGGCGTGGTTCAGACTCTTGCAGAGATTGGGCAAATCGCCGCGGAACACGACATCTATCTACACACCGATGCCGTGCAATCTGTGGGGAAGATTCCCGTAGATGTGAAAGCTTGCCAGGTTGACTTGCTTTCGCTTTCCGGCCACAAGATTTATGCCGCGAAGGGTGTTGGCGCGCTGTACATCAAGACCGGCACGCGACTGCAGCAGCTGCTATTCGGCGGACACCACCAGCGCGGATTCCGGCCGGGTACCGAAAATGTGGCGGGGATAGTGGGGCTCGGAAAAGCCGCGGAACTGGCGCGATTGTCGCTTAGCGAAGATGCGACACGCATCTCCGCGTTGCGCGATCGATTCGAACAAGGATTGGTTTCGCGTGTTCCCGACGCGCGAGTCAACGGCGGCGCGGCTCCCCGGACTCCGAATACTTCGAACATTACGTTCCCTGGGATTGAAGGCGAGGCGCTCGTGATTGCGCTTGATCTGAAGGGTCTGGCATGCTCCACGGGAGCGGCATGCTCCTCGGGCGCGGTTGAGCCTTCGCATGTTCTGACGGCTATCGGAATGCCTGCGGCGGAGGCACGCGCGAGCGTCCGGTTCAGCCTTGGGCGGCACACGACGGACGCCGAAATCGAGGCGGCAATCGAAATCGTGCCCTCGGCCGTCGCGCAACTGCGCAAGGTTGCGCCCGCGTACAAAAGAGAGGTCTCCGCGCATCACTGACGTATTCCCTGTAAAATAGTTAAGGCATGTCTACACAAGCACAAATGGATTCCCTGCCCCCGATGGCTGAGGTGCAGCCGGGTCTCGTCGCGGTTGCCATGTCCGGGGGGGTGGATTCCTCCACGGTTGCGGCGGTTCTCCAGCAACAGGGACGTCCCATCGTCGGGCTGACGATGCAGCTCTGGAATCAGAGGCGACTGCCCGAGCTGCAAGGCGAGGGCCCGGCGCAGCATCGTTGCTGCTCGTTGGATGACGTGTACGACGCCAAGCGCGTGGCCCAGCATCTGAATTTTCCGCACTATGTGGTGAATTTTGAGGAGCAGTTTGAACAGCGCGTGGTGCGCCCATTTGTAGAGCAGTACCTAGCAGGTCGCACACCGATTGCCTGCACCAACTGCAATACCGATGTGAAGTTTGAGCCTCTGCTGCGCATGGCCTGGCAGATTGGCGCGGAGCGGCTGGCCACTGGCCACTACGCGCGAATTCGCAAGAACGAACAGACCGGCCGATACGAGCTTCTGCGCGCCTGCAACGATGTAAAGGACCAGTCCTATTTTCTTTGGGGCTTGAGCCAGGAGCAGCTCTCGCGGAGTGAGTTTCCCCTCGGCGAACTCAGCAAGGAAGAGGTACGCGAGCTGGCGCGCAACGTGCATCTTCCGGTCGCGGAAAAGCCGGAGAGCATGGAGTTGTGTTTCGTTCCGAACGGCAACTACGTGCAGTTTATCCACGCCTATGCGCGGGAAGACGGTAAACCCCTGATTGACAAGGAAGGCGAGATTGTCACCGAAGACGGCACGGTTCTGGGCCGGCATTCCGGTGTGCACAACTACACCATCGGCCAGCGCAAAGGACTGGGATTTACGATGGGCAAGGCGGTTTATGTCCTGGCTATCGACCCGGAAAAGAACCGCATCATTGTGGGCGAAGACGATGCGTTGCGCGCCACTACCCTCGAAATCGAAAACGTAAATTGGGTTTCGATCGAAGAACCTGCGGCGCCGTTGCGCGCGCAGGTGAAAATCAGGCACAAGCACGAACCCGCCCCGGCCACCGTCGAAGCTTTAGCAGGCCTGCGCGCCCGAGTCACATTTGATACGCCGCAGCGCGCCATCACACCCGGACAAGCCGCTGTGGTCTATGGCGGTGCCGTTGTACTTGCGGGAGGATGGATCGGGAAGTAATCAGTAATTAGGTTCCAGTTTTTGTGGAATCGGAAGCTTGTCGTCGACAGCCAGAAGTGCCTAACAAAGGAACCTGTACGAACTATTTCCTCAAATAAACAGCTCGTCTTCTTGTTGTTCGGCTGTTTCCGATGCCTCACCCCGGCGCCCGCGATGGGTGCGCAAAAAGTCCAGTCCGACCTTGATCCCCTGAACCAACGCCGAGGCCGTCCGTACCGGCCGCAGAAAACTGCGCCGCACCTGTTCTCCTGCATCTTCAACCGCCTCGAGCGTTCCCGTCAGAATCCGATCGGCGCGCACCAATTGTCCACGCAACCGGTCCGAAACCTCGGTAAACACCTTGTCCATCTTCTGCGCCTGCGTCCGCGCGAGGTAAACGACGTGCGAAGCGTCGTCGACAAGGGCAGTGATTTTTGGCTGAGTATCGTCAAGCAGGATCTGCGTCCGCGTGAGAATGGGCCCGATCCGCGTGTGTAGATCGTTCACCATACGGTTGATCGATTCGGTGGTCCTCTTGAGTTGCAAGAACAACCCAATCAGGATGCCTACCTGCACCACGAGCGCGATGGCGGCCACAATGCTAAAGAATTCCATCCAGAATTGCATTCACACCCCACCCTTTCCGCTCAACACACGGAAACGCCTTGCAACGGCAAGTGAATCTCCTAAGACTTGGATTCGCGCAAAAACGCTTCCCGGCCCGCTTCCACTGCCGCGCTCAAGGAATCCTTTTTCCGGGTAGCCACGTCCTTGCCCCGCTCAATCAGTTCGTCCGCACGGTCACGAAGCTCGCGGGCCTTTCTCTGAGCGAACTCGCGGCCTTCGTCGGCACGCTTGCCGAGGTACTCGCGCGTTTCTTCTCCCGATTTCGGCGCAAACAACACGCCCAGTAGCGCTCCAATGCCGACACCGACCAGGAAAAAACTAACCTTGGAACCCACGTTATCAGCCATGATAACCTCCACAAAAACCGTAGCATAGCAAGGTCCGAGGTGGCAATATGGCCTAACCTCTTTGGAGGGACATATCGGTTAGATGGATCAGACCTCTTTTCCGTAATGCTCCACGATTTTTTCGGCACTCTTGCGGGTCACAAGCCGGCTTAGTTCTTCCACCGTGGCGCGCCGCAGGTTCGCAATACTTCCGTATCTCTGGAGTAACTTTTGCGAAGTCCGCGGGCCGATGCCGGGGATGTCGAGCAGCGCAGTGTGTATTTGGCGAGCGGCGCGACGCTGGCGGTGGAAGGTCACGGCGAAGCGGTGTGTCTCGTCGCGAATCTGCTGGATTAGGTGCAGCACCGGGGAATGGCGCTCCAGAACGACCGGCTCATTCTCCTGCCCGAGCACGTACAGGATTTCCTCTTTCTTGGCAATGCTGGCCATGGGTTGGTTGATGATTTGCAACTGGTCGAGCGCCTGGGCGGCCGCGTGCAATTGTCCCAAGCCGCCATCGATCAGGATCAGGCTGGGCATGGGCTTTTGCTCCTCCTGCAGACGCTTGTACCGGCGCATGATGGTCTCGTGCATGCTTGCGAAGTCATCGTTCTCATTGCGCGGTCTTCCCCCCGGCCCGGCGTCACCGCGGATGATAAATTTGCGGTAGTCGGATTTCTTCATCCGGCCGCCCTCCCACACCACCATGGACGCAACGGTATCCGTCCCCTGGATGTGGGAAATGTCGAAGCTCTCGATGCGTTTCGGTTCATCGGGCAGATTCAGCGCGTTCTGCAACGCTTCGCCGATGGCCCTTGAAGTCGGCTTCAGTACGCGGAACCGCTGTTCAAAGGAATGCTTGGCGTTGTTCTCCACAAGATCCAGAATCGCCGCTTTGCTTCCGCGCTGTGGCGTAAAAACCTCCACCTTATGGCCCGCCCGGTCAGTGAGGGTTTCCTCAAGGAGTTCGCGCTCTTCGAAGTCCATGGGCACGTGGATCATTTTCGGCAGGTATTCCGCCTCAAGGTAAAGCTGCTTCAGGAGCGAGGCTACAAATTCGTGCGGGTCGAACTCTTCCAGTTCTTCCCAGTAGAATTCACGGCGATCCACGATTCGGCCACCGCGCAGGTGAAAGATATTGGCTGCCACGAGCGGCGACTCCGCGTAATAGGCGATGACGTCCGTGTCGTCGCCTTCGGCCGCAGCGATTCTCTGCCGCTCTTCAATGTCCTCCATCGTGCGCAGCAGGTCGCGATAGGAAGCCGCCTCTTCGAAACGCTCCTGCTCGGCCGCGGCCATCATGCGCGCTTCGATGCTCTTCATCAGGTCGTGCCGGCGCCCCTCAAGGAACATACGCACGTCACGCACAGCCTCCGCATATCGCTCGTCGGTTGTGAGCCCTGCCACGCACGGCCCCAGGCAGCGTTTGATGTAGTACTGAAGGCACGGGCGTGGATGCGTCTTGGTCAAATCCACGAAACATGACGGCACCAGGAAGCGCTTGTGGACAAAATGAAGAATGCGCCGTGCCAAGCCGGCGGGGAAATACGGCCCGAAATAGAGTGCGCCATCCTTTTTCACCTTTCGCGTGAAATAGACGCGCGGATACTTTTCGGCCATCGTCAACTTGAGATACGGATAGGTCTTGTCGTCCCGCAACATCACATTGAACTTCGGTTTGTACTGCTTGATCAGATTGTTTTCGAGCGCCAGCGCTTCGCGCTCATTGTCCACCACGATGGTTTCCAGGCCCGCG
>Ga0187781_10003424_pt1 | contig 11914 bp, 8 predicted proteins | sample 0715_SJ02_MP02_2_FD_132447 | JGI IMG/M metagenome (GOLD analysis project Ga0187781, IMG submission 132447) | Tropical peat soil microbial communities from peatlands in Department of Meta, Colombia - 0715_SJ02_MP02_20_MG | ecosystem: Environmental > Terrestrial > Soil > Wetlands > Peat | place...
ATCGACGGCGACAGCCGCCAATTATTGATGGCGTATCTGGACCGCCGGGAGCCCGGCTGGCGTGAACACGCGCAGCAGGATGCGGCAGCGGGGCGGGGAAGCGATGCCGCGCCCAGCGGGAAAATGACGGAGCAGGAGGCTTATCAAGTCCTTGGCCTTCAGCCCGGAGCGAGCGCGGAGGAGATCGGGCGTGCTCACCGATCCCTGATGAAGAAATTGCATCCCGACCAAGGGGGGTCGACGTACCTTGCGGCCCGCGTCAATCAGGCCAAGGACGTGTTGCTTCGCCGCCATCGCTGAAAACCCCTACAAAAGACTCTCGGCGTGGCGCCCTGTCCGTGAATGATCCTCTCTGCGTGACCTGGTTGGTCCAGGTTTTGTCTTGGCAGCCTGATGTTTATGAAACCGCCGCGCATTCGTACCCGTTTCGGAGCCAGCCGCTTCGCATCCGCACTAATCTTTAATCGCCATGCATTCCATGTCGCTGCGCTTGAGCAGCTTGCAGGCCGCTTCCGCTGTCGGTCTGTCGAGGCCGACGAAGCGGGCTCGATAATAAGTCTTGGCGCCTTTTTGTACCCGCTCGGTGGACGGGTCCGCGGCGGCAAGCATCCCGGGAATTTTGAGCTGCGCCGCGTTAAGGTGTTCCTTGGCCTCACTTTCTTCTTCAAACGCCCCGACCTGAATAAGCCAGCCGCCATGCGCGTGAGCGGCAGTCGAGGGAGGAGCCGCCATTGACTCCTCTTTGGCAAAGTCGGCTTTCGGCGGTTCGGCTTTAGACGCGGTCGCAATGACGGCCGGCTCGGTCGAAGCCACTACGATTGACTCCTGGGCTGCATCCGCAGCCGGAGGCCTGCGGTTTGCCGTCGAAACCGCGCCTTGCGCTGAAGAACTCGTGACCGGCACCAGAACAGGCATCGGCGCAAGAGCCGCACTTTGCGGCGGCGCGGTGCGATAGGTAATCGTCCTGACCAAGACCGGATGAATCGGCTCGCTCGAGCCCGAATTTGCCCGAGCGCCGCTCGCGGCCGCGTTTGCCATCACGTCCGAGTGCGAGCGTTGCGGACTTTTAGTCGCGGCCGAATATTCAACTTCATTGCGCGAGGCAAGCTTGTCGGCGGAAACGGGCGCTGTTCGCTGTAAGGATGCTTCTCTAATATGCGCACCGATCAGTTCGCGCATATGAGCGTCGCGTTCGCCGGCGGAACGGCCGCCAAGCACGACGGCGACGATGTATCGGCCGTCGCGATGAACCGAGGTGACGAGATTAAAACCCGAGGCGCGGGTATAACCGGTCTTTATTCCGTCGACGCCGCCGACCACACCCAGCAGATGGTTGTGATTTCGCATCGCACGGCCGTGATAGACGAACTGCTCGGTGGAAAAATATTTGTAGTAATGTGGAAACCGCTCTTGGATGGCGCGTCCCAGCAGCGCTTGGTCGCGCGCCGTAGTCACTTGGTCATCATTGGGCAGCCCGGACGCGTTGACATAGGTCGTGCGGCTCATGCCAAGGGCATGCGCTTTTTGTGTCATCAACTCGGCGAACTGAGCCTCGTCGCCGCCGAGACTCTCGGCGATTGTCACAGCGGCGTCGTTGGCGGATTCTGTCACTACTCCCTTGATCGCATCTTCGACGGCAATGGTTTGTCCGGGCTTGAGGCCAAGCTTCGTCGGCGCTTGCTCAGCGGCATGCTCGGAGACCTTTAACTGCGTGTCGAGCTTGATCTTGCCCGCATCCAGCCGCTCGAAGAGCAGATAGAGAGTCATAATTTTAGTGAGCGAGGCCGGATGCCGCGCAGCGTCGGCATTGGACGCGTGCAGTACGTCGCCGGTATTGCCGTCAACTACAATCGATGCAAAAGGCGGCGAATAGACTTCGACAGAGGCGTGTGCCGCGTGGCGAACGTAACGATGGTACGCCAACGCGCCAGCCGAATTGTTTGTAACCGGTAGAAGGGCAAGGCCAGCCGCAAGACCCAGAACGCCGCGAAGCCGAAACGACACTCCAGAACGAACACAACTCATTACGCACCCCGTCCCCGATGCGCGCAGGGCTGCCGGCGGGCGCCCACGCTCCTTGCTTCTTCGGACTACGCGACCCAGCACTCGATCCGGGCGGCTATCCAAACGCGAAGCATTCCCCGACCCAGGACCGGCCATCATCTCGATGTTGCGGCCCGTCACGCTAGGCGAACGCCGTTGCGAAAGCGTTAACCCATTCAAGTCACGCCCGCTCGGCTTCTCGCCTTCGAATTGCGCACCACTTTGTATCGACTTGAGTTTATTTGTGCGGCGCAATATGTTAATGATTGATGCTGGAAAAGGCCTTTTCAAGGCAGCAGCTCTTGTTGACCGATGGGGGCCCCCGGGGGCGGCGCAGTCGCCGGAGAACCGGAACGATGACCACGGATCAGACGCAGAAGCTCGGCAAGGACGGCATGGATATGGCAATGGCGTCGTTCGGCGCTTGGAGCAAGAATGCTCAAGCCATTGCTTCGGAGCTTGCCGATTATTCGAAGAAATCATTCGAAGGCTCCGCGGCGGCTTTGGAAAAGCTCATGTCCGCCAAGAGCCTCGATAAGGCTATGGAAGTTCAGAACGAATACCTGCGGTCTTCCTACGAAGATTTCGTCGCGCAATCGGCCAAGCTGGGCGAGCTTTATGCCGAACTGGCCAAGGAAGCCTACAAGCCATTCGAAGGAATACTTAGCCAGGCCGCGTCGATGAAGTGAGGTTCGCTTGCTGCGGGCTTGCGCCAAACAACGCATCATTGCGCGTCGCTGCCGCCCGATTAAGCCGTTAGGATCGGCTGTGTAGTGAACGGCCATAGCTCCGTTGCGCTAACTCACGCCTTGGGCAGGACCGATTCAAGCGCAGCCGCGATCTTGCCGAGACTTTGCTCGATGCGCCCCAGCCGAAATGCGATGTATTCGAGCGCGTAAGCCGCCCGCTTGTCGGCGGACGGCAGGTTCTGGGCGTCGTAATCGGGTATGAAATCCTGTTGTAAATCGCGCAGGATTTTAGCGCGGCGCGCGGGGTCGACCATGATAGTCTCCTGTCGCCCTGCGGAATGCATAACTGAGTCGGGCCAATGGGACCAAATCGGACGGGTTGGTCCGGCTCTTGCACACGCCCAGCTCCTGCAGGCTGGGTGTCATCAAAATGTGGAACCCGGAACGGCCAAAATCTATATTACACTGTGGCGACGGCCGGGCGGGGGCCGCAATCGTGACTGCTCCCCGCGCCTGGCCGGGCGAACCGAGGTCCGGACTAGACGTAGCAATGCCGAAAGATGAAGTCACACCCAAGCGGCTCGTGCGGCTGGCGAACGATGACCGCAAAAATAAAAACGACCAGAGCGGGCCCGGGACCGCGGTCATTACCAAGACGCGGCCGCAGACCAAGCGGCCAAACCTCTATCGCGTCCTGCTGCTCAACGACGACTACACGCCCATGGAATTTGTGGTTCATGTGCTCGAGCGCTTCTTCAACAAGGACCACGACACCGCTCATCGCATCATGATGCATGTCCACCAGCAAGGCATCGGCGAGTGTGGCGTGTTCACCTACGAGGTGGCTGAAACCAAAGTGACGCAGGTCATGGACTTTGCGCGAAAACATCAGCATCCTCTGCAGTGCATTATGGAAAAGAAGTGATCCGGGGGAACGGCCAATACAAATGGAAATGAAGAGACCTTAAATGCCCACGTTTTCACGCAGTCTCGAACAGTCGCTCCATCGCGCGCTGGCGCTCGCCAATGAGCGCCATCACGAATACGCCACGCTGGAGCACTTGCTGCTGGCGCTGATCGAAGATCAGGACGCGGCTGCAGTCATGCGCGCCTGTAATGTCGATTTGGACAAGTTGCGCCGCAGTCTGGTCGCCTATCTCGAGTCGGAGCTGGAAAACCTGGTCACCGACGGCGCCGAGGATTCGAAGCCGACCGCGGGCTTCCAGCGGGTCATTCAGCGCGCCGTCATTCACGTCCAGTCGTCCGGACGCGAGGAGGTGACCGGCGCCAACGTGCTGGTCGCTATCTTCGCCGAGCGCGAGAGCCATGCCGCGTACTTCCTGCAGGAGCAGGACATGACGCGCTACGATGCGGTCAATTACATCAGCCACGGTATCGCCAAGCGGCCGGGCATGTCGGAAGCGCGTCCGGTGCGCGGCGCCGACGATGATGCCGACACCAAGAATGGCGACGAGCCGAAAAAGAAGGGCGATGCGCTTGAGGCCTATTGCGTTAATCTCAACAAGAAGGCGCGCGAAGGCAAAATCGATCCGCTGATCGGGCGCGACGCGGAGATCAGCCGCACCATCCAGGTGCTGTGCCGCCGGCAGAAGAACAATCCGCTGTTCGTCGGCGAGGCCGGCGTGGGCAAGACCGCCATTGCCGAAGGGCTTGCGCGGCGGATTGTGCACGGCGAGGTGCCGGACGTGCTGCGCAACGCCACCGTCTTTGCTCTCGATATGGGCACGCTCTTGGCCGGCACGCGCTATCGCGGAGATTTCGAGGAGCGCCTCAAGCAAGTGATCAAGGAGCTTGAAGCTTATCCCGGCGCCATACTGTTTATCGACGAGATCCACACCGTGATCGGCGCCGGCGCGACCTCGGGCGGCGCGATGGACGCGTCGAATCTGCTCAAGCCGGCTTTGGCGTCGGGCACGGTGCGCTGCATCGGCTCCACCACCTACAAGGAATACCGCCAGTATTTCGAGAAGGACCGCGCGCTGGTGCGGCGTTTCCAGAAGATCGACGTGAACGAACCAACGGTTCCGGACGCGATCGAAATTCTCAAAGGTCTCAAACCTTATTTCGAGGACTATCACAAACTCAGATACACCAACGAGGCGATCAAGGCCGCGGTCGAGCTGTCATCGCGTTACATCCACGACCGCAAATTGCCCGACAAGGCCATCGACGTCATCGACGAGTCGGGCGCGGCGCAAATGCTGCTGCCCGAAGGCCGCCGCAAGCGCACGATCGGCATCAAGGAAATCGAGACGACCATCGCCACCATGGCGCGGATACCGCCGAAAGCCGTGTCGAAGGACGACGCCGAGGTGCTGCGGCATCTGGAGGAGACCCTCAAGCGCGTCGTCTACGGCCAGGACAAGGCGATCGAGGCGCTGGCCGCATCCATCAAGCTTGCACGCGCCGGCTTGCGCGAGCCGGAAAAGCCGATCGGCTGTTATTTGTTCTCCGGTCCTACCGGCGTCGGCAAGACCGAAGTGGCGCGCCAGCTTGCGGCCACTCTCGGCGTGGAAATCATCCGCTTCGACATGTCGGAATATATGGAGCGACACACGGTATCGCGTTTGATCGGCGCACCGCCCGGCTATGTCGGCTTCGACCAGGGCGGGCTCCTCACCGACGGCGTCGATCAGCACCCGCACTGCGTGCTGCTGCTCGACGAAGTCGAGAAGGCGCACCCCGATCTCTTCAACGTGCTGCTGCAGATCATGGATCACGGCAAGCTGACCGATCACAACGGCAAGCAGGTCGATTTCCGCAACGTCATCCTGATCATGACCACCAATGCCGGTGCTTCCGACATGGCGCGGGCGGCTTTCGGCTTCACCCGTTCGAAGCGGGAGGGCGACGACATGGAAGCGATCACGCGTCTATTCGCTCCGGAATTCCGCAACCGGCTCGACGCCATCATCACCTTTGCGCACCTCTCGCCGGAAGTGATCGCGATGGTGGTGGAAAAATTCGTCCTTCAGCTTGAGGCGCAACTCGCCGATCGCGATGTGACCATCGAATTGACCGACGAGTCGACCAAATGGCTCATCGCCAACGGCTATGACGAGCTGATGGGCGCGCGACCCATGGCGCGCGTGATCCAGGAGCACATCAAGAAGCCGCTCGCCGATGATGTGCTGTTCGGGCGCTTGAAGTCCGGCGGCCATGTCCGCGTCGTCGTGACCACCGACGAAAACGGCAGGAACAAGCTCGGATTCGAATACCCCGATGGTCCGGTGACGCCGCGGCCGGAAAAACTCCCTGAGCCACGCCGCGCCAAGAAGCGGCGCGCCTCGCCGCGGCGTAAGCCGCCGGGCGGAGGCCCCGGCGGCAACTCGCCGCCGCGCCGCGGCTCGGTGCCGAAGGTGCCGCTGGTCAAGGCTTAGCCGTTGGGCCGCGGCCGGGGCGCGGGGTGTAGCGACCCCCGCCCAATGAACGTAAACGCTGCGACTGCGCCCAGCATTTCGACAATGCCGCCGCCGACGTAAGCGGGGACGAGGCCACTGACGATATGGCCGCTCGCGCCGGCACTGCCGGCGAACACCGCGAACACCGCGCCCAGCACTGCGACTCCGAGCGTGGCGCCGACCATGCGCGCAGTGTTGACGAGGCCTGACGCTGTGCCCGAACGCGCGGCGGCTACATTGGCGACGGCGACCGCGTTCACCGGCGCGGTGTTCAGGCCGAGCCCGCAACCGATGATCAGAAATGCCGTCGCGATGAGCGCGAAACTGTCGATCAGCGGGATCAACGCCAGCATGAACAGGCCGGTCCCCATAAACGTCATGCCAGCGGTCATCGGCAGCCGCGGCCCGAAGCTGTTGGCAATTCGCCCGGACAGCTGCGACACGATCACGAACGCTACCGACATCGGCAAGAGTTCGAAGCCGGCGGCCAAAGCGCTGCTGCCGCGACCGGCTTGCAAATAAAGCGGCGTCAAAAACAGCATGGCGTACATGCCGAACGTCATCGCCGCCGCGACAACGAGACTGGCCGAAAACACGCTGCTCTTGAATAGAGGCAATGGCACCAGCCCGTCGTCCGATTTTGCCTGTCCGCGAAAAAAGAGCATCGCGGCCACAAGCGCGATCGCGAACGACAAGACGCTATACGCCGAACCCCAACCCCAGTGCGGCCCCTCGATGACACCAAGCGAAAGCGCGCCGAGAGCTACGATTGCCAACACTTGCCCGGGCACATCGAGCTTGCGGCCCTTGGGGTCCTTCGACTCCGGCACGGCCGTCAGCGCAAGCGCGAGCGCGACGACGCAGATCGGCACAATCAGCAAAAATATGCTGCGCCATCCGGCGGCGTCGACGAGGACTCCTCCGAGCGTTGGGCCGATAACGAAGGCGATGCCGTTACAACTCGCCCACACTCCCAATGCCCGCGTCCGCTCGCGCGTATCGGGATAGGCGACGGTGAGAATGGCGAGCGACGTCGGGATTTCCAGCGCCGCACCAAGCCCGGCGATACCGCGGCCAATGACAAGCACGGTCGCGTTTGGCGCCAACCCGCACACCAGCGAGCCGATGGTAAACAGCACAATGCCAAAGACAAAGATTCGGCGCCGGCCAAAAATGTCGGCGAGACCGCCCGCGGTCAGCAACAGACTGGCGTAAACCAGATTGTAGGCGTCAACGACCCACTGCAGCATGCTGACGCCGGCGTGAAGGCTCGCGCCAATTTGCTTGACCGCAAGATTGACGACCGACGTGTCGACCTGCGCTATCAATACGCCGAGCGACATGGTCAAGAGGACGAGCGTTCTGGTGTGCGCCGGGCGTGCGCGAGTGGACGCAATGCTCATGGTCATGTCTCTGCCTCCACGCACAGTTCAACGTCGCTAAAAACAACGCCTCAGGGGTGGAAATGGGCGCTGCTTGACCGGCGCTCAACCGCGAATAGTTCGGCCGCGGCCGTAGTATTGCGGGTGGCACCCGCGCCCGGCCGTATTACATTTGCGCGTAGTGGTTATCCACGCAGGAAATTTGCATGACGGCTGATGTTCGCATTGCGGAAGTCGCAGCGCTCGTCGGCGATCCGGTGCGCGCCAACATCTTATCCGCGCTGATGGGCGGACGGGCGCTCACCGCCGGCGAATTGGTATATGCCGCGGGCGTGTCAGCGCAGACGACCAGCGGTCACCTCGGCAAGCTGACTGAGGGCCGCCTGATCGCTTGCCTGAAACAGGGCCGCCACCGCTATTACCGGATCGCTTCACCGCGCGTCGCCGAGATGCTGGAAGGGATCATGGCGGTCGTCGCCGACTCGCCGCCACGCCACCGCCCGTCCTCCAAGCTCGATGACGCTATGCGCGTTGCTCGCACCTGTTACGATCACTTCGCCGGCAAGCTCGGCGTCGGCATTACCGACGCGCTGTGCGCCCACGGTCACGTCGTCCTCACCGAAGAGGGCGGCGAGGTGACCGAAAGCGGTTTTGCATTTTTCGAAAAGTTCGGCGGCGATCTGCACGCCGCGCAAAGTCATCGGCGCGTCTTCTGCCGTCCATGCCTCGATTGGACCGAACGGCGGCCGCACATCGGCGGCAGCGTCGGCGCAGTTTTGGCACAGCGTTGCTTTGAGCTGAACTGGGTGACGCGGGTGCGCGGCGCCCGCGCGCTGAACATCACCGCGGCAGGGCGCCGGGGCTTTAACGACGCCTTCGGCGTATTGATCTAGCCGCACGCGCATTATCCGAGCTCGACGGCTTGCCGAGCCTGCTGTCGACGCAAAGTGCGCGCAAACCACAGCGCGAGCAGCGGCAGGCCTATCGCCGCAATGACAAACAACGGCGCTGCGCCGAGCCGATCAATGACAAGCGCACCGACCGCGACACCAGCTGTTTGTCCGATATAGAGGGCGGCGGAAAAAATTGCGACCGCGGTGCCGCGCGCTTCCGGCGTCATCTGCGTGGCATTGGTCTGCAGCGTGTTGTGAAACATGTAGAAGCCGAGCCCGATGGCCGTGGTCGCGATCAGCGCCACTTCCCAGACTTGAGAGACAGCAAGCGCAACATAAGCGGCGGCGAGAACGAGGCCGCCGGCAATCGTCAGCCGTACTGGCCCAAGCCAAACGAAGAGGCGTCGAACCAATCCCGCATAGATCAGCCCGCCGACGCCAAAGAAAGCGACGGTGATGCCAGTCAGCGTAAAGCTCAAGCCGAAGCGCGCATGGAGATCGGCGCCGATATAGGCGAACGCGCCCCAGGCCAGTGCTGCTTCGATAAACGCCACAAGAAGAATGATGCGCGCGAACGGGTTCGCCAGCACCGCCGTGTAATCGGCGGCGACGCCGCGCGCCGGTGCGGAGGCATCCGCCGGCGCGCGTGTCCGTGGATCGGTGACGAGCTCGAACAAAAGTCCGGCCGCGGCCAGGGCGAACATGCCGGCGAGCACGAAGAATACGCTCCGCCAGCCGAGCCAGTCGCCGAGAATCCCGCCGGCGGCCTGGCCGAACAATTGGCCGAGGATGTAGCCGGATGCATAGCGCGCCAAAACCGGTTGCCGCCGCTCGAACGGAGTCACATCGCCGATATAGGCCATCGAAATCGGGATGACCCAGCCGGCGACGGCTCCGGTCGCAAATCGCGCCAACGCCAGCAGCGGGAGCGACGGGCTGATGCCGCACAGCGCCACAAGCACGGCGGCCAAAGCGCTGGCGACAGCGACCAAGCGATATTTGCCGAATCGATCCGCCGCCGGTCCGGCGACGAATTGAATGAGGCCGTGCGTGATAGCGTAGGTGGTGACGACAATGGCGGCGATGCCGACGCTGGTGTGGAAGTCGACGGCGATTTGCGGCAAGAGCGAGTCGGTCACGCGAACCTGCGCCTGGCTGGCGAAACCGGCCGCCGCCAATAGAACGATGGAGCGCGTCGGCGTTTTGCGGGCGATGGCGGCGGATGTTTCGGCGAGGGAGGACACGTCGCGGGAAAGCTCGAAGCTTGGCGAACAGGGCGATTGGGCGCCCACGTTGACAGTGCAGGCGGCCCGGGTTTCTTAAGGCACAGCGTTACAGAAGTTGAAACCCGTTTTCTGACAAATGCGTTCTCACTCGAATTGCTGACATGCGGCAGAAGCAAACCGATGGCCATTGACAAGACCTATCAGCCGGCTGCGGTCGAGGGCCGCATTTATGCCGCGTGGGAGAAAGCCGGCGCCTTCCGCGCCGGCCGGCCGGAGCGCGCCAAGGCGGAACCGTTCTGCGTCGTCATTCCGCCGCCGAATGTCACCGGCGCGCTGCACATGGGGCATGCGCTCAACAATACCCTGCAGGACATTCTCTGCCGCTTTGAGCGCATGCGCGGCAAGGACGTGCTCTGGCAGCCTGGCACCGATCATGCCGGCATCGCGACGCAAGCGGTGGTCGAGCGGCAATTGATGGAACGTCAGGAGCCCGGCAGCCGCGCCATGGGCCGCGAAGCCTTCATCAAGCGCGTGTGGCAATGGAAGGCGGAATCGGGCGGCGCGATCTTGAGCCAGCTCAAGCGGCTCGGCGCGTCCTGCGATTGGTCGCGTGAGCGCTTCACCATGGACGAAGGGCTTTCGCGCGCGGTGGCGAAAGTGTTCGTCGCGCTGTATCGCGAGGGCCTGATTTATAAAGACAAGCGCCTGGTCAACTGGGATCCGGAACTTAAGACCGCGATTTCCGATCTCGAAGTGCAACAAGTCGAGACCAAGGGCTCGCTGTGGCACATCAAATATCCGGTCGAAGGCAGCGGCGAATTTATCATCGTCGCCACCACGCGCCCGGAAACCATGCTCGGCGATACCGCCGTCGCCGTGCATCCGGATAATGAGCGGCTCAATCACCTCATCGGCAAATTCGCCGTCCTGCCGCTCGTTGGCCGGCGCATTCCGATCATCGCCGACACCTATGCCGATCCGGAGAAAGGAACCGGCGCGGTAAAAATCACGCCGGCGCACGACTTCAACGATTTCGAGGTCGGGCGGCGGCACAATCTGCCGCTGGTCAGCGTATTCGACGAAGAGGCGCGCCTTTCGCTCAACGGCAATGACGACTTCCTCCGCGACGCGCATCCCGACGCAGCACTCATGGCGTTGGATGGTGTCGCAGCGACAAAGGCCCGCAAGGCTATTGTCGAGATGCTGGAAGAACGCGGCCTGCTCGACAAAATAGAGCCGACCGTCCACGCCGTGCCGCATGGCGACCGCTCGGGCGCGATCGTTGAGCCGTTTCTGACCGATCAATGGTACGTGGACGCCAAGACGCTGGCGCGGCCGGCGATCGAGGCGGTTCGCCGGGGCGGTACCAAATTCGTGCCGCCGCAATGGGAGGCGACGTTTTTCAACTGGATGGAGAACATCCAGCCTTGGTGTATTTCCCGGCAAATCTGGTGGGGCCATCAAATCCCGGCATGGTACGGGCCGGACGGAAAGATTTTCGTCGCTGAGACGGAAGATGATGCGGTCGCCGACGCGCTCGCCCACTACACGGACATTGAAGAGATTACCGTGGAGGAGGGGCACGACATCGCCGCCGACCCCACACGCCGCGCGCGCTTTGCCAACGAATATTTGCATCGCGACGAGGACGTGCTCGATACGTGGTTCTCTTCGGCGCTGTGGCCGTTCTCGACGCTTGGCTGGCCGGACGAGACGCCGGAGCTTAAGCGCTTTTATCCGACCAGTGTGCTGGTCACCGGCTTCGACATCATCTTCTTCTGGGTCGCGCGCATGATCATGATGGGTCTGCACTTTATGCGGAAGGAGCGCCCCGACGCTCCGTTGAACAAAGTAGTGCCGTTCCCGATTGTCTACATCCACGCGCTGGTGCGCGATGCAACCGGCGCCAAAATGTCGAAGTCGAAGGGCAACGTCATCGACCCGCTGGCGCTGATCGATCAATACGGCGCCGATGCCTTGCGCTTTACGCTCGCCGCCATGGCGGCGCAGGGGCGCGACATCAAGCTCTCGGCCGAGCGCATCGCCGGCTATCGCAACTTCGCCACCAAGCTTTGGAACGCCGCGCGCTTTGCCGAACTAAACGGCTGCGCCCGCGATCCCGATTTCGATCCGCGCCGGGCCAAAGAAACGCTCAACCGCTGGATTGCGCACGAGGTGGCGAAGGCGGAGAGCGATGTCACCGCGGCGATCGAAACCTACAAGTTCAACGAAGCGGCGGCGGCAATTTATCGCTTTGTC
>Ga0187781_10003425_pt1 | contig 11913 bp, 13 predicted proteins | sample 0715_SJ02_MP02_2_FD_132447 | JGI IMG/M metagenome (GOLD analysis project Ga0187781, IMG submission 132447) | Tropical peat soil microbial communities from peatlands in Department of Meta, Colombia - 0715_SJ02_MP02_20_MG | ecosystem: Environmental > Terrestrial > Soil > Wetlands > Peat | place...
ACGCAATCTCCTGAAGGCGCGTGTCACCGCGGAACACGTGGCCAAAGCCGTGCTCTTTTTCGCCACCCGCCAGACGCCCACCACGGGCGCAACCATTCCTGTGGATGGCGGGCTGCCGGACTCCACCCCGCGCTAGGCACTGAAGGTTAAAGGGTAAAGGATAAAGGGTAAAGCCGATCGCAAACGGGAGAAGGACAAGTCAAAGGGCAAATCGCAAAACGCAAATGGCAAAACCAGCCGGTGCCCACGACCCAAATTGGCAGTGAGTCCTAAACTAGCGTATGTGGCGGCGGATTCAGCTTCTCGTAACCGGGGATGCTAGCGATGCCGCGACCGACGATATCTGCATGTGTCGAGTTACGTTCCGGGCCGATCCTGATGTACCTCCGATACTGAGCATCCGACTCGAACCGAATTACACCATGTGCGTCATAAAGGTCGGCAGGGAAGACTTCAATTAGGTGATACCTCACACCATCCTCTCTATATCTAGCCAGTATGGCTCCTCGGCCATAGGGTTCATTCAGCATCTTGCCTAAATGACGTGCCATGGCTCGCCTTAAGAGCTACCTTGCCCATTCCTCGTGCGGCTTCTTTTCGCTCCGGGGAATCGTTCTACCCCCTGGGCTGCGAAAAGTACATGCTTCCGAAATCAAGCCAATTCATGCTTCCCATTTACCATTTGACGTTGGCATTTTGACGTTTGAGTTTAGCCTTCACCCTTCAGACTTCATCCTTTACCCTTTAGACTTCACCCTTTAGACTTTCGCCCGTGCTACAATCCTTTCGAATGGTGAGCGCCCTCAAATCTGCCACTCGTGTTATTGGAATCGATCCAGGGCTGAACGTCACCGGCTACGGCATTGTGGTTTGCTGCGCGGACGGCGTGAAATTGCTTGAAGCGGGCGTGATCCGCATGCCGCGAAACGAGGGCGGAAACCTCCCGGAGCGGCTCGAGTCGCTATTCGTCGAGTTGCGGCGAGTCATCGAGGAATTCAGCCCGCAGGCGATGTGCCTCGAGGAAGTTTATAGCCATGCGAATTACCCCCGCACGGCGATTCTGATGGGGCATGCCCGCGGGGTGATTTGCCTGGCGGCACGATTGGCTGGAATTCCAGTGCTGAGTTTTTCCGCCAAGCGGGTGAAGCAGTCCGTAACGGGCAACGGCAATGCCTCCAAGCTCCAGGTGCAGCGCGCGGTGCAGAGTTATTTCTCGCTCCATCGCGTTCCTTATCCACCTGACGTGGCTGATGCGTTGGCCGTCGCAATGTGTTATGCAAACCGGTCGGGCGCTACCGTCCTGGGTCGGAAGGCAGTGGGCAGTAGGCAGTAGGCAGTAGGCAGCGGGGAGTAGGGAGTGGGCAGCAGGCGGTAGGCAGTCTGCTGATGGCTGATAGCTGACCGCTGAGAGCTTCTTCCATGATTTCCGAAATCACAGGTGAAGTTCTTTATGACCGCATCGAGCGGCAATCGCTGCTGGTGCGCGTCAGTTCGCTTTGTTATGAGGTCCTCGTGCCTTCCGGGATTGCTTCGCGCCTGCGAACTGCGCCCCTCTCCGAGCGCCACAATCCCCTGACCTTTTACACCATCTATTACATTGATGGTGGTCTGGGCGGTGGGCACCTCACACCCAGACTCGTCGGCTTCCTCGACCCGCTCGACCGGGAATTCTTCGAAGCGTTCACGACTGTCCCCGGGGTAGGATTCATGCGGGCGCTGAAATGCCTGGTGCGGCCACTCAACGAAATCGCTCTGGCCATCGAGCGCGGTGACACTAATTTCCTGAAGCAGTTGCCCTTTATCGGCGCGAAAACCGCCGAGCGTATCGTCACCGAATTGCGCGGCAAAATGGCAAAGTTCGCCCTGGCGCGAGCCGAAGAACCTCTTTCCCTCGAGCAGGAGTCCGGGGCCGAACTCAAGCAGGAGGCGCTCCAAGTGCTCGAGCAGTTGGAATACTCACGCCCGGAAGCCCAGCGCATGGTCGAAGAAGTTTTTTCCCGGCACAAGAACCTGAAGACGACTGAAGATTTCTTGCGCCGGGTCTTTGAGCAATTACATCCTGGGGACAAGCCCTGACACCTCTATGCGAGAACGCCTGGTATCACCGGATCTGCTATCGAAAGAAGAGGAAAGCTTTAACCGCAGCCTTCGTCCGCCCACACTGGAGGAATATGTGGGCCAGAAGAAGGTGGTGGAGAAACTCTCGATCGCCTTGCAGGCGGCTCGCCAGCGCAACGAAACCCTGGAGCATGCCCTATTTTATGGACCGCCAGGACTGGGCAAAACCACGCTTGCCTACATCATCGCCAACCACATGGGCTCGAAGATCACCACCACCTCCGGCCCCGCGCTCGAGCGCACGGGCGATCTCATGGGCATTCTCACCAACCTCGCTGAGGGAGACATTCTGTTTATCGACGAAATCCATCGTCTGCCGGTGAACATCGAAGAATTCCTGTATCCCGCCATGGAGGATTTCAAAGTTGATTTTGTGGTGGACAAAGGAATGTTTGCCAAGACGATCAATGTGCCGCTGAAGAAATTCACGCTAATTGGCGCCACCACGCGCGCGGGAAGCCTCTCCGCGCCTCTGCGCAACCGCTTCGGCTTGTTCTACCACCTGGAGTTTTACGCCGTCGACGAGCTCCGGCAGATCATTATGCGCTCGGCGCGCATCCTGGATGCGCACATCGAGGACCCCGGGGCTACGGAGGTGGCTTGCCGGGCTCGAGGAACCCCGCGCATCGCCAACCGGCTGCTGCGCCGGGTGCGGGACTTCGCAGAGGTCAAAGCGGCCGGCCTCATAACTCCCGAGGTGGCTCGTAATGCTCTAAAGCTGGAGGGCGTGGATGACGAGGGACTGGATGATCTTGACCGCACGTTCCTCTCCACGATCATTCGCGTTTATCAGGGCGGCCCCGTGGGAGTAGAAGCGCTTTCCGCCACGCTCAACGAAGAAGTGGATACGCTTGTCGACATGGTGGAGCCTTTTCTGCTTCAGCAAGGTTTTATCAGCAGGACCAAAGCTGGGCGGAAGGCCAATGAGCCGGCCTACAAACACCTGAAGTTGACACCACCGGCCGCAAATCCGCCGTCGCTGTTCGAGTAGCGTGGCCCTCAAGGGGCACAGGCACTCTTGCCTGTGCTTGGGGGAGGAATGCGTCAGCTTAAGTCCCAGGCAAGAGTGCCTGTGCCACTCCCTCAGGACTGCGGATCCACTCTACCAATGTCACGTCTTTGGAGATTCCATTGGGTGACCTCCAGGGTTTGACGGCCATACCGAAGCTTACGTCGCCTGCCAAGCGAGTATTTCTATCCCTCGGCTCGAACCTCGGCGACCGTGTGGACAACATTCGCAAAGCGCTTGAGCAGATGCCTGAAGCAGGCATTGAAATCAAAAGGGTGTCATCGTTCTACAGGACCGAGCCGGTTGACTTCCGCCCACAAGCATGGTTCGTGAACTGCGTGGCGGAGGCGATGACCCATCTCATGCCCATGCAACTCCTCAAAGCGGTGAAGCTGGTGGAACGGGCCCTCGGGCGCCGCCCGGCATTGGCCAAGCGTCCGCGAGTGATCGATATCGATATATTGCTTTACGAGAGCGTGGTGATGCGCTCGGCGGCGTTGAATATTCCCCACGAGCGCATGGCGCAGCGACGATTCGTTTTGCTTCCGCTTCGTGAACTTGCCGGGAACCTCCGGCACCCCATTAGCAGGCGGACGGTCTTGGAGATGCTGGCGGAAGCTGGCGACACAAGCCAAGTGGTACGAATGAAGGTGTAGCGCGGCCGTCTCGCCCGCTGTGCCACGGGCCTTCGGCAGGCGTGTTCTTCGGCAGTGGGACGGTCCTGGGACACTCCCAGGGCAGCGGGCAAGACGCCCGCGCTACGGGGAAAGTTGAGGTGCGAAATGGCCATGCCTGCTTACAACGCACCGCGCTTCATTGCTGTGGAAGGCCCCATTCGCGTGGGCAAAACCACCATGGCGGATATTCTTGCCGAGCGCCTCCAGGCGATCCGAGTTTACGATTCCGAGGATAATCCCTTCCTGGAGGCGTTTTACAAGGACAGGGCCGGGGCGGGCTTTCAACTCCAGCTTTACTTTCTTATGAAACGGTACAAGCAGCTTCGTGACCTGGACATGGCCCCCAATCCCGAGCGTGTTGTGGTGAGCGATTATATCTTCGAAAAAGACAAGATTTTCGCCTACCTCAACCTGAACGACACCGAACTCCAGCTCTACGACCAGTATTACGCGATGATGGCCGAGCAGGTCCCCATCCCGGATTTGGTGATATACTTACAGGCGAAGCTGGAGACGCTGAAGAAGCGCATTGCGAAGAAGCAAGCGCCGTTTGAAGACCGGATCTCGGACGAGTACCTTGCGGCAGTAGTGAATGCTTACGAGCACTTCTTCTTTCATTATAAGCGCAGCGACTTGCTGGTGATAGATACGTCCGAGATCGACTTTGTCGACCGGAGCGAACATTTGCAGGAACTCCTGCAGCGGTTGAGCCAGCCGGTCAAGGGCACGCAGTATTTTCTGCCGCTTGGATCCGCGCCCGCGGACTGAGACGGTCATGAGTGGTCAGTGTTACCGGGTTCCGCCATCGTCGCGCAAGCTGGAATCCGGCGCGGTGACCGCGAGTGGGTTTGACCCTCTCTGTCCAGGCAAGTGGAGGCCCTCCCGGGTCCCCGGACGCTCTTTGACGGGCGCCGGAACTCCCGTCCTGTGACAGAGAGGGTCTTTTTTGATGTCCGAACGCTGGTAGATTTGGTTGGAGATTTTGGATTTGTGATTTGCGATTTGCAGTTTGAAATTGATCACTCGATCTCTGACTTTCGTCTTTCGACTCTCGACTTTTGACTGTCGGCTGTGAACTTCCTGACTCTGGAGTGAATGCCATGGACCATCACACTGAGGCCGTGAGCAAAGTCACTGTGCCTTGGATCCTCGAACGCAAACTGAAGGGTGAAAAGATCGCCTGTCTGACGGCCTACGACTATCCCACGGCGCGTCTGGTGGATGAGGCAGGAATTGACCTGATTCTGGTGGGCGATTCCCTTGGCCAAGTCATTCTAGGCTACGACTCCACCGTGCCGGTGACGGTGGAGGAGATTCTTCACCACCTGCGCGCGGTCCGCCGCGCTACACGCCGTGCCCTGCTGGTCGCAGACCTGCCTTATGGCGCTTATCAGGTGAGCGATGAGAAAGCTCTGGAAGCCGCGATCCGGTACCTGAAGGAGGGGGGCGCCGAGGCGGTCAAATTAGAAGGCGGCAAGAAGCGCGCGCCACTCATCCGGCGGATGGTGGACGCGGAAGTGCCCGTCATGGCTCATATCGGATTGACGCCCCAGTCCCTTCATGCCATGGGAGGGTACAGGGTGCAGGGCAAGACATGGGAGTCAGCCACTGAACTCCTGGCGGACGCCGAGGCCCTGCAAGATGCGGGAGCCTTTGCCATCTGCCTCGAAGGCCTGCCCCGCGAATTTGCGGCCATCCTGACCCGACGCTTGAGTATTCCCACCATCGGCATCGGCGCCGGCCCCGACTGCGACGGCCAGATACTGATCTTTCACGATTTGGCCGGCTTATGTTTCCTGCCGCGCACAAAGTTCGCCCGCCTTTACACCGATATGGCGGCAAGTTTGCGTCCGGCTCTCGCGCATTTTCGTGAAGATGTCGTTCGTGGCCGCTACCCTGACGATAGCGAGTCCTATCACTGGCCCCCCGGCTTGCGGGAGCAATTTGAACAAAGCTGTGTCAGCAAATAAATCCAGATCCGATGTCATCCTGTGGCTCCCTTTCTTTGGGCGCCGAAGAATCCCGGCGGTTTTATTGAACGGCCCCCTAATGAGTGATTCGGATGAGCTGCGAAGATTCTTCACCGTCCCAAGAATTGGGATTCCTCAGGATGATATGTCTGGGGTGGAGGTCCCGTCGGCGCTGCGATGACTACGCGTTGGATTTTCACCTTCGCTGAGATGATTTCGTTCGCGACGGAGGTGCGCGCCCAGGGAAAGTCCTTGGCGCTTGTCCCCACCATGGGAGCGCTCCACGAGGGACACCTCAGCCTGGTGCGTCAAGCGAAAATCCAATGCGATGTGGTGGTTGTTTCCATTTTTGTTAACCCCACCCAATTCGGCCCCACGGAAGATTTCGCGCGCTATCCTCGCAACCGGGAAAAGGACTTCCAGCTCCTCGAATCCTCGAACGTGCACGCGGTCCTCGCCCCGTCCGTTCCGGAGGTCTTTCCGGCGGGTTTCTCTACATTCGTCGACCCCGGCCCCCTCGCCACAGTCCTCGAGGGGGCACAACGGCCGGGTCATTTTCGCGGCGTGGCCACAGCAGTTTTGAGACTTTTCAATATTGTGAAGCCCGACGTGGCCTTCTTCGGCCAGAAAGACTTCCAGCAAGTGGTTATTGTACGTCGCCTTGTCGAGGATCTGAACTTGCCGGTACGAATCATGGTTTGTCCCACGGTCAGGGAGGCGGACGGCTTGGCAATGAGCTCTCGAAATGCCTATTTGAGCGCGGAGGACCGCAAGGCAGGGGTGCTCCTCTTCCGCAGCCTGAAGCGCGCGGAGGAAATGGCCCAGGCAGGGGAAGGTGATTCGCAAGTGCTTCTGGAGGAAATGCGTAAGACGTTCTCTGCGGAGCCACGTCTCCACCTCGACTATGCGGCCATCGTGGAACCGGCCACACTTGCACCCGCCGCCGTGGCGGTCACGGGTACGGTGGCGCTGGTGGCCGCACGCCTTGGCACGGGACGCCTCATCGACAATCTGATTTTCGGGCCACCCCACTCAAGCCCCGAAATGAAGCTGCAGCTTGCCTTGATGAGTCAGGGGGCCGATAAGGAGAGCGGCGCAACTCCCAGACCTGACATCGATAGATTGCGTGTAAGAATTGAGACATGCCGGGACTGCGCGGCGGTCTCGTCTATCTCGCTGCCGGCGCGGGAGTTTCTTGTCAAGTACTTGAAGCGCGAGTATGCGGACCTGGGGTCCACGCGCGTGCTGGTGATCGGGGGATGCGCCCCCATCGACCCGTTCGGGTTGCCCAATTCCCACCCAGAGGCGCCCAATCCCTTCGCCACCCGGCTCTACGATTTGGTTGGCGTGAAGAACTTTGTTGAGTTCAAGGCACACTTTGCACTCACCGACGCCGCGCGCTGCCATGCAATAGGGAACCGTGTGGATGAAAGAACTCTTGAATATTGCGCCAAGTATCTTCGTGAGGAATTAAAGCTTTTCCCAAACCTGCACTCCATTGTCATTCTCGGGGAATATGCTTACATGCAATTCCAGAAACATATTCTGGGCCGCGAACGGGCGCGCATAAAAGCCTTCGGGGAACTCTTAAAGGCGGAAGGCTGGGCACAGGAAACCGTCCGTCTGCCTTCGCATGGCGAGCGCGACATGCGCATCTTTTATTGTTACCACCCCACATTTGAAAATAGAAAAAGCCCTTCCATTGCAGCGTATCTTGAGCAGGCATAAGACTGCTGGGGTCCTTCGGCCCCCGATGCGCCGAAAGTAACGTTGTTCCCGCGAAGCTTGGCCTCCACGGAGGCGGGGGAGAAGGGTTCCGACTCGCGGGTGACATGGAACTACGCTGGTGCGGGGGTCTTGAGTTTCCACATTTTGTTCGACGGCGTGTGCCCACCTTTCCGGCCCTGGTGAGAAATTCCGACTATGGCTGCAGGACGGTTCCAACCTCGAAATGGTCCTTTTCCTCCCACTGCGGCGCCGCTCCATCGGGGTCGGCCAAGCGGATCATTGTTGCGACCAGTCTGTCTCCTTCCTCCACAAATTTCAGGTAGTGATAGTTCGGGAAGCTACTATCCTGGTAGAGGTCAGGCGGGAGGCGTACGATGGGGCGTGGGGGGGCGCCTCCACCCCCCGACACGACATACATGATCCCGTCCTGGTAGAAGCGCTCGTAGTTATGGATATGCCCCGCTGCCACGATGAAGCGGACACGGGATTTCTCCGGAGCCTGAGCCAGGAATTCCGCCAAGGCGTGTTCGTTAGGGCGGCCGTTGTGGCTTGGATCCCCATTGGGCTGCACATCAACCACGGGCGGATGATGCAGGATGAAGAAGACGAAACGTACGCCGGCAGGCAGATGGTCGAGCTGGGTGCGGATCCACTCGATCTGCTGGCTGCCGGGCAGCAGGGAAGAGTTGCTGTCGAGACTAAGGACGTAGACGGAGTCGGCCAGTTTCACCGAGTACCAGCGGCGGCCGCGGAGTTCGGGAAAGGTCTTCCACCAGTTCTCGAGGCATTCGCGCTCGAATCCGTCGAGTTCGTGGTTGCCCAGCGCGGGGTAGATGAAGAGGTGAGCGTCGCGCCAGATTTGCGTTTCCACGCGATACACGTCGTAATCACTCGCTACCCCGCCGCGCCAGGGCACATCCCCGGCTAATAGCACGGCGCCAGGTTTCTCTGCGGCGATTTTCCCCACCAGCCAACGACGCACTTTGGGATTCGAAGCTGAGGTCTCGCCCGGATCGGTAAACCGTGTGTCACCGCAAACGATGATGCGCAAAGGCGGGGAGAGATTTCGGCTGTCGCGGATGAAGTCCGGGCCGGCGGCTTGTGCCCCCGTCATTCTCGAAGGATTGGACCGCGAGCAACCCAGCACCCCCAGCCCGATCGCGGCCACTATCCAAAGCCAGTGCCATCGAGAACGCATAGTGATAAACATTGCACCTAAAAGCATAGGCGTGAAAAGACTGAGACGGGTCCGGCCCGTTCCTCAACCCTTCAATCCTTTCAGGACTTCCTGGATGTGGCCATCAACCTTCACCTTCGGAAAAACGTGTGTGATTTTGCCATTACCGTCTATGATATAAGTTGTCCTTACAATGCCCATCGACTTTTTCCCGTAAAGGTTTTTCTCCTGCCACACCCCGTAAGCTTCCAGGGTTTTGTGGGCAGTGTCGCCAGCCAAGGGAAAATTCAGCTTGTACTTGGCCTTGAACTTCTGAAGTGCCTCGACGCTGTCGCCGCTCATCCCCAGGACTTTCGCTCCCAGCTTGTCCAGTTCTTTCTTGGCATCCCGGAACTGGTTTGCCTCACTGGTTCAGCCGGGGGTATCGGCTTTGGGAAAGAAATAGAGGATCAGGGGGTACCCCTTGAAATCCTTCAGGCTCGCCTCGGCACCCGAATCTGACGGCAAAGAGAAATCCGGCGCGATGTCATCAACTTTAAGCATAGATCACTCCTCCCCTGAGAGCTCCTTTTTTAGAACTTCCTGCACCAACTGCGGATTTGCCTGGCCGCGCGTAGCCTTCATCACCTGGCCAACGAACCAGCCCAGGGTTGCGGCCTTGCCCTTTCGATATTGCTCTGTCTGCTTTGGATTGGCAGCAATGATCTGGCGCGCCACAGCCGTGATCTTATCAGCGTCCTGAATCTGCTCCAACCTTCGATCCGAGATGATTTGGGTCGCCGTTTTGCCCGTACCAAACATCTCCACAAGAATATCCTTCCCCATCTTGCCGCTGATAACTCCCTTGCTGACAACGCTCAGGAGTTCCGCCAGATCCTGTGCGGAAATGGGGGATTCGGTGATCTCCTTGGTGGCCTCTTTCAACAGGTAGAGAAGCTCGCTAAGCACCCAGTTGGCCGCCAGTTTTGGCTCCCCACAAGCTCTTGCCACCAATTCGAAGTAGTCCGCCAAAACCTTTGACGACGTAAGCTGGGCGGCATCGTAATCCGTCAAACTGTAGTCACGGAGAAAGCGTTGCTGGCGGGCCTCCGGCAGTTCAGGGAGTGACCGCCGCACCTCTTCTCTCCACACTTTGGTAATCACAACGGGCAGCAGGTCGGGCTCGGGGAAATATCGGTAGTCGTGCGCAAACTCCTTCGAGCGCATCCCGTAGGTCCGTTGCTCGCGGCTATCCCACAGGCGGGTTTCCTGGGGAATCGTTCCGCCGCTCTCCACAATTTCAATCTGCCGCTCGATCTCGTACTGGAGTGCCTTCTGAAGAAAGCGAAAGGAATTCAAATTCTTCACTTCGGTTTTCGTCCCGAAAGCCGAGGCCCCCGCAGCCCGCACACTCACGTTCGCATCGCAACGCAGGCTGCCTTCCTCCATGTTGCAGTTTGAGACCTCAAGATAGAGCATCAGCGTCTTGAGTCGCGTGAGATAGTCATAAGCTTCCTCCGGGGTGCGCAGGTCGGGCTCGCTGACAATCTCGACCAGGGGAACGCCCGACCGGTTCAGGTCGATATAGGAATTGCACTCCGAATCGGGGAACCCTTCATGTAGCGATTTCCCAGCGTCCTCCTCGAGGTGCACGCGAGTGACCCCGACGCGCTTGCGCACTCCGTTCACCTCAATCTCGATCCAGCCATCCTGTGACAAAGGTTCGTCGTACTGCGATATCTGATAACCCTTGGGCAGATCGGGATAGAAATAGTTCTTGCGGGCGAAGCGTGAACGTGCGTTGACGGCGCAGTTCAGCGCCATGGCCGCCTTCATGGCCATGGTCACTGCCTCGCGATTCAGTACCGGAAGCGCTCCGGGCAACCCAAGGCATACCGGACAGACGTTGCTGTTGGGTGGGTCGCCGCAGTGCGTGGAACAAGAGCAAAAAATCTTGGACTTGGTCAGAAGCTGGACATGCACCTCCAGACCAATGACGGCTTCATATTTGGCGCGGACCTCGGTGGCCACAGGCATTGCCCCTCTCAAAATGTTAGTCTTGCCCGTACCGTGCCATTATACAGGTGTCGGGTGTCGGGTGTCAGGTATCAAGGCTGATGCTCCCTTGCATACCGAACCATGGCGTGGAGGTTTTCAGGCGGCGTTGTAGGCGGCATCTCACAGCCCGTGCCCACAATGTGAAACCGCCCGCAGGTTCTGTGGCAACGCCTTGCCGCTTCGTAGACCTCCTCCGGCCTTCCTTCCAGCATTTCCGCAATCGTCGCCACGTTGCCCAGGATCACCCGCTCCGGGCCCAAGAGGGCGCGCGCCGCCTCGAGGTTGGCAGGCGAATCCAGCTCGAAGATCTGAACCGGCAACTGCCGCATCTGCGGAATCAAGGGGTCGGTGTTTCCACACATGTGAAGGCGGACAATAACGTCCGGGTGGGCCTTGCGGATGGACTCCACGACGCGTAATTGCCGGGGAAGCAGAAACCGCCCATAGTGACGAGGCCCGATCATGCACGCAGCCGCGTCGCTCATTCCAATCGTATCCGCGCCTGCCTGGATCTGCGCTTCTGCGTAGGGTATGGCCACTTCGGCATTGAAATCCAGCAAATCGTCTACAAAGACCGGGTCGTCCAGGAAATCTGTCATCACGTGCGTTAGCCCGCGCAATTCGCCCGCCAGTGCCAGAGGCCCTTCTACCCATCCGACAATCGACACCTCCCCTCTGAACTCCCGGTGCATGATTTCGATCGCCTTGATCCTGTCGTGCATCCGGCCGCCGCCGAGCGGGTCCGGGATTTTGAAGGTCTTCAAACGTGACTTTTCAAGAAGCGCTGCCCTGCCCTCGCAAATCGCCGGTCCCTGGTCTTCGTACCAGTTAATGCTGCCTTCTCCGGCAATGTCGAACACCTCCCGCGCAGGATCAGAGCAAGTCAGCAGACAATCGATCCCGTAATCCCGCACAACCTTGCTTTGCGCTTCCGCCATCTTCCTTCCGTCCTTGGTGTATTCGATGTAAGGCATGCCGGCATGTTTAGCCGCGAACATCATAATCACGGGCTGCACGGGCAGATGATCAACCGGCTTGACCGCCACTAAGGCACGGACTCTTTCCAGGGAACGAATAGGAAGCCTCCAGTACTCAGCGAGTCGGAGGTAGAGTATACACCTGCGTGGTGTGGCACAGGCACTCTTGCCTGAGCTTGCCTGTATCTTCCATCAACCTCGGGCACAGGCAAGAGTGCCT
>Ga0187781_10003426_pt1 | contig 11908 bp, 9 predicted proteins | sample 0715_SJ02_MP02_2_FD_132447 | JGI IMG/M metagenome (GOLD analysis project Ga0187781, IMG submission 132447) | Tropical peat soil microbial communities from peatlands in Department of Meta, Colombia - 0715_SJ02_MP02_20_MG | ecosystem: Environmental > Terrestrial > Soil > Wetlands > Peat | place...
CTTCGATCCCAAGGCGCGCGATTTTCAGGTTGCGGTTTTGCCTTAGGGCGAGGTCGACCGCCTCTGCCATCGTTAGCCTTTTAACATCAGCCGCCCGGGCAGAGAACCCGGAGGCGAGGACGATGATCATTGCGGCGACAAGAATCCCCTCTGCATCGACCCCTATCGCTTCAACCCGAAATCGCTTGCGAGTGCGGCTTCGACAAGACTTGGTGGGGATTTTCATGATTTCGCCTCCTAGAGTGAGGGCGGTGCTCAGCACGTGACGTCGAGGTTGCCGTAGTTCAGCGGCGCTTTGCGCAACAAGGCGACGATCAGCAGTGCGACGACGCACGACCACGCCAGCAGATAAAAGCCGTCGAGAATGGTCAAGGTGTAAGCCTGAAGCCGTACTCTGTTCCCAAGGAGCTGGACCGCCCGTCCCGTTGCCGCAGCCAGACCATAGGATTTCGAAAATAGTCCCGCGCTCATACCGTGGATATTAGCGTCTGTGAGCCAGTTCCCCTGCTGCACGTGCAAGCCGAGGAGGTTTGAGTGCAGCTTCTCCCGCTGCGAGATGAAATGGCCCATGTAGGCCGCGCCGATCTGGCCGCCGAACAGCCGCATGACGTGAAAGAAGGCGGAAAACGTGAGAACCGACTGCGGCTTCGACATACCTCCGGAAAAAACGGCCTGAAGTACAATGGTTGCCACCAGGCCGATAAGCGCAAACGACTGCCCAATACCCGTGAGCAGTTCGGTCCGGTAGTAATTCGACGCGGACCACGCGCTGGTGAGATCAGCGTTGAGGTACGCTGCGAAGGCCATGCAAGCAAAGCCCGCAGCCAAAAGCGAACGCGAATCCAGTTTGGCGTGCAGCAGGAGTCCGCCCACAAGTCCGACGACCAGCAAAGGGGCTGCGCTCCAAATCACGGCGGGCCCGATCTGGTCGGCCTCAAAACCGTGTATGGCCAGAGACTGCGGGATCAGGATGACCGTTCCCAGCAGGTCAAAGCGAAACAAAATGAGTCCGGCCCCGAGGAGCAAGGTGTTCCACTGGCGGAGATAAGGGAGATCAACGAGCGGATTGGGGCTGCGCAGGCGCGGCACGAGCGAGGCGAGCAGAAAAAATGATCCGCCCACGACCAGCGCGGTGAACACTCCGGAGCGCCACCAGTCGAGCCTCTCGCCTTGATCGAGCGCAGCGTACAACATCGCGAAACCTGCGCTGGCGTGCAGAAATCCGGCGAAGCTCGGAGCCTTGCCCGACTTCCTGGCCGCAGTAGGCCAGGGTATCCCGAAATAAATGCAGACCATCATAACCAGCGTGATCACTGAGGAGTTCCAGAACATCCACTGCCAGGAAAGATGATCTCTGTACCAGCCGTAGAGACTGGGAGCGAAGTTTACGGCCCCATCAATAAGGGCCGCGTAAAAGGCCAGCGCGAAAGGAAGAAAGCGAGGAGGGATGTTCCGCAGAGCAAACGTAAGCGTTAGCGGGTAGAACGTACCCGAACTGAGGCCCGCTAGTACGAGAGCCACAATGAGAAGGCTGTAGTTGTGGATGAGGGGGAGGAAAATAGAGACGAGCGCGAACGTTGTCGCAGCGTAGAGTAGAACTTTCCGCGTCCCCAGCAGAGCGCCGAGATAGACCGTAAAGGGACCGATAAACATGATTGCAACGTTGAAAGCGCTGCCGATCCAGGCGCCGGCGTCGTAACTGATCCCGACATGTCCCTTGAGGTCGGCTAGCCCGAGCGTCAGCATGCGGCCGGCGAGGGTCACAACTGCCGCGCCCAGGATAACGCCCAGGATCCCGAGCAGTGGACTCTTGGCCAGGTCAGCCGGCGCCGCGCACGCAAGCGCGCGCACCATCTGTGTCGGTGTGGGTTGCACGACCGCGGTTGAGGTTGCCATACTGCGCTCCACTCAGCGGCTTGTATGCACGCTGGCGATGACTGAGAGCCCGGGGCGCAAGGTTGTCGCCATGCTCGGATCATCGAGGGTGATCTTCACGGGAATTCTCTGCACGACCTTGGTAAAGTTGCCGGTGGCGTTGTCGGGTGGCAGCAGTGCGAATTGCGAGCCGCTGGCCGGTGCGATCTCCACAACCTTGCCCTCAAACCTCCGGCCCGGGTACTCGTCGATGCGCATGTCGGCGGGGTCGCCCACTCTCACGTTGGTGAGCTGCGTTTCACGGAAGTTCGCCTCCACCCATTTTAGGTCGCTCACAAACGGGATCACCTGCGTTCCGGGAGAAACCAACTGTCCCGGCCGCACCTGCCTTTCGCCCACGCTACCGTCACCGGGAGCGGCAATCTTGGTGTACCCGAGGTCCACCTGCGCGACGGTGAGCGCCGCTTCCTTGGCGTGCAGGTCAGCGATAAGTTGAGAATCCTGAGCTTCCAGGACCGCCTTTTCGCGTCTTGCAGCCTCCGCCGCCAGTTCGTTGTTGCGCAGCACCGTTTTCGCCTGCGCGAGATCAGCCTCGCGACTTCTATACTGAGCGGCGTACCGCTCCTCGTCAGCCACTGCCTTTTCCACCTGCTGCTTTGTGGTTGATTGTGTTTCAAGGAGGTTTTCTTGTCTCCGCCGCTCCAACTGTGTTTGCACAAGATCTGCTTGTACTGCCGCTTCGCCGGCCTCCGCCGCTGCCACCTGGGACTTTGCCTGATCGATACCGGCCAGGGCCTGCGCGATGCGTGCATCCTGGAGATCGATCTGGCGCCGATTGTCTTCGATCGCCGCTTTCGCAGCTTCGACTGCCGCCATCGCCTGTGCCACTTGGGCTTCATAATCGTCATCGTCCAGCGCAACAAGGAGGTCTCCCTTGTGTACCTGCTGGTAGTCGGAGACCCTCACGTCGCGAACGATGCCGGCGACCTTCGTGCTCAATGGGGTGAGGTCCCCCCGCACATAGGCGTCGTCGGTCACTTGATCGACTCGCCCTCCCTCCCACGCATTCCAGTTGCGCGTGATCGTAATCAGTAGGGTCGCCGCGAGGAGCACTACCAGCAGCGGCGTTCCGTACGTTAACAACCTCGACCTTGCCGGGGGTGCGGGAGCATGCGCAGGCTCAGCCGCTCGCACGGGACTAGGCGGCGCTGGCTGCGACGAAGAGGGAGCTTGCGGCGGCGTGCCCTGGTGCGCGAAGTCAGCTTTACGAGTCGCCGTCGATTCGCGCTCGAGAACTCCAGCTTTATCCGGCGGCCCATCATTTTCAGTCGGAGTCATGCTTCATTCCTCCTACGCGCTCGAATCAGTTCACTACTCATCGGGTTAGGTCCGCCTGCGAATAAGGCATTTCTCGGACCGAAATGGTGGGTTGGAATCGCTCTGAAAACAAAGTAGGTTGACGCGTCAAACGCGGCCCTCTACTAAGCAATTCGTGCCAACGCGATAGCAAATGGGGAAACGTTGGCACAATGCTGTTAAGCCTTTTGTCTCATTTTCGAATACATGGAGATGCTCGACAAGGCGCGAAGCCGTGCTCCCCGGAGGGCAGCAAATTGACCAGCCGGGGTGAACCCCCATAAGCGCTAAGATGCACTTTGACGAATGGCAACGAAGGGGCCCAACCGTGAGTAGCCGCAGGTTTTAACCTGTGGTAGGTGCTCCGGTGAAGGCGTGACTCTTCCCGATCGCCGCACGGCCAACAGTCCGCTCACATTCCTGCTCTTTTCGGTCGAGCTCATCATTATCCATCTGGCCCGACGAATCCTGTTCATCTCTTTATTTTCTCGCCATTCTATTTGCCTGGCTGCTTGATCCGGTGGTTAGGTTCTTGCAGCGTCAGCCCTCGTGAAGATGTCCAAAATCTTGTGCGAGACGGGGGAGCGCTCCGCTTCTGAAGCCCCGGAAGGGATTACGTTGCTCGCCTTGATCCCAGTTCTGCCAATCGGTTGGCAAATGTCAGCCCGCTGGCACGCAAAGTTGACACTAAACACCGGCCGTGTACATCTCGCGCTTCACATGTCCATTGCTGCTCAATTGTTTGCCTCGGCTTGCGGCTCGCGCCGCTGTGGCAGACTGTTTGCACGTCCACCGACTGAGGTAGCGAGGGTCGAAGGCGGTTCAATTGACGTTGCTGAGCGCGCCGCCCGGTCTACGAAGGAGCGCCATGCCTGAGAATATCCCACGGGTCGTGATCGTCGGAGGCGGTTTTGGGGGATTGGCAGCCGCCAAAGCACTCCGGCATACGCGGGCGCAGATCGTCCTGATTGATCGCAACAATCACAATGTGTTTCAGCCACTCCTTTACCAGGTGGCGACCGCCGTGCTGACCCCCTCGCAGATTGCCTCGCCGATTCGGGAGCTGCTTCGCAATCAAAAGAACACCATGGTACTCCTGGGCGAGGTTAGAGCAGTGGATAAAGACGGAAAGCGCGTCTTTGTGACTAACGTGGATCGGGAAGGAGTGCCGATTGAATACGATTATCTGATTCTGGCGACCGGCTCGACACACAGTTACTTTGGACACGACGAGTTTGAGGAGTTCGCACCGGGGCTCAAAGGCTTGGCGGACGCGGCTGCGGTCCGGAACAAGGCTCTTCTGGCCTTCGAGCAGGCCGAGGCTGAAGAAAATCCCAGCCGCCACCGCGACCTCCTAACGTTCGTGCTGGTGGGAGCCGGCCCGACCGGCGTGGAATTGTCCGCTGCGATCGCTTCCTTGATCCGCAAAACTGTGCGATCGGAGTTCAGGCGGATCGATCCCGCGCTGGCGCGAGTTGTTCTTGTCGACGGTGGGGACCGGGTTCTGCGCAGCTTCTCGGAGGACGTTTCACAGGCAGCGAAGAAACGACTGGAGAAACTGGGTGTCGAGGTGCGTTTGGGACACCCGGTGGAACTGATAGACGGCCATGGGGTCGTGGTGGCCGGCGAGCGCATCCTGAGCAAGACCGTGATCTGGACCGCGGGTGTCGAACCCTCGCCGGCCGGCAAGTGGCTGGGCGTGGAAACGGATCGCGCAGGGCGAGTACGCGTCCAGAAAGACCTCACGGTGTCCGGGCATCCGGAGATCTTCGTGGTGGGCGACACCGCGACGCTTGACCAAGACGGGAAGCCACTCCCCGGTGTGGCGCAGGTTGCGATTCAACAAGGGCGCTATGCCGGTAGGACGATTCAACGCCGTGTCCTGGGCAAATCCGACCTCCGCCCCTTTCGTTACTTTGATAAGGGAAATATGGCCGTAGTCGGCGCAGGCTTTGCCGTTCTCGAAACCTTTAAGAGCAGGATCCGCATGAAGGGCTTGCTGGCGTGGCTCGCGTGGGCAGGCATCCACCTCCAGTTTCTGGCGCAAGCAAACCTCCGCGTCAGTGTGTTCTTGCAATGGGTTTGGACCGGCCTGACCCGCGAACTGGGTTCCGCGTTGATCGTAAATTTCCACGCGTCAGAACGCCGGAAGCCAATGCCGGATGCGCCGCACGATGCGATACTCGGGAAGTCGGGCGGCTCGCTGGGAACTGGAATCAAGGGGCCTTACGATCAACCAGGACGTTCGGGGCAAGAACGAGGGCTAGGCCCGGCTCTCACGTGAGGTGTCGGCGGGAATTTCTTGCTTTGATCAACACAACCTCAGGCGTTGCTGCGACCATTCGATCGCTGGGCGGTCTCGATGCGATCTGAACACAACGAGCGGATGCCCGAGAGGAACCAAAACTTCAGTTTTGGGCGCCGATGTGGGGACGTAAAGCAGCCTCGAGGCGTCCCAAAACTAAGACGCCGCAAGGGGACCTATTCAATGCAGATTCTGAGCCTGGGTAAATCCAAAACGCGGGGCGCATTGGCAATACAGATTCTCGCGACTCTGGCCTCACCCGTGACAGCCGCCTCCGCTGTACTTCCCTCGGATCCTTCGGGCTCGACCAGTATCTTCTCCCCGCTCTCGACGCCTGCGGAGTCGATCCTTCGTCTCTCTTTTTTTGTGCTTGCAGTTACGGGCGTCATATTCGCGATTGTTTTCAGCTTGCTGGTTTACTCGGCAGTGAAATTCAGAAGAAGGGCAGACGACGACGGCCGCGAGCCTCCCCAAATCTACGGCAGCAACCAACTGGAGCTGGCGTGGACAGTGATTCCGGTTCTTATCGTGGTGGTCCTATTCCTTGCCGCGGCACGCGTCATTCATGCAGTGCAGGACGCCCGGCGGCCGCCGGGCGCCATCGAGGTAACGGTCGTGGGGCACCAGTTTTGGTGGGAGTACCGGTATCCTCAATTTGGAATTGTGACGGCCAACGAATTACACGTCCCGGTGAGCGACCCCAAGCAACCTACACCTACGTTCTTGACGTTGCTCTCGGCAGATACGGACCACAGCTTCTGGGTGCCGCGCCTGGCGGGCAAGACTGACCTGATTCCTAATCATCCCAACGCGACGTGGATCGACCCGCACGAGACGGGTCTTTACCTCGGCCAGTGCGCGCAGTACTGCGGAACCCAGCACGCCAAGATGTTGCTGCGGGTGTACGTCCAGTCGCGCGCGGACTTCGACCATTGGGTGCAGACGCAGCGGCAGTCCGTCGCCACTGACCCCCCGCAGGGTGCCTCCGTCGCCGAAGGCCGCCGTGTTTTCGAGACCACGGCTTGCATCAACTGTCACGCGGTTAAGGGAACAGTCGCGAACGGACGATTCGGACCTGACCTCACGCACCTCATGAGCCGCGACACCCTCGCCTCCGGTGCAGCTCCCAATACGGCCGAGAACCTACGCCTCTGGATCCAGAACCCGGGCGCGATCAAGCCCGGTTCGTTGATGCCGCCCATGAACCTGACGGATCAGGAATTTGACCAACTGACCGCCTATCTACTTACGCTCCGATAAGCTGATTCCTGCGTGTTGGAGATTTGCTCCCGTAAGGAGAATGATGGCTTCCGATTCCATTCCGGTTTCAGGTTCGATCGGGCTGCCCCGGGAAGCGGGGACTACCTGGCTCGAGACACTGCACGAGTGGGTGATTACCGTCGATCACAAGAAGCTGGGATTGATGTATATCGGCTACGCGCTGATATTCCTGCTCGTTGCCGGTCTGGAAGCTACTATCATTCGTATCCAGTTGACAGTCCCACATGCCCATTTTGTTTCGCCCCAGGTGTTCAACCGCATGTTCACCATGCACGGCACCACCATGATTTTCTTTATGGTCATGCCGATTCTGTTTGGATTTGCTAACTACCTGGTGCCTCTGGTGATCGGCGCGCGTGACATGGCTTTTCCCCGCTTGAATGCCTGGAGCTTCTGGATGATGGCCTTCGGAGGCCTGCTGCTCTACTTTAGCTTTTTGGGCGGCGATGGTTTGTATGGCGCGGGGAGTGCGCCCGATGTGGGTTGGTGGGCTTACGCGCCGCTAACGTCTCCGGCCTTCTCCAAGGGGCACAGCACAGACTACTGGACGGTCGCGCTCCTGGTTTCAGGCTTCGGTAGCATCGGAACGGCGATCAACATCCTGGCTACCATCATCTCGATGCGATGTCCGGGGATGACCCTAGGCAAAATGCCGCTGTTTGCTTGGATGAACCTGGTAATGTCCGGCATGGTGCTGCTCGCCATCAGCCCGCTGACGGCAGCGCAAGTCATGCTGATGATCGACCGTTACCTGGGCGGGCATTTCTTCGATACCCAGGCGGGCGGCTCCGCCACGATCTGGATGCACTTCTTCTGGATTTTCGGCCACCCGGAAGTCTATGTACTCGTCATTCCCGCTTTCGCTTTCCTTTCGGAAATCGTCCCGGTATTTTCGCGCAAGGCCATCTTCGGCTACCCGGTGATGGTCGCGGCGACGTTGGGCATCGGGTTCATTAGTTTGAGCGTCTGGGCTCACCACATGTTCACGATCGGGATGCCGTCGTGGGGTAATGCCTTCTTCGCGCTCACCACGATGGCGGTGGGCGTCCCTACCGGAATCAAGATATTCAACTGGCTGGGTACCATGTGGGGAGGCAAGATTCGCTACGCTACGCCCATGCTGTTCTGCGTCGCGTTCATCTTCCAGTTCCTCGTCGCCGGCCTGACCGGAATCATGCTCTCGGCGGCGCCCTTCAACTGGCAGCTCAGTGGCTCGTACTTTGTGGTGGCTCACTTCCACTATGTGATCGTCGGTGGCATCGTTTTCGCGCTTTTTGGCGCCTTCTACTACTGGTACCCGAAAATGACAGGGAGGATGCTCAACGAGAGCTTGGGCAAATGGCATTTCTGGCTGTTCGTGATCGGTTTCCATCTCACCTTTGACTTCATGCACATTCCCGGAATGTTGGGGATGCCGCGGCGGATCTACACCTACGAGCCAGGCAGGGGGTGGGAGATTTGGAACATAATCGTCGCCATCGGGGTGTTGGTTCAGATCCTGGCAATCGCGTGCTTTGTGTTCAATCTGCTTTATTCGTACTTCCGGGGCGCGCCCGCGGGGAACGACCCCTGGGATGCCTGGACGCTGGAATGGTCGACCTCTTCGCCCCCACCTGCCTACAACTTCGCAACGATACCGGAGGTCAAGAGCCGGCGCCCGTTGTGGGACCTCAAGCATCCTGAAGATCCGGATTGGAAGTACGGCGAATGACGCCGGTGGAGGCACAAACATGCCCGAAGGGCATGAAGGTCCCCAGACTCGAAGGTAGAAAGAGGATCTGATGAGCGCCATTCCCATAGCCCTACCCGCAAATGAGACGCCCTGGACATTGCCTTCACGAGGGCGTGTGGGGATGTTCTCACTGATCACAGCCGAGTCGGCGATCTTTACGATTTTTGTAGTGGCTTACCTCTTTTACCTCGGCAAAAGCCTCAGCGGCCCGACTCCCCAAGAGGTGCTCCACCTCCCCCTCTTCAACACCATCTGCCTGCTCTCCAGCAGCTTGACGATCCACCTGGCACTGATTTTCTTGCACTCCGGGAAGACCGGCGCTTTCCGAGGCTTCTGGTTTCTGACCTTCGCGTTGGGAGCGATTTTCCTGATTGGCACCGGGCGCGAGTGGAGCCACCTGATCTATGACGAGGGGCTGACGATCAGCACGAACCTCTTCGGGACGACGTACTACTCCCTCGTGGGCTTGCATGCCTTCCACGTCACCGTGGGGCTTATGGCGCTCGGCGTCGTCGCGTTGCTTACGCTGGCTGGAAAGGTGACGCAGGAGCACGCCGAGCGCCTCGATGTGCTGTCGCTTTACTGGCACTTCGTCGACGCGGTTTGGGTGGTGGTCTTCACGGTGGTGTACATCGTAGGGAGGTGAAGTGAGGAAATGGCCAATGAAACAACGATGACCAAGACGGCCTCAGACGCCGATGTGAACGGGACCATAAGGGACACGCCGGCAAGCATTAAGTTACCGGCCCCCACAGCCTGGCCGTTCGTGCTCGCCTTTGGCCTGGCCCTCGTATTCGCCGGTCTCCTGACGAGCGCCTCCGTCAGCGCACTGGGCGCCGCTCTGAGCGTCGTGGGCAGCGTCGGCTGGTTCTTGCAAGTACTGCCTCATGAACAGCACGAGACCGTACGCCCAGTGGCAGAAGTTGCTCGCATCGTGACTGAGCGGCGAGCAGTGGCGCGGCTCGAAATCGTGCCTGAAATGCATCGGGCTCGGATTCCCATCGAGATATACCCCATTTCCGCCGGCGTAAAAGGCGGGCTCGCAGGAAGCGTGGCCATGGCGGTGCTTGCCGCTCTCTACGGTGTCGTCGCGCACGGCAGCATCTGGTACCCGATCAACCTCCTGGCAGCAGTGGTGTACGCCCAGCCCTTTGAGCTCTCGATGCAGCAGCTCACTTCGTTTCACGCACCGTTGCTGCTCGTGGCCACCCTGTTGCATTTGGTGACCTCCCTGCTCGTGGGCCTTCTTTACGGTGTCATGCTGCCGATGTTCCCGCGGCGGCCAATCTTTTTGGGCGGTTTTATCGCTCCCATCCTGTGGACGGGGCTCTTGCATTCGATCTTGGGAATCGTCAACCCTCTCCTGAACCAGCGCATCGACTGGACTTGGTTCGTTATATCGCAGATTGGTTTTGGCGTGGTGGCAGGACTGGTGGTGGTGCAGCAGGAGCGCGTGCAGACGCGTCAGAATATGCCCTTCGCAGTGCGGGCAGGGATCGAGGCGCCTGGGGTCATGGAAGAGAAAAATGGAAGGAGCGACGAACGATGAAGCTCCCGCATTTGCGATCCCTATCTCGGCTGGCTTTGGCCAACAGTGTGGCGGTTCTAAGCCTGGCCGGCTGCGGCCACGCGCCGGGGCGGCCGGGTCCGGGGCCGGAAGTAGTGCGCCCGGGTGAGGTGCAGGATTTCAACACCTTGTACAGCCAGAACTGCGCGGGATGCCACGGGGCGCATGGGAAGGGCGGCCCCGCCGTCTCTCTTGCAAATCCCGTCTACCTGGCTCTTGTGGATGACGCGACACTGCGCCGGGTTACCGCGAACGGAATACCTCAAACGCTCATGCCGGCGTTCGCGCGCAGTGCGGGAGGCACTTTAACGGACCAGCAAGTCGAGATTCTGGTGCAGCAGATGCGTGCCCGCTGGGGCAGGCCGGACGAACTGGCAGGACAAAATCCGCCCCCTTACGCGGTCACTTCGCCGGGTGACGCCGAGCACGGTGAGAATGTTTACAAGACGTTCTGCGCCTCCTGTCATGGCCCCGGCGGCAAGGGACAGGTCAAGTTAGGGTCGATTGTCGATGGATCTTATCTGGCGTTAGTCAGTGATCAGGGCCTTCGCACCACGGTCCTTGTCGGGTTCCCCGATGAGGGTGCGCCGGACTGGCGAAACAACGTGCACGGCCGGCCCATGTCCGCGCAAGATGTCACCGATGTGGTGGCGTGGCTTCGAGCCCAGCGGCTGCAATTCCCCGGCCAGCCCTATATTTCGCAAGCCGGGAGCGCGGGCGCCTCGGCTCTTCGCTCCCCAAGCGCCACAGGACCTGTATCAAGAGCGGGCGTCCCGGCCGCGCTCGCGGAACCGCCAACTGGAGGATCGCATGAGTGAGCTGAACGGGACGTCGCGGCGGAGTGCCTTAATGAAGTTGGGCATGCTAGTTAATGCGGTCATCGTCGCGCTGCTCGGAGTGCCCATCGTGGGGTATCTCCTGTCACCTCTGCGGGGCAAGGCCGGCAAGGGATACGACGCCTGGGTGTCGCTCGGGTCTCTCAGCCAATTCCCGGAAGGTCAAACACGTTTGGCGAAGTTTCGCAATCCGTTTGTGAGTCCCACGGACGGCCAGACGGCCGACATCCCGTGTTGGGTTCGACGCATTTCCGGCCAGAGTTTTCAAGTATTCGCCGTCAACTGCGCGCACCTTGGTTGCCCGGTGCGTTGGTTCGCGCAATCAGGCCTGTTCATGTGTCCGTGTCATGGTGGGGTGTATTATGCCGACGGTTCGCGCGCTTCCGGGCCACCCGAGCGTGGGTTGTTTAAGTATGCGTACCGGATCGAGAGCGACCAGCTCGTCATCCAGGCGGGTGAGTTGCCTACACTCGCCGCGGATGCCGGAACGGCGGAAGGAGGGAGGACGCGATGCACTGGATAGAATCCATCGGCGAGTGGTTGGATCAGCGTCTGCACCTCAGCGGCGTCATCCGCGAGGCGACCACCCTGCATCGCGTGCCCAGGTCGAGCGCCAGTTGGTGGTATGTTTTTGGCAGCGGGGCCCTGACCGTATTCATTTTGCAGGTGGTCACCGGAATCCTGCTGGCTCTCATTTACGCACCCTCGGCCGCCGAGGCCTGGAACAGCCTCCAGACGCTCAATCACGACATCGCCCTGGGTTGGTTTGTGCGCGCGCTGCATGGCTGGGGCTCCAACTTCATGGTGGCCCTGGTGCTTATCCACATGACCCAGGTGTTCCTCTTTGGAGCCTACAAATATCCGCGGGAATTGACCTGGGTCCTGGGCGTCTGCCTGCTTCTGATGACGCTGGGCATGGCTTTTACCGGCCAAGTCTTACGATTCGATCAGGATGC
>Ga0187781_10003427_pt1 | contig 11906 bp, 15 predicted proteins | sample 0715_SJ02_MP02_2_FD_132447 | JGI IMG/M metagenome (GOLD analysis project Ga0187781, IMG submission 132447) | Tropical peat soil microbial communities from peatlands in Department of Meta, Colombia - 0715_SJ02_MP02_20_MG | ecosystem: Environmental > Terrestrial > Soil > Wetlands > Peat | place...
AATGTACGTTTGGCGGTCGATCTCGCCATAGATACAGGCAAGCCGCATCGTCTCGCCCCGCGGGCGAAGCCGCCGATTTTTATCCGCCAGCAGCTCTGCAAAGGTGTCGATGAGCCGCTGCGTTTCAGAACGCAACGTCTCATCCGACCAAACGCTCTTATCGGCAATAAATTCGCGCCGATTCTCCAGCGCGCCGGCCAGGGCCCAGCGCATCAGCTCATCTTGGGTATAGTGCGTAAGCGGCATAAGATCGATCACTCCAGGATCCTGTATCTTCGTCTTGCGCAGTCACCGCCCCCTGTAACTGCGCCCTCCTCTTTCAAAGCAATGTGACAAAGAATAGCGGCGCACACCCCAATTGCGCCAGCCGTCTGATGACGACCCGCCGCACCGGGTCGAAAGCAAATTCCGCACCAGATCGGAAACTTCCGGGTCAAGTTCCACCTGCGAGTTACCCCCTTTTGGTTTGTCTTGGCCGCCTGAACCAGCAAAATCGCAGTTGAACCAACGCCTTGGCGGTTAACCCGCAGCAATGCATCGCCTCGGGCCTTTCATAAGTCCGGTACAGCGCCGGTCAAATTCCGAGCACCGGCTAACCGAAAAATTGGAACCTGACTAACTTAAAGGGGCGGCTAGCGCTTGCACGAGTGCCTTGCCCGGAAGAAGACTTCTCGCCCCTCACAAAGGCAGTTTCGAGTCCGTTTGAGCCCTCGCCCTTCAATGTCATGCTTTGCAGTCTTCGGGTAGCGAGTTGCTGCTCGCAAGTACGCGTATCGACAAGGACGAAAAGAACAGAGTCTCTTTTTCCGGGGCAGTTCACGAACCCGCTCTTTGGACTCGCCGTTGCCGTTTGGATGAAGTTTTACCAGGGCTTTGATGAGTGCGCCGCGGCTGCATACGTCGCGCAACGCGCCTCGCTTCTTTTCGCCTGGCAAGACGCAAGAGCAGTCCGCAGAAACTGCGAGAAAAGACATCTGCGACAAGATTATCGACGCCGCAACAATCGAAAAAGACCCGCAAGGAGAAATCGAGAAAGCGCCGACAACACGTTGCGGCAAGAATTCCATTTGGTGAAATGGAAGTTTTCCGTTTCCGCGGGTCTATTTGCGAAATCGCTGCGTATTTGGCCGCGCGACATGGAGAACCGCTAACCAGACATTAATACTGGCCAATCGATGCAATCGCGCTTCGGACCTGGCGTTCCCCTTCAGCCAACGCTGCGCTAAAGCCGCGACCAAGGGTTGGCATTCTGACTCCCCGCCCCGTCACCCGCGCCAGCTTTTTCGGGGTCGCCTACGGGCGCGCGGCTCATCAGGCTGGCGAGTTTCATGTCCGCTAAGCATCCTGTGCCCGGTAGCGATTGCGCAGACTTCGAAAGGCTGTCGACTTTTTCTGGCATGGCAGAAGCAATGAAATTTCGTGGGGTGCGCAATCCGAGAGGAAAATCGTGTCAACGAATTGCGCTTGACGAAAATTTTGCTGGACGTGCCTCACCGCCGCATGACACGAGATGCGCACAAGGGTGCATTGGCGACCTCTCTATATACTGTGCAAGCCGGTGCAAATCCTCATTCCACGCGCAAGACGGAGTAAAGCCAGATGACTTGGTGGGCCTGGATCATTGGTGGCGCAATTTTGCTGGGCGCAGAGCTTGCGTTTGTCGACGCTCAGTTCTACCTCGTCTTTCTTGGCACCGCCGCAATCGTCGTGGGCATCGCAGCCGTATCGATCTCCGGCTTTCCCGTCGCGGCCCAATGGTTGGCCTTTTCCGTGCTTGCGATCGTCTCCATGGTGACATTTCGCAAGCGCATTTACGACCGCCTGCGTGGACGCACGCCGCAGGTTTCAACGAGCCCGGTTGGCAGTGTCCTGGTTTTGCCCAAGCCGCTGGCGCCAGGCGAAACTTGCCAGGTCGAGCATGGCGGCACGTTTTGGACCGTGCAAAGCGAAGGTGCGGCGCCGCTTGCAGCGGGCACGCGCGTTCGAATCGCACGTGTTGAAGGCCTGACACTGCTCGTTCGCACCGACGCATAGCCGCGCGAAAGGAAAAGCCAAATGCTTAGTTCCATTGTATTTATCGCGGTTGCGCTGGTGGTCGTAATACTTGTTGCCAGGTCCTCTGCCGTCGTACCCCAGCAAAGCGCTTTTGTGATCGAAAACCTCGGCAAGTACAGCCGCACGCTGCAGGCCGGTTTTCACGTCTTGGTGCCGTTCGTTGAGCGGATCGCGTACCGGCACACTCTGAAAGAGCAGGCCACGGACGTCGCCGAGCAAGTTTGCATCACCAAGGACAATGTGCAAGTTGCGGTCGACGCCGTGCTGTACATGCAGGTCCTCGATCCTCATATGGCCTCTTATGGCATCACCAACTATGCCTTTGCCATCAGCCAGCTTGCCCAGACGACGCTGCGAAGCGAAATCGGCAAGATCGAACTGGACCGAACGTTCGAGGCGCGCGCGACGATCAATGCCAACGTCGTTGCCGAACTCGACAAGGCGTGCTCCGCCTGGGGCGTTAAAGTGATGCGCTACGAGATCAAGAACATCACGCCGCCTAAAGACGTGCTCTCGGCTATGGAAAAACAAATGCGCGCCGAACGCGAAAAGCGCGCAGTGATCCTTGCCTCCGAAGGTGAGCGCGACGCAAAAATCAATCAGGCCGAAGGCGAGAAGCAGCGAGTCATCAAGGCCTCGGAAGCCGCAAAACTGCAAAAAATCAACGAAGCCGAGGGTCAAGCAGCGGCAATTTTGGCCGTTGCCAAAGCCACCGCCGAGGGCTTGCGGACGGTCGGCGAGGCGCTTAGCGGGCGTGGCGGCGCAGAAGCGATGCAATTGCGCATTGGGGAAGAATACGTGCGGCAGTTTGGCAATCTGGCCCGGGAAAGCACTACGCTGGTGATCCCATCGAACCTGAGCGACCTCGCCTCGGTCGTTGCGATGGCAACAAGCATCATCCGCGGGCAATCCTCAAAGGAGACAAGTCCGCCTTCGGGCGCGCCAGCGCTTAGAAGCGACAGCCGAATGTCGCCCTCGTAACATCCCTTGCAAGCAAGCGTGATACAAGTGCACTCGCTATCGGCGGATGCAAAACCAAGCGAAACCTGTGAGGGCGAAAATGCGACTCGGCATTTTTTTATTTGCGCGAGGGTTCTTTTATCGTTGGCCCTCCGAGGCCTGAGCGATCGCTTCGGCAGCTTCCGGAGCTGGTACATGCGCACCGCCCCGCGAGGGTGCAACTCGTACCTGCGCCGTAGCAAGGTTGTGGTAGATGCGCCGTCGGCGCACCAGCGGCCACCACTCGTACAAGAAGATCTGCAACGGCTGCCACATCGCAACCCAGCCGCCGATCGTCAGCCCTTCGCGCGCAATCTGCAGATACGGTCCGACAATGAAGTTCGATACCAGGTTGGCGGCAAGCAGGCACGCGGCCAGAAATGAAAGACCAACCGTCAGGCTGATGCGTCCTTCGCGCAAAAGCAGTCGCAGCTCGCGTCTTTTTAGCTCTGCCTTGTAGGCGAAGAAATTTCGAATCGCCGTGGACACGAGCTCTTCTGCGTCCACGCCTGGGGGCACGCGCTCCAGGTGCACAATGATCTGTAGCCGGCTCTCGGGGGCAAATTCCAGCGCCCAGCTCTCGATGAACTGCTCGGCGTCCGGATCAAGGTCCTTTTCGTGAAATGGCGTCGGATCCAGCGAGTTAAATAGCTGCGAGAGCTCGCGCAGCCGAAGCTCGATCCGGTGTACGGGCGGCTTATGAATTGATCTTGGACGAAAAAGCGGCAGGACCATTGATGCAGTCTATCCGCCTTCACCCACCAATGGATAAAGCCACGCAAGCGCGTTGCGGGAGGCCACGGGCAGGTACGTCGAACACTTGCTTGCCGTGGGCGACGGGGAGACTGACGGTCAAGCAAAGCGCTCCGGCTCAAGATCAACAGCGCCCGTGCTCAAACTCGGAGCAAGCAGCCAGTGGCCCAATACCTAGGGGCGAGGTTTCGCGCGATGGGGCAGCCAGGGTTGCAGAGCGCTTTTCGATCTCGCGCACCATTGCGCGAAATTGGGCGCGTGCGAGATTTTTGATAATGGGTGTTGAGATCCACTGCGGTAGATACGCTGGGCCCTTGAGCGAACCGTCCCAGCGTAAATCGATGGGCCCGTGATCTGCCGCATCGATCTGGTAGGCGCCGTCGAGACGGTTCAAATCCCCGCCCAGCAAATGCACGCCAAGTCGCGATGGCGGACGCTCCATCGATAAGACGGTGACGCTGATTGGCACGGAAAGCCATAGAACCGGGATGCGCCATTTTTGTTCGACGACACAATCTCCGCTTTGACAGGACAGGAGGTGGCTGGCGCTCAGCCCCGGAACGAATTGGCCGAAATGATCGTAATCCGTAAGAGTGTTCCAAATTACGTCACGCGAAGCTCGCACCCTGGCATGGACGTGAATATGTAATGCTCCATCGCCCAATGGCGCAACCTGCACGTCGGGCTCATCGGCCGCACTTGCCAGCGGCAAAGAGGCGGCCAGGAGCAGCGCGGCGCTAGCCACTGCGCAAAAGCGGTGCGAGGCGCGTGGACCCCACCCGCCCAAGGCATGAAATAGCCGCGTCCAGCTTGGGAATTTTCGGCGTAACTTGGGCAACGTCGCCGCCTTTTGGCTTGGTTTGCGTACCTGTGGGCTGATCCGTTGATGCGCGGGGCACACGCACCAGTTCATCGGCGCAAAGAGCCAAAGGCAAAAAAGAGTGTCCTGTGGGCATGACTTAAAACGAGGCGCTCAGTTGTACAACCCAGATGCTGTGCGCTCCATTGACTTGCCCGTAGTAACTTTGAATCGGATACACACTCGCAACCCGGTCCGCACTTACCCAAGAAAGACTTGCAGTCACGCGAGACCAGCGGGCAGCAATTCCCGCGCGTACGTCGAACTGCTGTCGAATCGCGTCTTCGTCTTGCGGTGGACCGGAGAGCAACTGCAAGTCGCCAAGATGGGCAATCAGGCGCACGGTGCTGCCCAAGGGATGGCTGGCGTCGAACTGTGCGTACAGGGTTCGCACCTCACCGCGAAAGTAGTTCGGAGAGTAGTTCAGACGAAAACTCCAATCGTCGGTCGTGATTCCGGCGTTAGCCTCGAAATAACCAAGGCGATTGCCACCCGTAAATCCGGAGTACGAAGCGCCCACGTCGATTGACGCCCCAGATTCCAGGCGCCTTGCAAAGCCGCCATACGGCAGCCACTGCAAGCGCGCCTGCGGCTGCGCGCCAAGCCGGGTCGTGGCGACGAAAGCTCCCGAGTACCAACCGGCGGGGTTGTCGTAATTTAAGTCCGCCTGCGCCGCTGGAGCACCGTCGCTCAGGGAGACGCCGCGGAAGCGGTAATCCGTAACTGCCGTTGCGCTACCGGAAACCTCAGCTTGAGACGCCGGTGCGAAAGTCATTCCCATGGCGAGCAAGGCAGCGACACCAAGGCAGCGTGCCTTTTTCTTTCGCCAGGACACGATACGCAACTAGCGCAGGGAAACGACCCGCGTTGCGGCCGTATCACGGCAAACACGCCGCGCGGTAACGCGGCCCAAGGCGGCGCAGGCATCGATGCGCCCCACGGGTGAGGGCCGCACATTGTTGACGGGTCGGCGATCCAGCGACAAAGCGCCTCGCACCTGTTGCGGTCCCATGGCGGGCGCCATCTCAAGCATGAGAGCGACGAGCCCACTGACATGCGCTGCGGCAAACGATGAACCACTTACAAGTCCCCAGCGTGCCCCGGGCAGCGTCGTCGGGATGTCGTGTCCCGGAGCCAGAGCGTCGGCACCTTCAAAATCGGCGCCGGGCGATTCCTCCTCGGCGCGAACGGCCAGCACGCGCGGATGCGAAGCCGGAAAGCCACCGTCCGCTGCAGCCGGATCGGCCGCCGCAACAACCGTGGTCCCGAGTTGCCAGAGCACATCCAGCAGCCGCGCGATCAAGCGATCCGGAGGACCGCTCAAGCTCATGTTGACAACGCGCGAGCGTCGATCGATGGCGAACTGCAGGGCCTTGGCAAGGGTAAAGCTGTTGCATCGGGCGAGGGCGTTCGTCGTTTGCCAACAAGCGCGCAGCGCCAGGACGCGCGCCCCGGGAGCCACGCCAACGATACCCATGCCGTTATCGGCGCGCGCCACCAAAATACCGGCCACCGCCGTTCCGTGGTCCTCTGGGACGTAAGACGAGTCGTCGACGAAATTCGATGCCTCGAGGACCTGACCCGAAAGATCCGGATGATTCAGGTCCACGCCGCTGTCAATTTGCGCAATTGAAATGTTTCGTCCCGTGGCCGCCTCGTGCAGCTCGGCAAGGTGCCAGCGCACGGCGCTCGGTTGCGCTGCGAACATGGGGTCGTTGTGTTCCAGGGCCTGAAAGCTTTGCATCGCCTGCACCGACTCGACGCGCCGATCGCGCGCAATCTGACGCACCTTCGCGTCGACAGACTCGCCCTGTGCGACTTCCATCACATAACAAACGACGCCCAAAGCGGGCATCGGCCAGTCCTGCTTTAAGCTCAGTCCGTAGGAGCGCGCCAGTTCGCCCGCGGCGCGGCGCCTCGATTCTCGCCCGGCACCCGCGTCATAGGCCCCCGAATAGTCGGCGTCTGGGCGAAAGTGCGCCGGCGCCAGCGGCAGCATGACAAGCACCTGCCGGCTCTCGATCTGTGGCTGCGCGGCCGCAGGCGCCTGCGCCCACAGAGCGTGGCCCATCAGCGCGAGCGAAAGGCATAGCAGTGGCCTGCTTGCAATCATGGCGATGCGCCAAGTTTCAGTGGCTCAGCCAGGCGCACAGCCTTTTCGGCACGCAATTTATCCACTGCCGAGCTTTGCCTCGCCGGATCGACGGCAAGAAGGTAGCCGCCTGCCTCGTTGGGCCCACCCACGATGCGTGCGCCGACACTGCGCAAGATGCGCTCAAGATCGCGCTCGCGCAAATTCGAATCGAAAACCACCAGGACGTTGGCCGGCGCCGCGCTCGCCGGGGCTGCTCCGAGCGTTCGATAGTCCGCAGGCATCAAACTGCGATCAACGAGGTTCCAAGCCAGCACCGTGATGATCGCAAGCTGAGCCAGCACCGCGTAGCCGAGCCAGCGTTGGGGCGGATCAAACATGCGGCCCGCGGCAATTCGCGTTTGTCGCCGCACACGCTCCAGAAAGTTGGGGGGCGCATCCAGGCGCTCGCGCAGCTGCGCAAGGGCCAAATCCTCATCCCAAGCGCGCGAGACGGGTGCACCGCCCAATGCGGCTTGCAGCTCGCGTTCCCACTGCAAATCGAGCTGGCACGCGGCGCAGGAGCGCAGGTGTGCTTCGACGGCGAGGCGCTGATCCTCGTCGAGCTGGCCCGTCAGGTACCAAGGCAGCAATTCTCGCGCATGGCGATGCGCCGAGCGCGCAAAGTCGACAACGCGTCCACTCATCGCAGGTCTCCCATCCGTTGCGCCAGGAGCGACTTCAATCGGCGGCGCGCATAGAACAAGCGCGTCTTGACGGTATCGACCGGGCAACCGACGATTTGCGCGATTTCGCGACATGCGCACTCGTGCATGTAGGTCAGTTCAATGACCGCTCGGTGCTCGGCCGTCAGTTGCGACAGCGCCTCATCAAGTATGCGGCGGTCCTGACGCTGGATCAAGCTCGACTCGGGTTCGGCCTCGGGCGGCGCTGGCACCTCTGGGGCCTCCCATTCGACAGGATCGCTTTGCCGTCCCAAGGCGCGCAGCGCCGTGCGGTACGCGATAGAAAAAATCCAGGTTGATACCTTCGATTGCCCGTTATACGTTGCGGCTTTGCGCCACACCACAAACATCGTGTCATTGAGAATTTCCCCGACGATCTGGGGCCTGCGCACCATCCGCTCGATAAAGCGCGTCAGTCGCGGAAAATATCTGCGATACAGGTCCTCGAACGCAGCACGATCCCGAAGCGCAATGCGTTCGATCAAAATTTGTTCATCCAACGTCGGGGCGAGCGCCTCGGCTCGCAGCCCGTTTGGGGGCGAGTTTCGATCCGCCCGGTCGTTTGGTACGCCTAACACCCGCTCTTCCTTCAGGTCCTTGCAGCTCCCTTGCACGTCTTATGCATTTCGTGGCCGCAAATCAAGTTAAAGTGCCCCGCGCGTTGACCGCCAAGGCATGGGCGAGAGATTCGTAGCACCCAACGGTAAACCTCGGCCCCAAAGCTGCAACCACCTCAACGGCTAACGCCTTGGCGCATGCTTGCATCGCGATTTTGCTCAGCACGAGCGGCAATCCGGGCCACGCGACCTCGCACCGCATCCGCAAGCCAGCTTCGTATTGATCTAACTGCTGCATCGCGTTACATCACTGTCAGTATCGCGTGATTGCTGGTGGTTGAGCCGTACGCGTTGGTCACGATGACGGCAAATTGCGCATTGTTATCAGCGCTGCTAACCGGCGGTGTCGTGTAGCTCGCGGCCGTGGCGCCCGAAATGTTGCTGCTGTTTTTCATCCATTGGTAGCTAAAGGGTCCGTACCCGCCTGCGACTATGCTAAAGGTGGCGCTATGGCCTGCGCTGACCGTAACGTTTGCCGGCTGCATCGTGATATTCGGTGGGCCATAGACAGCCATGGCGCCGCCACCGCCACCTGCTCCGCCGCCGCCATAGCCGCCGCCTCCACATCCAGCCACCACGAGGGCGGCAAGGACTAGCAGCGACGCCCGCCAATTCGTATGTCGCCTGTGGGCACAAGAAAGCAAGGTCAGTGGTTTCATTGCGCGCTCCGCTGGGGACGCTGCGTAAATGCTTAACTCTTCGCGTTCGGTTCAATTCCATGACCGGGCCATGACCCGGTTTAGTGCGGGGATTTCGCGCCTTTGTTGAACCGGCAATCGGCGGACCGGTATGAACCGGCCGCACGCCCACGCCGACCGTTGCCCGGCCCCCATTTTTAACAACAAATTTGAGGAGCTCACCATGTTTCAGTCGCGCATTGCCCCCGCGGTTTCACTGCTCGCGTCAATAATTGCCTTCCTAACTTTGCTCGGACTCTCGCCCTACGCCGCGGCAGAGCCCTTCCTCGACCACTTTTCCGTCGTAAATCGAATTTCCTCGACCGTTCCATTCAATGGCGACCAGAACCCCTACGGGGTCGCAGTTATCAATCGCTCGGTCGGTTCACTGCGTCGAGGCAACGTTCTGGTGAGCAACTTCAACAACGCCGCAAATCTTCAGGGCACGGGCACAACGATTGTTCAAGTGGCGCCAGATGGCACGGTGAGCGTGTTTGCGCGTCTGGACTCGTCGGGTATTGCCAGCGCGTGCCCTGGCGGTATTGGCCTCACAACTGCCTTAGTGGTGCTTGACGCTGGCTGGGTAATCGTTGGCAGCCTGCCAAGTCCCACGGGACTCGCGGCCAGCGCCGAAGCCGGGTGCCTCATCGTTCTGGACAGTGACGGAATGATGGCGGAGACCTTAGCCGGCGACGGCATTAACGGGCCCTGGGACATGACCGCGCTTGACGAATATGACGAGGCCATTTTGTTTGTCACGAATGTGCTAAATGGAAGCGTCACGAAGGGCAGTCCGCATATCGTGAAACAAGGTAGCGTAATTCGTATCAAGCTTACTGTGCCGCCGCAGCACGAAGGCGTTCCGCTGCGCCGCTCGACGACGCTGATCGCCGCGGGTTTTGCCGAGACCGCCGACCCCAATGCCCTCGTGATAGGGCCGACCGGGTTGGCACTGTCGTGGGATGGAACGCTTTATGTGGCTGACAGCCTGGAGAATCGAATCGCCGCCATTCCTTATGCGCTGACGCGCAATTCGCCCGTGAACGCGGGTTCGACGCTTGCCCAAGGCGGTTCCCTCAACGACCCCCTGGGTCTTGCGCTCGCGCCTAACGGCGATGTCATCGCGGCCAACGGCGGTGACGGCAACCTTGTCGAAGTTGCCCCCGACGGGCATGAGGTGGCGGTCAAGACGGTTGAAACGGCTTTTGGCGCGGGAAGCCTCTTTGGTATAGCAATCGCCCCGCGTGGCCAGGGCGTGTATTTTGTCGATGACGGCGATAACACGTTGAAACTGTTCACTGCCGCACAGGGCCAGACGCCATAGGGTTTGATGCATCACGAACGCTGGCGCGACGCGCGGGCCAACAGCGCTGCGCGCGCGCCGCCCGCCGTGCGTTTAATGCTTGTCTGCTTCTTTTGTTTGCCTTCCCCGAAGAACTATTGGGAGCACGGAGCACCGCGCGCAACCGACGCAGCGCCGGGCCCGCAAGACCTCGTAATGCACGGCCCAAGCATGATTGAAAAAAAATCATGCATGCAATTCGCTCTTTTCGTTTGCGCGGGGCTGCCTTGGCAGGCATTGTGATCACATCTTGCTGCAGGAGGACCACCATGAGGCTCCTGAGAAAATTCGATCACTTTGACGATTTGGGTTTCGCGATCTTTCTTTTTGCGCCTATCTCCTTGCTTTTCGTGGCGGCCGTCGCGTCGGAAGCACTCGCTGGAGGATTACCCCAGCAAGGCATCGCTTTTGCGCATGCACCTCAGCACCAAGTGGCTGACGCACCGAGGGGGAAAGAGCAATCGCCCTGCCCTCCGGCCTCGGCGCACACCGCGCTCGCCGGCGACTTGATTCGAAAATCGAGCCATGAGTAATATGCATCCATGGTTCAAGCGGCAAAGCAGCGCACTTCGGCGCCGCCGCCCCGTGGGCAGGCCCGCGGGCAGCGGCGGCGACCGATCAGTCTGGCAGGGCTAAGAGGCTTTGCGGCGGCCGCGCGGCATCTTTCGTTCACAACGGCTGCGCTGGAGCTTCACCTCACGCAGTCGGCCGTCAGTCGTCAAATCGGAAGTCTCGAGCGTCAAATCGGCCACAAGCTCTTTGTTCGCAAGACCCGTTCCTTGGCGTTGACCGCAGCCGGAGCACAGTTGTATCGCGTCGTGCGCGATGGCATCGCTGCCATTGACCGAAACGTCGAGCAGATTCGCGGCTTGGCATCTTCGCCGCGCGTGACCGTGACCACCTATCCTTCTTTCGCATCGCTTTGGCTCGTGCCGCGATTAGCCTCTTTCCAACGCGCCCATCCCGAAATTGAAATCCGCATTGATGCCAGCGACCATATTGTTGACCTCGAGAAAGAGGGCGTTGACCTGGCGCTTAGACGGTGTCGGCCGGAAAGCGCCCCGAGCGGATCGATTCATCTGGTGGACGAGGAGATGACGCCAGTATTAAGCGCTGAACTGCAAAATCGCTTTGGGCCAAACGCTCTGGTGGTGAACGACCTTTTGCGAATGCCCCTCATTGATCTTGACTCGCGCATGCCGTACGACCCTGACAGCTGGGAATCATGGTTCGCCCTGGCAAACGTCGATGATGCGCGCAGGGCGCGGGCGGGCAGGCTGTTGGTTGGATATTCCGACCAGACGATCCAGGCCGCCGCACGCGGACAAGGAGTCGCACTCGCACCGTCGCCCTTGTACGACGATATGCTGGTGTCGGGTCAATTGATTGCACCTTTTGCGTCAATTCGGCTCGTGACCGGATACGCAATGCTTCTCATCGAAAACACACGCACGCACGCGCGGCCCGAAGTCGCATTGCTGCGCGACTGGATACTTTTACAGTTTCGACAACCCGACGACTCTTCCCGGGGGCGAAGTAACGCCGTGGACAAATGAGCGAGCGCGTCATCGGGAGGTTTCAACCCCCCGATGCGCGCCCTGTGCCCCAACTCCCCCGGATCCTGCCCTGCGCTCCCACGCCGCTTGCAGCCAGCGCGACTTGCCCTCCGCCGGCTTTCAGAGGTGCCTGCCCAGCCGCGTTGGGGCCACTTAACCCGAATGCCGGCCCAGAAATTCCAGGCTCTTGGCGTTGAAGGCGGCGACGTTTTCGTAGATCGGGGCGTGCGA
>Ga0187781_10003428_pt1 | contig 11905 bp, 9 predicted proteins | sample 0715_SJ02_MP02_2_FD_132447 | JGI IMG/M metagenome (GOLD analysis project Ga0187781, IMG submission 132447) | Tropical peat soil microbial communities from peatlands in Department of Meta, Colombia - 0715_SJ02_MP02_20_MG | ecosystem: Environmental > Terrestrial > Soil > Wetlands > Peat | place...
GCTCGGCATACTGGAAACGCCGGTCTTTCGGCGCTTGGTGGAGGAGAAAAGGATCGAGCGGACGCCGGTGCTGGAGGTGATCCGCCGCCAGCCCAAGGAAATCATCCTCTGTGCGCTCGCGAAGACCGCCGAAACCGGACCGGGTTACATTTTTATCGCCTTCGTCTTTGTCTATGGCACGCAGGTTCTGCATGCGTCGCGCGAGTTTTTGCTCAGCGGGCTGATCGCCTCGTGCGGACTTGCCTTCTTTGTCATCCCGCTCTCTGGCTACCTGTCCGACCGGATCGGGCGCAAGCGCATGTATATGATCGGCGCCCTCGCCATCGGCGCATTCGGTTTCGTCTATTTTGCGCTTCTGAATTCGCTTGTGCCGGCGCTGATGTTCTTCGCGGTCATGTTGTCGTTCGTGCCGCACGGCTTGATCTTTGCGCCGCAGGCGGCGCTCTTCGCCGAGAGCTTCGCGCCGCGGCTGCGCTATAGCGGCACGTCGATCGGCTTCCATCTCGCTGCCATTACCGCCGGCGGGCCGGCGCCGCTGATCGCGACGGCGCTGCTTGCCTGGACCGGATCGGGCTATGCCATCGCCGGCTATATTGCGGCCACTGCGATCGTCAGCATCCTCGCTACCGCGCTGATGCCGGACTACACCAACAAGGACATCGCCCACGACTACGTCTGAGGCCGGCGTCGCGACGAGCCAATTCTTTGATACCGCTGGCTGAATCCTGAACTTAGCGGTCTATTGACAATATATTGTCATGATGACAATGTATCACCAACGAGGAACCGTCATGGCCGTGCAGGACGCCATTACAGAGCTTGTGCTCGAGACCTTCCGGCTCAACGGCCGCTTGCTCACCTCCGGCGATGCGCTTGTTGCCGATCTCGGGTTGACCAGCGCGCGCTGGCAGGTTCTCGGTGCGGTTGCCTTGTCGTCGGTGCCGCTCTCCGTCGCGCAGATCGCGCGCAACATGGGGCTCACACGCCAGGCGGTGCAGCGCCTGGCGAATGAGATGCAGGCCGACGGCCTGGTGCGGTTTGCGCCCAATCCGCATCATCAGCGCGCCAAGCTCGTTCTGCTCACCGCCGCGGGAAAGACCGCTTTTGCCGCAGCGATGAAACGCCAGGCGGCATGGGCGGTCGCTCTCGGCAAAGGTTTCGGCGTGCGCGACATCGCCGCCGCCGCCGCGACGCTGCGGACCATCCGCCAACGTCTTGAAAATGGAACAGATAACGAAGGTGAGAAGTAACGAAGGCAACTATGCCGATTAAGGAGAGAAGCCATGCTCAGTCTGCGTCCGCTTGATGAACGCGTGCCGATCCAACAACAGCTCGGCGCCAAGGCCTCGCCCGCCATCCTGATCAATGTCTTTACCGTCGCGCCCGAAGACGTCGATGGCTTGCTCGCGGCCTGGGAGCACGACGCCAACTGGATGAAAAAACAACCCGGCTATATCTCGACCCAGTTGCATCGTGGCATCGCCGGCTCGTGCACCTTTCTGAACTATGCGGTCTGGGAATCAGTCGATCATTTTCGCGCCGCCTTCACCCACCCCGAGTTCCGCGCCGCGCTCGCGGCCTACCCATCAAGCGTCGTCGCCTCGCCGCATCTGTTCGAGAAAATGGCGGTGCCGAATTTGTGTGCGAGCTAAGGCGTGTCATTCCGGATCGGCGCAAAGCGCCGAGTCCGGAATCCATAACCGCAAGTCTGTCGGAATGAACGCCGAATTCATGCTGGCAACGTTGGGGTTATGGACTCCAGGCCCGCGAACGGAGCTTGTCATCGGGCCAGCCACTTCGGGGCGGACCCGTTGGCCGTGTCCCGGAATGACGGCGCATCACCCCGCATAGGTCCGGTTCGGGATGGCAAAGCCGCAGCTCGTGCCGTCGGTCACCTGCACCTCGGCCTCCCACGGCAGCCGGTAAGTCCCGGCCGCAAGATCGCGCATGTAGGTGTAGGGGCAATCCTGCGCGCCGCCCTTCACCGCCACATAGCCGCGGTGGCCGAACTGATAGATGTTGTTCTCCACGCCCCAGATCCGGCGCGCTTCGTCGGCGAGCTTCGGCCGCACTTCGGCGGTGATGATTTCGTCGGGCGCGCCGTTGCCGGTGGCGAGCGGCACGCCGTCATAATTGACGATCATGCCTTCGCCCATCGAATTGAACACGCCGTCGGTGCCGGCCATGCAGACATTCGCCGTGTACATCAAGTTCGAGAACGCATTGCTCTGGTTGCTGATCTGCCAGGCATGGCGGATCGGCGCCGTATAGCCCGCCGTGCGCAGCATGATGTTGGCGCCCTTGTAGGCGCACTCGCGCGCCATCTCCGGGAACATGCCGTCGTGGCAGATGATCAGCGCGACCTTGCTGCCGTTCGGTCCGTCGCAGACCGGAATGCCGAGATTGCCCGGCTCCCACGGCTCCACCGGCACCCAGGGATGCATCTTGCGGTAATAAAGCTTGATCTCGCCTTCGTCGTCGATGATCAGGCCGGAATTGTAGGGGTTGCCGTCGGGATTGTACTCCATGATGGAGAAGCAGCCCCAGATGCGGTTGTCGATGCAGGCTTGCCGGAAGCTTGCGACTTCCGGCCCGTCGAGCCGCGACATCAGTTCGGCGGTGGTGTCCATCGACAGGCCGTGCAGCGAATATTCGGGAAAGACCACGAGATCCATGGTCGGCATGGCCTTGCGCGCCTTCTGCACCATGGCGCCAATCTTCTTGGTCTGCGCCGCGAGGTCGCTCCTGGTAGCGATCGTCGGCAATTGCAGTTGAACGAGCCCGATGACCACGCCGTCGGGAGTCTTGTTCAATCCGCCGAGTCCACTCATCGATACTGTCTCCTCTGCGTACGTGGCTCCCGGGCGCGGCCAATCTACACGCTTGCGTGGCCGTCCGGCTGCCTATTTTATCGCGGCCCGCGCCTGCGCCCTTGACAAATGTGCAGCTACGCCCATTTAAGCGGATATACACTTAAATCAGATGCCGGGCGGGTCGCGACGCGGCACGCATCGCGATTTTACCCGTCGCTTTTGCACAGTGTGGGAGGTTCGTCATGACATCGCGTTCAGTCGTTTTTGCCGAGCCGGTGCGCACGGCGATCGGAACGTTCGGCGGCAGCCTCAAGGATGTGCCGGCGCCGGAGCTCGGCGCGGTCGCGATCGGCGGCGCCGTCGCGCGCGCGGGCATTCGCCCTGATGCGGTGGAAACCGTGGTGATGGGCAATGTGGTGCAGGCCGGCGAGAAAATGAATCCGGCGCGGCAGGCGGGCGTTCATGCCGGCCTGCCGGTGACGGTGCCGGCGCTGACCGTCAACCGCGTCTGCGGCTCGGGCGCGCAAGCCATTGTTTCGGCCGCCCAGGACATTCTGCTCGGCAATATCGACGCAGCGGTCGCCGGCGGGATGGAGAGCATGGATCAGGCGCCGTATCTGGTCGCGCGCGGCCGCTGGGGCTATCGCATGGGCGACGGCCAGCTTTACGACAGCGTGTTGCGCGACGGCTTGAACGACGCATTTTCCGACAAGCATTCCGGCTGGCATACCGAAGACCTGGTCGAGAAATATCAGGTCACCCGCGAGGCGCAGGACCGCTGGGCGCTGCGCTCGCAGCAATTGTTCGCCGCCGCGCAGGCCGCGGGCCATTTCAAGACGCAGATCGTCCCGGTCGAAGTGCCGGGCAAAAAGGGTCCCACCGTCTTCGACAAGGACGAAGCCAATCGGCCCGACACGACGCTGGAAACGCTGGCGCGACTAAAGCCCGCCTTCCGTCCGGACGGCACCATCACCGCCGGCAACGCGCCGGGGCTCAATGACGCCGCCTCCGCGATGGTGCTTGCGGACGCGGGATGGGCGGAGAAGCATGGGCTTGCCGCCAAGGCGCGCCTTGTCTCCTATGGCATTGCCGCCGTCGAGCCCGGCATGTTCGGGCTCGGGCCGGTCCCTGCCGTCCGCCGAGCGCTCACGCGCGCCGGCTGGGATATCGGCTCGGTCGAACGCGTCGAGATCAACGAGGCCTTCGCCGCCATCGCCATCGTGGTGGCACGCGAGCTTGGCTTTCCGGAAGACATCGTCAATGTCGAGGGCGGCGCCGTCGCACACGGCCATCCGATCGGCGCAACCGGCGCGATCCTGACCACCAAGCTCATTCACTCCATGCGTCGCGACGGCCTTAAGCGCGGCATCGTCACGCTGTGCATCGGCGGCGGCCAGGGCATCGCGCTCGCGCTCGAAGCTCTGCACTAAGATACGTTCCTCAAGAAGTCTTTCAGCTCCTCGAGTAACTGGGGCACGCCGGGGTCTTGCTCCAGCGGCACATGGTTCTTGCCAGGGAGTGCCACGAACCGGGCGCGCGGTATTCCTGCCGCCAGTTCGCGGCCCAGTTTGATCGGAACGAGCGCGTCGTCGCGAACATGCATGACGAGCGTCGGCGCTTTTACCTGAGACAAGAGTTCGGCTACGGTCAGATTGCCCACCGTTTCCAGATAGCGCGCAGCGCATTCGGGCGAGGCGCTCAGGCGTTGCAGCTCGTTGAACGCGTCCGCCTGTTCCTTTTTGGCGGTAGGCATCAACAAAGACGTAAACATTTGGCGGAATGCCGGGTTGTCGGCGCCCCAGCCTTGTTTGACGAGCGTATTCATCGCCGCAAGGCGCTCGCGGCCAGTCGCCGTCACGGAGCGCTTATTGGCCCCCGTCGCGAAGCCGCCGTACAAAATCAGATGCGAGACCCGCTCCGGATGCCGGGCCGCGTAGGCAATCGCCACCAGGCAACCTTGCGAGAATCCGAAAAGCGGAAAACGACTGAGCCCGACGACATCGGCGACCGTTTCCATGTCGCTGACCCAGGCATCGAGGGAAATATCGTGTACGTCCCAATCCGACAGGCCGTTGCCGCGGGCGTCGTATCTGATCAGTGTATGATCCTCGGCCAGTCCAAGCAGCAAATGCCGGGAAATTGGCAATTCCCAGTCATATTCGAGATGACCGAGCCAGTGCGCCGACTTCAACATTGGTGGTCCCTTGCCAACCGTTGCGTATGCCAGCCGCACACCATCGGGTGCCTTGCAATAGCGTATCTCCTGCCTGAGGTTCGCAGTGGCGAGGAAGCCTGAGCCGGGCGATGCCGCGGCATCGAGATGGATCGCGTAGACTTCCACCGGCTTGGCGATGTTCTTGAGATTCTGCCGGCCGAGTTGGCGATAGGTAAGATCAAGCTTGCCCTCGACCTGATCGAGCACTTGGCGCGAGACGCAGATGCCGCCGCGATCGGCGATGCTTTCAAGCCGAGCCGCGACATTAACTCCGTCGCCGAAGATGTCAGTGCCCTCTGAGATGACGTCGCCGAGATTGATGCCAATACGAAATTCAATGCGCCGGTCCGGCGCTATCTCTGAATTGCGTTCGAGCATGCTGCGTTGAATCTCGACGGCACAGGTGACGGCGTCCACCACGCTGGCAAATTCAGCGAGGATACTGTCGCCGGCGGTGTTGGCGATGTGGCCGCGATGCATCTCGATCGCGGGGTCCAACAGCTCGCTTCGGTGGGTCCTCAATCGGGCGAGCGTGCCTATCTCGTCGATGCCCATCAGTCGGCTGTATCCGGCCACGTCGGCCGCAAGAATGGCCGCGAGATGCCGGTCAACTCGCGCCTTTTCCAAGGTGAACTCCACGAGCCGAGAGAAAAGAATCCTAGTCCTTTCGGCTTGCCCTGACCAGGGGTGCCGGGCCGCTCGCGGTGCTTCGCGCGCCTTGGGAAGTGTTTCGCAAAGTGAGCCAAGGCGAGACGTCCACCAGGTGGTTGTCAGCTTCCGCGATCTCGCCACAGGTCGCTTGACGTCGGCAGGCGAGTGGCTCGCTCGACATGGGCCGCATCGCCGTGGGATGATTGAAAAAAACGGCAATGGCGCCGCGGCGCCGCAACGATCGCGGCCGAAGCAGGGGCGATGGCAGACGCCAATCATTCGGATCGTGCGCGGCTTGCCCGGTTCTGGGCGAGCGCGCGCGGATTCTGGGGCGGCAAGTCGGCCATGATCGCTTGGCCGTTGACCGTCGGCCTCGTCGTCATCGTGGTCTCGCAGCTTACCGTGCAATACCGTCTGAACTACTGGAATCGCGACTTCTTCAATGCGCTGGCGCGCCGCGACAGCGGCGCGCTGTGGCATCAGTTCATGATCTTCCTGCCGCTCGCGAGCATGAGCGTGTTCCTGTCGGTCGTCTCCGTCTGGGCGCGCATGACCACGCAGCGCAAATGGCGGCAATGGCTGACCACCAACATTCTCGGCGACTGGCTCGCCGACGAGCGCTATCGGCGGCTGGAGTCGGCGTCGGGTGAACACAAGAATGCCGAATACCGCATTTCCTACGACGCCAAATCCGCAACCGACTCGCCGGTCGATTTGACGCTCGGATTGGTCAACGCGGTGCTCACCGCCTCGCTCTTTACCGGCGTGCTCTGGTCGGTCGGCGGCGGCCTGACCATCGCCATTGGGCGCGCCGTATTCACAGTGCCGGGCTATCTCGTCATCTGTGCGGTCATCTATGCGCTTGTGTTCACCGGCGTGATGCTCCTCATCGGCCGCAATTTGCCGGCGGTCATTCAGCAGCAAAGCCAAAGCGAAGCCGAATTTCTGGCTGCCGCCAATGAGATCCGCGAGTCCGGCAACCACGCAGCCTCCGACGGCGACCCGCAAAGGCAGCGCGCGGTCTGGCAGGCGCTGCGTCAGGTGCTGCTGCGCTGGCGTCAATTGCTCTGGCAATTGATGGGCACGACGCTCGTGTCGCAGACCGATCTTCTGTTCGCGCCGGTGTTCGGCTGGGTGCTGTGCGTACCCAAATATCTCGCCGGCGCCATGACGCTTGGCGAGTTGACCCAGGCCTCGGCCGCCTTCGTCACCGTCCAGGTGTCGTTCAACTGGCTGGTCGACAATTATCAGCGCCTGTCGGACTGGCGTTCCGCCGCCAATCGCGTCGCCGTGCTCCTGCAAGGGCTCGATCAGATCAAACAGTCGGCACCGACGAAGCCGAATGCGCCTTGATGACGTCGGCAAACCAGTGGAATGACGCCTTCGGCAGCCGGCGCAGCGTCGGATAGTCCATGTAAACCAGCCCAAAGCGCTGGCTGTAGCCCGAGCCCCATTCGAAATTATCGAGCAGCGACCAGACGAAATAGCCGCGCACATCGACGCCGTCCGCGATCGCGTCGAACATCGCGTCGGTATAGCCCTTGAGATAGGAAATGCGCGGCTCGTCCGGCACGGCGCCGTCGGGCTGTGGCTTGTCGGCATGGGCCGTGCCGTTCTCCGTCACGTAGATCGGCAAGCCGTAGCGCTTGTGGATGGCGGTGAGGATCTCGCGGAACGCATCCGGCTCGACCGGCCAGCCTATAGACGAGCGCGGCACATCGGCCGGCGCTGAGCCGAACCACAAGCCGAGCGGATTGCGGTCGCTCGCGACCACATAATGCGGCGAATAGTGATTAAGCCCGAACCAATCCACCGGCCGGCAAACCTCCGCGAGGTCGTCGGGCTTGAGATAAGGCGCCATGGCCTCCGCCAAGAGCGGCGGATAAACGCCGCGAAGCTGCGGATCGGGAAAGGCGCCGTTCCAATAGGCGTCGAGCATGTCGGCGGCGGCCTGGTCTTCCGGCTTGTCGGTTGCCGGCCGGCACGGCTGGCAATTGTGAACGGCGCCGAGCGAAGCGCCGGTCACGCTCGCGCGCAGCCGATCGATTGCGGCGCCATGGCCGAGATTCACATGATGAATGGCGCGCAGCAGCATGCCGCGGTCGACGATGCCCGGCGCCTGGCCGCCGAGACAATAGCCAAACAGCGTGAATACGCTCGGCTCGTTGAAGGTCGCGAAGCGCTTGACCCGGTCGCCGTAGCGGCGCGCGATCACGCTTGCATAGTCCGCGAACCATTGCGCGCACTCACGGTTGGTCCAGCCGCCATTGTCCTGCAGCGCCTGCGGCAGGTCCCAGTGATAGAGGCAAAGCCACGGCTCGATGCCGGCTGCGATCAGCGCATCGATCAACCGGTCATAGAAGGCGAGCCCGGCTTCGTTGACGGCGCCGCGGCCCTCCGGCATGACCCGCGGCCACGCCACCGAAAAGCGGTAGGCGTCGACGCCGAGCCTTTGCATCAGCGCCACGTCCTCGCGGTAGCGGTGATAGTGATCGCAGGCGATGTCGCCGGTATCGCCGCCGGCGATCTTGCCGGGCAGCCGGGAATATATGTCCCAGATGCTCGGCCCGCGCCCGTCCTCGCGCACGGCGCCTTCGATCTGATAAGCGGAGGTGGAAACGCCCCAGATAAAACGGGACGGCAGCTGGGCGGAAGGCGGGCTGGCATTCATGGCAGGGACCTGATTACTAATAAGTGTACCACAAGCCGCAGATCGGAAGGTGCGCTTTCGCGACCAAAGCCGACAACATTCGCTGAGAATGAGTTTTGCGCTCGTGATCCATATGACACATGCACACAATCGTGTTGTTGCTTGAGGTGCCGAATGGACATTGTCTATTCGCTGATCGTCGCAGGAACGACCAGCGGCGCCCCTCTTATTTCCGCTTTTAGCTGACGTTTCCGCCGACACGAAGGGGGCCCTTGCCGGGATCTCCGTCGGCTCAAGTGCGGGAAATGTGGTCGCGGCCGATCGTTAAACTTTCGCAAAACTTGCGACGCAAGAAGGAGCTTCCTCACGCTCTTGTCATCTTCTGGCAAACCGATCGCTGATAGCCTTAGGCAATAAGCCCTTGGCCTGAGGGCCACGATCTGACTGTTTCACGAAACTCGGAGCGATGCGAGGACTCTCGTGCCTGACAGTATGTTTGTCGCATCACTGCAAAGTCCGGAACAAACGGCGCCGCCAAACATGGTTTGGATACCTAGCGGCACGTTCCGCATGGGCTCGGACCGGCATTATCCCGAAGAAGCGCCGGTTCACACAGTGAAGCTCGACGGCTTCTGGATCGACCGCACCCCGGTAACCAACCGGCAATTCAAGGAATTCGTCCGCGCCACCGGCCACAGGACGTTTGCCGAAATTCCGCCCGACCCGAAACACTATCCTGGGGCGCTTCCCCACATGCTGTATGCCGGCTCGCTGGTCTTCACTCCGCCGTCGCATCCGGTCGATCTGAAAAATCTTGGCGAATGGTGGGCCTACACCAAGGGTGCGGACTGGCGGCACCCCTATGGACCCAAGAGCAACATCAACACGCGCGATAATCATCCTGTGGTGCACGTGGCGTTTAGCGATGCACTCGCCTACGCACGATGGGCCGGCAAGGAGCTGCCGACCGAAGCCGAATGGGAATTCGCCGCGCGTGGCGGCCTTGACGGCGCCGAGTTCGCCTGGGGCGACGAATTCACGCCCGGCGGCCGACACATGGCCAACACCTGGCAGGGCAACTTTCCGCACGAAAACCGCTGCGACGACGGCTTCGACCGAACCTCGCCGGTCGCAGCCTTTCCGCCAAACGGGTATGGCCTCCACGACATGATCGGCAATGTCTGGGAATGGACAACTGACTGGTTTTCGCCAAAGCACCAGGCCGACGCTCCCAAGACATGCTGCATTCCGGAGAACCCGCGCGGCGGCCGCGAGGAAGACAGCCACGATCCTCGCCAGCCTGGAGCAAAAATTCCCCGCAAGGTCATCAAAGGGGGCTCGCATCTGTGTGCGCCGAATTACTGCCGCCGCTATCGCCCGGCGGCACGCCATGCTGAGGATGTGGACACGTCCACAAGCCACCTGGGATTTCGCTGCATCATTCGACGGGAGTTCCGCCACGATTGACCGGTCCTGAAAATCAGAGGAGGCCATCATGAAAGTGAGACCAAAGTTCTGGCTCAGTTTGCTTGCAGGGGCTGCCGCGGTTATTGCGACAAGTTCGCAGGCCTCCGCACAACAGCAGCCGACAAGGCCTAACATCCTCTTTATCATGGGCGACGACATCGGCTGGATGCAGCCGAGCATCTATCACCGCGGCTTGATGGTCGGCGAAACGCCCAACATCGACCGCATCGGCAATGAAGGCGCAATCTTCATGGACTACGTCGCCATGCAGAGTTGCACCTCCGGCCGCAATGCCTTCTTCACCGGCATGTATCCGTTGCGCACCGGCATGATCCCGCCGCAACTGCCGGGCAGCCCGTCCTACCTGCGGCCCGGCACGCCCGCGATTGCCAAGTTCCTGCTCGATCTCGGCTACAACACCGGCGAGTTCGGCAAGAACCATCTGGGCGATCACACCGCATCGCTGCCGACGGCTCACGGATTCCAGGAATATTGGGGCTACCTGTACCACCTCGACGCCATGCAGCAGGTCAGTTTCCCCGACATCAATAAGGACACAAAGACGCAGACCATCGCACCGCCCTGCAAGAACACGCCGATCCCCGGCGTGCCGGAAGTGCCGGGCGCCGTCGATCCGAAGACAACAGTCTGTCTGACGCCGCCGCGTGATATCCTGTGGTGCAAGTCTTCCGACGGCACAGAGCAGAGTCAGCGGTGTAGCGACGAGGGCCCGCTGACGCTGGAGCGCTCGAAAACGGTGGACGAGGAAATCTCGGCTAAAGTCATCGACTTCCTCGACCGCAACGATCCAAAGAAGACGAATAAGCCGTTCTTCGTCTGGTACAACACAGCGCGCATGCACATCACGACTATGCTGCCACCAAAGTATGAAGCCATGCTGGGCGAGGCTGGCGGCAAGGATTGGGGCATCAACGAAGCCGGCATGAAGCAAATGGACGACAACATTGGTTATGTCCTCAAGAAACTCGAAGACATGGGACAGCTCGATAACACCATCGTGGTGTTCACAACCGACAATGGCGCCGAGGCGATCACCTTTCCGGACGGCGGCGTGACGCCGTTCAAGGGTCAGAAAGGCGAGGCCTGGGAAGGTGGCTACCGCGCTCCGTGTGTGATCCGCTGGCCGGGCGTGATCAAGCCTGGCACCGTCAAAAAGCAGTTGTTCGCTGCCCTCGATTGGCTGCCCACTTTCGTTGACATCGCCGGCGGCCCCAAAGGAGATGGGCTCAAAAAGCAGATCGAGGCCGGCCAATATCCCGGTATCGTCAAGACCACGCTCGATGGCGTGAACCAGCGCGACTATCTCGAAGGCAAGTCGGAGAAATCGGCACGCGACTATTTCTTCTACTATTCGGGCGCGACGCCATCGGCGGTCCGCTATAAGAACTGGAAGATGTACTACACGATGTCGCAGCCCGGGCCGGCGGGCTGGATCATGCCGCTCGTCCCGTTCCACTGGACCCTGGTCCAGAACATCAAGCGGGATCCGTTCGAGCAGTACGTGGGCATCGACGTGAAATCGGCCGCGGCCCTGGGTGGTGCCCTCGCCGCTCCGTCGACCGCTTATCTCTACGACTGGAACATGCTGCCTATTGGCCAACAGCTCTGGCTGAAGGAACTGGAGTCGTACGAGACGTACCCGCCGCTGCAGCCTCCTGAATCGTACAACCTCAGTTCGATCATTGCTGAGGTCAAAAGGTCGCAACTAAGTAAACCGCAGGACTAGTCAGTTGTTATGGAGACCGCGCTGTTCGCCTCCAGATCGGACAGCGCGGCCTTTCCTGGAGAAGACTATCCGGCGGCAGAGGCAGGAGCAGTAGCAATCAATCTGATGTGCGGCGACCAGGGAGGTTGTCATGAAAACACACATGCTCGGCGCGCGTGTAGATCGTCGCATTGTTCTTTCGACCCTTGCCGCACTTCCCCTGCCGGCGCTCCTGCGCAGCACGGCGGCCTTGGCACAGGACGCAGGAGGGCCACTCGCCTCGTGGAACGACAGGGCTGCGAAACAAGCGATCATCGATTTCGTGCGCGTGACAACCGACCGCTCGAGTCCGAAATTCGTTCCGCCCCCGGAGCGTATCGCGA
>Ga0187781_10003429_pt1 | contig 11902 bp, 8 predicted proteins | sample 0715_SJ02_MP02_2_FD_132447 | JGI IMG/M metagenome (GOLD analysis project Ga0187781, IMG submission 132447) | Tropical peat soil microbial communities from peatlands in Department of Meta, Colombia - 0715_SJ02_MP02_20_MG | ecosystem: Environmental > Terrestrial > Soil > Wetlands > Peat | place...
GCAATCCGGCGACGGGGCGCCTCATCCGTTTCGTGCAGGGCGGAGGGGAAAAGGAGGTGGACGGCGCCGTGCGCGCCGCCCACGAGGCGCAGCGGACCTGGAGCAGGCGGTCGCCCCGCGAGCGCGGGAAGTACCTGCTCGCCGCCGCCCGCCTCATCCGGGAGCATGCCGACGAACTCGCCGCCCTCGAGTCGCAGGAGATGGGCAAGCCCGTGAGCCAGGCCCGCAACGTCGACGTCGAGCAGTGCATCGTGCTGTTCGAGTACTACGCCGGCCTCGTCGAGGTACTCCCGAGCCAGGTGCGCGACCAGGGCTACGCCCTCGACGTGACGATGATCGAGCCCTACGGGGTGATCGCCGGGATCGTCCCCTTCAACTGGCCGCCGCTGCACGTCGGAGGTAAGGCCGCTCCGGCGCTCGCCGTGGGCAACGGCGTCGTCCTCAAGCCGCCCGAGCAGTGCCCGCTCGTCATCATGCGGATCGTTGAGCTTGTGCAGTCCGTGTTGCCGGACGACGTCCTGCAGGTCGTGCCCGGAGGCGCCGAAGCCGGCGCCACCCTCGTGAAGCACCCGCTCGTCGGCAAGGTCATCTTCACGGGCTCGGCCGAGACGGGACGACAGATCCTCCGCGACGCGGCCGACACGCTCACGCCGACCCTGATGGAGCTCGGCGGCAAGAACCCAATCATCGTCTTCGATGATGCCGACCTCGAGGAAGCCGTCGTGGGTGCCATCGAGGGAGGGTTCTTCAATCAGGGTGAGGCCTGCACGGCATCGTCACGCATCCTCGTCGAGGCCTCGGTGCACGACGAGGTAGTCGAGCGCCTGTCGCGGGCGGTGCCACGTCTGCGAGTCGGGGACGGGGCGGACCCGGCCACTCACGTGGGGCCTATGGTCAATGCCGACCAGCAGCGGCGTGTGCTCGACTACATCGAGATCGGCATCGGCGAAGGTGCCACGGTGGCCGCCCAGGCGGCGATCCCCGACGACCCGGAGCTCGCCGGCGGCTACTTCGTCCCGCCGACGATGTTCACGGGGGTGGCGCCGACGATGCGCATCGCGAAGGAGGAGATCTTCGGCCCTGTCATCTGTGTCATCGCCTTCTCGGACGAGGAGGAGGCTGTCGACATCGCCAACGGCACGCCGTTCGGCCTGATCGCCGGCGTCTACTCGAGGGACTCGGTTCGCACGCTGCGGGTGAGCCGCCAGCTGAAGGCGGGCATTGTCTTCGTCAACAACTTCAACCGCGTCTTCGTCGGCACGCCCTTCGGGGGAACGGGGGACAGCGGCTTCGGCCGCGTGCACGCTCCCGAGACGCTGCGGGAGTTCGGCCGGAGCAAGAGCATTCGGCTCCCGTCTGGGGAGGCCCCCATCCCTCGCTGGTCGGCGGCCGACGACGTTCTCTCCTGACCGACGGACCTCCGCTGCCTTCCTGCCGCTCGAGCTCGGGAAGGGAAGCATCCCGGCGAGGCCGCACGTCTATCTGGCCGCGACGTTCGCGATCGCGACGGCCGGACGCCAGCGTGGCGCACTGAGTTTTGATATATGATGTGGCACCGGTAGGGGGTGGCTGTGCATCGGTCGATAGGTCCATGCTGAGCGTCGAGGACATTCGAGGCGTCTACGTTCTCCCCCCGACCCCGTGCAAGGAGGGAGGCGGCGGCTGGGACTGCACGGACTCGGTCGACCTCGAGGAGACCGCCGCCATGACCGGGTTTCTCCTGCAGCCAGGCGTCGCCGGCCTCGGGCTCTTCGGCACCACCGGGGAGGGGCACTCGCTTCTCTACGAGGAGAAGCTCGCGGCCGCTCGAACGGTTGTCGAGACCGTGGCCGGTCGAGCACAAGTCTTCGCCGGCGCCACGGCGCTCGGCACGCGGGAGGTCATCCGGCAGATGCGCGGCCTGAAGGAGGTCGGCGTCGACGGGGCGCTTGTCGGCCTTCCCCTCTGGCAGACACCGACGGTGGAGAACGCCGTGGGCTTCTTCGCCGATCTCTCCGAGGCGGTGCCCGACCTCCCGGTCATGGTGTACTCGAATTCGTGGTTCTTCAAGATGAAGTTTCCCCCCGCCTTCTGGCTCGGGGTCCGGATGCGGGCACCGACCGTCGTCGCCTCCAAGCAAACTCACGGCTTCGAGCACTACCTCGAGGAGCTCGACGCGGTCGATGGCCGCATCAACCTCATGCCGGGGGAGTTCGGGGTCTTCGCGGCCTGGCGCCTGGCGCCTGATCGGATCACGGCGCTCTGGTCGACGCAGGCGGCGCTCGGTCCCGAACCGTCCGTGGCCCTCATGGCGGCCATCGAGAAGGGTGACCCCGCCACGGTGGAGGCGGTCATCGCGGACTTCCAGGCAGTCCCGCCCTATGCACCGCCTGGCGCCATGAAGGACTTCGACTACACCGACGACTTCGCCAGGTACAACACACAGGTCGCCAAGTGGCGGCTGAATGTGTCCGGCGTCATCAAGGCAGGCCCGCTGCGGCCGCCCTACACGGATCTGCCCGAGGAGTGGAAGCGGCAGGTCGAGAAGGAAGTCGAGGGGTTCGCCGCCTTGCGGGCGAAATACACCGATCCCCTCGGGAGAACGTCAGACGGAGGTGCAAGGCATGGGAATCAGGCTCGGTAGCGAGTACCTGGAAGGCATCCGCGACGAGCGCGAGGTCTGGCTGGAGGGCAAGCGGATCGACGACGTCACGGCAGACCCGCAGCTCGAGGGGTGCGCCAAGGCGCTCGCCGGGATCTACGACCTCCAACACGAGCCCGAGCACCAGGATCTGTTGACCATGCCGTCGCCGACGAGCGGAAGCCGCGTCAGCCTCGGCTACATCGAGCCGCGCTCGGTCGACGACCTTGTCCGCCGCCGCGAGATGATCGAATTCCTCATGCGCCGGACGGGCGGGACCGCCGGTCGCCTGCCGGAGTACATGGCCTCCATCGTCGTCGGCCTCTACGACGTGAGGCACTTCCTCGCCGAGGTGGACCCCGCCTTCGCCACGAACATCGCCGACTACCTCGAGTACGTGAGGGAGAACGATCTCTCGCTCACCCACAGCTTCGCCGACGCACCCCACGACGCCCGACTCTCGCGCGACCAGTTCGAGAACCTGAGAGTCGTCGAGGAGCGCTCCGAAGGGGTCGTGATCCGCGGCGTCAAATCGGTGGCGACCCTCGGTCCGTACGCCGACGAGTACCTCGCCCTCGCCCCCAACCGTCCGGGCCTCTCGTCTGACGAGATCGTCTACTTCGCCATCCCCGTTGCCACCCCGGGACTGCGGATGTACTGCCGTCCCTCGTTCTCCAACGCCAATCTCGCCAACCACCCGTTGAGCACGAGGTTCGACGAGATGGACGCCTGGGTGATCTTCGACAACGTCTTCGTGCCCCGCGAACGGGTCTTCTACATGCAGCGCACAGAGTCACACCGGGACCTGCTCAACCAGATCCTGTCGTGGGCCTTCTACCACATCCTCATCCGCATGGCCTGCAAGGCGGAGGTGCTCGCCGGCATCGGTGCCGCCATCAGCGACTACCTCGGCAAGCAAGACCAGGTGCCTGTGCAGCTGGCGCTGTGGGAGCTCTACTCCTACGTGGAGACTCTCAAGTCCTTCATCCGCCGCGCCGAGGCGGAGGCGATCACCTCGCCGTCGGGACTCGTCATCCCGAACCCGGTCTACATCACCCTGGGCCGCACCCACGGCGTCGAGCGGCACCCGCACATGCTCCAGCTCGTGCGGGAGCTGTCCGGCTCGGGGCTCGTGATGGCGCCCGGCGAGGCGGAGATGGACAACCCCGACATCCGCTCGGACGTCTCCCGTTACCTCGTCGGCCCGGACCTGCGAGCTCCGGAGCGCTTCCAGCTGCTCAAGCTGGCCTGGGAGTACACCTCGGAGTCGTTCGGCTCGCGCCAGCTCCTCTTCGAGATGCACAATGCCGGCGCACAGCTCACCACCCAGCAGCGGCTGGCGCGCACCTACGACGCCTCTGCGCACGTGAAGCTCGCCAAGCAACTCGCCGGGATCTCGGAATGACCCCACAGACACACCGTCCGAAGGTTCTCGAATCGAGGGGGCCGACATGGCGATAGAGATGCTCGAAGGACCGGCCACCTGGACGGCAGCCGATATGGAGGCGAGCGGCGAGTGGAAGATCGAGCTCGGTGACGCCTACGTCGCCGAGCTCCTCGAAGCACTCCGAGCGGTCGAGCGTCCGGGAATCGAGGTCGTCCAGGTGACGAAGGGCGATTTCGTGCTGCCCAGCCTCGGGCCCGTGCTCGAGGGCGTCGTCGACGAGCTGATGGACGGACGCGGCTTCGTGCTCCTGCGAGGCGTCCCGGTCGACTCCCTGTCCGAACGGCAGGTGGAGCTGATCGCCTGGATGATCGGGCTCCACATCGGCATCCCCATCCAACAGGGCGCCAACGGCGCCCCCCTCATGCATGTGCGGGATCAGGGCATCGACAAGAGCCATCCACTCGCCCGCGGCTACCAGCACCGCGCCCACCTCGACTACCACACCGATTCACCTGACGTCGTGGCGTTGCTGTGCATCCGGCCCGCCATGCTCGGCGGGGTGAGCACGATCGTGAGCTCCGTGGCGGTGCACAACGAGATCCTGCGGACGCGGCCCGACCTCGCCGAGGTGCTCTACGAGAGCTGGTGGCACGACCGGCGCCGCGGCGACGGGCCCGACAGCTTCTTCCAGTGCCCCATCTACGCCGTGAACGACGAGAAGAAGCTGTTTGCCTACTACGGCCCGGACTACGTCCGATCAGCTTCGAGGGGGGAGGGCATCCCGGAGCTCACGGCACGCCAGATCGAGGCGATGGAGCTCCTCGAAGCCACGAACAACGATCCGCGGTTCGTGCTCAACATGAACTTCCAGCCCGGCGACGTCCAGTTCCTGAACAACTACGTGATCATGCACGGCCGGACGGAGTACGAGGACTATCCGGAGCCCGAACGGAAACGGGATCTGATTCGCCTCTGGCTCACCGTGGACCGGGAGCTCGCTCTGCCCGCCTCGATCTCGGATCGGGGGCTCATGTCGCGATCGGTCGCCTTCCAGCGGTGACGACGAGCGTGGTGCCGACGCTGCCGGCGACCGCCGGCTCGCTATCCGGGGCCGCCGTACCGTCGCGACCGACGGTCGGAAAGGATGCAGCAGTGGGACGGGATCGAAGCCTCCCGACCTTGCCTGCCACTCGGGATCTCTGGTATGTAATATACCCCATTCCCGGTGAGCGACGTCAGGCGCCTCGTGCTGGCCAGCCCACTTTGGGGAGGTCGTCGCCCAGCCGGAGGCGACTCGGGACGATGCAGTGAGCGCACATATGTCAGGACTGGCTGAGCAGACCTCGGAAACTTCCTCGGTGCCCTCGTCGACCGTGCGCCGGGAGGACTGCGTGCTCATCGAGGGGGTCACGAAGGGCTTCGGCGAGGGCGTCGCACGAGTGGCCGCCGTCGACGACGTGAGCCTGTCAGTGGAACGCGGGCAGTTCGTCACCGTCATCGGGCCGAGCGGTTGTGGCAAGACGACCCTGCTTCGCATTGTGGCCGGTCTGCTCGGCGTAGACCGCGGGGAGGTCTCCATCTTCGGCGAGTCGGTCGCCGTCGCGACCGAGCGCAAGCACATTGGGTTCGTGCCACAGTCGCCCGCTCTGTTTCCCTGGCGGAGCGTGCTCGACAACGTTCGCCTCCCCCTCGAGGTGAACAAGAAGGCCGCCGCCTCGGGCCGGGCGGTCGTCGATCCCGTGGCCCTCCTCCAGTCCTTCGGGCTCGGCCACGCCCTCCGCCGCCGTCCGGCAGAGCTGTCCGGTGGCATGCAGCAACGGGTGGCGATCGCCCGCGCCTTCGTGTTCGACCCGCCGATCCTCCTCATGGACGAGCCCTTCGCCGCCGTCGACGAGCTGACCCGCGAGTCGTTGCGCCACGAGCTGCTGTCCATCTGGCAGGCGAACAAGAAGACCGTCATCTTCGTCACGCACTCGATCGCCGAGGCCATCGCCCTCTCTGACGCCGTCGTGATCATGTCGCCGCACCCCGGTCGCATCCAACGGATCGTCCCGGTGAACCTCCGTCGCCCCCGTGACGAGATGGTGGAGACGACGTCCGACTTTCACGAGCTCGAGCGCGAGGTCCGCATGGAGATCCGAAGCGGGTGGGCCCGATGATCGACGAGACCGTCGCCTCCGATCTCGCACCGGGCGTCTTGCATACGTCCACCACGGCCGGGGAAGCGGCGGCGCCGCCCTCCCGCACGCGCGAGCTGCCGACCTGGGTACGCCCGAAGATGTGGCTGCCACCCCTAGTCGCCATGGCGTTGCTAGCGGTCGCCTGGCAGCTCTACGCCATCCACAACCCCTACGTGATCCCGAAGCTCCAGGAGATCTTCGGGAATCTCGGTAACCGGCCGGGCTTCTATTTCCACAACGCCCTCACCACCCTTCAGGAGGCGGCCGTGGGTGCCGGCGTCGGCATGGGAATCGCCTTCGTCCTCGCGATCGTCATGTCGTACGTGAGGATCGTGGAGCGAGCCGTACTCCCGCTCGCCGTCGTCCTCAACGTGACGCCCATCATCGCCGTCGCACCCGCTCTCGTCGTGGCTTTCGGCTTCGGGATGATGCCGAAGTACATCATCACCTCGGTTCTCGTCTTCTTCCCGTTCCTCATCAATTCGCTCATCGGTTTGCGCTCAGTGGATCCGCTGGCGCTCGACCTTATGAAGACGCTGCACGCCTCGCGCTCGGAGATTCTCTGGAAACTCCGGCTGCCGAGCAGCCTCCCGTTCCTCTTCGCGGCGGCTCGCATCTGCGCGCCCCTCAGCATCATCGGCGCGGTCGTCGCCGAGTTCGTCGCCGCCGGGCAGACGAACGGGCTCGGCGTCCTCATCGTCACGGCCGCATCGCTCGGAGACCTGAAGACCATCTACGCCTCCGTGGTCGTCCTCGCCGTCATGGGTATCGCCGTCTTCCTCCTCGTCGTGTTCGTCCAGAGCCGGATGCTCACCTGGCACAGCTCGTCGACGGTGAAGGAATGAGCTGCGCGGCGACGAGGCAACGCGGCTTTCAGCGGGCTCAGGAAGGGGGCGAATGCCGCGCCATTCCGGCCCTCGCATTCTCAGATAACTCACCCAACAAGACAAGGGGGGACCATGAGTAACAGGAAGCGGAAGATCGTCGGGGTCGGCTTCGGCGTGATCGTGGCGGCGACGGCTCTGGCGGCCTGCTCGTCGTCGTCGCCTGCGCCGACCAGCACGAGCGCGAGTTCGCGTTCGCTGATCAGCGCCTCGGAATGCGCCGCCAATAAGGCGGCGGGGACGATCAACTACGTCTCGCCGTTCGGCTTCGACGGGTCTGCGGGCATCATCGACGTGTTCGCCGCCCAGAAGCTCGGCTACTTCAAGGACCTCTGCCTCAACACGCAGATGATCACGAACTCGGAGGACTCGACGACCCTCGTCTCCTCTGGAGCAGCGACGACGACGAACGTGGGGTCTGCGGCCGACTTCCTCGTGGCCGCCGCCAGCGGTGCCGACATCACGGCGGTGGCCACCTACGGGGACACCTCCGACTACTGCATCATCACGCGGAAGAACATCACCAGCCTCAAGGAGCTCGAGGGCAAGACCCTCGGCTACCACTTCGTGCAGGAGGCCCCGGACCTCGAGATGCTTGCCGCAGCCGGGGTGGACATCAGCAAGATCGACATGGTCGACACCACGAACTACGACCCCAACCAGATCCTCCAGGGCAAGATCGACGCCGTTGACTGCTACCGGTCGAACGAGCCGCTCACCTTGAAGGCTGAAGGGGCGAAGTTCAACGAGTTCACCCCTGCCATGTTCGGCGTCACGGGCACCTACAACGTCGAGTTCTTCAACACCAAGTTCCTCGACGCCCACTACGGAGCCGCCAAGGACTGGATGCGGGCGGACCTCCACGCCTTCGCCTACTGCGAGCAGAACAAGGACGCCTGCGTGAACATCGAGGGCCAGGCCGCCAAGGCGGCGGGTGCAGAGTTCATCACGAGCCACGAGCAGCAGGTCTGGGGGCTCGAGAGCGTACTTTCCGAGAAGTACACGCTGCCCGGCGAGGGCATCGGTGTCGAGTCCCAGGCGGAGTGGCAGCCGGAGGCCCAGGAGGTCGTCAAGTTCAAGCTCATCAAGGGTGCCGTCCCGTCGCTCAGCAAGTACCAGAACACGACCATGGTCGCTTCCTTGTACAGCGGGAAGACCCTCATTTGGCCATAGACGACCGCCTCGTGCCCGAGGTCCCGGTGGGAGGGGCCAGAGCGTGAAGATCACGGCGGTGACCGTGATCCCGGCGAGCTATGCCACCGACGACAGTCCGCCCTTTCGCCGGTCGTTTGCCGTCGTACGGGTCGACACTGACGAGGGCGTCACGGGGTGGGGGGAGGCCAGTGACTGTTACGGTCACCGATACCCCCTCACCCTGAAGGCCCTCTTCGAGGAGACCATCCAGTGGCTCGTGCTCGGGCGGGATCCGCTCGCTCTCGAGGATCTCATGTGGCGGCTCCGCCGGAGCCTGTACGCCCCTCTCGGTGCGCGCGGACTCGTGATCCAGGCGCTCTCGGCCGTCGACATCGCCCTGTGGGACATACGCGGCAAAGTCGTCGGGCGCTCGATCTCGGAGCTGCTCGGCCGGAAGCGGGACAGCGTCGAACTCTACGCGGCCGGGAAACCGGCGCTCAACGAGAGCCCCGAGTGGAACGTCGAGTTCCTCTCGCCCCTTCTCGAGCGCGGCGTCAAGGCCGCCAAGGTGCGCCCCGGCCGCGACCTCGCCTGGGATGTCGCCATGGTGACGCGGGTGCGGGAGCTGCTGCCCGACGACGTTGCGATGTTCGTCGACGGCAAGTACAACTACACCTTCGAGTCCGCCGAGCGCCTCTCCCGCGTTCTCGGCGACCTCGGCGTCCGCGCTTTCGAGGAGCCGATCCCGTACCTGGATCTGGACGTGGTGCGGCGCCTCGCTGACGTCTCACCGGTCGATCTCGCCTACGGCGAGCACGCCTTCACGGTGCACGACTTCCGAGACCTGCTGTTCCGGGGCGGCGTCCTGCGGCTCGAACCTGACGTGACGGTGTGCGGAGGCTTCACCGAGGCGGTCAAGATCCTGCATCTCGCCGAGACGCACGGGGCCCACATCCTGCCGCACTGCGGCGGGCTCACCTCCATCGGTATGGCGGCGAACCTCCAGCTCGTGGCCACGTATCCCGACCACACGTACTTCGAGTACGACGCCCGGCCCTATCAGCCGCTGCGCGACGAGACGGCGGAGTCGGCTCCGTTCGAGCTCGCCAAGGTGGTCGATGGCGCACTCGCCATCCCCAACGGCCCCGGCCTCGGGATCGAGGTGGACGAAGCGGTCTTCGCCAAGTACCCCTACGAGATCGACGAGCGCATCGCCAGCACTTTCCCGACGTACACGACACCGCACGTCTAGGGGTCGGGTCTCCGGCAAACGCTGCCATTTTTTTTTCTGGGCGCCGTGGCGAGTTTTGTAGACCCTTCACGTGCTCGGCCTCCTCGAGGCTTCTGAGTGCTGGCCGTCGCGGCCGGACACGATGGATGATCTGATCGATCCCCGCCCTTTCCGGTCAGCAATCCACGGCAGCTCGCAGCGCGCGGCAAGCCTCGACCATACGTATCGGATCGAGTGAGCAAACGCGATCGACAAGGTAACTCTTGGGTACCACCCTCAGATTGTCGAAGGAGGCGGCGCAATCAATGGGCATGCCATCGTCAACACCAAGGCGCACCTCGGTTGGGATGCCACGGACTGTGCGTGTGATCGGAGCAGCCAACACGTTGTGAAGCACTGGAATCGCGGCTGAACGGGTCATCACCAAGAAAGGGCGCCGGCCGATGTCCTGGATCTCACCCCACCAGACTTCGCCGCGTCGCGGCTCATTTACCAAGGCTCGTCCAGGATCGCATCACGCAGTGAGGCCACGGCGGCTTCCTGCTCGGTCTCACCGGCAGGTATGCGTCGATATCCCTCTATGACAGCCCGATCGATCTGACGCCGCCGTTCCGAGTCCACCACGGCCTCGAGGCCGGTCCGGACCGCCGCCGCGCGGCTGTCGTAGATACCTTGGGCGACGAGTTCGTCCACCTCGGCTAGTAACTCCCTGGGGAGTCGTACAGCGATCTGCTCCGTAGCCACACGATCAGTATACCACTGTGGGATTCAGATCGGTATACCAAGGAGCACAGTGCCGGAAGCCGTTCGATCGAGTAGCCGGAGGGTCGGACTGGGCTGAACGAGTCCACCTTCGCCTCCGCCAGGTTGTGTCGGGAGAGAAGGGACCGGGGCCAAAAGCGGCCCCACAACTGCGGGAAGATCCAGCTAGAACGGGTTGTCCAGAAGCGAAAAGAAAAGGCACCCAGGTGGACAAAAGACACAGAACCGCAACACCCACCCACCCACCCACCCACCCAAGAGGAGGGAGGTGTGATGGTCACAGGTCTAGGCGCATCTCCTGGCCGCCTGGCCGCCTCTTGAATCCGAATTGCCGATACAGAGGTAGGCCGTCTGGCGTTGCGTGCAGCTCGACACGATGCACGCCGACCGCTCGGAGATGATCGAGGAGCAGGAGCAGTACGTTCCTGGCCATCCCCTGACGCCGCCAGCGCGGGTCAGTGGAGAACGAGGACAGATAGGCCGCCAGCCCGCTCGGGTTGAGGGGAGATGGAACCTGGGCTGAGACTTCGGCCAAGCCCGAAGACGCCAGGCCGATTCCGTCGGGTGCATCGGCGACAGCCGCCACGATCTTGCCATTCTGCAGGCGTTCCTGGAGGTAACCGTGGCAGGCATGCCGCCACGCGTCGTCGGACGCGTCGATCCCCATGGCCTCGAACATAAGCGCCCTGAGGCGGACCAACTCGGCGGCGTCGTCCGGGGTGGCGAAGCGAGCGTCCGTAAGCACGTCTAACTCTGGCAGATGTCCCACCCAGCGGAGGGCTCACGCCCACGGAGTGATTCAGGTTCAGGTTTGCCCGAGCGCGGGGAGCGGCGAGACAGCCGCAAGCTCACGGCATGGGCTGGTAGTCCTTCGTCGGATCGAGCTTGAGCCGTCGCAGCGGTGAGCCGTCGACGCCGATGACGCTCACGTGCTTGCGGGCGACATGATCACCCGCTCGTAGGGGCACCCAACTCCGATGTGGTGCGGCTTCGAGATGCAGCGCAGCGTCACCGTTTCCGGTCTTGTCCACGTTGTCGCGACGGACCCGGTAGCTGGCGACGTCGATCCTCGGGCCGACGTGCGCGTCACCGCCGTGCCGAAAAGCTGGGAGCAGAATCTCGTCGGTGTCCCTCAGCTTCGGGAAGGGACCCCCGCCCCTTTGCTCGTCTGCACGACGGATGGGGCGCTACCCGCCGAGAATTTGGCCATCCGTTCACTCAGGCATCCCCGGCCGTTAAGACTGCGTTTACCTCCCTCTGCAAGGCTCCCGAGATTAATTTCACAGCCGCCGGGGTGAGACAGTGAAGCTGACACGAGGCGCCGCTGTGGTGGGGAGCGCCGTGCTCTTTTTGAGCGTCCTATCGGGCGTCGTAGGCGCGCGTCCGGCAGTGGCCAGCTTCGGCGGTGGCAACGGGGATCTGGATTTCGTGGCCGACTGCGGCAACGGGCAGCAGGTGTGGAGCGTCTCCGGCTCGACGACGAACAACACCTGCACCTCGTACACCGCCGAGACAGGGGGAGCGACGGACGCGACGCCGTACTTGTCCCAGTCCGGGACGATGCTGTACTTCGCCAGCAACCGTAGCGGTCCCTGGACGATCTACTCCGTGCCGTACCCGAACGGCTCCAACGTGAGCTCGACCGGCGACGGAGCGACGCCCTTGACCAATCCGGGTACTACATCGGACGACTATGCCCCAACC
>Ga0187781_10003430_pt1 | contig 11898 bp, 10 predicted proteins | sample 0715_SJ02_MP02_2_FD_132447 | JGI IMG/M metagenome (GOLD analysis project Ga0187781, IMG submission 132447) | Tropical peat soil microbial communities from peatlands in Department of Meta, Colombia - 0715_SJ02_MP02_20_MG | ecosystem: Environmental > Terrestrial > Soil > Wetlands > Peat | place...
CTGTACAACTCCGTTTTCCTTCACCGTAAAATCGGTGGGCAAAAGGCCATCCACCAGGCGGCCATCGTGATCTTTCACAGTGACCGGAATCTGCACAAAATTCGTGTGGACGGTGTAGGTATAAATTTCTTCCTGGGCTTTCGGTGGCTTGACCGTTCCCGGTGGAACCGTCTTCACTGGTGGCATAGGAGGCGGAGTTGACGTTTCTGTGCTCGTGTCGGGCACCGGCGCTGTATCCTTCGGAGGATTGGGCTGGTTGGTCCACGGATTTAAATTAGGAGCGGGTTTCTTCGCTTCGGAATTGTCCTCAGGTTTCGGAATTGGAGGCGGTTCGGCAGGTTCGCTGTTGGGCTGAACTGTGGGGGCGTCGGGGATTTCGTTGTCCTTCGAGGGCGCGGCAGGAGTTTGGTGTGGCTCCTGCGCTTGGCCGCCAGAGGCCTGGGCGTGAAGCCCCACGGCCCCTGCGCTGAGCGTAAAGGATGCAAAAACCAGACAGAGCAAGACCTCAGCAGCGATTCTTATTTTCCAGCGATCAGCCCAGCCCCTCACAGGTTCCACCGCCTCTCCCTTGAAAACCGCGCGAGTTCAGGCAAACCGGATGCAACATTAAGCATCTTCAATACTTGGGATGCCTGAACTGGAATATTTGGTGCTTCGCAACTTTCAGGATTAGACTAACAAAAACCCAAGAAGGAAATCTCCATGTCCGTCAGGCGCGGTTACTTCAGGTATGCATCGGTTGCAGCTTCGGTTCTTTCATTGGCCTTGGCGCTCTCGTCCCTTGCCTTGGCACAAGGTTCGGCATCGACATCCGCTGCCGCTTCGCAACAGCCCGACGCTCAATCCGATACCGAAAAGACGGACGCGACTATCCGGGCCAATGTCAATCTGGTGGGCGTTTTTTTTAATGTGAAGGATAAGCACGGGGCACTGATTCCCAACCAGACCAAAGATGACTTCCAGATCTTCGAGGATGGCAAGCCGCAAACCATTAAGTACTTTGCCGCCGAATCGAATCTTCCCTTGACCCTGGGAATTCTGATCGATACTTCCGGCAGCCAGATTCGCGTTCTCGACATGGAAAAAGAAGTCGGCGGAGCGTTTCTGCGGCAGATCCTTACCGATAAAGATTTGGCTTACGTGATGGATTTCGATGTTCAGGCCGAGTTGATTCAGGACTACACCCGCGATGTTCATCGCCTGCAAGCCGCGTTGAACAAAGTGAAGATCAACAGTGGCGTCTCCAGCGGCGCGAGCGGTATTCCTGGACTCGGGCAAGGCCCCGTGCCCGTGCAAAACGCTCCCGGAACCGTTCTCTATGACGCAGTCTATCTCTCGGCGAACGATATGCTTGCCAAAGAGGTCGGGCGCAAGGCAATGGTCCTTCTTACCGACGGTGAAGATGAAGGCAGCAAGCTCAAAATCAAAGACGCCATGGAAGCCGCTCAAAAGGCGGATGCCATCGTCTACGTGCTATTATGCGCCGATCGCGGCTTTTACGGTGGCTTCGGCATGGGCTATTCGGGCGAGAGCGAAATGAGGAAACTCACCGAAGCCACGGGCGGACGGGTCATCAACGTGGGCAATAAGTTCGACAAGCTGAGAGACGCCTTCGACGAGATTTCGAATGAACTTCGCAGCCAGTACAACATCGGCTACACCTCCACCAATACGGTAATGGACGGCGGCTACCGCAAGCTCGAAATCAAAAACAAGCAGGGATATAAGATTCAGGCACGCGCGGGGTACTACGCGCGAAAACAGGCGGAGTAGCGCCGCTGTGTGTAGGCCCGGAGTTCTCGGAAGATGGGCTTGACTCGTGCGCTACGCTGCCCCCTGAAAAGTTTCTACCCACGCGGCGAAAAACCGTGTAGCCTGTACGACAACCTAAAAGGGAGGTCGTCATGCCATCGGGGAATGGGACTTCTTTTTCGCGGCGATCGTTTCTGCAACTCTCCGCGGCTGCCGCAGTAGCAGGCGTTGTCACCGAGCCCATGCTTGCGGCTGCCGCCCGCCATGCGCCGATTCCGAAGGACGCGGTCAAGATCGATTCCAACGAAAATCCTCTCGGCCCCAGCCAGGGCGCCCGCGATGCCCTTTCTGCTATCGCACCCCAAGGTGGGCGTTACTCGTTCGATCTCATTGACAACTTCGAGGACAGCTTCGCCCAACTCGAAGGCCTGAATTCCGAGTGTGTCCGCGCCTTCCCCGGCTCGAGTCCAGCCCTCCATGCCGGAGTCGTGGCCTTCACCTCGCTGCTGAAAAGTTATGTCACCGCCGATCCTGGCTACGAAGCCGGGTTGTTTTCCGCCGCTGCAGCTCACGCGCGAGTGATCAAAGTGCCTCTGACAAAAACCTATGCTCACGATGTGAAGGCCATGATCGCCGCCGCTCCAGACGCGGGATTGTTCTACATCTGCTCGCCAAATAATCCCACTGGAACGCTAACGTCGCACTCCGATATCGAGTACCTCGTCGAGAATAAGCCGAAAGATTCTGTGGTAATGGTCGACGAAGCCTATATCCACTTCTGCGATGCGCCGTCCACGCTGGATTTGGTCAAAGCAGGAAAAGATGTAATCGTCCTGCGTACGTTTTCAAAGGTCTACGGCATGGCCGGCCTGCGTTGCGGGTTCGCCATTGCCCGGCCTGACATCCTCAAGAAAATGAGTGACGCCGGCGGTTGGAATTTCACGCCGGTCACCGCCGCCGCTGCCGCGATGGCCAGTCTCAACGATCCCACCCTCGTTCCCGAACGCCGCCGCATCAACACAGAAGTTCGGCAGCAGACTTTTGCATGGTTCGATCGCAATGGTTACTCGTACATTGCTTCGGAAGCGAATTTCTTCATGCTCGACATGAAGCGGCCGGGCAAGGAAGTGATCGACGGCATGGCGAGGCAGAAAGTTCTCATCGGACGCATTTGGCCGGTCATGCCAACCTGCGCGCGCATTACGGTCGGCACGCAAGAAGAGATGGAGCGCTTTCAGACGGCATTGCAGAAAGTGATGCGCAACACGGCAACCTCCGCGCCATCCGCACGGCAGTCAGCGAAGATCGTACGCCGCAATCGAGCGCCGTGGCTGTGCTGAGACCGCCCTTCGCCTCCTTAATTGTTGCAAGCGGGAGATTCTGAGGCGACAATAGAAGGGGAGTTCGATATGCCGTTGAAGGGTCCATTCAAGCTAACCGGGCAGAACCTTTATTTTGTCCCCTCGAAGCCCGGAGTTTACTTGTTGGGAGATGAAGAGGGTCGGGTGGTCTACGTCGGAAAATCCGACCGCGACCTTGCTGATCGCCTGAAACAGCAAGTGAAGTCAATGGAAATGGGGGCTACTCAGTTCTGGTATTGGGATACATGGAGCCAGCAAGAGGCTGACGAGATGTCCGAAGCTCTGACAAGGAAGTACGCGTCCGGTAGCGCCATAGCCGGATGATTCAGAAGTTTGCCGATTTGGTCCCCTTTGCTAATTTATCGCCCAATGTTAGAGGGCGAAACGAATGTACGAGTTATGCGTGGTGCTGGTTTCTGGTGCCTCTGGCGGCTTGCTCAATGCCTATCTGCAAGATGGAGGATTTAAACTACCCGGCTTTCAGATTCTTACAGATGGAACCAGGATCCTGCGGCCTGGTTTTCTTGGAAATGTCCTCATCGGCCTTGCCGCTGCTTTAGTTATGTGGGGACTCTATGGCGCGCCCGCCCCTCCCGCGACGGTTCACTGGCAATGGGCGGGTCACGTGGCCGCTTCCCTTTTGGCCGGCGTGGGAGGTAGCCGAGTCTTGACCGACCAAATCGACAAGCGGCTCATTTCTACACCGCCAACAGGAAAATGAGGTTGCCGGGATTAGGAACCGTCAGATAAACCGCATTCCTGGGGAGGGTGTCGCACGCACATGGAGGTCGAATACGACGCTCAATTTCGGGACGACTTGTAGTCGGACCGCGCCCTCAGAAGAAACCTATGCGCCTCTGCTTCTCCTCCTACATTATGGTGTGCTGCGTGCTTGCCACGGGCCCGGCGGGGGTTGCACAGGATCCGATCGGCCTGTCCCCGCAACCCCAACCCGTTCTCCAAGCGGAACAGCGCAACCACATACCCGTCTTCGGAAATGCAGACCAGTTTGCATTGTCGTCGGATCTCGAATACTACGCTCCCTTGGACGGATTCAATCGGCAGAATCGTGACATCGATCTTCAGGCGGGCACAATCGCTGTAGCGGCTCACCTGCAGCACGGATGGGAATTTCAATTCAATGGCGTGGCGCTACGCGCCCACGGATATCGCACGCTGCCGAGCGGCGCGCCGAGCCCGCAGATTCCGAGCGATGCCCAAGCCTTAGGTCTAGGACCGTTAGCGCGCTGGAACTTTCTGGAGTTCAACCGCTTCCGTACTTTTGCCGAGGCCGGAGGCGACTTCGTTCTTTTCGACCGGCCGTGGCCGGCCTACGGCACCATCAACGATTTTTTCCTGCGCGCTGGTGGAGGCGTCAGCGTTCGAGTTAGCCATTCCTACTGGATCGAATCGACCTTTCACTGGGCACACATCTCCAACGGAGAGTGTTTTTGCCAGGGCAATCCCGCCTGGAATGGCAACGGACTCTCGTTAGGTCTGCGGCGCACGTTCAGCCATGAACCGGAAAACCCCAACCAGCCCGGAAGATGGCCCTTCCGTAACGCCGGCGAAAACGCATGGATATCCAGCGTGGAAGACTACACTCCTTCTCCGGGGGTTAATCTTCGAAACGGCAAGGTCGAGGCCGATATGCGTCTGATCCGGATCGGCCGTGCCTGGCACTTTCCCGACCATCTCGAATTTCAGCTCGGCGGCATGGTGCAGACGACAAGCAGGCTCGCCGGATTCGGCCCCATGCTGCGATGGAACTTCATCGAGCGCAAGAAGTGGCGCTTATTTACAGATGGAGGCCTGGATTTCCTGCAGGCTGGAAGCCCTGGCGTTATCGTTCCTTGGACGGGCGACGGTTATAACTTCTTGCCGCGTGTGCGCGCCGGAGCGAGTTTTCGCCTGCACGAATCTTATTGGCTGGAAACGAGCTTCGGATGGGCTCACGTTACGTCCGGTTTCGGCAGCAGCAGCCAGTCGCTCCCTTGGAGCGGCCAAGGAGCCACCGTAGGCCTACGGCGCACCTTTGGCACTTCTCGTTCCTTCTAGTGTTCGACGGGCAGGTGCTTTGATAGCGGTATTACGTTGCACCCCAACGATTGCTTGGTCATTATCGTCGCCCCCCCCGGCAGCGGCCCTTCGCGCAGGACGGGGTAAAGCTCTTCTCACTCCGCCGCTTCCTTCCACCCTACCGTCCTTCTGTCACGGCTGCTCTTGTGCGCCAAAATTAAGGCCCGCATAGTGCGCACAGCCTGCTCCGGCGTGACCGCCAGCGCCGCTTTTTTCTCGATCGCCTCACGTACATTTTCATAGAAGCCGCGATAATCTCCGCGCTCAGTCTTCACCTTCACAGCCGGCTCGCCAACCACACTCACTGTTCCCCATAATTCTTCCGGGTCTAAGCCCCAATCCGCGCCCCAGTCCGTTCCATCCGGGCAGTTGTCTCCTCGCAGGCGGGGTTCCTGCGGGTCCATGCCATATTTCACGAACGATCCCTTGGTGCCGTGGATAAGAAAGTGCGGCCCCGGCGCAAAGGCTACAATTCGCGCCCGCAACATCACGCGCAAGCCATAGCCGTCCGCGCCATACTCGAAACAGACGTCAAACGAGTCATCCACTTGCGAGGTTTCGCGCTCGCAAAAAGCGGACGCCGTAATCCACTGAGGTTCACCAAACAAAACCAATGCCTGGTCGATCACATGCGGCCCGAGGTCGAAAAGAACTCCCGCCGCACGCTGATCTTTGCGTTCGCGCCAGGCGTTGGCCTTCGGTTCGGGACGAAAACGGTCAAAGCGGCACTCGTACTCCACAATTTTTCCCAGGCGTCCCGAGTGCACGATCTGTTTCACCGTGTTGAAATCGCCATCCCATCGCCGGTCCTGGTACACCGTGATCAGGCGGCCGCGCTCCTTTGCCAGCCGCACCAACTCTTCACTCTCGTGCAACGTGGGTGTGAACGGCTTGTCCACAACAACGTCGCGATTGGCCAGCAAGCACGCACGCGCATATTCGAAATGAGAGTCGTTCGGAGTTGCAACTACGCACAGCTGTATGGTCTTATCGCTGAGCAATTCGTCCAGTGTTCTTGCTACGCGCGCCGAAGGATATTTTTCCTGTGCCCGCGTTCCGTGTCTCTCCAGAATGCAGGCGAGTTCCATCCCTTCCACGCCACGTATCACCGGCGCGTGAAAGGCCTGCCCCGCCATACCAAAACCAATCAGCCCAACTCTTACCATCGATCCATCCTCTGCAAAGTCTCTGACCACCAAGGCCACGGAGGGACACGAAGGAAATCCCTGCCTTCGCTCGATTGCAGTATATGCAACTGCATTCCGGCAGTCGAACACCAAAGCGGAAGTAGGGCGGAAAAATGAAATGCGAGGTGGTTCCTAAACGCGAGTTCTTTCGAGCGTGGCCGGTTCCAGATTCGATGGTACCGGACCGGGGGAGATTGCCGCAGAAGCCGGAACGGGTTCGATTGGCGCCGGTCTCTTGATCGAAACACGTTGAATGCGAATTTCGCCTCGCCCGTAAACCGCCAACAGTGCGGCCACGGGGATGGGATCGAGCCGCTTACCCGCGAGATCCTGAATGATTTTGAGCGCCTCCTCGGGAGTGTGCGCGGTCTGGTAGGGACGGTTCGTTGTGAGCGCGTCAAAGGTATCCGCAACCGCGATGACCCGCGCCAGCAGCGGGATTTGATCGCCCTTGAGGCCGTACGGATATCCCCGGCCGTCGAGGGCTTCGTGGTGCAGTTCGATACCGGGCAGCATTTCTGCCAACTGCGTTACCGGGCGCAGAATGTTGGCGCCCTTGGTAGTGTGCGTCTTCATGACCTCGAATTCTTCCTCGGTCAGGGCCCCGGGTTTTTTCAGGATGTGGTCCTCGATGCCGATCTTGCCCACGTCGTGGAGTTGGGCGGAAACCTGCAGCGTCTCCAGGAAAGGTGAGGGCAGGTTCATTTCCTTCGCAATCAGCAGGGAGTAGCGCGTGACGCGGTCCGAGTGGCCGCGAGTGTAAGGGTCCTTTTCGTCGACCGCGCCGGCTAACATCTGGATGGAGCCCATGAACAGAGCGCGATTCTCGTCAGCGGCGCGCTTAAGGTCTTCGACGAAACGTTCGAGTTCTTCCGACATGGTGTTGAAGGTCTGGGCCAGTTCGCCGATCTCCGTGCGGCTCCACAAGTGAACCCGCTGCGAAAAGTCGCCGCGGGCCAGGGCACGGCTGGATTGGGTGAGCACCTCCAGAGGATTGGTAATGCGGCGCGCGGCCAGGATGCTGACCAGAATGCTCAACAGCACCAACCCGATGGCCAGCAGGCGCGCGGTGCGCTGCATTTCGAGAATGTCGCGGTAGGCCTCGCGCTGGGGTTTCTGCACCACCACCGCCCAGTCGAGGGACGTGACCGGACTGTAGGTGCCGAGCATTTCCACGTGCTGGGAACCGGCCTTGATGGTGAATTCCTGGGTCGCGGCCAGCTGTGCTTTATTGCCTCCCTCGACGAAGTCGCGCACGATTTCCAGATTCTTCATGTCCTGGCCAGTGGCAAACTCGGGCGTGACGGCCGCGACCAGGCGGCCTTGCGCGTCAACGACGTAGGGAGTGAGACCGCCTAAGCTGACCTCCTGCAGGCGGCGGATCAAGAATTGCAGGTCCACCACCGAGGCAATCATGCCCAGGAATCGCGGTCCGTACCGGACCGGTGCGCTGACCAGAAAAACGGTGCGTGCGGATTTGCCTTCGCCCACCACCAGGGCCTGCCCGTTGTAGGCGCGGCCGTCACGGGCGGCGGCAAAGGCCACCTCAATTTCCCGTTGCAGAAAGGCGTCAGGCGTGATTTTGCCGGCCCGAATGCCTTTGCCGTCCGAGTTCAACAGGGTGGCGTAGGCGATCTCATCAGATGAAGAAACGAAGTTTTCGAGAAGGGCCCGTAATTCCGGCGAGGAATTGACGTTCTGCTCGCCAAGGTCCCCGCCGCTGGCCACCTGAATGGCCGAAGACAGGTTGGTCAGCATCACTCGCAACGACCGGTCGTGCTGCGAAAGATCGTCCGCCAGCGAACGGGCCACCGTGTTCTGCAGGTACATCTCGTCCCTTCTCAGCCTTTCCCGGTTGCTGGCCACCACATGCGTCGAATAGAAATACATGGGGACGGTGCTGATGACCAGAAGCACACTGAGAATGACATACAGAAGCGGGATGCGGACGTGGCTGGAAGTGCTGGAGGACAAAGCTCTCCCTTCACTCGACTCGCAGACGCCTGCTCGAAGTGGCGGCGGCTTTCAAAGGTATCCTTAAAATTTTAATGTGAAATGGATCGGGTTTGAGGAAAAGCTGGCCAGTTCGCCGTTACCGAAGTACCTCTCAAAAGTGCCTTCTGGCGCGGGTTTGGCAGGGAAAAACAGACGGTCGGACACTTCGACCGGCTCAGGGCAGGCTGTCGAATCTCGGACTTCGGACTTTGCTCTAGTTCAGGAGCTTCTGCAAGTCCTTCCATTTGACGAGGATGACGTGATTGTCTGCAATGGCCTTCTTGAATTCGGCGCTGGTGACAACGTTATAGTCCCGCTGCCGCCAGGCTGACCCGTAGTCAGGATGGTCGACCATCACGGCCTGCATTTCGGCATCATCGTGGCCCAGGTGAACGATGATCTCGGCGAGGCCGGGCTTCAGGTTCCGGATTATGTTGGAATAAAAGCTGGCCCAATCCGCAGCAGCGACACGGCGACCGGCCACCTCGATCGAGTCTACGATGATGTCTTTGTCAGAGAGCAAGGATAGAAGGGCGGGAGGGGCGTCAGGAATGCGCTGGGCCAGGAATGGCAGTTTGTGTTCGTGTGCCACTTTGACATAGACGGCGAAAAGATCAGGCCGCGCGAAGAGCACGCCCATGTGACTGTCCAGGTGGGTGGGATGAATACCCATGGCCAGCGCCCGCTCGACCTGCGCGCGAATCTCGCGCTCGACATCTTCTGCCTTGATGTGTGGCAGTGCAGGTTCAGTTTCTCCGTTCCAGAGGTATCCAGAGGGGTCGAGAAGACTTGGAACTTTATCTTTGGATTCCACCGGACCCCAGCGATACGTCTTCCACTCGCTGGTGAGGGTCAAGTGCAACCCAAGGTCAGCATCGGGATGGCTCTTGGCGTAATCGGCGACTTCGTTCAGCCAGGGACAGGGAATCATCACGCTGGCGGAAGTCACGGCGTTTTTGTCGAGCGCGTCAAAGCTGGCCGCGTCTTCGGAGTGAGCGACAGCAAGATCGTCGGCGTGAATGATGAGGAGTTTCGAGTCCGACGGGTAACCGAGGCGCTCGGCGATGGTCTTGGTCTGTCCCAGGGCCGTAGTTAGAGAAGAGAAGAAAAACAAAATCGCGATGCCAACCCTCAGGCGCATAAAAGTCTCCGGAACGCGTTATGAAAACCCTAGAGAGTAACACGCCTGCGAAACGGTCGCTATGATCCGCTATCCGGTTTCGCTTTTTCCGCTGCGTGTCATCAGTTCGTGAATGGCTTCGCGCGGAGATTTTCCCTGGTGCAGAATGGCGTGCATCTGGGTGGTGATGGGCATTTCCACTCCCCGGGCTCGGGCAAGGCCTACGGCGGCGGCGGTGGTAAAGATGCCTTCGGCGACCATGCCGTGCATGCCGGCCATGATCTCGGGCAGTTTGCGGCCGCGGCCAAGTTCGACACCCACACTGCGATTGCGCGACAGACCGCCGGTGCAAGTGAGCACCAGATCGCCCAACCCGGCGAGTCCGGCCATGGTTTCAGCGCGGCCGCCGCAAGCGGTGACCAGGCGGGTCATTTCAGCCAGGCCGCGCGTGATCAGCGCAGCCACCGAATTGTGGCCGAGACCGAGACCGTCGCAGATTCCCGCGGCGATCGCCACAATGTTCTTTAACGCGCCGCCCAGCTCCACGCCGATCACATCGCTGTTGGTGTAGACGCGGAAGTTGGGATCGCTGAATTCAGTTTGCAGGGTGCGCGCCAGAGCTGTATCGCTGGAGGCGATGGTTACAGCCGTCGGGTCGCCGCGGGCGACTTCCTGGGCGAACGAGGGACCGCTGAGCGCTCCAATCGCTGGGGCGGGCCGGCTATCTTGGAGTACTTCGGCGATCACCTCGGTCATGCGCTCGAGAGAACCTTCCTCCAGTCCCTTGGTTGCGCTGGCGATCAATGCCTGCGGCGGAATCAGCGGACGCATGCGTTCAAACAAACCACGGCAATGCTGTGACGGCATGACGCTGACCACGATCTGCGCCCCGGCGAGCGCGGAAGCGAGATCATTGGTGGCCGTCACGCCGTCGGGAATGAGGCAGCCGGGAAGAAACTGCCCATTGATGCGCTTGTGCTGGATGGCCTGGCAGACTTCGGTTTCGTGGGCCCAGAGCCGGACGCGGTGCGTGCCTTTGCGTCCGAGGACGATGGCGAGGCCGGTGCCCCAAGCCCCCGCGCCGATAATAGCGATCTCGCTCATGGTTTTTCCGGTTCCGATCCCGGCTTCGCGCCGCGCCTGAAGGCAAAGCGCCTTTCCGTGCCGGCAAGCAGGCGACGGATGTTCTGGTGATGCCGGGCCACGATCAGCAGCGACGCCAGCGACATCAACGCCAACGCCAGCCAGGCGTTGCCGTATTCATGCAGAAGCCAGGCGAGCAGTGGGAAGGCCGCGACCGCGATCATCGATCCCAAAGAGACGTAGCGGAACACAAGCACAACCACGACAAATATACACACTGCCACCAGCACGGCTTTGGGTGCGATTAAAACAAACGACCCCAGCCCGGTGGCGACTCCCTTGCCTCCGCGAAAGCGCAGCCAGACCGGGAAGATGTGGCCGAGAATGGCGAACAGGGCAGCGTTCGCCGCCCACGCCGCTACGAATGGGTTGGATGGCGGGGACAAGTTCTGATGCCAAGGAAGATGGGAAAGAAGCATGCCCATCAGCGCTGGAGGGCTCAAGAGCATGCCGCTGGCGACGGCAGCCGATCCTTTCAGGGCGTCGAGGATGAGAGTCAGCCCGCCGAGCACCGGAGATCTGCGGGATACGTTGGTAGCCCCAATATTCCCGCTGCCACTCTGCCGCACATCCTCCCCGTGAAAAATGCGCACCAGAAGATAGCCGAAAGGGATGGAACCGAGCAGGTAACTTGCGGCGGCAATGAGCAGAAGTATTGGCATTGCACATCACGATTCCGACAGCCGCCGAGACGGCGGCGCTACGTCAACGCAAACCGCGCCAGCTTCGTGTATTTCGATCCCTTCGGCGACAACTGGCTCTGGTACAGAAAAAACTCGCGGGCGGTCATGGTACCAAACTCGGGGGCAGGCAGGACAGCGAGTTTTTCCTGCAGGCGGAGGAAGGCTCGATTGGGACCGTTTTCTTTGCGCCAGCGGGGCGCCCCGGAAGCGCCAGGGGCGCGCGCCAGCGTCAGGTGGGGACTAAAGGCCCGCGCTTCTTTGGGGATTCCCAGCGTTGCCATCTTGTCGTCAACAACCGTCGCCAGCAACGCCAGTTGCGGCCCCGCTTCCATGCCGATCCAGAACACGCGCGCGGATTTCGCGGTGGGGAAGAAACCGTAGCCGCGAAATTGAATTTCTGCCGCGTTCCCGCTGATCGTTCCCAGCGCCAGCTTGATCTGCTCGACCGCAGGCTCGGGCTGCTCGCCGATGAACTTCAGGGTCACATGCAGGGATTCCGGCTTTACCCAGCGCGCATCGGGTGCGAACCCCTGCACGCCTTCGATGAAGCGGGCCATGCGCTCGCGGATGGCGTCGTC
>Ga0187781_10003431_pt1 | contig 11897 bp, 10 predicted proteins | sample 0715_SJ02_MP02_2_FD_132447 | JGI IMG/M metagenome (GOLD analysis project Ga0187781, IMG submission 132447) | Tropical peat soil microbial communities from peatlands in Department of Meta, Colombia - 0715_SJ02_MP02_20_MG | ecosystem: Environmental > Terrestrial > Soil > Wetlands > Peat | place...
CTCGCCAACGGCATCGTTCAATTTCGAGACGGTAGCGTTCTATGAGAAGTGGTTAAAGGATGTGGCCCTCGATCAGGAGGACGATGGAGCCGTGCCCTTTGTAATTCCGAATGTTCTGTCGCACACGACGAGAAAGGGCGAGTCGGCGTCCGCGGGTTGGGCGGACGTTGCCGTGGTGGTGCCGTGGACCGTGTATCAGGCGTTTGGGGATAAGCGCGTGCTGGAGGAGCAGTATCCGAGCATGAAGGCCTGGGTCGAGTACATGCGGAAGCAGGCCGGCGACAAGTACCTTTGGAATACCGGATTTACGTTTGGGGATTGGCTGGCGTTCGCAACAACGGATTCGGACTATCCGGGCGCAACAACGGACAAGGATTTTATCCAGACGGCCTATTTTGCACGGTCGACGGAATTGCTGGCGAAAACCGCAGCGGTGTTGGGAAGGAAGGAAGAAGCCGCGGAATACGAGGCACTGAAGGAAAAGATAAAGGGTGCGTTTTTGCGGGAGTTTATGACACCGGATGGAAGGCTCTCGCCGAATACGCAGACAGCGTACACGCTGGCGCTGACATTTAATCTATTGCCGGAGTCGATGAAGGCGGAAGCCGGCGAGCGGCTCGCCGCCGACGTGCGGAAGTTCGAGCATCTGACAACAGGCTTTTTGGGGACGCCCGGTTTGACCTGGGCGTTGAGCGATACGGGGCACTTGAACGAGGCTTACCTGCTCCTGAACCGGACGGAATATCCGTCGTGGCTGTATCCGGTGACGAAGGGCGCAACGACGATCTGGGAGCGCTGGGACGGAATCAAGCCGGGCGGCAGTTTTCAGAATCCGGGGATGAACTCGTTCAACCACTATGCGTATGGAGCGATTGGGATGTGGATGTACAGCGTGGTAGCGGGGATTGGAATCGATGAGGCGCAGCCGGGGTACAAGCATATTGTGCTTGTGCCACGGCCGGGCGGCGGATTGACGTTCGCGAGGGCGTCGCTGGAAAGCAGGTACGGAAGAGTGGCTAGCGGATGGGAGATTCGTGACGGGAAGTTCGTGCTGAAGGTCGAGGTACCGGCGAATACGACAGCGACGGTGAAGACGCCGGGCGGAAAAGTGGAGGAGGTAGGGTCGGGCGAGTGGGAGTTCGAAGAGGCATGGAAGTAAGGAGGCACGGACAAAGGAAAGTGGAAGAAAAGAAGTACAGTAAACCAGTACAAGGGGAAGAGAGTTTTGGCAGGTACACGAAGAGGGTGGGAACAGGAGGATGGGGATGAGGCTACGGAGGTCAATGGCCATGACAGTGGTGTTGATGGGGCTGATTTGTCTGACTTTGGCTGCACAGCTGCACGCGCAGGTGCCGGTGGGAAAAAACGACGGGGCACTGCGGGTGGTGATTGCAGGACTCGTCCACGGACACGCAGAAGGGTTTTTGTCCGGAGCCGTGAAGCGCACGGATATTGAGATTGTGGGAGTGGCGGAGCCGGACCGGGTGTTGTTTGATCAGTACGCGAAGAAGTACGGATTGGATGCGAAGTTGTATCACGCGGATTTGGAGGAGATGCTGGCGGCCGCGAAGCCCGAGGCGGTGCTGATCTATACGAATACATTTGAGCACCGGAAGGTGGTGGAGAGTTGCGCGAAGTACAGTAAGGCGGGCGGGGCGAAGCCTCTGACGGTGATGATGGAAAAGCCGCTAGCGGTGACCGCGGAAGATGCGCGCGCGATTGCAAAGGTGGCGGACGAGACGAAAATGACGGTGCTCGTGAATTACTTCACCACCTGGGAGCCTAGCCGCTACGCGGCGTATGGACTGGCGACGAAGGGAACGCTCGGCGAGGTGCGGAAGATCGTGGCGCACGACGGTCACATGGGGCCGAAAGAGATCGGCGTGGGCCCCGAGTTCCTAGGATGGCTGACCGACCCAAAGCTGAATGGCGCCGGTGCGCTCTATGACTTTGGCTGCTACGGCGTGGATTTTATGACGTGGGTGATGGGGGGAGAACGCCCTCTGACGGTAACGGCGGTGACGCAACAGATGAAACCCGACGTGTATCCGAAGGTGGATGATGAGGCGACGATCATTCTGACGTATCCAAAGGCGATGGGAATTGTACAGGCTTCGTGGAATTGGCCGTTTGGGCGCAGCGATGTGGAAGTATACGGGAAAACCGGGGAAGCGTTCACCGCGGGACGCGATGCGCTCGAAGTGCGGAAGGCGGGGCAGAAACAGTTGGAGAAAATGGAGGCGAAGCCGTTGCCTCCGCCGACGGATGATGAGTTGAGTTATCTGCGCGCAGTGGTGCGAGAAGGACTAAAGCCTGAAGGGCCGGGGTTGTTGGGGTTGAATGTGGTGGTGGCGGAAGTTCTGGACGCAGCGAGAGAGTCGGCGAAGGCAGGAAAGACAGTAAAAATGGCTCAGAAATAGAAATAGCCACGAAGATGAAATTCATACAAATGACGGCTCGAACGGCAATGCCGATGCGGCTGTCATCGGGGGCGGAAAGAAAAGCATTTGTCACAGAGGAGCGCAAAGAGCACGGAGGGTGGAGAACGGGACGTTTGTTAGCACCTGAAGCGACGGAAACGCGCCGCCATGAGCCGGCGGTTATTGTTTTTCTTTGGTGGGCTTTTCTTTAACTGGCTTGATCGAGGAGACGGCAAGGACGGGACGTTGGCCGGTTTCGACACCGTAGGCATTGGAGAGTCTGCCAACGGCTTTGACAGTTTTGTTTTCGAGAGGTTCAAGCTTCTTGGAGTCGACGGCAACGACTTCGATGGAACTGACCTGTTTCCCGTCGACGGTAAGGACGGGATTGAGTTCGATGGCCCAGCCGGACGTTTCTCCCCCGATGGCCATGATGCGGGTAAGCTTGCCCATGACAGTGAGTTTGTCTTCTACGCTGAGTTTCTCATTGGGGGCGGGCTTGTCGGTTTGGGCGGGAAACGTTGCGGGGAGGACGAAAAGAAAAGCCAGAAGCGCGAAGAAGCGCGAGCGACGCATGGCGGAGCTCCTTGGGATACGGCACAGAGTTTAGCGTGAAGAAGCAAAGTCGTGAAGGAATAAGAAGCGGAAGAGTTCAAGACAGAAGGCCCACAAAGAGACCGGGGGTTACTTGGCGGGGCCGTGAGTGGCTGCAGCTGTAGTCGGCTTCCACTTGTTGAGGAAAGCGAGGATATCATCGGGCGCCATGGAACGGGCGGCTTCGAATTCGCCGCGTTTCTGGCTGAAGAGGAGCTTGCCGTCGGAGTCCAGGACGGCGATAGCGGGGACGCCACGCTCGAGAGGGATATCGTATTTCTTGGCAATATCGAGATTCTTGTCCATCTGCCCGATGTCGATGTGGGCGACAAGAAATGATTTGTTGAGCGTGGGTGCGATTTCGGGCGAGTGGAACGCTTCGTCAAGAACGTGGCAATCGAAGCACCAGTTGCCCCCAAAGACAAGCAGTACGCGTTTATGGGCGGCGGCCGCGGCGCGCAGCGTTTCGGCAATTTCCCGGTTCGCATCCACGTTTTGAGGATAGATCTCCTTGTTTTCGAGAGGCTGGCGGAGGCGGGTGGCAGCGGACCGGCTGACGATCCCGAGGTACCACTGGTCGCCTTGCCGGAACCAGTTCTGCTGCATGGCGACGAACTGCTTGGCAGGAGTAGTTCCCTTCTTGAAGGTGAGGGTAAGCTGAACAACGACGGTGTGGATGTCCGGACTCGGCTGGTCTTGCTGAACGATTTGCGCGGTCAGATTGGTGAGTCCCTGGGACTTCCAGGCGGCCCAGAAAGCTATTTCCTCAGCGGGAGCAATGGGCTTCTTGCCAGGACCGGTGATTTGAGGGGCGGGAGACTGCGTGTAAAGCGCGGAAATGGCCGCAGGATCACCGGCAAGGACGGCGGCCCGCCATTTCTCAAAGGGAGGGAAGGTGGAGGCCGTGGTAAATTGGCGCGCGTGGACGGCAGAGGCAAAGGCAAGAACGACCAGAAAAATGGGCAGGCGGCGCATGGTTTCGTTAATTAGACATACAGAATAGCATGGTGGGTGCATCGGATAGGGGTACAAGCTAGTCGGAAGACATATGGGCTACATGCGGCCCGGGCTCGCGGCCGGGGAATGGGCATTCCCTTCCGTGTTAGACTGGTTAGAAATTCACTGAGAGGAAATGCGACGTGTCGGACAACAAAGACGAGGGATTCAAGGTAATTGACCGGCGGCCATTCACGGCCGAGGGCGAGATCCGCAAGGAAGTTGTGGAAGAACAGGAGCGGGAGGCGAAGCGTGAAGAAGTGAAAGAAGCAAAAGCTGCGGCGGAAAATGCCAAGGCCGAAGCGGCCAAGCCTGCGCCAGATGCACCCAAAAAGCTGGCGGCCTTTGAGAATCTGGTGCGGATGATTGGGAGCAACGCTGCGATGGTGCTTGGAGCGTATGCGGACCCGAATACCGGGCAGCCGATGATTGATCCGGATGCGGCGCGGGAGTTGATCGACATGTTGGACGCGCTACAGCAGAAAACCAAGGGGAACCTGGCACCAGAAGAGTCGGAAATGCTTCTGGATTTGCTCGGGAAACTGAAGCTGACCTACCTCGAAGTGCAGAAGGCCATGGCGGCAGAGATGGCGAAGGTGACTGCGCAGGCAAAGGGAGAGAAGAGGTAGTAGAGGTCTTGCAGAGGCGCGGAGAACAGGCAGACTGATTGGGGCGGCGCGACCAGGATCGCGCCGTTTTTGTTCTTGTGGAGTTTAGGAGAGTTGAGCGGGGGCCCTTCAACGACGAACTGGATAGAATAGGAGAATGGCGGCGGAAGCGATACGAATCACAGTGATGGGGTCCGGCACTTCGATGGGTGTGCCAACGTTGGGGTGTCATTGCACGGTGTGCGAGTCGTCGGATCCCCGGGATAAAAGATTGCGGCCCTCCCTACTGCTGTCGCGCGGCGGACAGAATGTGGTGATTGATACGACGCCGGATTTTCGAACTCAGGCACTGCGCGTGAAATTGGACAAACTGGATGCAGTGCTTTTGACGCATTGTCACGCGGATCATATTTTGGGATTTGACGATCTGCGGCCATACAACTTCCGCCAAAAAGGCGCGATCCCGGTGTACGGGTCGGACGACACGTTTCAGGTGATTCGGCGGGTGTTTTCGTACGTTTTCGATACGCGGCCGACGCTCAGCAGCATTCCGAGTGTGGAATTGCGAGAGGTGGACGGGCCGTTTGTGCAACTCGGGATTCCGTTCATTCCTGTGCCTTTGCTGCACGGGGAAATGGAGGTGTTGGGTTTCCGGTTTGGGCGCGCGGCCTACCTGACGGACTTCAGCCGCCTCCCGGAATCGAGCGCCCCGTTGCTCGAGGATCTGGACGATTTGATCCTGGATGCCCTGCGGGATGTACCGCATCCAATGCACCAGACGGTGGAGCAGGCGTTGGCACTGATCGACAGGTTGAGCCCCAAGCGGGCGTGGTTCACGCATATTGCGCACGACCTGCCGCACGAAGCCACGAATGCGCGTTTGCGGAAGGCGGGATATCCGCACGTGCAACTGGCGTATGACGGTCTGGAATTGGAGGTAGGCACGGACTCACCGGCGGTTGAGCGGGCCGCAAAGGCGCTGTCGGTCCATGTGCATATACCGACGGCAGGGATCAGCGTGTTTTATTCGGCGGCGGATTGGGCGGAGAAATACGGGAAGAGCGGCCGAGGAAGCGTGGTTGCGATTGGAACGTTTGATGGCATCCATCTGGGACACCAGAAAGTGCTGGAGTTTGCCATCTCCCGGGCCAAGGAGATTGGCACGGTAGCGACAGCTCTGACATTTGAGCCGCCACCGGTCAAAGTGTTGCGACCGGAGTCGGCGCCTCCGCGAATCTCGACGAATCAGCAGAGGATGGATTGGTTTGGCGCGGTGGGCATAGAAGCGGCGGTGGTGTTGCCGTTCACAAAAGAATTGGCGGCTCTAACACCCGAGGAGTTTGTGAAGGAGATTCTGGTCCGGCAGTTGCACGTGCGTGCCGTGGTGGTAGGAGACAATTTCCGCTTTGGGAGCAAGCAGGCCGGGGATGTGAAGTTTTTGCGGGAGATGGGCAAGCGGGAGGGGTTCGAGGTCGTGGTGCATGCACCAGTCATGCTCGGGGGAGAAGTCGTGTCCAGCACCCTAATCCGGAAGCTGGTGAGTGAAGGAGACGTGGGACACGCGGCACGGTTGCTCGGGAGGCCATTTGAGCTCACGGGCGAAGTGGTGAGCGGAACAGGGACAGGACGGAAGTTCACATTTCCAACACTGAACTTGAGGCCGGAACAGGAGTTGCTGCCGAGCGGGGGGGTGTACATCACACGGACAGTGCTCGATGGAGAAGCGAGCAGCCACCGTAGCGTGACGAACGTGGGAGTTCGGCCGACGTTTAACGGATCGGGACTGAGCATCGAAACCCACCTGTTGGACTATTCGGGAAATTTTACCCCCCGGCGAATTGAGGTGCGCTTCTGGAAGAGACTGCGGGCCGAGAAGAGGTTTTCTGGGCCGGAGGAGTTGCGGGAGCAAATCGCAAAGGACATCGTGCGGGCAAATACGTACTTTGCGAGGTTGAGGAGGGCGAGGACGCGGGGTGGGAATGAGAGTTTGAAGTCGGAAGTGTGAAGCTAATGGGTGGTCCGTAGACCAGTTCGGACTTAACAAAATCCTCACGAATTTCTCAGGACTTGCCAGCATGGACATTCTTACTCTCGAAAAGGTAGGGGAGGAATCTCCTACTGTTTGGAGATGGTACGATGTGGCTCGGCATATTCCTTACACTTTGTATCCTTGGCGTGGATTTTCTGATCTATTTCTTATTCCAGTGGACCTACGGAGACAAGCGCGCGGCGATGCAAAGCAAGCTGGCGTCGCAGCGAGAGGCAATGAAGCAACAGGCGGCGAAGCCTTTTCTGCTAAGTTCGCAGAGGGGCCGGCCGGAAACCCAAGTCCGCTTGCAGAAGATTCGGGCGAGGATGGCAAAGGGGAAAAGCGGCGAAATCCGCGCACACGGGGCGTTTAGCGAGAGGATCGCCTGATCAGTGGTAGTCAACAGTTGACAGTTTGAGGCAGAGACGACCCCAATACACAGACTGGCGTTTCCGGCAAGCCCAAGAGCCCCATGCTCCAGAAAATCCCAAGAGAAAAACAGGCGTCTGAAGACCGCTGGCACAAAGTCAGGAGTGGCGGGTGGGCGCGGAGGATTGCTCTTTGGCGAGGCAGTCCGTGCAAATGCCGCCGACTTCAGTGCGGGAAACAGTGACCTCGATTTGGCAGTCTCGGGAGATTTGTTCCTTCAGCTGCTCATAGAGGCGGGATTCAAATTCGCGAACCTTCCCGCAGCGCAGGCAAGCAACGTGAATGTGATCGCGCGGCCCGTGAGTCTCATAGTAATGCCGGTCGCCCCGAAGGTGGAGAAGATCAAGCTCGTCGATCAGGCCCTGACGCTTGAGCAGGTCAATGGTCCGGTATACGGTGACGAGATGGACTTCGGGATCGATTTTCTGCGCCCGCTCAAGGATTTGGTCGACATCGAGGTGCTGCTCGGCGGAATCCATGACTTCGAGGATGACTCGACGCTGGCGGGTAAGGCGAATGCCCCGCTTGCGAAGAGCGTCCTGGAGATGGGCGGCGGGCTCGGCGGCGTTGATGCGTTCACCGGAAGAGACGCGGCGGGATGGTACGGTTGCAGACATGGAGCGAGGTACCTCGAGGAGAGTTTAGCAGGTGACTCGGCGATATGGAAATGCAGGACGGGAAAAGCCTACGGCCAGTAGTCTATGGATGAATAATCGTAAGAGGTCCAAACACCCGTAACTACCTTCCTTAGGAGTGACGGGCAAGCAGTCGAGCTACGTCGTTGTAAGTGACGTAGACGATCAGGGCCAAGAGAAAGACGAGGCCGACCTGAATAAAGCGCTCCTTGAATGTCAGGCTGAAATCGCGGCGGCGGATCCCTTCAAGAGAGAGCAGCAGAATGTGGCCGCCATCGAGAATCGGAATGGGTAGAAGATTGAGAATCCCGAGCTGCACGCTGATGAGGGCCATGAAACCGATTACGGCGTAGGCGCCTTGCTGAACGGCTTGCCCGGCGGTGCGAGAGATGCCCACAACGCTCTGAAGCTGCTTGACGGAAATGCGACCGCTAAGGAGTTTGCTGAAAACGTCAATCGTCTGCGACACAATCCCAGCCGTCTGCAGGCCCGCCGCCTTTACGGCTTGCACGAGTCCGACGCGCTGATAGGTAAGCGCGAATTCACGCTGAATGCCGATTTGATAGTAATTCTCGGCGCCGTCCACAATTCCCTTCTGCGGGGTGACCGACAGAGCAGCCTCTTTGCCGTTGCGTTCGACTTCAATCTGGAGGGTCTTGCCACCGGAATTGCGAACGAGGTCGACGAATTGGTCCCAATATTGGATGGGTTGGCCATCGACGGTTCGGACGACATCGCCGTCATGGAGTCCAGCACGGTCGGCCGGGGTGCCGATAGCAACTTCGCCAATCTTGGCGGGAATCGGCGAATAGCCGAAAGTTCGCGCGTACGGATTGTTGCTGGCGGGGACCTCGACTTCGCGCGTAGTTCCCTGATTTGCGACCTTTAGCTTGAGCGCGCTACCCGGAGTAGCCTGCATGGCGATGCTCAGGGCCTTTTCCCAGGTCGGGTTCTTCGTGCCGTTGATAGAGAGGACCGTATCGCCCACTTGAAGGCTGGTCGGGCTGCTGGCTTGGGTCGCGGGAAGACCGTTGATGACTAGGGGCTTCGAGAGGGCGTTATCGGTAGGCAGGCCGACCGCCATGTAATAGAAACCAAGGAGCAGAAGCGGAAAGATCAGGTTAACGGCGGGACCGGCCGCAGAGATAAGAGCACGCTGCCAGCGCTTTTTGCTCATGAGCTCGTCGGGAGCTCCGGTGGGCTTCTGGTCGCCGGAGTCGATGTCGGTGACGTCCTGTCCAGCCATGCGGACGTAGCCCCCTAGCGGCAGAGCGCTGACGCGCCAGTCGGTATCACCTCGCTTCACGCCGAAGATACGCGGGCCAAAGCCGATGGAGAACACGTCAACGCGAACGCCGAAAAAGCGGGCGACGATGTAATGTCCCCACTCATGGACGAGGATAATCACCCCGAGGACCAGAATCATGCCAATAGCTGTGTTCATGCGTGCGCGTGGCTCCGTCTATTCATTCTAGCAAAAAGCCGGGACAGCGCCGAATGGGGTTCGGTGACGATGTGCCGGGAACTGCATTGCCATGAAGGTTAGATGCGGGGAGCAGGTAGGAGGGTAGGGGGGGCCGAGTTGGTCTTTATCTTCCCGGTGTTACACGGAGACAGGTTTGGAAGCGCGGTGGGAGACGGCCTCGTGGGCCTGCCGGCGAGCCTCGGCATCAGCGGCGAGAACGTCCTCGATGGAGTTGAACTTTGTGCCTGGCGTTTTTTCGAGGACCGCTTCGACCACTTCAGGAATGCCGAGGAAGGGGAGACGATGGTCGAGAAAAGCGGCGACCGCGACTTCGTCGGCGGCGTTGAGAGCGCAGGGCATAGCGCCTCCCCTTTTCATGGCTTCGCGGGCCAGACGCAGACAGGGGAAGCGGCGGGTAGAGGCCTTCTCGAAGTCAAGGCGCCGGAGCTTGGCCCAGTCGAGCTGCACCTGTTGGGATTCGACGCGGTCAGGATAGGTGAGCGCGTACTGGATGGGCATGCGCATGTCGGGAGGAGCAAGCTGGGCGAGGACGGCACCGTCCACTAATTCGACGAAAGAGTGGATCACGGACTGAGGATGGATAATTACGTCAATCTGATCGGGACGCATGCCGAAGAGCCACCGGGCTTCGATGATTTCGAATCCCTTGTTCATCATGGTGGCAGAGTCGATGGTGATGCGATTCCCCATTTTCCAGTTGGGATGAGCAAGGGCCTGGTCGATGGTGGCGTGGGAGAGCTGGGCGAGGGGAGTCTTGCGGAAAGGACCGCCGGATGCGGTCAGGACGATGCGCCGAACCTCCGGGTAGAGGGCGGTGGCGGGCGAGGAAGAGGAGCCGGCGTCACCTGGTTGAGAGCGCTTGCCGGCCCGCAGGCATTGGTGGACGGCGTTGTGTTCGGAGTCGACGGGAAGCAGTTCCCTTCCCGATTTTGCGGCCCCGGCCATGACCAGCTCCCCGGCGGCAACAAGGACTTCCTTGTTTGAGAGAGCGACGGTTCGGCCAAGGCGTACGGCTTGGTAAGTGGCTTCGAGCCCAACGACCCCCACCGCAGCCGAAAGCACAATTTCAGCGTCGGGATGCGTTGCGACGGCGAGCATGCCTTCGCGCCCATGGTGGGTTTCGGGCTCAGGATGGCCGGGCGGAAGAGCGGTCGCTAAACGGCGGTGGAGCTCGTCGGCGAGCGCCGGCGAGGCGACAGAGACCACCTCGGGATGGTGGCGGGTGATTTGCGAAACAAGTTCGTCGAGATTGTTGCCTGCAGCGAGCGCGACGATCTGAAAGCGATCCGGGAGTGCCTCAACCACCTTCAGCGTTTGGCGGCCAATGGAGCCGGTGGAACCAAGAATGGAGATTTTCTTCATAATTTACTGTCTTCGAGAGCGCAGCGCTTCATTTGTCCAATCAAGCCGCACAATTACGGATATCAGACATCAGCGATCAGATATCGAGGAGCGGCGTCCTACGAGGTTCGTGGATTCGCCAAAACCAAATAGTACCAGATGACAGGGATGCAGAGGATGAGCGCGTCGATCCGATCGAGAATTCCGCCGTGTCCGGGGAGGAGGCCTCCAGAGTCTTTCACGCCGGCACTGCGTTTGCACGCGGATTCGAACAGGTCGCCCATTTGTCCGGCGATGTTGCCTAGGACAGCCATGGCAAAGAGATGAGGAAGCGGGATTTTCAGGAAGAAGCTGAAGGCATACGCGACGAGAAGAGAGCCGATCATCCCGCCAATGGAGCCTTCCCAGGTTTTCTTGGGAGAGATATGCGGCGCCAGAGGGTGTTTGCCGACAGCGCGGCCGACGAAATAGGCGAAGGTGTCTGCGGCCCAGGTGAGGACGAGGGCGAACAGGAGGAGGCGGGGACCGTAAATCGGAAGGCTGTGAAGGCGAACGGCGAAGGAGAGCGGGAAGGCAACGAGAAGAAAAGAGCCTGAGGAGATGCCGGCCGAAGGGAGGGATTCGACGAGAGGGCGCCGGGTGAAAAGTGTTAGGAAGGTGAGCCCGAAGATGAAAACAAGGAAGAGACTAGCCAACATGAGAAATGAGGCTGAGTCTTGCACTGCCGCAGCGTCGATCTCAGGTTTGGCAATTGTGACTACTTTCAAGACATGAGAGCTGAACCATTGAACGTAGATCAAAAGGAGCGTGCAGAAGACGGTCCAGAAGCGGTAGGCGCGGTGGCCGATGGCGTCACCGAGCGCGAAATACTCCCAGAGGGCAAGGATAGTGAGGCCGGCAACGGCTATGGCAACGGCCCAGGTGGGAGTAAAGAGAACGATGCCGACGGCCACGGGAATGAGGACAAGCGCGGTGAGAACGCGAGTGAAGGTCATGGATATTGTGAAGAGAAGAATATCAGATAACAGATACCGGATATCTGGAAGGGGCGATTATCTGGCAGCAGAGGCAGCCGGCGGGGCGATGGCGCCGTAGCGGCGTTCGCGTTTTTGGTAATCGAGAAGAGCCTCAAAGAGACGGGCGCGATTGAAATCAGGCCAGAGCGTTTCCGTAACAAGGATCTCCGCATAGGCGATTTGCCAGAGCAGAAAATTGCTGACGCGCATTTCCCCGCTGGTACGAATCAGGAGATCGGGATCGGGAAGATCGGCGGTGTAGAGATGTCGGGCGAGATCTTCTTCGGTGATAGGCTTGCGAAGAGCCGCCGGGTTCGAAGCCCCTTCGGCTTTGCTCAGGGCA
>Ga0187781_10003432_pt1 | contig 11896 bp, 5 predicted proteins | sample 0715_SJ02_MP02_2_FD_132447 | JGI IMG/M metagenome (GOLD analysis project Ga0187781, IMG submission 132447) | Tropical peat soil microbial communities from peatlands in Department of Meta, Colombia - 0715_SJ02_MP02_20_MG | ecosystem: Environmental > Terrestrial > Soil > Wetlands > Peat | place...
CGGTCAGCGTCGAAGCCAGTTCCACCGACCGCTACGACGAGACCTATCCTTTGGCTTCCATCATCCATTACGATTTCGCTGCCCGGGGTGACATGCCCCCCGTGAAGTTCTCCTGGTACGACGGCGGCCTGAAGCCGCCGCGCCCCGACGAACTGGAGAAAGACCGTCCCTTTAAAGCTCAAGGGCAGGAGGAAGACGAGGGCCTGCTGTTCGTCGGAGATGGAGGCAAGATCTTGTGCGGCTTCAGCGGATCTCATCCAGCTCTGATTCCGCAATCGCACATGGACAGTTACAAACAGCCGCCAAAGACTTTACCCCGTTCCCCCGGCAACGAGCGCGAATGGATCGATGCCTGCAAGGGCGGCAAAGTAAAACCGGGCGGCAATTTCGAATTCGAGGGCATGGTCACCGAGACACTGCTTCTGGGGAACGTCGCGGTTCGTACGGGTCAGAAATTCACCTGGGACCGTCCCAGCATGAAAGCCAACAATTCCGATCTCGCGCAAAACATGATCCGTCCTGAACGCCGTGCTGGATGGGAGTTGTAGCACAGAGCTTGCCTCTATGTTTTTCGTGCATCCTGGGCCTGGGGTTGAGGCTGAAGATCACCGGTTCTTAACAGGAGGGGTTCAACATGTTGTCGTTTTCTCGCAGAGATTTTTGTAAGATTGCCGCCACTCAGGCCGCCGTAGCCGGAGTGTTCTCCACGGGTCTACTCCACGCTAATCCCCTCGGCCTTCCCATCGGTTGTCAAACCTGGCCTGTGCGCAACATGATCGCAACCGACTTTCCCGGCACGATCCAGCAGCTCGCCGCCGCCGGGTTTCAAAGCATAGAACTGTGCTCCCCGGTTGGCTACTCCGACAATGGCTTCGGCGGTCTGGCAAAATATAAGGGATCTGAACTCAAGTCCATTCTCCACGACGCCGGTGTCACCTGCATCAGTTCGCATTTCAGCATGGAAGAACTGCGCCAAAATCAAGAGGATCGTATCGCCTGGGCCCAAGACGTAGGCTTGACGCAAATGCTTGTGGCCAGCCTCGGCGGACCCAAAAATCCGACCATGGACGATGTGAAACGTGCGGCCGACGAATACAACAAAATGGGTGAGCGAGCCGCCAAAGCAGGCATCCAGCAAGGTCTTCACAACGAGGATTTCGAACTCTCCAGTGTTGCCGGGAAGCGAACCTACGACCTGCTGTTTCAACTGCTTGATCCCAAGCTGGTTAAGTTTCAATTCCAGGTTTCCACCATTAGCCAGGGGTTCGACGCCGCCGAATACTTCACGACCTACCCCGGACGTTTCATCTCCATGCACGTGCAAGGCTGGTCGGCAGAGAGCAGAAAGATCGTGCCGGTCGGACAGGATTCTCTCAACTGGAAGAAGATCTTTGCCGCCGCCAAAACCGGCGGCATCAAAAACTATTTCGTCGAGATGCCCTTGGATTTCATGAAGGCCAGCGTCCTCTATCTGCGCGGCTTGCAAGTTTGAGGTTCGCACCTCGGGAGCGCATCAGTGCATCAGGGTAAATTTGCCGCGCAGTTGTATTTTGTCCGAGGAACCGCCGACCAGGATTGCGAATTCTCCTGGTTCGGCCTGCCAGTCTTTCTTGCCCACGTCATAAAACGAGAAAGCTCGACGATTGAGCGTAAGCGTGACTCGTCTGCTTTCGCCTGGCTTCAGATTTACTTTGGCGAATCCCTTCAGCTCTTTCACCGGGCGCGGCACGGGGGCGTGTGCATCGCCGACGTATAGTTCCGCCACTTCCGCCCCTTCCCTGTGGCCGATGTTCTTCAGATCGAAGGAAACCGTTACCGGTTCACTGGCCCCTCCCGTTGCCGGCGAGACCGATAGATTGCTGTAGGCGAAGTTGGTATAGGAAAGGCCAAATCCAAAGGGAAACAACGGCTTGGTCTGGGAACGATCATAATGTCGATATCCGACGAACACTCCCTCCGCATACGGAACACGCGATTCTCCCTTCGGCGGATAGTAACTGTGAAACACCGGGTTATCTTCCCACCGGCGCTCGAAAGACACGGGGAGCTTGCCAGAAGGGCTGTAGTCGCCGAGCAAAATTTCGGCCAGCGCCCTGCCCCCTTCCTGGCCGGGATACCATGCCTGGAGAACTACTGCCACTTTGTCGATCCAGCCGGTCATGTCCACGTTGCCGCCAGCGGTCACAACCACGATCGTGTTTTGGTTGACCGCGCTGATTTGCCGGATCAACTCATCCTGGCCACCCGGAAGCTGAAATGGCCGGTCAAATCCTTCCCCTTCGGTCTTGGGATCGAACCCAACGCAGATCACCACAGCATCTGCTTTGGCCGCCAGAGCCTTGGTCTTGCTCCCGACGAACGAGTCGGCTCGAACAACTCCGAACCCGACGATGGCACTGCCGACGTCTTCGAAATATTCGAGTCGAATCTTATACAGCTTGCCGGCCTCCAGATGTTTCATGCACGTTTCCAGCGTCTGCGATTGCGGGACCCAGTCGTCGATCGACCGTTCATCATCGATATAGAGCCGCACCCCATCATCGGTGGAGGTAAAGAACTCATAGTCACCAGACTGCTTCGGTATGAAATATCCGGTCCAGCGAACCGAGAAGTGATCCACCGGATGTCCCGGAGCAAAACTGCCTTCGCCCCAATCGAAATGAACATGCGGATCCACGCGGACCAATGCCGGAATGCCCTTCAACTCTTGGTTGTCGAAGTACTCGCCTCTCAGTCCCTTTTCGCCGGTGGGATCGACAGCAAATTCCGAGGTTTGAAACAGCTCATCCAGAACGGGAAGGTCGACATCATACAAAACCGTGGCTTTGGTGCCGAGGCGGTTACTAACTCCCTCAAGGTAGCTGACATCGTTGAACGGTTTGCTTTCCGCGCTCCCGCCGCCAGAAATCACTGCCGGAAAGGCATCGGGACCGATCACCGTGATGGTTCTTAATTTGTTGGCATCGAGGGGGAGCAGATTCCCTGAGTTTTTCAGCAGAACCATTCCACCTCTCGCCTCCTCCAGCGCTACTTCCCGACCTTCCTGATGGAGCAGCGGAATGCTTTCGTCGGTTTGCGTCCGATCGAAAAATCCGAACTCGATGGCTTTGCGCAGGATTCTTCTTACTTTGTCGTCCAGCGTCTCGATCGAAAGCGTGCCGTCTTTGAGAGCGGGCAGCAAGGTGTCCCGATTCATAAACGTGGGTGATGGCATTTCCAGATCGAGGCCGCCGTTCGCCGCGGCCACACCGTCGTGAGTTGCGCCCCAATCGGACATTAGAATGCCGTTGAATCCCCATTCTTTCTTGAGAATGTCGTTATTCAGGTGGCCATTGGCGGTCATGTATACGCCATTCACCAGGTTGTATGCGTTCATGACCGCGCCCACGTTGGCCTCTCGCACAGAGGCTTCAAAGGCCGGAAGATAGATTTCGCGCAGGGTTCTTTCGTCGATGTCGGAGCTGAGGGTCATGCGGGCAAATTCGGAGTTATTTCCTGCGAAGTGCTTGGCAGTCGCAATCACATGCTGTTCCTGGATTCCACGGATTTCGCTTACCGCGATTCGCGACGCCAGGAATGGATCTTCCCCGAAGTACTCGAAGTTTCGTCCGTTCATCGGCGCCCGGACGATGTTCATGCCCGGACCAAGAATGAAATGAACTCCGCGCGCTCGCGCATCTTTGCCCATGGCCACGCCGAAGCGATAGGCGAGATCAGTGTCCCAGGACGCCGCTAAGGCGATATCGGCGGGATAGGCTGTCGTCAGGCCGTAATCGTGCACTCCCATGGGACCGTCAGACATCTTGAGGCTGGGGATGCCTAATCGCGGAATCGGGCGAGTGTAGAAATCGTTGATGCCAGCGATGATCTCGATCTTCTCGTCGGTTGTCATCTGGCCGAGGATCGATTCCACACGGCTTTCGACGCTGCCCTTCGATTGTATCGACTGGGTGAAACCAAAATGCGCGATTAGAACAAAAGCAATGACAACTTTCAGTCTCTTCGTCATGATTGAGGCCATAAGACTACCGGATCGCCCGCCGCAAGATCTCTGGAGCGTAATTTGTATAGCTAGGCGGTCACCGCTGTCCCTGCGGCATCACCGCGCGTACGGGTCCGTATACGGCGATTCGGCGAGTTGAGGCTCGATCCGCCAGTCAGACACAGGAGGCGAGCGAGTCGACCTGGCTGCTCAAACGGCGCGTAGTCCTCATGTTCCCCGTGGCCACTCGCGGAGAGCCCTCCCTCATTACGCACTCCCCAAGACTTTGCCCGCTCCTGACTCCCATTGCAGAGTTCAGAATGGATAGCTCCATCCCCAGCCCCGTTTCCGTGATCGGCAACCGATCTCCCGAGGTAAGCTCGACCGCCTTCTGCGCGCGGCCACCGAATTAACGTCCTGCGCCCATGATAGATATGGGCTATGGGCTTCGCAGTCATTTGCCCGCTCGCCCGCCACCTTAGGCCTCATATCCGGTCTTGTTCATCGGCTAGTGCCTTTGCTCCGCGCTTCTTTCCGGCCCGCATCGCGGCGAGTGTGATTTCACCGTTGCGCTTCACTTTCACTTCACATCCATCACGTTGTGAAGAGGACTTGCACCTTCAAGCTGTCGACCCTGCTCGGCACACGAAAAAGAAAAGACGGCGACGAACCGCCGTCTTTCTTAGAGATACGAAACTGCCAGGTTTTAGAAATTTACTCGCAGCATGAGTTGCAGGTTGCGTCCACCGGTGGTGACCGAACTGATGGTGTTCGCACTCGTGTAAGGTTCGCCCACACCCGCGGCACTACCTAGGTTGAGTCCGCCCGGAGTGCTTAAGCTCTTGTGGTTGAAGACGTTGGCTGCATCGGCACGGAATTCAATGCCGACTCCCTCCCAGGGCACTCTAAACGTTTTAGCGGCGGACATATTGAAGACGTTGATGCCGGGACCGTAAAGGCTGTTTCTCCTCACATCGCCCCAGGTTCCATCCGGCGCCTTCAGGAATGCCGCTGGGTTAAACCAGCCGTTAATGCCCTTGTTAGAAACATACAGCGGGACGCCGGCGGCCCGGTTCGGAAACGTCGTCCCTGCCAATGACCAGTTAGCTTGGTCTCCATATACCGAGAAGGGGTTCCCAGTCTGGAGAACGACCGTCCCTGAGGTTTGCCAGCCACCGACGATTTCGTCGAGGAGTGTGCTGTGGTTGAGCAACGGTTTGCCTCGGCCGAAGGGCAGCTGATAGACCGCGTACCCCTTGAACGCGTTCCGCACGTCAAAATTCGAGTTGCTGTAGTTGGCTGCAGGATCGTAGGAATTTTGATAATCCTGCGGACCCGCACGGCTCCCCCAGCCGGAAGAATCCAGGTCATCGAGGAAGTGCGCCCAGACGTAGTTGAAGCTCAGGCTCAGCCCTTTGGTCATGCGTTTGGTAATCGAGGCTTGCAGTGAGTCGTAGTTCGAGATTGCGTCAGTCCGGGTGCTGGCCGTTTGTATACCTTGGTATTGTGGATATGGACGGAATTGCGAATCGTTCGGCGACCAATAGGCTTGATGCACCTGATTGATATCGACGGGGAAGGCCAGGTTGAAGCCGTGGCTTCCAACGTACGCGAGCTCGGCCACCATGTCCGTGGTCAAAGAGCGCTGAACACTGAAGTTCCACTGATAAATCTTAGGAACCGGAGTATGGTACGCCTCATAATTACCGAATCCCTGGCCGTTGAAGCGGGTCGGATCGGTTGAAGCCGCCGGATACGGCAGGGCGTTCCCGGAATCCCTTGGAGGCCCGTTATAGAACGAACTGGCCAGAATCGAATCGCCATTTCCGCCCAAAATGACAGCCGGGTAAACGCCGTTGGTGGGATCGGTATAGCTGCCCGAAGAACCAACTGCGTTGCCCATACCTGAACCGTAGGTATCGAGACTCCAGTTATAGGCATAGAGCCCGAAGCCCCCGCGCACGGTCATGTTGGGTCGGATTGCCCATGAAAATCCGAGACGCGGCAAGAACGTATCGTAAACATTGGCTTCGAGCGCCGTACGTCCGTTGGCGTGTGTGCTGGCATACCAGGCAGCGCCTAGCGTATTTGTCGCCGGATTGACGACGGTCGGATCGAAGTCCACGATGTTGCCGTGGACCTCGTTCCAACCATGGTTAATCTGCCAGCGCAAGCCAACATTGATCGTCAGGTTCGGACGAAGCTTGAAATCGTCCTGGACGAAAACTTGCGGGCTCTTCAGGCGTGCCCCGTATTCCGGGCTCAGGTTCGCGGACCAGTTGTTGATGTAGCCCAACAGAAAATCGGCATACTCAAAGCCCGTTCCTGGAACAGTACAGGCTCCGCCGTTTGCGCTGGCTCCACAAACTGCAGGGTCCGTCGTGTACTGCTTGGTGTATTGCCCTGAGTACTGCATGTTACCTGCGTTGGCGTTACCCCAAGCGGTGGAGTTATCACGGTACATCAGCACCTCGCCGCCGAAGTGAAGAATGTGTTTCCCACGGATCATGGTCACCACGTCGGACGGATCAAAGACGTGTTCCTTGTAGACCGAGTTGCTGCCAGGCGTCAGCCACGAATAAGGATAGGTGCCGGTGGTCTCAAACCCAGGAAAATCGTTCACCTTTGCAAACTGCCAACCCAATTGAGCGGGGTATCCTTTGCCCAGCGAACTATCTGTAAAGAAGTTCATCTGGTTGGTGTAGCCGATTCTGAACTCGTTCACCGTAGTGGAACTGACGTTCCATACGTCCGTGATCTGAGCATTGTTGTTGTCAACGTAGCCGTTCTGGCAACCCACAGGGCAGTTGGCAATAGAGCTAAGTCCAGGGTAGGTAAAGTCGGCTTGGGTATCCGACGTTGTGATCCGGTTATTCGAGGTAACATTCCAGTCCAACCGCCCAAAATAGCGTTTCACCGGGTCGGATACCAACTGGTTGTAGTACCAATTATTGTTCTCCTGACCCTCACCTCCTATCGACTGGCCGCCCGGAATCTGAGTCAGGAAGGATGGATGGTTGGCGGCCGTCGGGAAGAAAGCTTGTTGAAACTTCGCCGCGACCGGATCGAACATTGAAGTCGGGATGGCGTTCGAACCGTACTCGCTGGCAAAGCTTTGCCGCACCGGGTAGGGATTACCGAGCGCGTCATAGGCAATGGTCTGCGTGGTCGGATCGTAGATCGTGTTCATGCCAGCGAAGTTTCCGGCAATGTTGGCATCCGTCGGCAGAGTGTCATAGCCGTAGCTGTTGGTATGATTCACTGTTTGGTCGTAGTTGAAGTAGAAGAACATCTTGTTCTTCAAGATTGGCCCACCGATGGAGCCGCCAAAGTTGTTGTAGCGCAGGAACGGAATCGGACCTGTAGAGAAATAGGGGTGGGCGGTCAGCATATCGTTCTGGATGAAATCATAGGCGGTCCCATGGAAATGGTTGGTTCCGTTCTTGCTGACCTGGTTGAAGATGATTCCGCCAATTCCGTACTGAGCCGAAAATGATGACGTGTTGACCTGCAGCTCACTCACATTCTCGAAGGTGGCCGGATTCGCATTCTGGCTATGAGAGAGAGTTGTCGAAGCGCCGTCTGCGATGATGTTGGAATAGGGCAGGTTGCCGTTGACCGCGACTTCCTGGCCGGGATTCGACGTGCCCTGTGACGAATTCGTCGCACCGGTCGCTCCCGGGAGCAGGATCGTGAAATTTTCCCAGTCTTGCGTGACCTGGGGTAGCGCCACCATCGATTCCGAGGTGAAGGTCGTACTCTGTTCGCTGGTCTCGGTTTTAAGTAGCGGTACGTCAGCTTCCACGGTTACCTGCTCGGCCGCAGAACCCACGTTCATCTGGCCATTAACGGTGGTGAACCCAACCTCAACGGTGACGGGACCGCGCAGCAACTTCTGAAAACCTTGTTTACGAAATTCGAGTCGATAGGCGCCAGTCACGATCGAATCGGTGTCATAGATGCCCGAGTCGTTGGTGACTAAGTCCTTGTGCACGCCAGTGTCAACGTTGGTCACGGTAACTGCGACTCCGGGAATAACCGCCCCCGAAGAGTCGGTTACGGTACCACGAATATCCCCGGCATTCGTACTTTGGGCCAATGAGGCGATACTCGAAACAGCCACAAGAAGAGGAAGGATCCACAGGGTCATTCTTTTCATGTGCAATCTCCCGAATTTGGCCTTTGCTTGCGTCGCGGCGCAAAGAACCATCTGAGACTCGGATACACTCGCTGGACACTTGGCCCAGCACCGGGCCAGCATGCAATGTGTTGTGCAATAAGGAACTGGACCATCGGAAGCAAGGAAAGGACCGCGGCCAGTCTCTGACACGTCGTAGGGGAAACGATCCTCTGCCCTTTTCCTTGGAGACCCGACGACGTAGTACAAAACTGTTATAGGTTGGTTGTCAAGTAAAAAGCGCTTACAAAACCGGATTTTTTCCTTACTGAACCGGTTTAGAGCGAAACGTGCAAGAGATTTCGTGAAAGTCAGAGCCGGGGTGTTATGCTTCCCTGGCGCTGAGAGCCGCAGTTTTCCGTGCTCGAGTGAAAATGAAGAAGCAGACCCACCGAAGACCGACCACTCTGCGGTCGTTGTCCAGTTATCTCAGGCTTTCTCCGGCTACGGTTTCGATTGTGATCAATGATTCCCCGGCAGCGAACGCAATACCGGAACCTACCAAGAACCGAATTCTAAGAGCCGCGCAAAAACTGAATTATCGCGCCAATTTCTTCGCGCGCTCCCTGAGCCTGAAACGCGGCTTCACCGTAGGAGTCCTGGTCCCGGAGTTAAGCGAGGGCTATGCCTCCGCCATTATGAGCGGGATCGAAGATGAGCTGTTGAAGCGCGGCTACTTCTATTTTGTGGCCAGCCATCGTGGCCGGCCCGCCCTGATCGAAGAGTATCCGCGGATGCTCACCGACCGGGCGGTAGAAGGAATCATCCTTGTAAACACCCCCCTGCAGCACCCGCTTCCCGTGCCCGCCGTTTCCATTTCGGGGCATCGCAGAGTGAAAGGAGTCGTGAATGTGGGGGTGGATAACATGAAGGGAGCATTCCTCGCATTGGAACATATCGTCAAACTCGGCCATCGAGAAATCGCCTTTTTTAAGGGCCATCCCGGGAGTGCCGACACGGTGTACCGCTGGAAAGGAGTACGCGATGCGGCGACCCAGATGGGGATCCGAATTCGGCCGGAATTGACACTGCAATTACAGCAAGGAGCGACCCAGCCTGGGCCTTCGCTTCCGGAAGAAGGATACGAGAACGCGCAGAAGTTAATTGCCACCGGCAGGCGCTTCTCCGCCCTGGTTGCGTTTAACGATATTTCGGCAATCGGCGCTATGCGAGCCTTCCGCGATGCCGGACTGCGCGTGCCGCAAGATATTTCTGTTGTCGGATTCGACGACATTCATGGAGCAGCCTATTTGACCCCTCGTCTCACCACGGTGCGGCAGCCACTGCGCCGGATGGGGGAGATTGCTGCCGAGCGACTTCTCACCCGCATTGTGAATGGAGCCAAAGCTGTAGCCGAGCAGATTTCGGTCGAGCCCGAGCTGGTGATTCGTGAATCCACGAGTGAATACCGCCCTGAAAGAGCTGGCCAAGTTGCATAGGAACTTGCACTTCAGGAGTCTCGAAGGTCAGATCGTGAATAGCCGATTTAGCCAGAGCGCGCTCTGCTATGCTCAACGTTACGCGCAACCGTGAATCTCGCTGAAGACTCTCGAATTTCTGAATCCTGTCTGCCATCCCGTATGTTCTGTCGCATTGTGAAGGGGCCACTGGGGCTTATCTGGGGTTTGGGACAAGTCAGCCAGGTCCTTGTGGTCGGATTGGCATGCGTGTTACTGGGTCGGTATACAGCCATTTTGTTGGCCCAATCCGCTTCACCGGCCTCTTCCCTCCACCACCCAGCATCCGGCGTCCGCACGGGCACTGCGACGTCCGGTATTCGATTCGAGAACACCGTCCGGAATTCCAGGATCAAGTTTGCGCTGAAGAATAGCGTTAGCCCGAAACGATACACGTTTGAGACTATGGTCGGGGGTGTCGCACTCTTCGATTACAACAACGACGGTCTGCTCGACATTTTCTTCACCAACGGGGCAGCCATCCCATCCTTGGAAAAGAGCGATCCGAGCTACTGGAACCGCTTGTTTCGCAACAACGGCGACGGTACGTTCACTGATGTCACTGAAAAAGCCGGGCTGCAGGGTGTTGGATATTCCATGGGAGTTGCGGCCGGCGACTACGATAACGATGGATTCGTCGATCTTTACGTAACCGGTCTCAACCACAACCAACTCTTCCACAATAACGGAGACGGCACATTCAGCGACGTCACCGCCAAAGCGGGCGTTGGGGGAATGGTTCCGAAATTGGGGAAAGCCTGGTCGGTGGCAGCCGGATGGTTCGATTACAACAACGATGGACTGCTCGATCTATTCGTGGTGAACTATCTGAATTACAGCATCAGTAACGCTACACCTTGCGTTCAGCAGGGACATCCGGCGTATTGTTCGCCGGTGGATTTTCTGGGAACACCCAACATTCTTTATCGCAACAACGGAGACGGAACGTTCACCGACGTATCCGAACAGTCGCACATTTCCCAATATATCGGCAAAGGCATGGGACTGGCTTTTGCCGACTACGACAACGATGGATTGGCCGATATCTTTGTTTCCAACGACACTTTCGAGAATTATCTTTTTCATAACAATGGCGACGGAACTTTCTCCGACGTTGCCTTACGGGCAGGCGTGGCCTACAACGCGTTTGGCAACGCCATCGCGGGAATGGGCGCAGATTTTCGCGACATCGACAACGATGGCAGGGCGGATATTTTCGAAACGGCCATGTTCGGAGAAGGTTTTCCGCTCTACATGAACCTAGGAGACGGTCAATTTCAGGATGTCGCTGCAGCGGCTGGTCTGGCGGCCCTGACCAGTCGGTCTACGGCATGGGGAGTCGGTATATTCGATTTCGACAATGACGGCAACAAGGACCTGTTCACCGCCAACTCAGACATCCTTGACAATTCCATGGAGCTGGCGCACCGGCCATTTGCGCTCCCCGATCGGGTATTTCGGAACCAAGGAAATCAGAGCTTTGAGGACGTGAGTGCGAAGGCCGGACCCTCGTTTCAGGTTGCTGCTCCGCACCGCGGAGCCGCTTTTGGCGACCTGAACAACGACGGGAAGATCGATGCTGTTGTTGCCGTGCTCAACGGCCTACCCGAAATATGGATGAACCGTTCCACCGATCACAATCACTGGATCATTCTTAATCTGGTCGGTGTTAAATCCAATCGTGACGGGTTGGGAACGAAGGTCAAGATCACGACCAATCTAGGCTCGCAGTACAACCACGCAACCACTGCGGGTAGCTATAACTCTGCCAGTGACAAGCGCGTGCACTTTGGTTTGGGCTCGGCCTCGGTCGTGGATACCATCGAACTCGTATGGCCGAGCGGAACCCGCCAGGTTCTGAAAAATATTAAGGCGGATCAAGTGCTCAAGCTAACCGAGAGCTCACATTGATCTGATTCAGTTGTTGCGCGAGGAAGATCCTAATCGTGTCGCAAGATCGGTCTGTCCATTACGCCTGAGGAGTTCTATAAGTCCCTGTATCATTGCAGGGTTTTTTCTCGCATATGCGGCCGCGACCTCGGCGTTCAGATTCGCCTCCTCCACTTTGCCCAGGCGGAAGTAAGAGTCGCAGAGCATGTAGAGCAGTTCCGGAGTGATGGTTTTTGATTTCGCCAGCAGTTCTGCTGCTTCTGACCAGCGCTCTTGGCGATAGCGAACCTCGCCCATCTCGGCGATTGCTATCTGATAATTCGGATCGTTGGCCAGTTCCTCCCGGAATTCGTTTTCGGCGCGGTCTAGATCACCTAATTTGAGCGCCAG
>Ga0187781_10003433_pt1 | contig 11895 bp, 14 predicted proteins | sample 0715_SJ02_MP02_2_FD_132447 | JGI IMG/M metagenome (GOLD analysis project Ga0187781, IMG submission 132447) | Tropical peat soil microbial communities from peatlands in Department of Meta, Colombia - 0715_SJ02_MP02_20_MG | ecosystem: Environmental > Terrestrial > Soil > Wetlands > Peat | place...
CCACAAAGGCCAGCGTTCGCGCTCGGGCTCGCGTCTGCTGCGCGGGTTTGAAGGCGGCCAGATGCCGCTGCATCGCCGTCTGCCCAAGCGCGGGTTCACGAATATTTTCCGCGAGGAATATGCAGTTGTGAATCTCGACCGGCTGGCCGAACTCGGCGAGACCGAAATTACTCCCGAGTCGTTGAAGAAGGCCGGGGTAATCAACGGCCGGAAGCCGGTCAAGATTCTTGGCAATGGAGAATTGAAATCCGCGATTACGGTTCAAGCTCATAAATTCTCCAAGTCGGCGCAGGAAAAGATCACCAAGGCAGGGGGCAAGTTCGAGGTCTTAGGTTCGAGGTAATAAAGTAATGCTCGAAAAGCTGGCGAACATCTTCCGGATTCCCGATCTGCGCAAGCGCGTGCTGTTCACGCTCGGCCTGCTCGCGGTGTATCGCATCGGCGGGCACATTCCGACGCCGGGCATCAACGGAGACAAGCTGGCGCAGTTCTTCGAGCAGAACCGCGGCTCAGTGCTCGGTTTCGTCGATCTGTTCAGCGGCGGCAATCTGCGCCGTTTGACGATTTTTGCCCTCGGCATCATGCCCTACATCACCGCCTCCATCATTCTGCAGTTGCTTACCGTGGTGTATGAGCCACTGGCCAAGCTGCAGAAGGAAGGCGAGATGGGCCGCAAGAAAATCACGCAATGGACGCGCTACCTGACGGTCGTGCTCAGCGCCATACAGTCGATGGGCATCGCCTTCAGCCTGGTGAAGGCGGGCGATTTCGTGAACGAGCCGGCCTGGAAGTTTGTTCCGATGACGATGCTCACCCTGACCACGGGAAGCGCGTTCATCATGTGGCTGGGCGAGCAGATTACCGAGCGCGGAATCGGCAACGGCATGTCGCTGTTGATTTTTGCCGGTATTGTCGTGGGACTGCCGCGCGGCGTGGCCGATCTGCTGGAAAAAGCAAAAACGGCGGCCTGGGGAGCGTTCACCTTCCCGGCTTTGGTCATGCTGCTTGTACTGATGATCGCAGTGGTTGCGTTCATCGTTTTCGTCGAGCGCAGCGAGCGCCGCATCCCCGTGCAGTACGCGAAGCGCGTGGTAGGACGAAAAGTCATGGGCGGACAGTCCACGCATTTGCCGTTGCGCGTCAACGCGGGCGGCGTTATGCCGGTCATTTTTGCGTCGTCGATCCTGGCTTTGCCACAGATGTTGGGGGCGGCGTTCCATAACAATCGCGTTGTCGGTCCGATACTGGATGCGCTGCGGTGGGGCGAGCCGCTTTACACGCTGCTCTACGCGCTGGGCATAATTTTCTTTGCCTACTTCTATATTTCGATCGTGTTCAACCCGAATGAGGTTGCCGACAACATGAGGAAGTGGGGAGGTTTCATTCCGGGCATTCGGCCGGGCAAACGCACGTCTGATTTTATCAACGATGTGCTCACGCGCATCACGCTCGTTGGCGCGCTCTACCTGATCCTGATTTCGCTGATCCCGGAGTGGATGATCGCCGGAATCAAGCTGAACCATTTGCCTTTGCTGGGTCGCATTTTCGAGAATCTGCCGACCTGGTTGACGAATGGCTTGGGTGTGAATTTCTATTTTGGCGGGACCTCGCTGCTGATCGTGGTCGGCGTGGCAATGGATACGGTTACGCAGATCGAGGCGCAGCTGATCATGCGCCATTATGACGGGTTCACGCCGAAGAGCGGACGTATCCGCGGACGGCGTTGGTAGGAATAGTTCTCAGTTCCCGGTTCTCAGTTCTCAGTACAGAACTCGATGGGTTTTACTGAGAACTAGGAACTGAGAACTGGGAACTGGTTGCAATGGCCAATGAAAGCGCGCAAAGCGTTGGGCCGGTGATTCTTCTCGGGCCTCCGGGAGCCGGGAAGGGGACGCAGGCCAAACAAATTGTCGACCGTTATGGTATCCCACAGATATCGACGGGCGACCTTTTAAGGGAACATGTATCGCGCGGAACAAGCCTGGGCCTGGAAGCGAAGGCGATCATGGCTCGAGGTGAGCTGGTTCCGGACGAACTGATGTACGGTATCGTTCGCGAGCGCTTGCGCAAGGACGATTGCCGGCGCGGATTTATTTTGGACGGCTTTCCCAGGACGGCCGCCCAGGCAGGATGGCTCGATGCCTTCCTCGGAAAAGAGTTCTTTGAAAATTCGGAACTGTGTCCACCGGTTGTGATCCAGCTGGTGGTCGACTATACTCAATTATTGCTGCGGCTTACCGGGCGACGCTCGTGTCCCACCTGTGGACGGCTCTATAACATCCACTTCCAGCCACCTCGAGTAGATGAACTGTGTGACGTGGATGGATCCAAGCTGATTATCCGGAATGACGATCGTTCCGAGGTGATTACGGAGCGTCTGAGCGCCTATGAGAAGCAGACCCGGCCTGTGGTGGATTATTACCGGGAACAGCACCGGCTGGTGCCGGTGAATGCGGACCAGACAGTAGAAGAGGTAACGGCGCAGATTTTCGGCGTGATCGACAGCCACTGCGGCGCTCGCCGGCAGCCGGCAAAGTGACTTGGCGGATAGGGATGAGTTTTGGAGACGAAAAGATTATCCGCAAGTCGCCGTCGGAAATTGAGAAGATGCGGCGCAGCGGCCGCATTGTCCGGCAAGTCCTTGATTGCGTGAGGGACCTGGTCGCGCCCGGCGCCACCACGATGGACCTGGAAAAGGCGGCGGAGAAGTTGATTGCTGAACTGGGTGCGACACCGGCATTCAAGGGATACTACGGTTACCCTTGCGTGCTCTGCACTTCGGTGAACGAAGAGATCGTCCACGGCATACCGTCGGAAAAGCGGGTGCTGAAAATGGGCGACATCGTTTCGATTGACTGTGGCGTGGTGTTCGACGGTTATTACGGCGATGCCGCGATCACCGTGCCGGTCGGCGATAAGCTGACTGCGGAACTGAAGAAGCTGCTCGAAGTGACCGAAGCTTCGCTTTACAAGGGCATTGAGCAGGCGAAAATCGGCAACACCGTCGGACACGTCGGGTCGGCCATCCAGAAGCATGTGGAAGCGGCAGGCTTCAGCGTGGTGAGAGAGTTTGTCGGACACGGCATCGGAACCAAGCTGCATGAAGCGCCGCAAATTCCGAACTTCGGCAAGAAAGGCCAGGGCGCGGAGCTTTCCGAAGGAATGGTGCTGGCGATCGAGCCGATGGTGAATTCGGGCGGTCCAGAAACGAAGGTTTTGAGCGATAAATGGACTGCGGTCACGCTCGATGGCAGTTACAGCGCGCACTTCGAGCATTGCGTAGCGGTCACGAAACAAGGGCCGATGATTTTGACAAAATGAAGCTGCTAGCTTCTAGCTCCGAGCTGGCAGTGCAGGGTTTAGCTAGAGGCTAGAAGCTAGGAGCGAATGAATAAAGAAGACGCGATTGAAGTTGAGGCGTCTAGCGGGCGTGAGCGAAGCGGGAGCCCGCTGCCGAAATCCCGAACGAAGTGAGGGATCCACGGCGTTTAGTTTGAAGTTAAGGGGCGAATGAGTAAAGAAGACGCGATTGAAGTTGAGGCGTCTAGCGGGCGTGAGCGAAGCGGGAGCCCGCTGCCGAAATCCCGAACGAAGTGAGGGATCCACGCGTTTAGTTTGAAGTTAAGGAGCGAATGAGTAAAGAAGACGCGATTGAAGTCATGGCAACCGTCATCGAACCGTTGCCCAATGCCATGTTCAAGGTGGAGCTCGAGAACAAGCACCAGGTGCTGGCGCATGTGTCCGGAAAAATGCGGAAAAATTTCATCCGCATCCTGCCGGGAGACAAAGTTGCCGTTGAGCTTTCGCCATACGATTTGAATCGCGGACGGATTGTGTATCGGTATAAGTGACGCCGCTTTGCGGGCGTGAGCGAAACGGGAGCCCGCAGGTGTCATCCTGAGCGCAAGCGAAGGATCTGCCGACGTTAGAAGTCAAGAAGGGTTTGATCAATATGAAAGTACGAGCATCGGTTAAGAAAATTTGCGACAAATGCAAGATCATCCACCGCAAGGGCGTGGTGCGGGTGATCTGCGAGAACACGAAACACAAGCAGCGCCAGGGCTAGGTTCGCCGTTGCCGTCACTGGCAACTGAGAACTGAGAACTGAGAACTGGGGTTAAGAATGGCACGTATTGCAGGCGTCGATCTTCCGCGCAACAAGCACGTGAATGTCGCGCTCACCTACATCTATGGCATTGGGAACCCGCGCTCGGCGCGGATTCTGACGGCGGCGAATGTGGACCCGATGAAAAAGGTCCAGGATCTGGCCGAAGACGAGGTCAACCGCATTCGTCAGGTCATCGAAGGCGAAGGCGGCGTCGAGGGCGATCTGCGCAAGGACGTTTCGATGAACATCAAGCGTCTGATCGAAATCGGCTCCTATCGCGGATTCCGTCACCGCCGCAACCTGCCGGTGCGGGGGCAGCGCACGCACACGAATGCCCGAACCCGCAAGGGTCCGCGCAAAGGAACGGTCGCGCAGAAGAAGAAGGCGACAGCAAAGACTTAAAACCAGTTCTCAGTTCTCAGTTGTCAGTTCTCAGTTAGTTGAGAGCTGGTTTTACCGAGAACTGAGAACTGAGAACTGAGAACTCAGCAATGGCAAAACCAGCAGCAGCGGGCGGCGCAGCCGTTCCCGAGAAAAAAGGCAAGACAAAGAAGTTCAAAAAGAAAGAGCGCAAGCATGTTCCCCACGGACTCGTGCATGTGCAGGCTTCTTTCAACAATACGATCGTTACGATCACCGACATGAACGGCAACGTTCTGTCGTGGAAGAGTTCGGGATCGCTCGGCTTCCGCGGATCACGCAAGGGTACGCCGTTCGCCGCGCAGCAGGCGGCTATGAACGCGGCCAACATGGCCCGCGATCACGGCGTCCGCAGCGTGGATGTTCGGGTCAGCGGTCCGGGATCGGGCCGCGAATCGGCCGTGCGCGCGCTGGCCGCGGCTGGAATCGAAGTGCGTTCGATCAAAGACACGACGCCGATTCCGCATAACGGATGCAGACCGCCGAAGAGACGCAGGGTATAAACTGTCGGCGTTTCCGCGAAGTTTCAAGGTTGCAATGTTTCAAGGTTTCAAAAAAGAACCTTAGCTCAGAAGACCTTGAAAACTTTGAGACCTTGAAACTTGGAAACATGCAGTTCGTCCGGGATGAAGGGTGAAGCCAAACCTGTAAACCGGTCATCAAAAAGGAGAACAACTTGGCACGTTATACCGATGCAGTTTGCCGTCTTTGTCGCCGGGAAGGCATCAAGCTCTTCCTGAAAGGCACGAAGTGCTTCAGCGACAAGTGTCCCATTGAAAAACGCAACTTCGCTCCCGGCCAGCACGGGAAAGACAAAAAGACCAAGGTTGTAGGCTATGGTCTGCAGTTGCGCGAAAAGCAGAAAGCGAAGCGCATTTACTTCACGCAGGAAGGGCAGTTCCGCAACTATTTCGAGAATGCGGCGCGCTCCAAGGGCGTGACGGGCGCGAAGCTGCTCGAACAGCTCGAACGCCGTCTCGACAACGTTGTCTTCCGGCTCGGCTTCGGAATTTCCCGCCGTCAGGCGAGGCAACTCGTGCGCCACGGGCACGTGCAGGTGAATGGCAAGAAGGTCAACATTCCTTCGTACGAAGTGAACGTTGGCGAGGAGATCGCGATTCGCGAAGGCAGCCGCAAGCTGCCGATTCTCGAAACCGCGAAGGATTTTGCCAGCCATCAGCCTACGTCGCTGTGGCTGGAGGTCGATCGCGACAATTACAAAGGACGCGTGACCGCGCTGCCGAAGCGGGAAGACATCCAGCTGCCAGTCAACGAGCAGCTGATTGTCGAACTTTATTCGAAGTAGAAAGGTTTGGCCCAGGTTTCAAAGTTGCAAGGTTACAAGGTTTCTCAAAGTAAGACCGCTGACACAGGGTTTTCCTTTAAACTTTGAGACCGCTGAAACGTTGAAACTTTCATTTCGCGCCAGATCAGCCTGCAGTGGCACTTGATCCGAACGATCAGGGCCAGTTCGGAGAGCCGCCGCAGAGCCACATGGCCGAGAGGAGAAACACAAATGCTTTGGAGAGGTTTTCAAAAACCGAAACGACTGGCGAGCGATGCCGGTACACTCACCGACAAGTACGGAATGTTCTGGGCTCAGCCGTTTGAGCGCGGCTTCGGCACTACCATCGGCAACGCGCTCAGACGCGTGCTGCTGAGCTCCATCGAAGGCGCTGCCGTCACCGCGGTGAAGATCGAAGGCGTGCTGCACGAATTCCAGTCGATCCCGGGTGTCGTCGAGGATGCGACCGACATCATCCTCAACCTGAAGCAGATTCCGTTCAAGCTGGCGGGCGATGGCCCGAAAGCCATCTACCTGCGCGCCGATCAGCCGGGAGTTGTGACCAGCGGCATGATCGAAGCTGACGCCGACGTGGAAGTCCTCGACAAGGAAATCTACATCGCGACGGTCAGCGAAGGTGGGCGGCTCGACATGGAGATGCGTCTCAAGCGCGGCCGCGGCTACGTTTCCGCCGACAAGAATTTCGAAGACGATCTCGGCATCGGGTTCATTCCGATCGATTCGGTCCATTCTCCGGTCCGCAAGTGTAACTACACGGTAGAAGCCGCGCGTCTCGGCCAGATCACCGACTACGACAAGCTGACGCTTGAAGTCTGGACGAACGGCTCAATCACTCCGGGCGATGCGCTCGGGTTGGCCGCGAAGCTGGTGAAGGACCACATGAATATCTTCATCAACTTCGAAGAGGAGATCGAAACCGCCGCATCGACCGAAGAGCGCCGGCCTGAGATTAAGAACGAGAACCTGAACCGCTCGGTCGAAGAACTGGAACTCTCGGTGCGCAGCTATAACTGCCTCAAGAACGCCAACATTCAGACGATCGGCGAACTGGTGCAGAAGACCGAAGCCGAGATGCTGAAGACGAAAAACTTCGGGCGCAAGTCGCTGAACGAAATCAAGGAGATTCTCTCTTCGATGGGCCTGAGCCTGGGCATGAAGATCGACGAGCACGGCAACGCCGTGCCCGGCCCGACTTCCAACCAGATTCTGCCCGCGTCGGCATACGGAGATAACGATCTGTAAGGGCAGTTGTCAGTCGTCAGTTCTCAGTAAAAGAACCTGGCCACCGGCGGATGACAGCCCAAGGAAATAAGCTTCCGGTGGGCGCGAATTCATCCGTGCCCACCTTGAACTGCGAGCATTAGCTTTTGTTTCTCAGTTGGATGCCTGCCGGCCAAATCCGGTCACGGGTTTACTGAGAACTGACAACTGACAACTGGGGTTCAACATGCGTCACAAAGTAGCAGGCTACAAACTCGGACGAACCACATCGCATCGGCGCTCACTTTTTCGCAACATGGTCACTTCGCTGATCATGGAAGAGCGCATTGAGACAACCGCCATCAAGGCCAAAGCCGTCCGTCCCCTGGTCGAAAAAATGATCACGCTCGGCAAGCAGGGCAATCTGGCGGCGCGTCGTCAGGCCGCGTCCTATCTCATGACCGACGAGGCTGTGCACAAGCTGTTCGATACCGTGGCTCCGCGCTTCGGCGACCGCAAAGGCGGATATGTGCGGATCGTGCGTACCGCGTGGCGCAAAGGCGATGGCGCCGAACGTGCCTTCATTGAACTGCTGGGCAGCGAGCAGGTGCTCGACGAAAAACGCCAGAAGCGCGCTGAAATTCGCACTAAGAAGGCCGAAGAGGCCCGCAAGGCAATGGAAGAAGCCGACGCGCAGCGGCAAGCCGAAAGCGCCGAAGCGTCCGCGGCGGAATCGTCAGAAGGCGGCGACAAGAAAGAGTAGTTTTGCGAGATTCGTGCAGCACAGAGGGCGTCCATTCACGGACGCCCTTCTTTTCAGCGAAACCTCATCGTCGTTAACACGCGGCATTTGCCGGATGCGTCCACGTCTCCTACAATAAAATATGATCCATTTCCCGGTTCCTGAAGCGCTCACTTTTGACGACGTTCTCCTCGTTCCCGCACGCTCCGAAGTTGTACCGGCCAACACGAACACGCAGACGCAACTCTCGCGCAATATCCGGCTGAATATCCCGATCATCAGCGCTGCAATGGATACCGTCACCGAATCGCACATGGCCATCGCCATGGCGCAACAGGGAGGCCTAGGCATTATTCACCGCAACCTCACCGTCGAGCAGCAAGCGAACGAGGTTGACAAGGTAAAACGCTCAGAGAGCGGCATGATCGTCGATCCGGTCACCATGTCGCCCGACGCGAAAGTCTCCGACGCGCTCGAGGTAATGAAGAAGTACAAAATCTCCGGCGTTCCCATCACGCAAAAAGGCGGTAAGCTGGTCGGCATCCTCACCAATCGTGACCTGCGCTTTGAAACCCGTTTCGATATCCCCATCAGCAAGGTGATGACGAAAGACAACCTCATCACCGTGCCCGTGGGCACCACGCTCGAGCAGGCGGAAGAAATTCTGCACGAGCACCGCGTCGAAAAGCTGCTGGTAGTGGATGATAAGTACAACCTGAAGGGCCTGATCACGGTCAAGGACATCCAGAAGAAACTCAAATATCCGCAAGCCGCCAAGGACAATCACGGCCGCTTGCGCGTCGGCGGCGCGATCGGCGCCACCGGTGATTTTCTTGAGCGAGCGCAGGAGTTGGCGAGAGCGAAGGCTGATGTGCTGGCGATTGACAGCGCGCACGGACACTCGGCGCTCGTTCTCGATGCGGTGAGGAAGGTCAAGGCGAAGTTGCCAGAAGTCGATTTGCTGGCGGGCAACGTGGCTACGTTCGATGGCGCCTGCGATCTGGTGAAGGCCGGCGTGGATGGCGTGAAAGTGGGCATCGGTCCGGGTTCGATCTGTACCACGCGCATCGTTACCGGAGTGGGCGTTCCGCAGGTTACGGCGATTGCGGAAGCGACGCGTGCGGTGCGCGACGCCGGAGTTCCGCTCATCGCCGATGGCGGGATCAAATATTCCGGCGATATTGTGAAGGCCCTGGCCGCCGGGGCATCCGCGGTAATGGTCGGATCGCTATTTGCGGGAACGGACGAGAGTCCGGGCGAGCTCATCCTCTATCAAGGCCGTACTTTCAAGTCGTATCGGGGTATGGGATCGCTCGGAGCGATGGCGCAAGGCTCGAGCGAGCGGTATTTCCAGAATTCGGATGGCGATGCGCCGACAACGATTCCTACATTGGGCGAGGATTCGAACCGGCTGGGCAAGCTCGTGCCCGAGGGCATTGAAGGCCGCGTGCCGTATCGCGGCTCGGTCTCGATGATCGTTTACCAGATGGTGGGCGGACTCAAGTCGGGCATGGGCTATTGCGGCTGCCAGACCGTAAGCGACTTGCAGCACAGAGCGCGCTTCGTACGCATTAGCGCCGCTGGCCTGCGCGAAAGCCACGTGCACGACGTGATGATTACCCGTGAAGCTCCCAACTACGCGGTGGAGTGAGGGACCGATTGCCCAACTCTGAAGATCGCTCGTCTCCCGCTCGTCTCAGCCCTTTCCGCGCCTGGTGGCCGGCTGCCGTCTGGATCGGCCTCATTAGCATCGAATCCACCGACATGTTCTCCTCGCACAACACCGAGAGCATGCTCTATACCCTGCTGACCCGCCTGTTCGGCGAGATCGACCTCTACGCGTTCCTCGTCTTTCATTTCTATCTTCGTAAAACCGGACACGTGATCGGCTACGGCATGCTAGCCCTGCTGCTGTTGCGCGGCTGGCGAATGACGATCGGTCCGGCCCTCGTCTGGTTGAAACGGGAAGCTCTGCTGGCCTGGATTGGCACAGCTTTCGTCGCATCAATGGATGAGTGGCATCAAAGCTTCATTCCATCTCGCACGGGAACCGTCCGCGATGTGATTCTTGACAGCATCGCAGGTTTGGTATTTCTGCTGGTTGCCTATGCCTGGCTTCGCCGATCAAGGCCGGCCGAGCAGCCTGCCTGAGCAAACCCGATGAGAAATGCCTTTAACTCAGGCGGTTTCTGCACGCGGTGAGCGATGAGCAAGAAGTGCGACCGCTGCGACAGTCGCAATTGCCGCGGAGAGATAGAACGGAACTGCTGCACCGTAGATCTTCCACAATGCTCCTGTAATCACGCTGGCGAGCAGCGTGGTCACGCTGGTGACGAAGAAGTAGATTCCCAGCGCGCGTCCGCGAACATCAGTTCCTACGGCTTCCACCACGAGTGCCTTCAGTACAGGATTCGTTAGCGCGTAGAAAAGTCCATAAGAGGCCATCGTCAGCCAGATCGCCTGCCGCGACGGTGCGAGCGCAAACACGAAATAGACGACTGCGAAGACCGCATATCCTCCGGCGGCGATCGTCGATCGCGAGAAACGGTCGCTCAGTTTTCCGGCCGGCCACGACACGAGCGTGAAGGTCACGTTGAATACCAATCCCAGCAGCGGCGATTGCGAGGCCGGAATTCCCGCATTCCCAGCGCGCAGAACGAGGAACATGTCGCTCGAGTTGGCGAGCGAAAAAAGGGTCACAACCACGAGCACGTAGTAATAACCAAACGGCAAGCGAGGAGTGACGCGGGACTGCGTCGCTTCGCCCTCCCGATGTGCATTTTTCTCGATCTCAAACTGGGTTTCCTGAGAACTGACGCGTGAGACCTGAGACCTGACGTCCGAGAGCTGAGAGCTCATTTTCTGAGAGCTGACAGCTGAAAACCGAGAACTATCTCTCTCCGGCGCATCAGTGTGCTCGTCATCGGCCACGCTCGCGACGCTGCGCGATTCCCGGCGCGCGACCTCGCGTACTCCGAGCGTCGCGACCAGGATGCAGAGAGCCCCGGGAACGGCCGCGGCCGCAAACACGCCACGCATTCCGTAGTGCGCGATCAACGCGAGCGCCAGCAAAGGACCAGCGATTGCGCCGGCCGAATCCATGGCCTGAATCAATCCGTAGGCGGAGCCGAGGCTCGTGGAGTCGACCGAATCGGCGACCATCACATCGCGCGCGGTTCCGCGCACGCCTTTGGCAAAGCGGTCGAAGAAGCGGATGCCAAGGATTTGCCACCACGACGAAACCAGTGCCAGAAGCGGCTTTACGGCGTTGGCAACAACATATCCGCCGACGACCAGCGGCTTGCGGCGAGTTACGTGGTCGGACAGATATCCGGAGAAGAGCTTGGCGAACGAGGCGACGCTTTCGGCAACGCCTTCGATGATGCCAAGCTGCGCGGGTCCGGCTCCGAGCGACGCGATGAAGGCGGGCAAAACCCAATACGCCATTTCGCTCGCCGTGTCGTTGAGAAACGAGGTGAGGCCGAAGGCGTAGACGTTGCGGGGAGTCTGTGCTCGCGGCATACGGTTGTCCGAAAATAGCATGAGCATCGCGCGGCTCTCGGTCTTGGCTTTGCGCTCTCGGGTATGCGACCTGGGAGCTAAGGGGAAGCTTGCTTTATCGCGACGCTCGCTAATTACTCAGTGGTAAACTAACCCCTCCTTTGTGGTCTTTGAAAACAGATGACTTAGGGGGAAATTTTCGCCAAGTCTTTGAGGAATAAGGGCTTAGCTGAAAATGAACAAGTCTTGTAAGTATGTGATTTACAATGACTTATATAAGTCTTATGAAGTAACGCGGATGTCTCTCTGCAAAGTCTTGATTATAAAGGAGTTAATTTCGCAAAGTATTCCGGACAAAGGGGTTAGAAGCAGCAGGTACCTCGGATAAAAACGACTCGGGTCGCGCTTCGGGGCAAAAGTGAGCTGGAGGGCGAGGACCGCGAAAGCTGGATTTTGGCTCTCGGTTCGTGGCTATAGAGTGGGGCCAAAGCCAAAGGGGATGTGTACCCGAAGCGGTGAGCCGTAAGCTAGCTCCCAGCTCTCCAGTTCCGCAAATCCGGAAAATAAAAGAAATGTCGGAACGCACTTTCACTCTCGACGAAGCACAGACGCTTTTGC
>Ga0187781_10003434_pt1 | contig 11893 bp, 9 predicted proteins | sample 0715_SJ02_MP02_2_FD_132447 | JGI IMG/M metagenome (GOLD analysis project Ga0187781, IMG submission 132447) | Tropical peat soil microbial communities from peatlands in Department of Meta, Colombia - 0715_SJ02_MP02_20_MG | ecosystem: Environmental > Terrestrial > Soil > Wetlands > Peat | place...
CTCAGCCTGCTCGCAGGGGCGTCGCTCATCGTCGACTACACCCTCACGGTCGCCGTCTCCATCGCCGCCGGTGTCGGCGCCCTGACGTCCGCGTACACGAGCCTCGCGCCCGCCACGGTTCCCATCTGCCTCGGCATCCTCGCTGTCGTGACGCTGCTCAACCTGCGCGGTCTCGGAGAGGCGGCGCGGGCGTTCCTCTTGCCGACGCTGGTGTTCATCGTCGGGCTGCTGGCCATCATCGCCGTGGGTCTGGTGCATCCCTTGGCGCTGCACACGCCCCAGCCCGGGCGATCGTTGCTGCCGAGCCACGCCCTCGAGACGGTTGGCGTTCTCCTCGTCCTCAAGGCCTTCTCTGCCGGCTGCAGCGCCTTGACGGGCGTCGAGGCGATCGCCAACGGCGTGCCGCTGTTCAAGGAGCCTCGGGTGAGGCGGGCCAAGCGTACCGAGATGCTCCTCGGCGGGATCCTCGGAACGATGTTGATCGGTCTCGCCGTGCTCGCCCGCCGCTGGCACATCGGCCCCAACTCGAAGCAGACGGTGCTCAGCCAGATCATGGGCATGGCCGTCGGGCGCCACTGGGCGTACTACGTCGTGTCGCTCACGGTGACCATCGTCCTCGCCCTCGCCGCCAACACCTCCTTCGGCGGACTCCCCGTCCTCGCCAGCCTGCTCGCCCGCGACAACTACCTGCCCCACCTCTTCGGGCTGCGGGGCGACCGGCAAGTGTTCGCCAACGGCATCTGGGCGCTGGCGATCGCCGCCGGCTGCCTCCTCGTCGCATCCGGCGGCAACACGAACAGCCTCATCCCGCTCTTTGCCATCGGCGTGTTCATCGGCTTCACGCTTGCGCAAAGCGGCCTCGTCGTGCACTGGCGGCGGACGCGGCCGCCGGGCTGGCGCCGCCGCGCCGCCATCAACGGTCTGGGAGCCTGCGTCACCGGGGTGGCGACAGTCGTCTTCCTCATCTCGAAGTTCACCGAGGGCGCCTGGGTGGTCGTCGTGGCCGTGCCTTTGTTCATCTGGTTGTTCACCCGTATCCGGGCGTACTACGGGCGCGTGGCCGTCGAGCTCGGCATCGGCGCTCGACCGGCGATGCCGGTGGCGAAGCGCACGCTCGTGATCGTCCCGGTGTCCTACATCTCCCGAGTCACCGAGCACGCCCTCTGCGAGGCGCTCTCCCTCGGCCAGGAGGTCATGGCCGTCACGGTCGCGCTCTCCGGGGTCGACCAGTCGGAGCAGCAGACGGCGGCGATGGTGCAGGCGTGGGCCGACTGGGATCCAGGCGTGCCCCTGCACGTGCTGAGGACGGAGTACGCCTCCGTCGTCGAGCCGCTCGTCGCCTTCATCGACGAGCTCCGCTCCGAGCGTGACGACCAGATCGTCGTGCTCATCCCGGTGGTCATCCCCGCCCACTCCCGCTACCGCATCCTCCACAACCAGGTCGACCTCGTGCTCTCGGCGGCGCTGAGAGGTCGCGACGACGTCGTCGTGGCCCGAGTCGGCTTGTCCGTCGCCGAAACAGAAGCCGAGCACCGGGCAGAGCCGCCCGCGGCCGGGCCGGCTGCAGCGGAAGCCGTCGCTCCGGCGCCCGCCACGTCGGGATCCGTCACCTCACAGGCACCTTTGGATCATGCCGGACCCTCACCCTGACCCGGGCGCCGAGCTGCCCGGCGGCGCGGGGGCGAAGCGGCGGGCGTCCTCCCCATAGGCATAGTGCTTGGTCATGTCCGCCGAGTAGCGGTGAGCGGGCGGTGTCCTTCCGAGCGCCTCTGCCATCGCCCGGATGTGGTGAGGACCTGCCCCGCAGCAGAGCCCGAGGTAGCGCACGCCCGCCGCCTGCGCCAGCCGGGCGAATGCGGCCACCTCGAAACGCGTGCAGGTGAACGGGTCGAGGCCGACCGGGAACGGCCGCACGCCGAGGGTCGGGTCGATGAGCGCTTGCATGGCGGGCTCCCCGTAGTGGGTGCGGTAGGGGACGGGAAGGGCGGCCACCGGGACGCTCACGCTCTGCAGGATCCCCTCGAGGTAGGGGTACATCGTCTTCGGGCCGAGGCAGCAGTTCAGCCCGACGACGTCGGCGCCGGCATCCTCCAGCCGCTTGCACGCCTCAGCCGCCCTCCAGCCGGCGCGCACCTCGCGCCGGTGCCCGTCTGTGAACTCCGGTACCAGGGTCACGACGGCGGGGAGGCCCGCCTCCTTGATGACCTGGCACGCCAGCGCCGCCTCCTCGACGGCGGTGAACGTCTCGGCGATGACGTAGTCGACGCCGGCGTCACTTGCCCACTGCACCTGCTCGGCGAACATCGCCCGCACCTGCGCTTGGCGCTCCAGGTCGCGGGCGAAGATGGTCGTGTTCGAGATGTTCCCGGCCAGGAGCGACCCGGACTCCGTCGCCACCGCTTTGGCGATGTCGAGCGCCTGGCGGTTGAGCGGCTCGAGGACGCCCTCCCGGCCGATCACGCGCAGCTTCTCACGGTGGCCGTAGTACGTGAAGGCCTCGACGACATCGGAGCCGGCGTGCACGAAGTCGCGGTGCAGCTGCGCGACCACCTCGGGGTGCTCGAGCACGACCTCCGGCACGAAGGCGCCCGCTTGCAGGTAACCACGGCGCTCGCACTCGAACAGGTAGCCCTCGGCGCACACGACCGGGCCGTCTTGCAGCCGCGCGAGAAGGCCGCGTCTCATACGGGGCGCACTCTCGTCGACTCGTTCCATGGCTCCCCTTTCCCGCGCTCTCGGCGCTGCCCCGGCCGCAGGCTCTCCCCCGAGCCCAGTTCTAATGCCTCACCGCCGGGCGGATCGGACCGACGCCGGCCGGCGGGGCTGTAATGATCAAGAGCTGCCATGGGATCACGACGTCGCACGATCGAGGACGTGCTCACCGAGGCGCGTGCTCGGCTGCACCGCCTCCCGCCCGAAGAGGCCGCTCTTGCGGTGGGGCGGGGGGCGCTCCTCGTCGACATCCGGCCGGCCGCGCAGCGGGCGGAGGAGGGGGAGATCCCCGGAGCGCTCGTTATCGAGCGCAACGTCCTCGAGTGGCGGCTGGATCCTGCCAGTTCCACCCGCATCCCGGCCGCCGTCGATCACGATGTCGAGGTGGTCGTCTTCTGCTCCGAGGGCTACACCTCGAGCCTGGCCGCCTCGAGCCTGCAGGATCTCGGGCTCCACCGGGCGACCGACCTGGACGGCGGCTTCCATGCCTGGAAGCGAGCCGGGCTGCCGGTGACCGAGGGTGCGCGCCCTGAGGGCAAGCACCGCTAGGACGCGAGGAGCGCGTGCAGGCCTTCCGAGGCGACTTCGCCGAGCGCCTCGGTGAGGCGGCTCACCTCGGCCCCGAGCTGGCGATGGCCGAGATCCTCCACCGGCGGCACCCGGCGACGGATCGCCGCCAGGAGCGCCCGCAGCTCGGGCGGCGCCTGCCGGTCGGTCACGAAGAGAGCCTGGCTGCAGCTGACGGCGAGGGAAGCGAGGCAGGCATCCAAGCACCAAGCCACCCGGCCCTGTTTCGCGTAGGAGAGGAACGTCGGTGAAGCGACGTCGTTCTGACCCGTGAACCCTCCACTCTCGCTCGCCGGCAGGAACGTGCGCGCCGCCTCGTGACGGGCTTCCTCCCCGAAGCCGATCTGCATCATCGTGAGGCCGGCCGTGCCGCCCCAGCCGTCCGCCGCCGTCGTGAGGTGGTGGGGGAGGAGGGACACGCTCGCGTCGTGCAGCTTCATCGTGTGACGCTCCGCGATCCCGCACAGGTCGGCCCACGCCGCCGAGACGCCGTCGATGGCGGGGTAGGCGCTGGCGTTGTGGTAGCCGCCGGTCGATAACGCCCGGCCGTGCGGATGGAGGGCGTCCGGCATGACGTAGACGGGGTTGTCCGTCACCGATGCCAGGGCGGTCTCGGCCACCTCCTCGAGAGTGGCCACGGCTCGGTGCGTCTGCCCGAGGACGCGCGGGAGGATCCGGTAGCTCACGGGAGCCTGGAAGGCGCGGCGGCCCTCCGGGGGCGCCCCCTTGAGCAGCGCTGCCAGCCGATCGAGGGCGAGGCACTCGTAACGATCGCGCCAGAGAGCCTTGAGGGCGGGGTCGTAGGCCTCGAGGGGGGCGTTGAACGCCTCGATGGAGAGAGCGAAGACGTGTTCGGCCAACTCGAGGCGATGCGCCGCCCGCAAGGCCGTGTCGGCCGCCAGGGCCGCCGAGCACGGCGAACCGTTCACGAGGGCCATCGGCTCACCCTCCTCGAGCTCCAGGTCGTCCCCGCGAAACGTGCTCATCACGTGGGCGAGGGGCACGACTTCGCCCGCTCCCACCTGGCCCGCCAGGGGGACTTTCGGGAGCGGCTGATCGAGCATCTCGGCGATGCGCTCCGCCACGACGGGGCGCGACTTCGCATTGCCCTCGATGTAGTTGGCGAGGCGGGCGAAGATGATCCCCCGCACGACGCTGTCGGGCAGGGTCCCCCCGCCGAAGCTGTTGCCCCGCCGGCCCCGCCGCGACGCCTCGAGGGCCCGCTGGCGCTGTTCCCCGGGCGGGACGGGCTGCCGGGCCCGCTCCCCGGAGCCGGAGGTCGTCCCGTAGATGAAGGCGGTTCGGTCGCTGTCGACGAGCGCCGTGAACGACCGGCGCGCCTCGGCCATCGCCTGCAGGGCGCGGGCTCCGATCTCCACGCTCTCCTGGCCCATGGCGACTCGCCGGAAGTTCTCCAGGGTGAAATCGTCGCGAGACTGAAGGACGACGGTCATGGGTTCCTCCTTGTCCTGGCGCGTGTTGTCCCGGCGCGTTTCGCCCGCTGAGACCGTCGGCCGGCTTCCGGGCAGCCTAGAAGTCGCCGGCGGCTCGGAGCCTTCCGAGTGCTCGGGCTCATATACGCTCGGGCTCATATGGTCGTCGAGTGAGCGCCGGGGCAGCTGCCGCCAGCTCGAGGGGGGGCGCAGGCGCCCGCGGCGGTACCCTCGCCGGCTCGGCCGTTCTCGTCACGGGTGCGGCGTCGGGCATCGGCCTCGCCGTCGCCGCCCGCTGCCTGGCCGAGGGCGCCGCCGTGGCTGCGCTCGATCGGGACGGCGTGGCGCTTGCACGGTCTGCCGGTGACCTCCGCGCCACCCATGGCGGCCAGGTCCTCACCGTCCTGGCCGACGTCGCCGACGCCGAGGAGGTGCGAGCCGCCGTGATCACGATCGAGGAGCAGATGAGCCGGCTCGGCGCCGTCATCAATGTCGCCGGCATCGGCGGCTACTCCGGCGACGTCGGCGAGACGGCGCTCGAACGGTGGAATCGAACCCTCGCGGTCAACCTCTCCGGCGTGTTCCATGTCTGCCGGGAAGCTCTGCGGCTGCTGCGGGCGAACGGCGGCGGACGGATCGTCAACGTGAGCTCCCAGTACGGGCTCGTGGGCGGAGCGGGCAGCCCGGCGTACGCGGCCTCCAAGGCAGGAGTCGTCGGCCTCACGCGGGCGATGGCGGTGGACCACGCCGCCGAAGGCATCCTCGTCAACTGCATCTGCCCCGGGCCGATCGACACGCCGATGCTCCGCTCGACGGCAACTCAGGGCGGACCCTCCGCGCGGGAGTCCGCCCGGATCGCCCACCGCTCGCTCCTCGACGGCCCCGGACGGCCGGAGGACGTCGCCGGTGCCGTCGCTTTCCTGCTCGGGCCGGACGCTCGCCACCTCACGGGCACGGTGCTGTCGGTCGACGGAGGCTGGACGGCCAGCTGACCGGCCGCCGACGAACCCTCCCCGGGGCGCCCGCCCCGGGCGACCCTCCCCGGGGCGCCCTCCCCGGTGGCCCCTTCGCTCGGCGCTTCAGAGCGAGGCCGGGTCGACGGCGCGGCCGCTCTCGAGGGCACGTTCGGCCGCCACGGCGACCGCCAGCGTGGCAGCGGCATCCGGCGGCGTGCAGACGACGGCGGTGGGATCCCCCTCGCCGACGGCGCGGAAGAACTCGCGCACCGACCGCTCCAGCGGGTGGCAGGCGGCGCCGATGCTGATCGAGTCGCCCCGGCTCGTCCCGCGCAAGGTGAAAGCCGGATCGAGGTCGAGCCGCAGCGTCGCCTCGGAGGCGACGACGTCCAGGGCGTACGTGCCCGGCTGGTCGGGCCGCGTCCACGCCACGACGACCGTGGCGAGCGCCCCGGAGGTGAGCTCCAGCAGGATCGTGACGGCGTCGTCGATGTCCCCCTCGCCGCCGGCGCTGCGGGCGAGGCGCACGCGGCTGGCGGCAGCCTGCACCGAGCCCACCTCACCTCCGACGGCACGGGCGAGGTCGAGGTGGTGGCTGCCGCGCTCGAGGAGGTTCCCACCACCGGCCCCGCGGTCGAGGAACCACGGCCGGCTCTGCGTCGGCCCGATGCTCGTGCCCACGAGCAAGCCGATCTCCTGGCCGTGAAGCACCTGGCGGAGATCGTCGAGGATGTCGATCGCGTGCCACTGGTAGCCGACGGCGCAGACGGTCCCTGATCGCTCGGCCGCCGCCACGATGGCGGCGGCGTCGTCGAGCGAGCGAGCGATGGGTTTCTCCAGGTAGATCGGGAGGCCCCGCTCGAGCGCCGCCACGGCGGTCTCGCGGTGAGCGCGGGGTGGCACGCAGATGAAGAGGGCGCCGAGATCCTCCTCGTCGAGCAGCCGGCGCCAGTCGGTGTAGGCGCGAGCCCTGGCGTCGTCGGCGAAGGGGCGCAGCCTCTCCTCGTCGAGGTCGCAGACGGCGGCCACTTCGACGCCGTCCAGCGAGCGGAGCACGCCGAGGTGCTCCTTCGCGATCCATCCCGTGCCGACGATGCCGACGCGGGTCGTGTCCATCAGATCGCCTTCCTGGGTGAGCCCTTGCGGTGGCGTCGCCGGGAGATGCGCCATGATGTCGAGCGCGCAGCAGCCGGGACCGTGGGCAGGCTACCTCGGCGTCGCACGCAGAGAGGAGCCGAACCATGGCCGGTCGACCGGAGGCGGTGTCGTCTGGTCCCTCGCGGGACTTCGTCGGCTACGGTCGCTACCCGCCCGCCGTCCGCTGGCCGAAGGACGCCAGCCTCGTGATCAGCGTCGTGCTCAACTACGAAGCGGGTGCCGAGTACTCCTACCTCGAGGACGGTCGCAACGACAGCTGGGGCGAGTACCCCTACGAGGTCGGCCCGGGGGTCCGCGACCTCGGCACCGAAACCCACTTCGAGTTCGGCAGTCGAGTCGGGATCTGGCGGCTCGCCCGGCTCCTCGATCGCTTGGGTGTCCCCGTCTCGGTCGGAGCCTCGGCCGTCGCCCTCGCGCGCAACCCGGAGGTCGGCGAATGGATCGTCGGGGCCGGCCACGAGGCCCTCCCGCACGGATACCGCTGGACGGAGAGCTCGACCATGACGAGGGCAGAGGAGCGGGATCACCTCCTGCGTGCCGTCGAGTTCTTCGCGCGGCTCACCGGGAGCCACCCGCTCGGCTGGTACGTGCGCTCCTTCCCGAGCGTGCACACGAGGGAGCTGCTCGTCGAAGAGGGCGGGTTCCTGTACGACTCCGATGCGTGCAACGACGAGCTTCCCTACTTCGCCGACGTGGGCGGGGCCCCGTGGCTCGTCGTCCCCTACTCGAAGGTCTACAACGACGCCCGCTACCTCCTCGAGCCGACCTACTCCGCCCCCCGTCATTTCTTCGAGAGCCTGCGCGCCGGCGTGGAGTATCTGTGTGAGGAGGTAGCCGACGGGGGCACCCCGCGGATGATGACCGTCGGCCTGCACGAGCGCTGGAGCGGGCAGGCGAGCCGCGCCTCGGCGGTGCGCGACTTTCTCGAATGGGCTCTCGAGCGGCCTGGCGTGTTGTTCATGCGCCGGGCCGACATCGCCCGTTGGTGGGTCGGCCACCAGCACGAATGGGCGGAGGGTGAGCCGCCCGGCATTTGAGGGCACCGTCGGCGGGCTGCCGGGTCGCTGGACGCTTCCCGGGTGGTGTGCTACGCCCACAGTCGGTTGGGCGAGGCCGGGTGGCCCCGCCCGCATGCCCCTGAGCCACCCGGATGCCACTGAGTAACCGGCATGCCACTGAGTAACCGACATCCGCTGAGTAAGAGGAGACGACATGCGCGCCATCGTGTTCAAGGACGGCGGCCTCTCGGTCGAGGAGCGGCCCGACCCGACTCCGGGTACCGAGGAGCTGCTCGTTCGCGTCGAGGCGGCGGGGATCAACGGCGCCGACATCTTCCAGCGGGCCGGGGGCTACCCGGCGCCTCCGGGGGCGCCGGCGGACATCCCGGGCCTCGAGTTCGCGGGCACGGTCGCCGCCGTCGGCGGTGCCGTGCGCCGCTTCAGCGTGGGCGACAGGGTCATGAGCATCGTCGCCGGGGGGGCACAGGCGGAGCTGTGCGTCGTGCACGAACGCGTCGCCATGCCGGTGCCGCCAACGCTCCCCTCCCTGCAGGCGGGTGGTTTCCCCGAGGTCTTCACGACGGCCCACGATGCCCTCTTCACCCAGTGCGGCCTCGGCGCCGGCCATCGGCTCCTCGTGACGGGCGGCGCCGGCGGCGTCGGGCTGGCAGCTGTTCAGCTCGCCGTGCAGGCGGGCGCCACCGTCGTCGCCAGCGTGCGCAGGCCCGAGTATCACGATGCCGTCGCCGCCTTCGGCGCCACCGTCGTCGCCCCTGCCGACGTCACCGCCGCCGGGCCCTACGACGTCGTCCTCGAGTTGGTGGGAGCGCCCAACCTGGCCACCGACCTGGAAGCGCTCGCCGTCGGGGGACGCATCGTCATCATCGGCACGGGCGCCGGATCGCGGACCGAGATCGATCTCCGCCAGCTCATGGTGCGCCGCGCCGTGCTGCGGGCCTCGACGCTGCGGGCGCGCCCCCTCGAGGAGAAGGCGATCGCCGCTCGCCTCGTCGAAACCCACGTCCTGCCCCTCCTCGAGAGCGGGCGCCTGCAGGTGCCGGTGGCAGCTTGTTTCCCGATCGAAGAGGCCGAGGCGGCCTACGAGAGCTTCACCAACCCGAAGCTCGGAAAGGTGATCCTCGAGCTCGGTCCCTGAGGCGGTCGCCTCGGGCCTCGGCAGCTAGCGGCCTGCCGGCGCGGGCAGGTAGGTGCCACGGGCGGCACCCGAGTAGCTGCCGTCCTGCACGACCATCTCGCCGCGGAGGAGGACATGGCGCACGCGGCCACACACGGCCTCGCCCGCGTACACGCTGTCACCGGTCCCGTCGTCGAAGGTGCCGGTGGCCAGCGTCGCCTCACCGGCCGGGTCCCAGATGACGATGTCGGCGTCGGACCCCGGCGCGATGACGCCCTTGCGCGGATGGTGGCCGAAGGCCCGAGCCGGGTTCGTGGCCGCCACCTCGACCAAGCGCTCGACGGGCACGCCGGCGGCGAGGCCCCGGGACAGCAAGAGGGGGAGGCGTGCACCGATGCCGGCGATCCCGTAGGAGTAGCCGCGCCCGCTCGGGCTGAGCTCGGGGATCGTCTCGGAGCGGCTCTGGGAGTGGTCGGAGCCGACGGCGTCGAGGGTACCGTCGGCCAGCGCCGCCCAGAGGGCTTCACGGTCGGCGGGCGCCCTGAGCGGCGGGCAGACGAGATAACGCTCGGCGTCCTCGGCTTCGTAGCGGCTCTCGTCGAGGAGGAGATGGTGGAGGCAGACCTCGGCCCACAGGTGCGGCCTTCGGCGCCGCCGGGCCAGGCGGACCTGGTCGAGCGCCGTCGCCGAGGACAGATGCGGCAGGTAACACGTCGCCTCTGTGATGGCGGCCGTCTCGAGCACGCGGGCGACGGCGGAGGCTTCGCACGCAGGAGGGCGGGTCTCGGCGAACACGTGCGGTCCGGTGCGGCCGGCGGCGACGGCGGCGGCCACGAGGCCCGCGATCACCTCTCCGTCTTCGCAGTGCACCTGCACCACCTGGCGGGCGGCGGCGGCGAGCACCATGAGCTCGAAGAGGCCCCTCGTCGACCACATGATCCCGAGCTCGGGATAGGCGAGGAAGACCTTCACCCCGGAGGCACCGGCCTCTCGGAGGGCGTCCAGCTCGGTCGCTGAGCAGCGGTCCGGTTCGTAGAGCATGGCGTGGAGACCGACGTCGACGGCGGCTCCCCCGGCGCGGAGCTCCTGGCGGCGACGCAGGAGGCAGTCGACGGCACTCTCACCGGGCTCCGGGTTCGTGAACGAGAGGACGCTGGTCGTGCCGCCGAGGGCGGCTGCCCTCGTGGCGGCGGCGACGTCTCCCATGATGTGGCAGTGGGGATCCACGCCTCCCGGCAGGACCAGGCAGCCGGAGGCGTCGATCTCTACGGCGCCCGCTGGCGTGCCACCGGGCTCGGTGAGGGCCACGACGCGGCCGTCGCCGGTGAGCACGTCGGCGTCGAGCAGGCCGGCCGGTGTGACGACGCTCCCACCCGAGATGGCGAGGTGGCTCACCACACGGTGTCGGGCGGCAGGCCAGCCAGCGTCGCCGCCAAGGCATCCACCGTTCGCGCTACGTCATCCTCGCTGTGGGCGGAGCTCAAGAAACCCGCCCCGTGGAAGAGCTGCACGCCCTCGAGCAGCATCCCGTTGTGAAGCTCGGCGAAGGACTCGGGGCTCACGCCCGTCTTCAGCACCTCGAGGCCGAGCTCTTCGGGCGGCTCGTCGTGGCCGAGGAGGAGGTGGAAAGTGGACGCCTCACCGTAGGCACGGCCGGGGATGCCCGCCTCGGCGAGCACGGACGTCAAGCCCTGGCGGAGCGAGGCGGCAAGCCGGTCCGCCTTCTCCTGGGGCTCTCCGGAGCCGACGAGGCGCAGTGTGGCGATGCCGGCGGCGGCCGAGAGCGGGTGGGCGTTGTGCGTGCCGGGGTGGCCGACGTGGCGGGGATCGCCCCGGTCGAGGGCCAGCTCCCCCATGATGTCCGCCCTGCCGGCGACCGCCCCGCCCGGCATGCCGCCGGCGAGGATCTTCCCGAGGACCGTGAGGTCGGGAGTCACCCCTGCGCGTGCCTGCACCCCGCCGGGCGACCAGCGAAAGCCGGTCACGACCTCGTCGAAGATGAGGACACAGCCGGCCGCCTCGGTGAGCGCCCGGGCTGATGCCAACAAGCCCGGCGGGAAGGGCACCGTCCCCCAGGCGGCACCCGAGGGCTCGAGGATGACGGCGGCGACGTCGCCCGCCTGGAGCGTCTCGGCGAGGGCCTGCGCCTCGGCGGGAACGACGCTCACGGCGTCGGAGAGCACGGCAGGCAGACCGGCCGTGTCCGGGCCTTCGAAGGGCGGGTAGGCACCGTAGGAGACCTGGTCGCCCCAGCCGTGGAAGTGGCCGGCGAGCTTCACCACGCGGCGGCCGCCCGTGGCCGCCCGCGCCAGGCGCAGGGCGAGCATGGCCGCCTCGGTGCCGCTCGAGGTGAAGCGGACGGTCTCGGCGGAGGGGACGAGGCTCACCACCATCTCGGCCCATTCGGCCTCGAGCTCGTGGCCGGCACCGGGGTGGAACATGAGGGGCGCCTGGCGCCGGACCGCCTCGACGACCTCGGGATGGCTGTGGCCGAGGAGGAGGGCTCCGTGCCCCATGACGTAGCAGATGATCTCGTGCCCGTCGACGTCCCACTTGTGGGCGCCGCTCGCCCGCTCGACGGCGAGAGGGAACGGCTCCGCCCGCCGCACGTCGTGCGTGACGCCGGCGGGCAGGACGCGGCGCGCCCGTTCGGCGAGTGCCTTCGACCGCGGGTTGGCGAGGGCCCACCGCTCGCTGAGCCCGAGGGCGTCGTGCGGCGCAGCTGTCGTGTCGTCTCCGATCGTCGCCGGCTCCGTCCCGGCCGGCGACGTCAACGGCTGCACCTCATACCGGCGCGCCCCTCATACCGGCGCGCCCCTCATGCCCGTGAGCCCTCGTGCCCGTGCGACCCTCGTGCCGGCGCGCCCCTCATGCCCGTGCGACCCTCATGCCCGTGAGCCCTCGTGCCGGCGCGCCCCTCATGCCCGTGCGACC